>Ga0209373_10000372_pt1 | contig 78266 bp, 64 predicted proteins | sample Higcelweek5metaG_FD_187173 | JGI IMG/M metagenome (GOLD analysis project Ga0209373, IMG submission 187173) | Freshwater pond sediment microbial communities from the University of Edinburgh, under environmental carbon perturbations - High... | ecosystem: Environmental > Aquatic > Freshwater >...
TCTTCCTCATGCGCCAACAGTCTCCGGCAACATCCCACCGGACGTCCGCGCTGTTGCGTTTTCAAGGTCCGATTTCCATCTTTCTCCCAGCGACGAATCCATTGGCTGGCAGTGTTTCGGTGGACTCCGGCTACCTCGGCTATTTCCTGATACGTTTTGTATTTGCCACTCCGATAAAGTCGGATGACAAGCTTACGCCGCTCTTCTAGGGCTTTCCCCGCTTGCCTACCGGAAAAAATACGGGAGTTGACTCCCCCCCGCGCAAAACACACGAACGGGCAAAATGAATTTCGGCCGCAAGAAAGCATCCTGTGGAAAATTCCACCGTTTTGGAGTCCGCACAGGTGCATTCAACCGCCTCGCGAGGAATTGAACATGGCTGAAGGCCGCATCGAACCAACTTGAGTTTTTTGAAGTCGCAAATGACTGGATAAAAAAGCGAATTTTTTTGTTTCGACTCTTGACTAAGTCACAAAAACAGATATAATATTAACAAAAGGAAAAAGCCTGTGTGGAAAAACGAAGCATGAAAAATAAAAATACCATCACCCGGAATTATGTGCTCGGCCTGATGGAGAGCGGACGCTGTTCCGGCGGAGAAAAGATTCCCGCGGCACGCGATCTGGCCGTTCATCTCGGCATTTCCCTGCTGACGGTCCAGAATGCGCTGGAAACCATGAGCAAGGAAGGTCTTCTGAAAGTGGTTCCGCGTCAGGGAACCTACGTTTCAGAAGAATGGACGAACCGTATTCTTCAGAGCAGCATCAGCTCCTATATTGCCTGGAAGCGTCTTCCGTGGGGGGAATATTTCCAGAAAAACATTCCGGATCTGGTTCCACAGCTGCATACCTCCGACCGGATGCCGCATGGAGTGTTTGAAGTCGTGCCGACCTCAACCGTGCTGATGAATCAAGACCAATATCTGGACCTCGAACCGCTGCTGGACCGCTGTTTCCAAGACAAAAGCGATTTTCACACGGAACAATTCGACTCCTTCCACTGCAAGGGACGTCTGGTCGGACTCCCCTTTCTGTTTTCGCCCAGGGTCATGCTCTATAATCCGCGAATCCTGAAAGAGAACGGATGTCCGGTTCCCTCCCCCGATTATACATGGGACGACTTCCTGAAATGTATCCGGCTGTTGAAAAAGAAACTTCCGGCGGAAAATATTTTCACCTGGAATGCGGGATATTACAACTGGATGACCTGTGTGCTTCGGGCGGGAGGATCTCTGATCGAGCCGAGTGCGGAGGACCCGGTCAAAATCGATTCTCCCGCCACCCGCCACGGCTTGAAGCTCTTCCGTGACCTCCGTTATGTTCTGGGAGAGAAAAAGAGTTCCTACAGCGAACTTTTCGAAGAAGGGAAAGTCGCCTTTGCAATCGGGGCAAGACAGGTGGTCGGACGCCTGAAACAGAACGGAGTTCATGACTGGAATGCCCTGCCGCTACCGAGAATTCCCGGCGGATGCGACACGTCGCTTCAGGCAACGGAACTGCTGTGCATCCGGAAAGAGTGCGTGGATATGGAATGCGCGGAAGCACTGGTCCGGTTCTTTTTGTCGGAAGCGTTTCAAAAACACCTTGCGGAACTGAAATATGCAATTCCGATCCGGAAATCAGCCCTTCAGCCGTCGAACGATCCGCGGGACATTCTTTTCGAGCGGGAAGTGCTCAAGGTGCATTCGCGCCACCACCTCGATTCTCCCGAACTGTTCCGGCTGGTCTGTGACGGCATCGACGATCTGCTGGCGGGAGATGCCGACATCGATGAAGGAACCGCGGAACTGGCGGGGATGCTTCGCGTCTTCATCCGCATCACCCGCGGAATACCATTCGGAAAAAGTTAGAAATGAATTCACCAGAACCGACAATAAAACAGGAGATTGAAATGCGGAGAAGAGAAAAATTTACTTTGATCGAACTCCTCGTCGTGATTGCGATCATCGCAATTCTTGCCGGAATGCTTCTGCCGACTTTGAACAAAGCGAGGGAAAAAGGAAAACAGGCGGCATGCACCTCACTTTTCAAACAGTTCGGATATGCCTTCCAGATGTATCTGGACGACAACAAAGACTGGTTGCCGCCGCTTCGTGACAACGGCAGTCCGGAAAAATACCTGTTTTCCCTTGGAGAGAAAAGCACTTTTCTGGGGGCCTATCTGTTGAAAAGCTCCAAATCCCAATATATTGGACTCCTTTCGGATTCCATGCCCACGAAATTCGTTTGTCCTTCCGCTTCCATTCCTTCCGGGTGGACTCAGGCCTATACATACGGAATCAATAATCACTTCTACAACGCAGGACTGGGCGGTGCAAAAGCCGACAGCCGGCGTCTCGCTTTCTTCAAAAGGGCGTCCGCAACCTTGCTGATGGGAGAAATCCAGATGGAAAACCAATTTCAGGTCAACTACTACGATCCGCTGACTGCCGCCGAGAACGCCTCCGCACTGCCGATGTATTTCCGTCACTCGGGTTCGTCCGTCGTTCTCCATGGGGATATGCACGTCCGGTCCTATGTTTACCGGGACATCCCGTTCCGTCCGGGCGGTTACCTGAACCTGTTTTGGTGGCCGAATCCCTGATGTCACGAGCTTTTCCGAATCAAAAAAAGGAATGTCCCATGAAAATTTTTCTCTTATGTCTGTTGTTTCTCTGTCTGATGACGTCCGGGGCGGAAATCGCCGTAAATCCCCTCTATGAAAATTGCGGTATATCCGTGATCGGCGAACCGGAGACGCAAAGCCTTACGATGCGTTTCCGCGAGAAAGGCTCCGCAGAGTGGAAGGAAGCCTTGCCTCCGGTGAAACTGCCCCGGCAGATCAGGGAGGCGACAAACAGCAACTTTTTCGGAAAAGACCTGAAGGCGCTCCCCGTGCGTGAAAATGAATGGCGCGGCAGCATTGTATTGTTGAAAGAAAACACCCAGTATGAACTGGAGGTCCAGCTTTCACCCGGCGGAAAAATTCTGAAACAAGAGTTCACCACAAGAAATTCGAGAGTCAAAATCGCAAAGACCGTTTATCTGGATGAAATGCCGAAAGACACGCCCCTGATTCTGGAGGCGAAAGGAACGCCGGACGGCTGGATCCGCTATACGATGAAGAATCCGAAATCCGTCCTCTCCGGCATGAAAGGAGTTTCCCGCGTCATCCTGGTCCGCAATTCGGAATATCTGCTTCTGGAAGGACTGACCATCCGGGGCGGAGTCCGGAATTCGATTTTTCTGCAGGATTCCAGGCACATTCAGATCGTCAACTGCGACATTGCCGGGCATGCGCCCATCTTGAAACAGGACCTGGACAATGACGGCAAATATCTTGCCATGGACGGCAAAAAAATGTGGAGCTGCGCCGCTGTTTTCATTCTGAATTCATCGGATGTGCTGGTGGAACGCTGTTATATTCACTCTCCGGCAGGAACCGCAAATCCGTGGTTCTTTTCGCATTCCTCCGGGCCCATGGCGATTGCCACACGCAGCACGGAAGGCGGGCTTGTCTTTCGTTACAATGACCTGATCGGAAGTGACTATCACCGCTGGGACGATGCAATCGGAGGCGGCGAAAATTCTTCTCCGTACGGTGGGTTCAACCGCGACGGCGATATTTATGGAAATATGTTTGCACTGGGAAACGATGACGGAATAGAACTGGACGGCGGACAGTCGAACGTCCGCTGTTACGGGAACCGTTTCGAAGGAATGCTCTGCGGAATCAGTGTGGCTCCGTGCATCGTGGGGCCGTCCTACGTTTTTCGGAATCTGATCGTAAATCTGGGCGATTTCACAAACTACGGCGGACTCGCCCTGAAAACCGTTTTCGGAGATCTGGGCGTGGGACGGATTCACTATTACAACAATACCGGGTCCGGCATCGGGTTCGCCCGGGAACCGACGATTGAACTGAATCCGCGTCTGGTGGCACGCAATAACAATCTGACGGGAAACTGGCAGATATACAAACTGACGATTCCCGTGGATATGGATTATGACCTTTTCCATCATAAAATCGCGGATCGGGAGAAATCCACGCTCAAAGCCTTTGCCGACAAAAAGCAGGAATTACATGCGGTTCACGGCAAACCGGTCTACGAAAATGACACGAACCACGGCTTCCGTTTGAAGAAAGGTTCTCCGGGGAGTGGAGCCGGAACACGCGTTCCGAATTTTCAGGAGAAAGCCGGAGGAGATCTCGGCGCTTTTCCGGAACCGGACAGTCCCGATCTGCCGTACCGTCCGATTTCGGTGTTCCTGAGTCGTTCACAAATTGATTTCGAATTCCCCGGAAAAACCGTCCCGCAGAGACTTACGCTGCGTGCGGAAAAAGGATTCCATTCTGAATTCAAAGTCAGAAAAGACGAGAGGGTCGACTGGTTTTCCGTAAGCCCCTCCGAAGGGGTTGTCCGGGACGGGAAGGAAATCGTATTCACCGTAACGCTCCATCCGGAAAAAATGAGTCGTGCGAAACGATACAAGGATGCATTTCTCATTCGGATGCCCGATGGCTTCAGCCGGCCGGTCATGGTCTATGCGGATATGCGGGAATCAAAGGAACTGCATGCAAAGGAACAGGGCGTTCTGCTGGAAACCGCGGCTGACGCAATGCGGAACGCCGGAGCCTATGAAAAAGGTTCGCTTCCGGGTTCACTGAAACTGCCCCCGGGAAGTGTGGACAAGCCGCTGATCTGGGAATTTGAAATTCCGGAAGACGGGATTTATTATTTTTTCGGCGCATTTCACACTTCGGGACTGATGCGGAATCTGTTCGAATTCTCCGTGGACGGCGACAAACCCGCACCGCTTGAAATTCAGATGCTGGCCGGAAATTATCTGAACCATGCGTGGCGGCATCTTTTCCGTATCGACAAACCGAGAGATAAATATTTTGAATTGTTCCGGCTGAAAAAAGGAAAACACACGTTGACGATATGGCCGAAACGCGAAGGCGTCGTGCTAGGAAAAATCGCCGTCACGAACGATATAGAAATGATTTACCGTTAACTGAAAGAGGAGTTTGCAATCATGAAAAAAATGTTCTGGGTCCTGTTTTTTCTTTGCGGAAGCGTAGTGTTGTCCGGACAAACCGCCACGCCGGGCGTGGCGGTCACGGTAGACGGTGTGAAGTCGAATGTGCCTCTGACGCCGAATGAGTTCAAGAACCTGACCCGTTACCAGAATCCGCCCTGGGCAAAAGCTGCCGCCAGAGACTGCTCGATCGTGGCGCTGAAGAGTTCGGAAATGGATGGCGACTGGGAAGCAATCGAGTTCAGCTTCACGCCTCAGGCCGATGGTGAAATTCGCCTGATCCTCACCGGAAAATGGGTTCAGGACCCCTCCACCAAAAAACTTCGCGACCTTTGGGTCGGTTATGACAACATCACGATAACCGGCGCAACGCTGGTCAATCCGGATTTTGAGGATTTTAAGAACGACGGCAGTCTAGGGGGCTGGATCAACCTGAAAGGGAAGATCATCAAGGGGTCCGATCTGGCAAAATCCGGAAAAAGTTTCATCAAGGTCACCTCCTCCACCTCTGTGTTTCAGTATTTTACCGTAAAAAAAGGCCAAAAAGTAACGGTCAGGCTGTTTGCCATGCCCTTCCCCGGGGAATAAAGTTTTCCACTTTTTTCGCTGTTGAATTTGTCACGAACGTTGTTGTCCGGCAAATTCGGAAAGTTCCCCGCCGTCAAGGACTTTGTACGACCGTTCAATATCTGGATGGAATCTCATTTGGAAAATCCTTTCCGGAAATGCGGCGGATCGCCGCGTTTTCCCCAGTTGATTTCCTCCCCGACGGACAGCACCCGCCAGCGGAGGCAGTTGCGGCATTGAGCCGAGTTTTCGTCGAGGCAGGGTTTATTTTCATAAAGCTGATAATTTCTGCGGTATTCGGTGTCGGTGATGTTGGGCATGATAACGTTTGCACCGGCCAGGAGTCCCTGTTCGCGTCCGCGGTCGTCAAGCGCCTGAAGGGCGGTGGTCGAAGCGATGTTGACGTCGTGAAGATACAGACGAGTGACCGCGATCATTTTGAGTCCGAGTTTCAGCTGACTTTCTTTATATTCCGGGGTCAGTTCGATACCCTTTCCGAGCGGGGTGTCGCGATGAGGCAGATAGGGCCCCATGCCGATCATATCGAGATCCATCTCATGAAAGAAAAGGATGTCGTTCGCGAGGTCGTCGAGAGTCTGTCCGGGAAGTCCGCACATGACGCCGCTTCCGGTCTGGTACCCGATTCGTTTCAGGGTGTGGAGGCACTCCTTCCGACGCACGAAGGAATGGTTGGCCGGATGAAGTTTCGTGTAGAGTTCCGAAGAGGAAGTTTCGATCCGCAGAAGATAGCGGTGTGCCCCGGCCTCCAGCCAGCGGCGGTAAACCTCCTCCGACTGTTCCCCGAGACAAAGCGTAACGCCCAGATTCTCCCCGGCGAAAGTATGAATGCGGCGCAGGATACGTTCAATGAAGGCTGTATTTTCCTCCGACTCCAGTTCTCCGGACTGGAGCACGATGGAACCGTATTCCTGTTCGTATGCCCAATGGGCCATGCGGACGACGTCATCCTCGGAAAGGCGGTAGCGTCCGACCTTGTAATTGCTCTTGCGGATGCCGCAATAGTAGCAGTCCTTGCCGCAATAATTTCCCAGTTCGATCAGGCCGCGGAGACTGACGCCCTTGCCGGTGTGGCGGAGCTTGACCTCGTATGCGGCATGAAAAAGTTCTTCCGTATCGTTCAGGGAAAGCAGCTCGCGGATCTCGCCGCGGGAAAGCTGATACGGGCCGTTCAAAGCTTTTCGGATCAATGGGTTCATCCCGGATTCTCCTTTTCAATGTCATCGATAATGCCGCCGCCGAGGACCCTGCCCTCCCGATAAAGCACTGCGGACTGCCCGCGTGCCGCCGAGGCGACCCCGGACAGAAGAGTCAGGACGAAATTCCCGTTTCCGGCCTGCGACACGACAGCCGGGGCGGGTCTGGAAGCCGACCGGATCTTGACCGACACTTCGCTTCCATTCTCCGGCGCTTCCAAAATCCAACTGCAATCGACGATTGCAATGGAACCACGGACAGTGTCCTCCACCGGCCCGACCACCACCTCGTTCCGACACGGATTCACGTCCAGAACATAGAGGGGATGCGGAGCCGCGACTCCCAGCCCTTTGCGCTGTCCGACGGTGAAATGCCAGAATCCGCGATGCGTCCCCAGCACGGCTCCGTGGGCGTCCACAATATTACCCGGACGGTCCGGAGTATCGAGCAGTTCCGTATGATCGCCGCTATAAAAGTCCTGACTGTCGGGCTTGTCCTTCACCTCGAGCCCGAATTTTGCCGCGATCTCGCGCACTTCGGTCTTTCTCAGACCACCCAGAGGGAACAGAAGTTCCGTCAGTTGATGCTGTTTGAGGCGATACAGAAAATAAGACTGGTCCTTGCGCTCGTCCAGCGCGGCGTAGAGCGCGACCTTGCCGTTTTCCTCCCGGAGCCTCGCATAGTGTCCGGTGGCGAAACGCTCGAACACGAGGCCGGATTTCCGTGCCAGCGTCGGCAGAACCCCGAACTTCAGAAACGCATTGCAGCGGACACAGGGGTTGGGAGTGCGTCCGGAGAGATATTCCTTCCGGAAATCATCGAGCACACCGCGCTCATATTCATCGGAACAATCAAAGACGTGATAGGGAATGCCGATCCGGGCGCAGAGAGCTTCCGCCCGGGCAATGTCGTCGGCTTCGCCGGGTCCGAAACAGGCATCCTTCGCGCCGCCGCGGTACCGGCCTTCCTTCCATATCTTCATGGTGATGCCGACGACCTCGTGACCGGCCTCCTTGAGAAGGGCGGCGGTAACCGAGGAATCAACGCCGCCAGACAATCCAACCGCAATTTTCATGGACGGATCTCCAGCATTTTTTCGATCGGGGCCCGCGCCTTCGCAATCACCTCCGGGTCCAGCCGGATCTGCGGCTCAAGGTCCTGAAGGGAAAAGAGAACATTTTCCAGCGTGATTTTCTTCATGTTCGGACAAAGCGGATTCGGTTCGAGCGGATAGAATTTTTTGCCGGGGTTGTCCTTGCGCATACGGTGAAGGATGCCGCATTCGGTTCCTATGATGAATTCACGGTGTTCCGATTCCCGCACGAATTTGAGCATTCCTCCGGTGCTCAAGGCTTCATCGGCAAGACGCACCACATTCGGATGGCATTCCGGATGAACCAGGAGCAGGGCTCCCGGGTGGTCTTTGCGGGCCTTTTCGACGGTCTCCGGCCAAATGCGATGATGGGTCGGGCAATACCCCGGCCAGAGCTCCATCGGACGGTTCAGCTTTGCGACGAGATTGGCTCCGAGGTTGGCATCCGGAAGAAAAAGAATCTTCCGTTCCGGGGGAATGGTGCGGATCACGCGTTCGGCATTGCCGGAGGTGCAGCAGATGTCGACCGCCGTTTTGGTTTCGGCGGTGGTATTCACGTAAGCGACGATCAGGGTGTCTGGATGTTCCGCCCGGTATTTCGCCACGGCGGCGGCATCCGCCATGTCCGCCATCGGACAGCCAGCCTCCGGGTTTGGATGGAGAACCACGGAATCCGGCGAAAGAATCTTGGCGGTTTCGGCCATGAACCGGACCCCGCAGAAGACAATCACCGGCGCCCCGCACGCCTTCGCCTTGAGGCTCAGTTCGAGAGAATCCCCGACGAAATCGGCGATGTCCTGTATTTCCCCGTTGACATAATTGTGCGCGAGGATCACGGCATTGCGTTCCTCTTTCAGCTGAAGGATTTTCCGGGTGATGCTCATTCAAAAAACTCCTAAATGTAATATTCGATGGACCGGTCGGAGACGTGGAAGAACTCCCGGAAAATCTCTTTTCGGAGTTCCACGAAACCGGGTTCGTTCCGGACACGCGGATGAGAGAGTTTCACCGGGAGGATCTTCCGAATCCGGCCCGGATTGGGCTCCATGACGACAATCCGGTCGGCCAGAAAGACCGCCTCGTCGATGTCATGCGTAACAAATATAACGGTTTTGCATTCCCTCCGGACAATCTCCCGTAAATCGTTCTGAAGTTTATAACGCGCAATTGCATCGAGCGCGCCGAACGGTTCATCCATGAAAAGGATTTCCGGATTCACCGCAAGAGCGCGCGCAATCGCGACCCGCTGCTGCTGTCCGCCGGAAAGCTGGCGCGGATGCTGCTCGGCGAACGTGGAAAGGTTCACGAGCTTCAGATACCTTTCCGCGATCACATCCCGTTCTTCCGGAGATAGACCGGCGGATTCCAGCCCGAGTTCCACGTTTTTGCGGACAGACCGCCAGGGAAGCAGTCCGTAATTCTGGAAAATCGTCACATAGCGAGGGGAAGGACGCGTGACCGTCTCGCCGTCGATGACCACGGACCCGGAGGTGAGCTTTTCAAATCCGGCCATGGCGTTCATAAGGGTGGTTTTTCCGCAGCCGGAGGGTCCCAGCAGGCAGACGAATTCGCCGCGTTCAATGGAAAGCGAGACATCGTCCAGCACGGTGACAGGCCTGAAACTCCCGCCCGTGGGATTTTTGCAGAGGAACTGCTTGACCGCGTTCCTGACTTCAATATACATGGTCCTGCCCCCACAGTTTCAGGATGTATTTTTCAAAACGGCCTATGACAAGATCAAGCAGGAAACCGATCACGCCGATCATCACCATGGCCGCGAGAAGATAGTCCGTGCGCATATTGTTGCGGGCGTCGATGATCATGTAGCCGAGCCCGCTCTGCGCCCCGACCATCTCGCCGGAAACCAGAAAGATCCAAGCGCTTCCGAGGGCAATGTGAAGGCTGTTCGCCACCGCCGGAAAAACCGCCGGAAAAACGATCTTGTACAGCACCTGCGGTTCGCCGATCCCATAATTGCCAGCCACCTTCAAATATACCGGATCGATGTTCCGGACCGCTCCAGCGGTACTCAGCAGCACCGGAAAGAAACCGGCAAGGAAAATGATGACGATCGCCGGAACGTTTCCGATTCCGATCAGGAGAACGATGAACGGCATCCACGCAACGGGCGCAATCGGACGAAGCAGCTGAAGAACCGGATTCACATATTCGAACGAACGCCGGTACCAGCCGAGAAGCAGACCGAGAAGCGCCCCGGAAACGACCGAAAGCAGGTATCCGATCACAAAGCGGTAAAGACTGCTTTCGATGTTTTCCACCATGACGCCGCTCCGGAAAAGCTCGAACAGAGCCTTCGCCACCGCCCACGGAGTCGGAAACAGGGCTTCATCGAACCGTCCGAACCGAGCCGCTCCCCACCAGAGGAGCAACAGTCCGGCAAATGAAATGGCTATGGTTCTTGTCTTGACAATAAACTTCATTCAGTTTTCTCAATCTCTTTTACGAATGTATCAAAAGAAGGCGGATTGGATGAGATTCCGTATTTTCTGACCTTTTCGAGCAGCGCTTCATAGGCGGCTTTCGAGATTTTCAGGTCGTCATAAGAAATCCATTCCAGCGATTTTTCCAGCACCGGTTCCGGCTGTTTCAGGAACTCCTTCGCGTCGGCCAGCACAATTACTTTTTCCGCAAGACGTTTCCCGGCCTTGTGATATTCCGAGACGAACTTCTTCGCCAATTCGGGTTTTTCGCGCAGGAAACGGTCATTCACGACCAGCGCACAGCAGATGGAATCATTCCACAGCGCATTGGATTGATACAGGAGTTTGCCGTATCCGCCGTTCACCGCAATCGCGCCGAAAGGTTCAGCAACGCAATATCCGGCAATCCGTCCGGACGCCAGCGCGGAAGGCATTTCCGGAGGCGGGAGTTCAATGAGCTTGACTTCCTTTTCCGGAATGTTGTTTCTTTCGAGCACTTCCCGGAAGAGGATGTTGTGCGAGGAGCTGCGGTGCGGAATGGCGAAAGTCTTTCCGCGAAGCCCGTTTGCATCGGCGATGTTCTTTCCGACTACGACCACATTGCCGTCCTTGTGTCCGAGCGCGACGGCCGTTACGCCGACGCCCTGTTCGCGCGCCTTCATCGCGGGTTCGATCAGGACGGAAGCGGCATCCACGCGCCCGGTATTCAACGCATCCAGCAGTTCGGGCCAGGAACCGTATTTGATCAGTTCGACCCGAACCTCCTTCGAACGGGCGGTTTCATAGAGGGCCAGCGCATGGGTGATCGGCAAATAGGCCACCTTGACCGTTCCGGTGACTTCCGGCTCCGAACAGCTGAACAGACCTATGGCAAAAACGGGCAGAAGGAAGAGGATGTGCAAAGGCGGAAGAGTTTTCCTCAGAAAATTCATATTGTTCTCCATTGTAGTTGTTTTCTTTTTTCTTTGAGATGGATCAGAATCCGTTCGGCGAGAACATCCGGATCATACTCGACAACCATTTCCGAGCCCAGCAGTTCCTTCGTTCCGTGCGTCAGGAATTCCGTCACGGCCGCCGACCCCTGCGTCGGAGCCGGAACGCAGTGAAACGAATGAACGCCCATCAACCGGAATCCGAGCGCCGCGCAGATACCTTTTTCATTGCTCCATTCGGGGCTGATGAACGCGTAGGGCATCGAAGGAACCGTTTTGCCGGAAACACTCGCGATCCCTGCGAAAAACGCCGAGGCGCGGGCATTGTCCAGACATTCTCCGAGGTGCCAGACCGGAGGCAGGTCGCGGAGGAAGCCCCGAAGATTCTCTCCGGTGCGGCCGAGTGCAGCGACGGAGCAGAATCCGAGCTTCAGGAGGGCAAAGGAGGCGCAGCCGTTCGTCAGGATCAGCACATTGTTCCGGATCAGCCGGTCCGCAATATCCACGATCGCTTTCTCGTAAAGCACCCGCGGATTGTTGCAGCCGACGAGATTGACGATCCCGAGAATCTTACCGCTTTCGAGGGTTTCCGCAAGCGTGCGGAACCCGTCCGGAAAATGCTTTGCGGCCCATTCCGGCGAGAATCCGAACTCGGCTTCGACCTCATATTTCGGAATCCTGACCGGGACATCGCGCCGGGCGGCAAAACTTTCGATGCCGCGGCGGACGATCTTCTCCGCAATCGCGCGGATTTCCGGGAGATTGGAGTGATAATGGTCCAGCGCATAATGCTCCGCGCCGGGCAGCCTTGCCGAATCGCTGGTCGTGACGACCGTGGTCCGGAAACATTTCGCTACCTCCATGATGGAGGGAAAAACATCCTGGACGTCCGCGACCCAGAGATCGAGCGCGCCCGTGCCGAGGATCAGTTCCGAACCGACCGCGTTGGAGAGCGGGATTACGCCTCCATACCGGTACATCGCCGAGAGCCCCGAACAGCAGATCCCGTAAAATTGAATTCCTTTCGCATGGTGCCTCTTCGCTTCCTCCCGCATTTTTTTTGTCCGTCCGGCACGGACGATTTCGCTCACGAGCAGCGGGGAATGCCCGTGAACAGCGATATTCACATATCCGGGACGGAGCGCCCCGGCGTTTACCATTGATTTCCGCCGTTTCGGAAGCCCATAAAGACTGTCCATCGCAATGGCGGAACCCAGACATGACGACCAGGCGAAGGCCAGCCCGGTGCGGAGGAACTGCGTCATGCAATTCCGCCAGTCGCCATCCGTGCCGGTGGTCGTGCGGTGAAGGCACTCGAGTACCTCGTGCGTGGGGCTGATGGGGAGAATCCCGAGCTTTTCCCACGTCCGAAGACGTTCTTCCGGCGCATGGGCGGAGAGGGTCTTGTGAACCCCCGGCACCGTTCTGGACAAATCCTCCAGAAGAGTATCCGCCAACAGGAGAGCCAGCTCCTTCAACGTTTTTCCCTTTGTATCGAACCCGAATTTCGCGCAGGCGGCCAGAATTTTTTCCTTCCCCTCGATCGGCACGGGAATGCGCCCCTCCGCGGCATATTTCAAGGCCAGCATGGATTCGCGTCCGCGCGCCCCGTGCGCAGCCGTCCCGGCCGCCGCGCTCCGCAGCAAGTTCCGGGCGACGATCAGATCGGCATCCGCGCCGCAGACGCCCTTCGGCGCTTTGGCCGTGATCCGGCACGGCCCCATAAAGCAGTTCCGGCAGCAGACCCCGGCCATGCCGAAGGAGCACTGCGGCTGCTGGCGGTCGAAACGGTCGAAGATGGTTTCGACGCCCGTTTTCTCCAGATGCAGAAGCATTTCCCGGACAGCCGGATCGGGGGTCTTTTCCATGACATCGCGTTTCTTCGGAAAGGTTTTCCGATACGCCGCAACCGCCGCCAGGTAATCCTCCGTCCCTCCGTGCGAATGAGGATGAGCGTGGCGGCCATGTTCCGAGCGGGGGGAAACAGTCCCTCCCGTGGGCGGATGGGGATGAATATGGGGATACTCTTCTTTTTTCATGTCTCACTTCAGTTCCAGTTCATTTTCTGTCCGGGCAAAAGACCGTTCCTCACAAAAACTCACGGAAGTCTTTTTTGCGGATTTCCGTGAGTTTTGAAAACAGGCAGTCTTCCATGCATTAAAACCACCGGATCAGATCAGATCGAAGGCATCGGAAAGAGCGCCGATGATGTCGTCGATATGCTCCAGTCCGATGGAAAGCCGGATCAGTTCAGGCTGAATGCCACCCTTGATCTGGTCCTCTTCGCTCAACTGCGAATGAGTGGTGCTGGCCGGATGGATGATCAGACTCTTGGCATCGCCGACGTTGGCGAGAATGCTGAAGAGCTTGACGTTGTCCACCAGGTGCCGCGCCTCCTCCGCGCCGCCTTTGACGCCGAAGACGACCATTCCGCCCGCGCCGTCCGGGAGATATTTTTTCGCCAGTGCGTTGCCGGCCGGAAGTCCGGGGTATTTGACCCAGGCAACCTTGGGATGTTTTTCCAGAAACTCTGCGACTTTGAGTGCGTTTTCGCTGTGCTTGGCAACACGGAGCGGAAGGGATTCTACCCCTTGCAGGAAGATCCATGCCGCGTCAGGCGCCAGCGTCGGACCCTGATTGCGAAGTCCCACGATGCGGAGACGGAGAATGAAGGCAAGCGGGTTCAAATCCCCCAGATCGTGCGCGAACCGGAGTCCGTGATACCCGCGGTCCGGTTCATTGTAAAGGGCGAATTTTGGATCGGTCCAGTCGAAGTTGCCCGCGTCGATGACGGCGCCGCCGATGCCGGTGCCGTGTCCGCCGATCCACTTGGAAAGGGAATGGATCACGATATTGGCCCCGTGTTCGATCGGACGCAGAAGAGTCGGAGGCGTAAAGGTGGAATCGACCACGAGAGGCAGATGGTGTTTCTTCGCGATGGCGGCGTATCCTTCGATGTCGGCGATATCGAGACCTGGATTGCCGACCGTCTCAATGTAGATCAGGCGCGTTTTCCCGTTGATGGCCGCTTCCGTCGCCGCGAAATCGTTGACGGGGACGAAGTTGACCTTGATCCCCTGCTGGGGAAGGATGGCGTCAAACTGGGTAAAGGTTCCGCCGTAAAGGTTGTTGGCGGAAACAATCTCGTCGCCGATTTTCGCAATATTGGTGACCGTGAAATAAATGGCCGCGGTTCCGCTGGAGAAAGTGAGCCCCGCGGCGCCGCCTTCGAGAGCCGCCAGACGTTTTTCAAGGACGTCGTTGGTGGGGTTCATCAGACGGGCGTAGATGTTGCCGGGTTCGCGCAAAGCGAAGAGGTCCGCGCCATGCTGTGAATTGCGGAAACTGTAGGCGGTGGTACGGTAGACCGGCACCGCGCGTGACTGGGTGGCCGGATCGGGGATCTGCCCCGCGTGAAGTGCCAATGTCTCGAGATGATATTTTCTGTCGCTCATGGTAAAACTCCTTTTTTTTATGGTGATTACTACTTATTTTTCATCGAAAAGCCAGGTGGAGAGATAGCGTTCGCCGGTGTCGGGCAGAATTGCCACAATCCGCTTGCCGGCGAATTCAGTTTTTTTGCTCAGTTCGAGGGCGACAAACAAAGCGGCTCCGGAGGAGATGCCGACGAGAAGCCCTTCCTTTCTGGCGGCTTCCCGCGCGGTGTGTCCGGCGTCTTCGGCGGAGACGGGAATCACCTTGTCGATGATCGCCGTATCGAGGACCTTCGGGACGAATCCCGCGCCGATCCCCTGGATCTTGTGGGGTCCGGGCTTTCCGCCGGAGAGAACCGGACTGGCCTCGGGTTCAACCGCAAAGATCTTGAGCGACGGATTGCGTTCCTTCAGGAATTCGCCCACCCCGGTCAGAGTGCCGCCCGTTCCGACTCCGGCAACGAGGGCGTCAATTCTGCCGTCGGTGTCGTGCCAGATTTCTTCCGCGGTGGAAGCCCGGTGGCAGGCGGGATTCACGGGGTTTTCAAACTGCTGCGGAATGAATGAACCGGGGTTGGCCGCGTTCAGTTCAAGCGCTTTTGCAATGGCTCTTTCCATCCCTCCCGCCCCTTCGGTAAGGACCAGTTCGGCGCCATAGGCCAGAAGGAGTTTGCGGCGTTCGATGCTCATGGTCTCCGGCATGGTGAGAATCAGGCGGTACCCCTTGACCGCCGCCACCAGCGCAAGGCCGATTCCGGTGTTGCCGCTGGTCGGCTCGATAATCAGCGCACCGGGCTTGAGAACGCCGGACTTTTCCGCCGCCTCGATCATCGCCAGGGCAATTCTGTCCTTGACGGAACTGCCGGGATTGAAGGACTCGACCTTGCCAAGCACTTCCGCTCCGCCCTGATTGAGACGGTTGATCCGCACAAGGGGCGTATTTCCGATTTTTTCCAGAACCGTGTTTGCAATACTGCTCATGATTGATTCCTTGTTCTTTTACGTTTTTATATAAAATCTCTACTTGTTCAGTAGTGTTGATGACATATTATATCTCGCATACCGGGGAATTTCAAGGGGGAAAACAAAAAAACTACAAAAAAAGTATTGTTTATTCATTTTTCTCTGCGGGCTATGTATTTCCCGTGAATATTTTCATATTCCATCCAGCATTCGGAGAGAAGATTTCTCATGAAAATACCGCGACTTGGATTTGAAAATCCCCTTTGTCGCGGTATATTGACTACCGATATGGTATAGAATAAGGAAAAACGATCATGAAAATTTCCACCAAAGGACGTTACGGCGTACGGATTCTTCTGGATCTGGCCCGGCATGAGAATGGAAATCCGCGGCTGATCCGCGACATCGCCGAATCCCAGCAGATTTCCGAGAAATACATCAGCCGCCTGATCATTGACCTGCGGCGAGCGGGAATGGTCCGCTCCATCCGCGGAGCCAAGGGCGGATTCCGTCTTGCGAAAAGTCCCCGGGAAGTGACGCTGCTGGACATTGTGGAAGTCATGGAAGGTCCGCTTTCCATCGTGGACTGTGTGCGGGCTCCGGAAAAATGTCCGCGCTGCCACCGCTGCGTCACCCGCGAAATCTGGGACAACCTGAACGCCGACATCCGCACAAGCATGCGCAAGGTCACCCTTCAGGACATCATCGAAAGCGATCGGAAGCAGAATATTGCCGAAGGGGCTCTGGATTACTGCATCTGAATCCGGAATCATTCCGTTTCCTCCTTTGCACCGCATGGAAAAAGGACGGCGCTTCCCGAAGGCCGCACCGTCCTCAAAATAGTGAGGGAAATTTTTCCGCCTCTTCAAAATCTCCTTATTTATTCGATTTTGTTCGTATCCAGCAGAAGCTGTTCGAACCCGAGGTTCCTGTCAGGATTCCTGAGACCGGCGTCCACGGGATCGACCACCTTGCCGATGTCGTTGGTGATCCGCGTGGTGACCCGGTCGAAGGGCAGAGCATACTCAGCACGGGCGATCAGAACCAGCTGGGAACGCTTGGTGGCCTCGACTTCCGTGGAGAAGAGCCATCCGAGAACGGGCAGATCCTTCAGGAACGGGAGGCCCGCCACACTGCGGACCACCTGCGCCTTCTGGATGCCGCCGATGACGAAGTCCCTGCCGCTGTTGCCGACCTGAACTTCCGTGTTGAAGGAGGAGCGGCTCAGGCGCGGATAACCGTCGCTGGTCCACCCGATCAGGGAAACGCTGGCGGTGGACAGGGTCAGTGTCGTGCTTTTGGCGGTCACCACGGGAGTAATGTCCAGATCGAAGCGGAAACTGTTGTCCGGCTTCGTAATCTGCGCTTTTCCGTTCTGGATATAAAAATCGCCTCCGACACCGGGCACCTTCGGAACGCCCTCCGGGATTTTTTCATTCAGCGTTTCGCCCGCGATAGTCTTGGAAACGTCGTCATAAAAGAGTCCGGAGTTAACCTGAAGTTTGGAATTTGCACGGTTTTTGGCCAGCAGAACGCCATGCGTCAGGACCTTTGCTTTTCCGGTGGCAGTCAGGAAATCCAGATACTTCGAGTTCCATTTCGGGTTGAAGTTGAAGAAGTCCGTCCGGCTGGAGCCGGAAGTGTTGACACCGCCGGAGAAGGTGGAGGCCCAGTTGTTCCGGTAACGGCCGCCGGCGGAGAAGAAATCCGCGCCGTCGTTGTTCTTCCAGCTCTGGAAATCGATGCCGAGCTTGTCGTCATTTTCCGCATAGACTTCCAGAAGGCGGTAGCTGATGCGGACTTCGGGCATGGGCTTGTCATATTGAGCGATCATTTCCTGAATATGTTTCCAGGACCAGAAGGGAGCGGCCACGACAAGGGCGTTGAGCTGGCCGTCCACAATCAGGACATCGACCCCGCCGACAAATTCGACATCGGTGCCGTTGGCGCCCACGTTCTTAACCATTTCGCGAAGGTTGGCCGCGGCGTTCACCTTCGGATAGTAGATGAACTTCGGGCGGCCGCTGGTGAACCCGATACCAGGCTGATCCAGACGTTCAATGATGCGGTCGATGCTTTCGCCGTTGGCGGTTTTGGAGAAGCGGTAATCCTCGGCCGAAACCAGAAGAATGCCGGTGCCGTCGTTGTATTTCAGGGATTCCACCTGGACCGGGCTGTCGGATATCTGCGTGCCCTTCACCACCGCGAGAAGATACCCGCGCAGCGCATACGGTTCGGCGTGCTTGAGCACATACGCCTTGGTAAGCACATACGGATCGGTATTGTCCCGGATGAAGTGAATGGCCTTGGTGCTGTCCTTCACATCCAGACGGAGCTGGGTCTGGACGGTGGAATTGCCGTAGCCCTTGGTATTCTCCGAATTCTCACTCCGGAGGGTCCCCGGAATCGCCTTGGGCGTCAGGGTGATGTCTTCGGCCGATCCGGGAAATCCGGCGGCCAGCAATGCCGCAAATGCGGCGATGATATATGGTTTCATGGATTGAACTCCTTCCGTTCCGTCAATTTGCTTCTTCCGCGATGACTTCGCGGCTGACCGGAGAAGGCGGCAGCAGTTCGGGATGAACCAGATTGGCCTCGGCGGTCACGATGATGTAGGTTTTTTCCTTGAGAGAAGTCGTGGTTCCGAAGAGATACTTCAGCACGGGAATCTTCACAAGGAAGGGAATTCCGATGGTCTCTTCGGCATCCGTCTCGCGGGTATAGGTGGAGAGGAGCTTTTCCGTTTTGAATCCCAGGGTCAGACTGCCGGTGGTATAGCTTGAATTCCCAAGTTCGTCTCCGCGGTTGTTGCGCTCCACGACATCCCGGGTCAGGAGCTGATACTGAAAGACCACGCCGCCGTTGTTTTTTTTGTAGAAATCCTCGGTGGACGGGATGTTTCCGATGGAATCGATCTCCCCGGTCTCCGCGCCGAAGCAGATCACCGGGTTGTTGACCACAAAGTCGAACGCGGCTTTTCCGCTGGAAACAACGGAACTGCGGTCATCCTCGTCCTTGACGATGTTCTGGTAGTCCGGCGTCAGGGTGGCGCGGTAAGTGCGGTACTGGTTCAGTGCGGGATCGTCGTAGAGCGCCGTGTTGACGAAGGTCAGGTTGGTATGCGCCGCCAGTTTCGCATTCCCCGACTGCTGAAGCAGACGGATGAAGCTCAGGTCGAACTGCGGAGCGGTGAAGAAACCGCCGTATCCCCAGCTGGTGGAAAAGTTTTTGGCAATGTCCGCGAACTGGGAGGCTCCTCCAACCAGCTGCAGAATGGCTTCATTGGAAAATACATTCCCGCCGTTGAAGGCCGCCTCGAAAAGATTCAGTCCGGGACCATTCCGCCAGGCGAGGTAATCCACGCCGATGTCGCGGAGTTTGCTTTCGCGGACCTCATAATAATTGAGGCGGAGGTTGACCTGCGGAACGGGACGGTCGAGCGACTTCACCCAGGCCAGACTCACCAGCGCCTGAAGCTTGTCGTCCTTCCAGTAGATGGTGTTGGTATCCTTGTTCAGATAGGCGTAACCTTCACTGGATTTGATGGCTCCGTTGATGATCCGCACAATGTCTTCCGCCGCACGATAGTTCGGCGTATAGGCGATGCGGGTGATTCCCGTGCCTTCCAGAATCGATCCGTACTGGTCCGTTTTACCGGGACGGTCTATCTTGGCGATCAGATCGTCCACATACGGAAGAAAGCTTTCCCCAGTCGAGACGATCAGGAAATTCCTCTTCGCCGCCGAGTAGTTGACTCGCTCCACCTTCGACTTCGAATGGAAGCGCTTTACCGCCGCTTCGATGTAGGGACGGATGTCGGTGGCCTTCACATATTTGAGCTCATATACCTTGGTGGCGAGCCGCAGCTGCGCATCGTCCTGAAGCAGGCGGATGGTCCGGACTTCCGCCGCGGAATCCTGGGCGCCCAACACCCCGGCCGTTGAAAGCCATGCGCCCAGCAGCAGAAACAAAATTCTTTTTTCTTTCATCTTCAATCATAATCCTTTGTCTTGTAAGTTATCATATGCGTACGGAAAAGCCGCCGCAACATCGGCAGCCGAGTTCGATCCTCCCCATGCAATAATTATTGTTTCCGAGAAGATTTTCATCGTTCGCTTTCATGGTTTTCTGATACCGCTCCTTTTGTTGTTTCTGCCTGACGCCGAAGTCACAGAAAGTTGAAACTGATTATTTTCGGGCGCTTGTCGATGATTCCGGAAATCACCCGGAACAACGCTTCCTGATGAATGATTTTACCGTCTCTGTTTTTCCGTTCGAAACGGACCGTCCAGAGGGAAACCGTCAGGAACGGATTCTCCAGCTGAAGGGCGAATCGATACGAAACCGGATTGCCGAGGGTTTCGGCAATACCCTTGTAAGCCCCGTCGAATTCTTTTTCTCCAAACTGTTTGCGCAAGTCCTGCGGCAGGGCTTCCACAAATGCTTTCGGGTTGTTGCGAAGAAACGCTTCCAGGAGTTCACGCCCGTTTTCTTCCGGCCGCACGACTGGAGCAGAGGCCTCTTTCTTCGCCGGGTCCTCTTTTCCGGAAACAGAGGCGCATCCGGCAGTGGAGAAGGCAATTAGAATCCAGGCGGCAGCCCCTCTTAAAATCAATGTCCTTTTCTTCTTCATATAATCTACCTTTTTAATAGTTTTTTTTATTAAAAACGCATTTATCAACCACAAATAAATCTCTATTATTTTAGTAGCGATTATATATTATACATGTAATTCCACCTTTGTCAAGAGAGAATATTTTTAAAAAATACAATTTTTATGAAAATTCATTTTTGAGCAAAGAAAATATCCGAATCCTCTTGCAGAATGCATTTTTCCCGCTGAAAAAGGATTCCCGGTTGCGAAACTTCCGGGCAGGAATTATATTCTCTGCCCATAATGCAGACTACATATTTGAAAGTTACTTCCGCCGACGGACGGAATCAGGAGGAAAACATGAGCGACCTGAAACAGATCGTTGAATCCCAGAAGGGCCTTTTCGAAGTCCTGAAGAAAGCGGCCGATGGAGAAATCAAAGTGCCGGAAGTCAAACCCGCCTGCGGGGTCTTCGGAATCCTGATCCAGCGCAACGATCTGCTGGCAACCCGGATCCGCATCACCGGGGGCGAACTCGCCGTCGGCAAAATGCTCTTTCTTGCAAAACTCGCGGGGAAGCTCAAACCCGGCTTCATCCATTTCACCAGCCGTCAGGACATCCAGTTCCACGATGTCGCCCCGGCCGCCGCGGCGGAAGTCGTGCGTGCCTGTACCGCGAACGGGCTTCCCTTCCGGGGAGGCGGAGGAGATTCCCTCCGCAACATTTCCTCCTCGGTTTTTGCCGGAGTCGCACCGGACGGCTCCGCCGATCTGATTCCTTACGCCCGTTACCTCACCGATGTCATTTTCGACTGGGATGAAGCTTTCCATCTTCCGCGCAAACTCAAAGTCGGGTTCGCCTCGGAGAATGATTCCGCACTGGCACTGCGGCAGGACCTCGGATTCGTGGAAACCCGGAACGCAAAGGGAAAATTAGGGTTCAAAGTCTATGGAGGCGGAGGATTCGGGCGCAATCCCGCGCTCGGAATCCCCCTGATTTCCTTTGTGCCCCCCTCCGGGCTGGCCCGCGCCGCCCGCGCCATGGTGGAACTTTTCAGCGAACATGGGGACCGCGCCAACCGCGGAACAGCGCGCATCCGTTACATCGTTGCCCGGCTCGGGAAAGCCGAATTCAAAAAACTGTATATGGGATACTACCGGAAGCTCGAAAACCGCGAATTTCCGTCCATCCCGGAATTTCCATCCGACTGGAATGCGCGGACGACGGTTTCCTTCGCCCTGCCGGAATGCTGTGGCGCGGAAGACGCCGATTACCGGCGCTGGCTTCGGTTCGCCACCCGGAAAACCCGTTTCAAGGGAGAATCGTCCGTCCTGCTGTTCGTGCCGAAGGGCGTTTTGAGCGTGACCGGCTTCCGGCGTCTGGCGGATCTGCTGAACCGGTTCGGAGTGCCTGCCGTCCGTCTTACGATCGAACAGAATCTTCTGCTTCCCGCTTTTCCACGGGAAGCTCTCCCGGCATTCTATGAGGCGCTGAAAACTCTTCCCGAAGATCTGATTTTTTCTTCGTTCCGCGGACAGTTGGACGCCTGCATCGGGGCGACCGTTTGCAAGGCGGGAATTCTCGACACGCCGCGTTATGCGGTTGAAGTGTCCGACGCGCTGGACGAATATTTCCGGAAGCATCCCGCACGTTTCACCGCCGAGCGGGCGAATGCAATCGTGGAAGGACTTCATTTTTCCGGATGTCCGAATTCATGTGCGTCCCATCAGGCGGTCCGGTTCGGTTTTCAGGGATTCAGGAAGAAGATCGGCGAGGCACTGGTCGACGGCTTCACCGTCTGGCGCAATCCGTCCGGAAAACCGATCGGCACGGAAGCCCCCGAATTCATTCCCGCCTCGGAACTTCCCGCCAAGGTGCTTTCTCTTCTCAAAGAATCGAAGATTCTCTGACCTTCAATTCCGGGACAGGGAGCCGGTCGGAATGCAGTGAGGGGTTCCATCGGAAAGATGGACGACATCGGCTCGGATACGGAAGATTTCTTCCAGAATTGCAGGCTTCATGACTTCCGCCGGAGTTCCGGCATACCGGATCTTTCCATCTTTGAGCAGAAGCATCCGGTCGGCGCACGACGCGGCCAGATTCAGGTCGTGAAGCACCATCAGGACCGTGATTCCGTGTTCGCGGTTCAGACGGCGGATCAGACCGATGACCTCGAACTGACAGCAGACATCCAGAAATGTCGTGGGTTCGTCCAGCAGAAGGACTTCCGGTTCCTGGGCCAGCGTCAGGGCGATCCAGGCCCGCTGGCGCTCCCCGCCGGAGAGAGTCCGCACCGGACGTTTCCGCAGAGTGGCCAGCGACGTCATGGCGATGACGCGATCGATGACTTCCCTGTCATGTGCGGACAGCGCAAAGCCGTTTTTCCGTTTCGGATAACGCCCGTATTCGACCAGTTCCTCCACGGTAGTTTCGCCCGGAACATGATGCAGCTGGGGCAGTATGGCAAGGTGTCCGGCCAGCTCCTTCGTATCGAATTCCCGAACAGGCGTTCCATCCAGCAGAACCTCCCCGGACTCGGGTTTCAGAAGACGTCCGATGACTTTCAGCAGGGTCGATTTGCCGCATCCGTTGGGACCGAGCAGCGCCGTGACCGAACCGCTTTCCACACGGAAACTCACGCCGTCGATCACCCGTTTTTCTCCGTATCCGGCGCAGAGGGACTGTATTTCAAGATTCATAGGAATGTCTCCTCAGCAGCCAGAGGAAGAAGGGGGGACCGAGCACGGCCAGAATGATTCCGACAGGCAGCTCGGCGGGTTCCATGACGATCCGACCGACCGTGTCGCAGGTCACGACCAGAAACCCGCCGGCAAGAGCCGAAGCCGGGATGACGAACCGGTTGTCGGACCCGATCAGGATGCGGACAATGTGCGGGGCGATCAATCCCACGAAACCGAGCAGTCCGGCCACGCTGACCGCCGAGGCGGCCAGCAGAGCGGCGGCCGCAAGCATAAGGAAACGCGTCCTTTCAACCCGCACCCCGAGTCCCGCGGCCACCTCATCGCCCAGCGCCAGAAGATTGAGATGTCCGCCGAGCAGAAACGCGGCGGTCAAACCGACAACCATGTAAATCCATATCCGCCCGATCTGCGACCAGTTTCCGGAGGCCAGCGACCCGATGAAGAAATCAAGGATTCCTCCCGCCTTTTCCGCATGGAACAGCAGCAGCGCGGCGCCGAACGCTCCCAGCATGGCCGACACCGCCACACCGGAAAGGATCAGCCGCACCGGACTGAGTCCCTGTTTCCAGGCCAGCAGATAAATCAGGAGCGCCGTCAGTAAAGCCCCGGCGAACGCCGCCGGAACCAGCAGGGCGCCGCACGACGGAAACACGAGCAGAACAAGAATTCCGGCAAGTCCGCCGCCGGAGGAAACTCCGATGATGCCGGGTGAAGCCAGCGGATTGTGCATGACTCCCTGCAGCAGGGTGCCGGAAACGGCCAGCCCGGCTCCCGCCAGAACTCCGAGCAGGATGCGCGGCAGACGGATGTCCCACAGAATCCGGAACTGGATCGGCGGCTCCCCGGAAAAAAGAATGGAAACGATCCTGTGCGGAGGCAGTTTCAATGCCCCCGCGCAGAGGCTCAGGAATACCGCCGCCGTCAGAAAAACCAGAAGCACGCCGCAAAACAGCCAGCGTCCGCGCACCGTTTTCAGAAAGGCGCGGAACTTCATTTCACGGCTCCCTTCCCCGGATAGAGAAGACCGGCCATATAGCGGAACGCCTTCGGATAGTCCGGCCCCGGCTGGAACAGGAAAAGTTCGGACGGCAGAAAGTGGACGCGTCCGGCTTTCGCGGCCTTCAGTTCCTTCCAGACCGGACGATTCATCCAGTCGGCACGAACCTTTTCCCGCAGGGCTTTGGCGTCGCCCATGGTGACGATGAAAATCACATCCGGGTCTTCCAGCAGGAATTTTTCAAAACTGAAAGGGACGCGGAAAGTGCCGGAGGATTTCAGAATATTGACCGCGCCCAGCATGGCGGCAATGTTTCCGGCATTCGTCGCTTCCGATTCAAGCGAGAAGCTGGAAGCGGAAGCAAACAGAATGGCGCAGATCGGACGGGGACGTCCGGCGGTTTCCCTGCAAACGGCTTCGCCTTCATCCACGGTCCGGCGGGCGGCCGGGAGTTCCCGGACGGTTTTGCCGTGAAGCCGACAGAAAAGATCGAGGATTTCAAGGTAGTCCCGGTAATGGTTGTAGGGCAGGCAGACGGCGGCGATTCCGGACTCCCGGAGCTGACGGGCCGAAGCGCGCTGTCGTTCGATCTTCGCGGACAACAGAACCAGATCCGGTTCCAGCAGCATCACCTTTTCGGCACTCGGGAGCATTCCCGCACCGACTTTCGGAAGGTCGCGCATGGATTCCGGCAGTGCGCTGTCGCTCCTCGCGCCCAGCACGCCGATCGCTTTTCCTCCCGCCTGTTCCCAGACTTTCGCCAGGGAAAGATAGGCGATGACCGTCCGCTTCGGATGCTTCGGAAGACGCACTTCCACGCCGTCCGGCTGACGGTAGACCACTTCCGTGTCGTTTTCACGCACAATGCCGGCAAAAGCGGACAATGTCAGAAACAACAGAAGAAAAATGAATCTGTTCATATTTCTTCTCTGTTGTCCCCGGTCTCTCCGGCTCTCCTTTTCGGATCGAACTGCAGAAGATCCTTAACCACTTCGGCGGCGATAATCAGTCCGGCGACGGCTGGCACGAAGGCGTTGGAACCGGGAATCTCCCGGCGGACAGAGACTTTCCGGGTGTCTGGCGAACTTTCGCAGGAGGAGGGACTGTCATCATCCGTCAGGTCCTTCAGGGGACGCAGCGGAATTTCCTCCGAATAGACCACCTTCAGCTTCTTGAGTCCGCAGCGGCGCATCTCCTTCCGGACGACCTTCGCCAGCGGACACATTTTCGTCTTGCGGATGTCCGCAATCTTGAGAGCGGTCGGATCGACCTTGTTGCCCGCCCCCATGGCGGAGATGATGGGGACGCCCGCCTTGTCTGCCTGACGGATCAGTTCCATTTTCCCGGCGACCGTATCGATGGCGTCGACAATATAATCGTACTCCGAAAAGTGGAACTGCTCCGCGGTTTCCGGCAGAAAAAAGCACCTGTATTTCCGCACAATCACCTTCGGAGCGATGTCGAGGAGGCGTTCCTCCGCCACATCCACCTTGCAGCGGCCGATTGTGCTGTGCGTGGCGAAAATCTGACGGTTCAGATTGGTCACGCAGACCTTGTCGTCGTCGATGATATCGATGGCTCCGAGTCCGCTGCGGACCAGGGCCTCCGCAACATGTCCGCCGACGCCGCCGATCCCGAAGACCGCGACCCGGCTGTCCGCCAGTTTCTTCATGGCATCCCGTCCGAAAATCAGCCGGGTTCTGGAAAACTGATCATGCATAGTTCCTCTGTCTTTTCAGAATCTGATGAAAACTGAAATATACATTTCCCGCGTATTTTTGCAAGCTCCGCATGGACAGCTCCTTTCTGTCGGGTTTCTTCAAAACAATACGGTCTGCGCGCATTCCTCCGGTTTTTTTTGAAAAAATCGGTCTCCGCTTTCGCAAACGGCGGTCTTCAGATTCAGGCGGAAAACGAAAAGGAACTGGATGGCGTACTGAAGAACCTTTTCTACGTGATGGATGAACGCTATTCCCATATATTCCCTTTCAAGGAAGTGATGGGGCTCTACGACAATATGCTGATTCATTTCGGCTTGCCCGCCGGAGCGCCGAACGCAAAGGGATTTTCGCCATCCTGGAATACCTCTATTTTCCCTCGCCGGACAATCTTTCGGAAAATTGCGGCGACTACGAACTTTTTTGTCATTTCGACAGTTCCCGACTTATTCTGGAACTGGAAAGCGCTTCTCTTCAGAAGGAGCAGTCGCTCCAACGGTTCCTGACAGACGCGAAAGGCAACAGGAAGTTCTTTCCTGCCCGGAAAATACCGGCACTTCGGCAGGGACATCTTCTTCAACTGGATTATTCCCCGGGCGACCTCCCAAAAGGTCGATGCATGGTTTCCGGAGAATTCACGGATGGAAACCGTTTTGCGTGTCCCGGAACCGGTAATGCCGTGCCCCGCAAATTCCGATTCATTTCCATTTCATTTTCCCGCCTCAATACGCTTGACAAGGACCGGAAAGGTCTGTATATTGCATGGGAAAAATCACGGAGACCCCATGCAGCCCGGAAATGACTCAAAAAACAGCAGAATACAGCGCGGATATGATTCCGGGACAAGCCTTTTCTCCAGAACACGGCATATTCCGGCTCATCCATCGGCTCTTTTTTACTTCCGTTATCCGGAGAACAAATCATGAGACACATGCTTGCCCTGCTGTGGAAGAACAGTTCCCGGAAAGAACGCGGTTTCGCCTATCTGCTTCTTCTGATGATGATCATTGCCGGAAACCTGGAACTCCTCGGAATCGGATTGATTCTCCCGATCATAGCCCTGCTGACCAATCCGGCCTTGGTTCAACAGAACTATTTTCTGCACCTGATTTATGATTTCATTCATCCATCCTCCGACAAATCGTTTCTCCTGATATTATGCGCACTGGTTTCCCTGGTCTACATTTTGAAGAACGGATTCCTGGTGTTTCTGACATTTTTTCAAATGCGGGTCATCTATTCCAAAGTGGAATCTCTTTCGAATCAATTGTTCCGGGTCTATATTCAGGCGCCCTATTCCTTTTACTTGAACCGCAACTCATCCGAACTTCTGACAAATTTCACTTACATCAATAACGGAATTTGCGGAATTCTGCTTTCGACCCTGATGCTTTTCTCTGAAACAATTAACATTCTGCTGATTTTCGGAATGCTTTTTTTCTTTACGCCGCTGATTACTCTTTTCATGCTGTTCAGCGCCTTATTCATCTCCTGGCTCATGTACTTTCCTCTGCGCGGCAGAAACCTGAAACTGGGTGCGGATTTTTATAAGGAATCCAACTGTCTCCTGAAAAATCTGACGCAGGCGTTTCAGGGTGTCAAGGAATTGAAAATCCTCTGTTCGGAAGACTATTTTTCGGAAAAGCATAAAAAACATACATATCAAAGTCTTCGCTATATGGGAATAAGCAACCTAATGGGACAACTTCCCCGCTTCATGATCGAAACCCTGCTGATTATCGGAATCATGATTGTTCTGGCCGGTTTCATTCTGTCGGACGTGGCCAGCACCTCCATCATCCTGAAATTGTCATTGATCGGCGCTTCGACGGTCAGACTGATGCCGTCGCTCTCCAGAATCCAATACAACCTTGCCACCATCCGGCAGTTGAATTTTTCTCTCGAGAAAATTCTGAACGACACCAGAAACACGCCGAAGGAAGTTTTTCCCGAAAGCAATGCGGCTCCGATCGTGCTGGCCCGGTCGATTACCGTCGAAAATCTTTCCTTCTCGTATGAAAAAGACAGAGAGCCTGTCCTGCGGAATGTTTCGCTGGAGATTCCGGTCAATACCTCCGTGGCGTTCGTCGGACGCACTGGATGCGGGAAAACCACGCTGGTGGACATCATTGCCGGACTGCTGAATCCGACAGCGGGCCGCATCCTTTCGGACGGACGCGACATCCACGAAAACCTGATCTCCTGGCGTCGCCAGATCGGTTATGTCCCCCAATTCATTCATATTCTCGACGACACGATCCTGGCAAACATCGCGTTTGCCATGCCTCCCGAAAAAATCGATCGGCAGCGGGTGGATATCTGTCTTGAAATTGCACAGCTCAACGAGGTCATTCACCGCTTTCCGGAGGGCCTCAATACGGTCGTGGGCGAAAATGGAGTCAAGCTGTCCGGCGGCCAGCGCCAGCGTCTGGGCATTGCGCGGGCGCTGTATCATAATCCGAAAATCCTGATTCTGGATGAAGCGACCAGCGCGCTCGACAATGAAACGGAACGGGCCTTCATCGAAGCCATCGCCGCGCTGCATGGAAAATTGACGATTCTGCTGGTGGCGCACCGCCTCAGCACCACCGAGGGATGCAATCAGATCATCCGCCTCGACCAGACCGTGTAACGCCGTCCCTCCGGGCGGAAAAGAAAATCAGAAATAATCGGGCGAGGGTTCCGGGAGTTCCTTATCGACCTCTCCCATTTTCACGGCAATATATTCCGGCGTCTCGCAGATATACCCTTTGCGGGGATACCCGGGACGGTTTTCCATCAGCCGGACGGCCTCCTTATACATACGGAATGTCCCATGGATCAGCGAATAGCCGTTGAGTTCAAAGAACTGATACAATCCGAGCGGAACCATGGAAGTCCACGCCAGATAGGGCTCCGCCACGGTCTGAACACGCCGGGCTTCCTTCAAGGGGCTTCTTTTTGCATACTGGCGGATTTTATTCAGAAATCCGAGTTCGGAGTCGGACAGATGAGTTTCTTTCGTAATGATGGGAGGCAGACGGAACGACCCGACAAACACAACCGGTTTCTGATGGACCGGATATTCCCTTGCCAATTCCAGGCCGATATTCTCAACGACCTTCTTTTCCACCTGATAGCGCAAATCATCCACAAAGAACCATTTATTCGTCTCCCCGCACTGCCACAGAGTGATCGCAACGGCCAGAAACCATGCCGCGCCGGCAATCATCCGGGGTCCCCGCACCAGCCGGTCGAAGAGCAGCATGAAAGTCATTGCCGTGAAATAAGCATAAAGCTGGCACATCCGGTTTCCCGCCGCGCTGAGCAGCAGAAAAGATATTGCCAGAAGGGAACCGATAACACCGGCATAAATATAAAGATAAATCAGACTTTTCCTTTTGACCGTCAGGACCATCAGCACCACAGTGCTGATCAGGAAGGCAATGGACAGCTCCACGATCGGCATATAGAAAAATGCCCTCAAATAGTGGTCGATGACTCCGTTAACCATTTTCCCGATTTTGAACAGGATGACGGGATACGGATTCAGCCATCCGATCTGATTGACGGATTGGGTGTTGACCGCCGCGACGGTCATGATCATGACGAGTTTTGACAGGATGAATTTCAGCACAACGGCAATGAACAGAATGGCGATGAAACTCAACGACTCCCGAAACAATTTTTTCCCGTCCGTTGCGGGGGCCGTATACAACTGCAGGAACAAAATCGAAAATGAACCGATCAGAAACACCGGGAACAACGATTCATACATCCCTCCGATGAGCACAAGGCATGCGACGGCCGCCGCCGCATGAATTTTTCTCCCGTCCTTCAGGAACAGCCAGTTCTCCGTCAATGCGACGGCAACCAGCACATATCCAAGACAAACCGACAGATTCGCACCGTTATACGTGAATATTTCCACAATGAGAGGATAAGATACAAACAGACAGGCAAAAAAAGTGTAGCTGTTCCGGTCCAGCTTGTCTCCGGTCACGGCTTTGAATAATGCACATAATAACGCAGCGGAAAAAATAAAGCAGATCACGGAAAGGAAGTCAACAGCGAACGGACGGAAACGAAACACATGAAACAAGGCCTCGATCAAGGGGGATACATAACGCCCCTGACCGAGAAGGGCTCCGTCCTTGAGGTAATGCTCCCACCACAAGTCATCCGTGCTTACCGACAGGTGGGTCGTCACAAACCCGTAACACAGACCGGCGACAACAAGCAGCGGAAGAATAAACCGGGGCTGGAAAAGGAACTGTTTCGCATAATCATAAACATTTTCACGCCCGCTCTTGTTTTCTGCGTCCGACAACTCGCTCATCTGGCAATTCTCCGATATCTGTTGTTCGCTCTCCGGCAAAACTGAAAGACTCAGTCAAAATTGATCCGCTCATCCTCGATGACAAGCGGACGGTTCTTGACCTGCACCCATATTGCGCCAATATATTCTCCAACGACCCCTATGAAAACCAGCTGCACCGCGGAGAGGAAAAAAAGACCGATCACAAGCGGCGCCAATCCCAGACTGAAAGTGTCCCACCAGACCAGTTTGATTACAAAATACACCGCGGCAATCCCGAAGCTGCAGATCCCCAGAAGAAGCCCCGCCAGGACCGCCAGCCGCAGAGGAAGGAGAGTATGGTTCACGAAACCCGTCATTGCCATGTCATAAAGCGTAAAGAGGTTGTTCTTGGTCACGCCATGCATCCGTCTGTCTTGAACAAACGGGACTTCCGCATGACGGAACCCGATCTCTCCGACCAGCCCGCGGAAATACGGATAAGCTTCATGGAAATTCCTCAAGGCCTTGATGAATTTCCGGTCATACAGGCCGAATCCGGTAAAACGCTGAATCACGCTCTGCCCCGGGGAAAACTTCCTCAGCAGCCAGTAATACCCCATCCGCAACCTTTCCACAAAGAACCCGGCGCGGGTCCCGGATCGCACTCCGCAAACGACCTGATAGCCTTCCTGATATTTTTTCATGAATTCAATAAGCATCTCCGGCGGTTCCTGAAGATCGCTGCACAGAAAAAAGGCCACATCTCCCGACGAATTCAAAAGCGCATTATACGGCGACCGGATATGCCCGAAATTGTTGGCGTTCAATATCACTTTGAATTTTTTGTCGGAAGCGGCAATCTTCCGGAGAACATCCCGCGTTCCATCCGTCGAACAATTGTCCGCCACCACAAACTCATAGTCGTATTCTGGAAACCGGGCAAGCACTTCCCGGGTCCGATCATAAAACAGGGGAATATTTTCCACTTCGTTGTAACAACCGGTGACAACGCTGATTAATTTCTTGCATTCTCCCATACGCCCTCCTTGATATGGCCTTTCAGATGAACTGTATTGGAGTAACCGCAAATGGATTCTGTCGGCACAAATTTCCGCCGCACCGCATTTCCGATCTTCTGAAAACACTGGAACCCGATCAGCAACTATTCAATAGTGTTCACGGACAAAAAGTAATCTACATCCGAAAGGGCGGATGTCAAACGGAATCACATGAAATTTCCGGTCCGGACAGAATGCCGGACCGGCTTCAATATGGGATGAATTTCTTCCGTCTCTTCCCGGCGGAAGCCGATTATTGCCCGAGCCCGCATTCATACGAGGCGGAGACGGTCTTCTGTTCGCAACGGGAACCGTCCGGCAGACACACCCGGCAGGGAATCCCTTTCGGAACCGTCAGATCGAGGCGGAAACGGCCGTTTTCTTCTTCCTGTTCAACATTATGATACCAGACTTTTACCGGCATTTCAGCCATTTCCAACTTCTTTATTCTAACTGCCATGTGCGGATATAATCAATATCGAATTTTGCCGGTAGATCTGCCGCATCCGGGGTCCCTTCCCACAGCATGACTTCACAGTCAAAATTTAAATACAAGGGACGGAAATGATACGTATTCCGGATTTTGCAAAGTTCTTTCCCATCCACAAACCACGTCAGATTTTCCGGAGTCCAGAGGAAAGAATATACATGAAAATCTTCTGCGAAATCAAAAGGGACATAGGCGGAATTCCCTGCCGATTCATGGTCTGCGTTTCCTGTCGCCTCAATATATGGCGTCATATATTTGTGGACAGTCATAAGGTATTCTCGCCTTCTTGATGCGGCGGAAGGATTTCCGAATACCTCAAAGATGTCAATTTCCTCGGAAAAATCCCCTTTCAACCATTTTGCCGGCGGATCCAGCGGATTATGCAGCCAGAACGCATTGCAGACATTTGCCTTCATGCTTCTACTTCGTATCTCAAAGTATCCATAAAGGATCCGCTCGCGACTTTGGACAAATGCGGTGGAATAACGATCTGAGTTTGTAAGCTGATGCTGAAGCGGAGCCGTTCCGGCTTTCGGCATCCGCGCCGTTAAACGGAGCAGTCCGTCTTGAACCGAGACATTCGCCGGATCAAAGTAAAAGGCTCCGATCCGCCCCAGAAACCATGGACAGAGAGGTGCCCATTTTTTGGGATTCAATTCCGTCCCTTGAAAGTCATCGCAGAACTGTTCGTTCAGTCTGTAGCCTGCCGGCAATTCAACAATCGGTTCTGTATTTTTCATAAAAGACTTTCTTTATTAAGTGTTTGTCATCCATTCTATTTTTTCTGATTTTTTATAAACAGACACGCAAGAGCATTCCAGCTCATAAAGTGTTTGCTCCAAACGCCGCATCCTGTCTCAGGCGAGTAATATTCATGAGACGCACTGGACCTTTCGCCCGCATTCATACGAGGCGGAGACGGTCTTCTGTTCACAACGGGAACCGTCCGGCAGACACACCCGGCAGGGAATCCCTTTCGGAACCGTCAGATCAAGGAGGAACCGGCCATTTTTCTTCTTCCAGTCCACCTTGACTTTTCCGCCGGGGACCGAATAGGAGACCTTCAGAGAATCCAGCCCTTCCGGAGCGAACGGACGGATCGTCAGGGCGGAAAAACCGGGATGTTTTTCATCGGGCACGATTCCGGCCAGATATTGCATCATCCACGCGGCGATGTCGCCGAACATGATGTGGTTCAGGGAAGACCCCCCGTCCCAGGCTTCCCAGAGCGTCGTGGTGCCATGATTGATCCAGTTGACCCATCCGGGGAACGCGGGCTGTGTAATCATCCGGTAAGCGGTCTCCGCATATCCGTAGTCGGCGAGGGCGCGCGGCACATATTTCGCCCCGAGGATTCCGAAATCCGCACGGCATCCGTTCGCAAGAACCGTCTCGTTCAATTTCGCGGCTGTTTTCGCGCACTCTTTTTCGGGGCAGAGCCCCTGATAAAGCGCACAGGCGAGCGCCGTCATTTCACCTTTGGCATAGATTCCGTTTCCATGGTAGAACGTCCTGTTGAAGGCGTCCTTGATTTCAGCGGCGAGGGTGCGGAAGGCTCTGGCGTCGTCCTTGCGTCCCAGCAGTTCGGCACACTTCATCATGACGACGGTGTCCGCGTAATAATAACCGGTCGAGGTCACACGGACATCGGCGATACGGGAAATATCCACGTGGCACCAGTCGCCAAGCCCGAAGCTGACGATGCGATCGGTCGCCAGCGTGCCGAGAAACTCGATGTAGCGCTTCATCTTTTCGTAGTTCTCTTCGAGGATGCTCTTCTCGCCGCTGTAGAGGTAGACATACCACGGGATGAGAATGAATGCGCTGTCCCATGCCGGGCCGGAGCCCCAGTTGAATCCCCAGCCGGAGGTCGGAACGATGCCGGGGAGCTGACCGTTGGGACGCTGCGCGTCGGCGATCGTCTGTTCCCAGTCGTGATAACTCGAGGCCATGTCGAACATGAAGAGTCCCGTTTCGGCGGCCAGCAGGGCGTCGCCCATCCATCCGTTCTTCTCGCGGTGCGGACAATCCGTCGGGATTCCGGTGAAGTTGTCGATGAAGCTCCAGCGGGTGCATTCGAACAGTTTGTTCAGGATCGTGTCGGAGCTCTTGAATTCCGTCAGGGACCGGAACGACGTATGCACCAGACAACCTTCGAGACCGAGGATTTCCGCCTCGCCCGTCACCGAGACTTCCACATAGCGGAACCCGTGATAGGTGAACCGCGGCTCCCATTCTTCCGGCGCGCCGCCTTTGAGGGTATAGAGATCGGTCTGAGTCTCCCCGGATTTGATGAAACTGGAAATATTGTCCTGAAGAATCTGATCCTTGTAGGAGCTGATCTTTTCCGCGTAACGCAACTTGATTTCCGCACCCGCCGCCCCCTTGACCCTGATATGAGCCCAGCCGGTGATATTCTGGCCGATGTCATAGATTTTCGCGCCGTCGAAGGACTTGTATATTTCAACCGGAGAAATCCGGGCCATGACCTTGCAGGGCGGCATGGTCTGTTCCGTCAGGATTCCGCCGGGACCGGGAACGATGGCGGAAGCGGCCCACCCCGTTTCCTTGAATCCGGGCGCAGACCAGTCGCCGGGTTCTTTGCGGGCGTCATAGAATTCCCCGTTGCGGATCTCGTTGAACCGGATCGGACCGTCCTCCCGCAGACATTTCCACGAAGCATCGGAAAGCAGCGCGGATTTGCCGTCCAGTTCCAGCTCGAAAATGAACTTGGGATAATCCAGCCACGAGGCCTTGTCGAAGTGCCAGACCTCGGCTGTGGAACAGTCATACCAGCCGTTGCCGAGAATGACGCCGAAAATGTTTTCCCCTTTCCGCAGAAGCTTCGTCACATCGTAACGCACATAACGGCTGCGGCGGTCATACTGCGTAACGACGGGATCGAGAACGCTGTCGCCCACTTTCTTCCCGTTGAGATAGAGTTCGGACCAGCCAAGACCGCAGAAGAACACTTCCGCCTTCTTTCCCTTTCCGGAAAAAGAAAACGACTTCCTGAAAAACGGAGCGGGCTTGGCCGCCGCCTTGAAGGAAACATGCGTAAATCCGGCCCCGATCCATTTTGCGTTCCAGACTCTGTCATCCTGTGAAAAGTTCATGATACGAAGGCTCCTGAATGTTATTCTCTTGATTTTCCCGCCGCCAATCGTGCAAGTCAGGAATATACTGTTGCGAAGAATGAAAATCAAGACTCCCGGACTTTTTCGGGAAGTCTCTTCCAACACAGATCCGACACAGACGCTTACTTCTCCCGGGTCACCTCGATCGCGTTCAAAAGACAGACGCTCGAATCTCTGGAACCCGCCGGATCGATTCCGACCGAGAGGATGCCGCCGACAGGCGCCACCCCTTGAAAAACGAGTGTGCAGAAACCGTTTTTCGGGTCTTCTTCCTTGAAGATGTCAAGATCTTTCTTTACCGTTTTTCCATTGACGGTGACATTGAACACGAATACTCCGGGCTTCCGGCCGGGGTTGTACCCCAGCCTCATCAGCAACTTCAGCGTGTAGCGCCCCTCCGGAAGACGGAACTTGTATCCGCCGACTCTGTACGATTCGGAAAGGAACAATTCCCTGAATTCGCCTTCCGGCATGGAATCCGTGCTCCGGATCACCGTCTGGACTTTTCCGACATACCCGTAAGGCGCGGAAACGTTCCACGGCCGATCCGGGAAATAGAGCGCGCCGGAGGCGGTCCGGAAATAATCCGCCGCACCGCAGTTGACCGCGATATGGGACTCTTCCAGCATTTTCCGCTGCTGCTGGATATATCCGGCGGAATAGGCCTTTGCGTCGTTTTCCAGAGAGAGCACGACTTTCGAGAACAACAGCCGGTGCACCTCGGCATACACTCCTTCCGTAAAAAGCTTGCGGCAGAGCGCAATCCGCGATACGGCGAGCGGAGAGGCGTTTTTCCCCATGGCTTCCAGCATCTTTTCGAAATGGGCGATCCGTTCATCCAGTTCTTTTTTGTAGACACCGAAGACCTGCACCGCATCGAAAACCGGTTCGACTTTGCCCGGAATCAGGAACGAGCGCAGTTCGAACGGTTTCAGGCGGATGGAAAGAAACCCGTTCTTCACTGCCGTCGAACTGCCGTCGGAGAGATCTTCCGCCGAAGAAGCGCCCGGGACTTTCAGCACAAGTTCGCATTCGCCGTGAATCCGGGAGGCGGCATACAGATAGGTGCCGTTGTCCGTCTGGAGATACCGCGCGGTCACGGGGTCCTCCGCTTTCGGGATGTCCGTGAACGGCAGAGCCGGGAGGGCGCGGTAGGCGCGGACGAATTCCCGCATTTCATCCTCGCGTCCGAGCGAGGCCAGCGGCTGGGCTCCGACGGCGATTCTCTGGGCGTCCGTGAAAGCCAGACATTCGATCAGGTCCTTCAGGAAGAAGCGTCCGTTCCCTTTCAGGTCGATGTTCTGGAAAGTGCCCGGATACGGTTTCTGCATCGGCGAGGCGGAGAAGGTCTCAAAATAGAGGCGGTAACTGTTTACAAAATTCCGGTCGGAATTGCGGAATTTCCGCAGTTGCGCCGCGTTGGAAAGGGTTTCCTCACTGGGAACCAGGGTCCCGTCCCAGTGCCTCTGCCAAAGACCGCGCAACGGATCGCGCATCGGCACAAAAGTGGTATCCCGAATGCCGTCGATGCTTTTCAGGTCGATTCCCTTTTTCTCATACAAACGCTGAACAACATCCATGGAATCCGTCTCCGCATCCTGTTTTTCTCCGAACGGAACCATGGAGGAGACATAGAGCGGCAGATCGGGGCGCACCTGATCGATCTCTTTCCGGACCGCCCGGACCATTTCGGTGGTCTTGTCCGCGCGCCAGGCGAGCCACCTGGTCCGCTGGGGCTCCGCGGTCAGGAACTCATACCGTCTTTTATAGGGGCTTTCCGTGAATTCGGGAACCTTGACGCCGGTTTCCTTCGAGAACAGAGACACTGTGAAATCATCGTATCCTTGTTCGAGATCCCTGAATCCGATGGCTCCCCATTCGAGCCAGAGATCGATGCCCTTCAGATTGTTCATCTTGCCGAAACGCATCATGAAATCGCGGACTTCGGAAAGGATGAGGCGACGGTTCTCCGGGTGCACCGGGTTGTTACCCATATTGTTGTCCACGATTCCGTCCGGGGTGGCCGTGAACATGCCTTTCTTCGCAAAGGAGCGTTTTTCCCGGGCATCCTGAAGCTCCGGAGGAGACATGAGGTTGAAGATTGCAACAAAATCAATGGAGTCTTTCGCAAGAGAATCCGCCCAGAAGGCGGCGTCGGAGAAGGGCGGAACGCCTTTGTTGTCGCGGAAGGATCCCCGGGTATGATTGGTGAAATCATAGCGGAGCAGAGGAAGAGCAAGGAAATTCTGTCCGGTGTAGGCGTAATATTCGCACAGGAGCTTGAGAATTTTCGGATCGACCTTCAAGTCGTCCTTGAGCTTTGGACGGGCATTGTCCCAGTCAAGGTTGTAGTCGAAACTCTGATCCTCGTCGAGATGTCCGATCGAACGGCCGGGCAAACCCTTCGGAAGCCGGATATCCAGCCTCGGCAGCGGCCCTTCCACCGGGCGGACCGTCAGGGAGGCGATTGCGCCCGGCGCACCACCAATCATGGTCCGGACCTCGAACAGATATTTTTTGTGTCCCGCGTGGAAGAAATAGCGGCATTTCCGCATTTCTCCCGAGTTCGAAAATTCGCGGCCGGCCGCGATGCCGCCGCCGAGACGGTCACGGATCTGGGAACCGCTGTCCTTGGGCGGATACAGATACAATCCCATCGCGCGCGGCTTGTCGTCCGGCCACTCGATTTCCACGGCGAGACGCTGTCCGCTCGCGTATTGTTCCGGGATGTCCACCTCACAGAAAATCCGGGCGTCCTTTTTAGCTCCGGCTTCCAGATAGGACTTCCCGTCCAGGGTTCCTTTCTTTCCGGCGGGCGTGGCGGCAAAGTCAACTCCGGACTTCGTAAAGAAGGGTTTTCCGAGACGAAGTTCACCGGATAGCGCAACTTCGGGCTTCAAGTCCGAAGCAACGATGCGGAAGGTGGATTGAAAAGTGCGGGAACCGTTCCTGGCTTCGGCCACCAGACGGTAAGTTCCCGGAGCAAGCGTGATCGACGGCAACCGGAGTGTCGTCCAGTCCGAAACATTCAGGGACTTCCACTGTTTTTCAGACAGCGTTTTCCCCTTGTCGTCGAGCAGGGAAAGCGTCACATCCCCGACGGAGGGCGCCGGAGGACAGACGGGCAGTATGTTTCCATGCAGTTTTCCGAGCGGAGCCGCGACCAGTTCCGGAGTGACTTTTTCCCCGGCGGAAAACACTTCCCGGTCACAGACGAAATCGAAAACGGCATGGCTTGCATATTCCGCGAAAATCTCTTCGGGAGTAATGACCCTTTTGTACAACTTGATCTCGTCAAGATTTCCTTTGAACGGCTCCCATTTCCCGGGAATCGTTCCGACGATCAGCTCCTTCACACGGCTGAAATCGGTTCCGGAAAACCGTTGCGCGGAGACGGGGCGTCCGTTGCAATAGACGGTACACCAGTTGCGATCGCCCCACGTGACGGCGAAATGCATCCAGCTTCCGACGGAAGCCGTCTGATAGAAGCGGATACGGTTTTCCACATCGGCGGCTTCCGTGGGAATGTAAAAACAGGTTCCCTGATAAATGTGCATCCAGGAGAAGGGAGTGACCGCTCCCCCGGATTTCAGGAACATCAGCAGACAATATACGCCACGACTTTCCCATCCGTTGAAACCGGGCGCAATCCAGAAAGAAAGCGACCCTTTGTCTTCAAACATTTTGTCCGCATTGTAGCGGAGGTCCTTAATGCCGCCGACCCGGAACGCCTTCCCTTGAATGCCCGGCGCATAGGTCACGCCTTCCTGCTTCAGGGGCGCGAGGTGTTTTCCGTCCGGCGTCCGGATGTCGGCGGTATCGTCCGCACTCCAGTAATAGTCGGGTGCGGGAGAAGCCGCCACCAAGGCCGCGGACAGTAAAAAAAGACAAAAAAACATCCGTTGTCTGCTGAAAAATTTCATGCTGATTTATTCCTTTTTCGTTTTGGCGATGCGGACGTTTTCAACATCCAGCGTCCAGTTGCCGTAGGCCCAGAATCCGATTCTGCCCCCTTCTGTCAGTTCCGTATCGAAAGAGCCGGCGGGCTTGCCATCAATGAAGATTTCATAAAAATCACCATCGGTCTTCTTGAGCTTGAAGTCGTGCCACTGCCCATCCAGCTTCGGGTTGAAGTCCTTCAGCCATTTTGCCTTTTTCCCATGAATCATCTGGAATCCCTTATCCCAGAATACAATCTGCATCTTGGCTTCTCCGGTTTTCGAGGGAAAAAGAGCCACCCCGTAGTGGTTCACTTTTTCGGCGGTTTTCACGGGACGGAAACGGAAAGTCAGCTCGAAATCGCCAGACGGAACCGTTTCCGAAACTTCTTGCCCGAAAACGCCCTTGTCCGCTTTCAGAAACAGATTGTTCTGAAGAGCCGGATCGTTCTTCCATTCGGAGGAATACAGGGAGAGGCTGATCGAATGGGACCGCAGCGCGATCCGGGCAATTTTACCGTCTTTTTTCGGAGCAAAGCTCCGGACGGGCTTTCCGTTCAAAAGCACATAAAAGTTATTGTTGAACATCCGGATTTCAAAGTCGGCCTTTTCATCCGCGGCAATGCTTTTTTCATAGGAATCATATCCGCCGTCCGAAATCATTTTCTGCGGATCGAAACGGATGGAGGTGACCGGCTGGCCCTGAGCATCGAGGAAATCCACGAAGAACCAGCCGTTGAGCTTGTCCATGGAAGCCTTCAGCTTCAGGGTTCCGGCGGATTCGATTTTTTCGGCGATCTCCGTTTTCGCGGTGATGATTTTCGGGGCGGGTTCCTGCGCACAGACCAGAAAAGCGGCAAACATGACAATGGTTGCAAACAAGGGTTTCATAAAATTACCTCCTTGATATGAATATTGAGATTAAAGGGCATTGGGATCGGCGCACCAGACATTTTTCGAGCTTTGTTTGACTCCGGCAGGGGCGTCGAAATGTCCGATATACTGACTCCACAAGTAGTGCGTCGCGGAGCCGTCGAGCCGTGCGAAATTGGTGCCGCCGGAGTGAAAGCGGCCAGAGGTAAAGAGCGAGGGGCCGTTATGAGTGGTGTTGTATCCCTTGCACATGTCGTTGGCCCACCAGGTTCCATTTGTCTGCATCAGGAGGGCGGATTGGGAATCCGCGAGCAACGGTTTGTTGACATTGCATGTGAAGAGAATACAGGAGGTGTTTGGAATTTTCCCCGTTTTGAATCCCGCCGGCCACCAGCGGAGAGTTGATCCGGCCGACTCATAGTCGTTCAGCGTGTAGGAGAGGGGTCTGGATTTGACATACCGGAAATTGGTATCATTCGGGCACCGGTAGAGTTTATAGTTTTTGTTGAGATAATCATACATGCGGGCGAACCAGCGGTGGGAGTTATCGCTGTCCACGCTCGAAAAAGCATTTTTGATGACTGTGTCCTTGTTATCATTGAGGTACATGCCTGCACCGAGATTGAACTGTTTCAGGTTGCTCCGGCAGCTGATGTCGCGGGCTTTTTCCCGGGCCGCATTCAGTGCGGGCAGCAGCATTCCGGCCAGAATGGCAATAATGGCAACAACGACCAGGAGTTCGATTAATGTGAACTCCCCCTTTTGTTTTCTTCTTCCTCCGGGCTCTCTCATGATACGGCGCCTCCTTGTTCCGTAATTATCCCCAGATAGGGTAAATAGTTACCTTCTTTTATAATTATAGGTCATGTTTTTAGAAAAAGCAACCCTGTTTCAAGATTTTTTTCATTTTTTTCTCACAATGTTTCTGTTTTTTTAAAACTCTGTTGACTTTTGAACGGGAAGGGTTTATATTCAGGGTAAATAGTTTCATAAATACTATGGAAAGGAGGGCTCTTCCAGGATGAACATCAAAGAGATCGCAAAGCTGGCGGGAGTCTCCGTAGCTTCCGTCTCCCGGGCATTCAATGACGGAGGCGCCCCTTCCAAACTTTCCGAGAAACAGCGCCGTCATATTCTTGCCATCTGCGAGAAGCACCATTATTGCCCCGATATTCACTCCCAGCGGATGAATATGAGACATTCCAACTGCGTCGCGCTGATGAGCCACTACTTCGTCAAGCCTGTCGAACTGCCCCATCCGTCCATTCCGTTCGACTACAACTTTGCTTCGACGATGATGGGGGTCCAGAGCATCCTTCAGAATTCCGACAAAAGTCTCCAGCTGGTTCAAATCACGGAGAAGTTCATCCGGAAGCGCAATCACATCAGCATGCTCCGCTCGAAAATGTTCGACGCCGTGATGATCTGGGGAGCCCTTTATTCCGATGACTTTGTCCGGGAAATGCTCCGGGAAAAAGTTCCGGTCCTCCTGCTGGCCACGGAACTCCCGGATTGTCCCTGCAGTCAGATCATCGCCGACGACTACGGCGGCATCCGGAGCATTATACGGGATGTGCTGGACGCCGGACACCGCCGGCTCGCGCTGATCGTGCCGGAAGAGATGGCGTCCTCGGGGCTGTCCCGGAAACGGGCCATGCTGGAAACGCTTGCGGAATCCGGCCTCGAACCGGTCTGGTGTTCGGAATCCCCGATCGCATTCACCTATCAGGGAGGATACGAGGCCGCGGAACGGATTCTCCGGGAAGCGCCGGAGGTGACCTGCATCGTTGCTCCCAACGATGCTTCCGCATGCGGAGTCATCATGGCACTCTGCGATCGTCACATTTCAATCCCGGAACAGATTTCCGTCACCGGCGGCGACGGCGTTGCCTTCTTCGGACAGTTCAAACTCGATTCTTTCTATCTGCCGTCTTATGAGATCGGCGAGACCGCCGCCCGGACGGCCCTGCGCCTGATCGAAGGAGAGGAACTGACTTCCCGACAGATTCTTCCTGTCACCCGCGTCTATGGAAATTCCATCAAAAAACTGAACGAATAACACTCCGAAAATTGGATTTCAAAGGGGATCATGAAATTCCATAAAGACCTCATCGGACAGAAATATGTTTCTGGCGGCATCTGCTGAAGAGAAGGCGGGCCGTCAAGGAACGATCGCCCCGTGCTTTTCCAGAAGCGCCCGGATGTCGGACAGAGGCAAATCCATCGCACCGCAGGCGTTTCTCAAGCTCAATGCGGCCATGGCTCCAGCCGCCTGACCGGTCGCCATGCAGGTGGCCTGAACCCGGAGGGCGGAATTGGCCAGCCGGTCGGAAGAAACGATCCGTCCCGCGGCAAGAAGCCCCTTTGAGCCTTTCGGCACCAGCGCGCCCCGGGGAATGGTCGGCATAACGCCTTCAGGCAAAGGCCGGAAATCCAGTCCCATCCGGGCGTCATGAAGGTCGATCGGGTAAAAACTGTAGCACAGGGCGTCCGAGAATTTTTTCCCGGAGAAATAGTCTTCCAGAGTCACGGTTTCCTCGCCCCGGATGGTACGGGTTTCCCGGACCCCGCACTCGGCGCAGCGGAGATGGAACTCCACATTTTCCAGACCCGGCTGACGTTTCAGGAAACGGTAAGCCCGCCGAACCGACTGACGCCCGGCAATCTCAATGGCGGTCCGTCCGGCACTGTCGGCGGCGTTGATCCCGCAGATATGATTGGCATTGTTTCCGCGTCCGAGAAGAAACCCTACATTGAATTTTTTGGACCATCCGAAATCTTCCGCGGAAACTTCTCCGTTCGCGGCGGCTTTGTCGAACTCTCTCTGGAGAGCCTCGCGGTCCAGCGCGGACGGGTCAAAGTGATCCAGATAAAGCGAGAGGGTGCCCGGCTGACATTCCGGCGGTTCGTTGCAGGGAAACCCGGCCATTTTGACCACGTTGGCGTCCCCGGTGCAGTCGATGACGATTGCGCTTTCCACCTCATACAGGCCGTCTTTGCCGCAAAGGGTGAGAATCCAGCCGTCCCCGGCCGGCTTCAGCGCTCCCGGCATGGTGTGGTATTGGATGCCGACCCCCGCCTTGAGAAGCTCCTCGTCGACGATGGCCGCGAACAGAAGCGCATTGACTGCAATATGTTTCCCGCTATTGGTTCCGTTGCCCGGAACGGAAAAATCCGGAAGGGGCGATCCTGTTTCAAGCAGGGCTTTCTTCACCAGCTCCCAGCCGATTCCGGCAATCAGCTGACGTCCCCACGCATGAAAAATCCCGGGATAATTGATTCCTGCGACAGTGATGGCTCCCCCGGAGATTCCATTCTTCTCCACCAGAAGCGTTCTCAAGCCTTCTCTCGCGCACTGGAGAGCCGCACAAATTCCGGCAGGTCCGGCTCCGATGACCGCAACATCACATTTCTGAATCAACATGTCCATTCCTTTCCTGTGGATTTCAAACTGCTGACAAAAAATAATTTACCATCAAAACGGCGGAAAAACAAATTCATGAGACGGGACTTAAGAAACAACCTGAAACAAGTGCTGAAAGTTCGTAAATAGCTGCTGCTTGAGCTCGCCGGGCTCCCAACCGCCCGCCCGGACGGTCCGGTCATACAGGGACTCGATGGAATCCTGTCCATCATCGGTTTCGAGGAGGAACATGTCCCGCCGAACATAATACGGAAACTTCTCCATGTGAACGACATACCCAGAAGAAAGAGACAAGATGAAACCATGCTCCTGAAGGGCGGCGGCAATCTCCGCATTGCCTCGGAAACCATGAACCACCCAGGGAACAGCGCTCTTTCCAAGGCGTTTCCGGGCAGCGATCAGGTCGTAGTATGCGCGGACGCAATGGATCACCAGAGGCAACCGGAGACGTTCGGCCAGCCGGACATGGAGCAGAAACAGTTCCATTTGTTCTTCCAGCGGAACGTCGATGGAACGGTCCAGTCCGCACTCTCCGATTGCCCGGCAATGATTTTCATGGAGATAGGACTCCAGACCGTCGAAATCGGACTGCCCCGTCCGGGACGGATGGATTCCGGCGGAAAAAAAGAGACGGGAGCTGCCGGGAAGTTTTTCCGGACGCTCCGGGTATGGAAGATTGACCAGAGCGGTCACGTCCTCCCGCGCCGGGACGGAATGAGTGTGTCCGTCTACGAACGGAATCATCGGACCGCTCTCCGTGCAAGAATCGCATCAAGCACGCCGTCAGGGACTTCCAGCGAACCGCATCCGGCGCCAAGCTGGATGGAAGGCTGATTCAGACCGTGGTAGTCGCTGCCGCCGCTGACGAGGATATTGAACTCCTTCGCCATTTCCATGATCATGGTATGCTGTGAGACGGAAAAGAGGGAATAGAAACCCTCGATGCCGTCGAGTCCGAGCGGAACCAGCCTCCGGAGGTAGCGGCGTACGAAGGAACGTTCGCCGCCGGTGCTGCGGTAAACCGGATGCGCCCAGAAGGCAAGTCCGCCGGCTTCATGAATCACCCGGATACTTTCTTCCGGTGGGGCCAGCACGCGGGGGGAATAAGCACGGGCGCCCCGTCTGAGACAGTGGTCAAAGGCGTCCTGAATGCTTTCGAAATAGCCTTTTTTCACAAGGAGCCGCGCCAGATGGGGACGTCCGACGCTCTCTCCCCGGGCGAAGTCTTCAAGTTCTTCAATGGAAATTTCATACCCCATGATATTGAGTTTTTCAAGGATCTGCCCGTTCCGCGTATTCCGGTTCTGACGGGTCTGAAGAAGAAAATTTTCCAGTTTTTCGGAGGACGGATCGATGAACAGCCCCAGAATATGGATTTCCTTGTTGTAGAGCGAGGAGGATATTTCCAGTCCGGGAATCGCGACGATGTCCTTTCCTTGTGCGCAAGCGAGAAATTCAGGCAGACCGGAAAGTGTATCGTGGTCCGTCAGGGCGATTCCGGCAAGTTTCTTTTCAAGGGCAAGGCCGATGAGTTCCGAAGGTGTATCGGACCCGTCGGATGCAACGCTGTGAGTATGCAGATCAATCATTTGGCATCCGTTCTTCAAAAGGAAACGGAGGAAATCCAGCTTTCGGCAATCAGGGCATGACCGGCCGGAGTCGGATGGACGCCGTCGGGAGCCCAGAAGGATTTTTCACGGCGGCATGCGGCGGTATTGAAAATGCCGTCGAGGGGAATCAGAGCGTCCGCCAGCTCGGCGGCAAGGTCACGGACCACCTGAAGCTTCTTGTCGAGATCGTCACGCCAGAGGCGTCTGTCCTCGGGCAGCGGCAGGACGAACGGTTCCATCAGGACAATTCTGGAGCCGGGAAGTTCCCTGTGCGTTTTCTCAAGGATAAAGCGGTATTCCGCTTCGAACTCAAACGCGCTGATCGGCACATTGCGGGAGTAGCGGGATGCCGCGTCGTTGATGCCGACGAGAATGGAAACGATGTCCGGCTTGTGATTGATCACATCACGGTCCCAGCGGGCTTTGAGGTCGCTCACCCGGTGTCCGGAAATCCCCGTATTGACAAAAGTCAGTTCCAGTTCCGGCCGTCGGGCGCCGAGAAGAGCCGCGATGAACACGGGATAGCCGTGTCCGAGAAAATTGATGTTCCCGCTGGCGGAGCAACCGCAGTCGGTGATGCTGTCGCCCGTGAAAAGAATTTTGTCGCCGCTTTTGATTCTCAACATTTTGAACCCTCCTTTATGCAGTCATGATGATAAAACAACGGAATCAATTTACCCCGTCAACGGAGACGCGTCAAGTCGCAAAAACAGGGGTTTTGCCAATTGTTTTAACGGAATGCAAACATTCATTCTTGAAAATTCTTCGAAACGGGATTATATTAGTCAATTAAAGCAGGAGTTTGCATGTATCACAACTCACCCATCAGAAAGGTGTAATATGGAAAAAAAAGCGAAGCGAGCCGTTGCGTCCATACTTAAAAACTCCACGACAGCCAAAAAAGTCGCGAACAAGAAGTCCGCCGCTGTCAAACCGGTTGCAAAAAAGCCCGCTGCGCTTCCGAAAGCTGCGAGTGCTCCCGCGGCGAAAAAGGCAGTGCCCTCTCCTGTGAAAAAGAAATCCCTCCCGTCCGCCTCCGTGAAAAAGGCCGCTTCCTCTCCCCGGAAGGCGTTGCCGGGTGTCCCTGTGAAAAAGGGCCTTGTCAGAAAACTGAGGGAAGAACCCCTGCGGAAAATCAAGTTTTCCAAGGCGGAAAAGAAATATTATTACGATCTCCTGATGACCGTCCGCGCCGCTTTCGGCGAACAGATCAAATTCCATTCGGACGAAGTCCTTTCCTCCCACAAGGATTCAGCCGGGGAACGCGCCGGCATGGCGACTCACATGGCCGATCTCGGAACCGACAATTTCCGTCATGACTTCGAACTCGGTCTGATGTCCGAGGAAGTCGATGTTCTGGAAATGGTGGACGAAGCCCTGCAGCGTCTGGAAGATTCCGAATACGGCATCTGTCTTGACTGTGGAGCCACCATCCCCCGCGAACGCCTGGAAGCCAAACCCTATGCAAAATACTGTACAAGGTGCAAGTCCAGACGTGAAGAGATGGATAATACCAGAAGATAATCGCCGATGAGCTTTTTTCAAAGCAATCAACTGGATCGGATTGTTCCCCCGGGGGAAAGACGTTTTCTTCTTTGGGCGATTTTTATCGCCCTGCTTCTGCTGACCCTGGACCAATACAGCAAATACTGGATCGTGAAAAACATTCCGTTCGGCTCGAAAGCCGTTGTCATCCCCGATTTCTTCAACATCACCCACATCACAAATACCGGCGCGGCCTGGGGCATTCTTTCCGGACGCGGCGGATTCCTTCTTCTGATTGCCATTCTCGTGATGCTCTCGGTCATCTGGTTCCTCCGTTCGCTGACCGACGGCTGGAAGGAACGCTACTTCGCCATTTTTCTCGTCGTGTCCGGAATCATCGGAAATTCGATCGACCGTGTTTTCCGCGGCGCGGTCGTCGATTTTCTCCAGTTTTATATCGGAAAATATGTGTGGCCCTCCTTCAATGTGGCGGACTCCTGCATCTGCGTGGGGGTCTTCATTTTCATTCTCTCCACGCTGTTCCGCCCGGAGCGCCGGAAATCCAATCCGGATTCTCCCGCCTATGTCCAATACAAGAAATGAGTCCTGTCTTCTGCCCGTGATCATGGGGCCGACCGCCTCCGGCAAAAGCGCTCTGGCGCTGGAACTGGCGGAAAAACTTTCCGGCGAAATCATTTCCGCCGATTCCATGCAGATCTACCGCGGGCTGAACATCGGCACCGCCAAACCCTCGGAAGAGGAACGCCGCCGTGTCCCGCATCATCTGGTCGACCTGATCGACTTCACGGAAAAATATGACGTCTACCGTTTTATCTCCGACGCCGAACGGCTGGTCGCGGAAATCCGCGGACGCAATCATCTCCCGGTCATCGCCGGCGGGACCGGCCTTTATCTGCGGGCTTTCCTGTACGGGCTGGACCCCCTTCCGGCCTCCGGAGAACTCCGGCGGAATCTGGACGAGGCGTATGACAACGATACTCATTTTCATGAACTGCAGGAAGTGATGAAGCGGGAAGATCCCGCGGACTTCGCCCGGTTCGGGAATCACCGCCGCAAGCTCATCCGGGCACGGGAGGTGTTTCTGCTCTCCGGTTCGCCCATGGCCCTGCTTCAGGAACGCTGGAAAAAATCGCCACCGCGCGCGGACGCCCGTTCCTTCGTGCTGGTATGGGACAATGCCACGCTCCGGGAAAGAATCGCCGCGCGCTGCGCCCGAATGCTGGATTCTGGATGGATTGAGGAAGCGGAGCATTTCCTCAAACAGGGACTCCACGATTCCCCGACCGCGTGGCAGGTCCTCGGATACCGCGAAATTGCCGCATGTCTTGCCGGAAAGCTGAAGCGCGCCGAACTTCAGGAGAAAATCACGACCGCCACATGGCAGTTCGCCCGCCGCCAGAACACATGGTTCCGCACCCAGCATCCCGAGGCAGAGCGGATGCCCATGCCCGACCCGGACATCGTCCGGAAAATCGAGGCGAAAATATCCGGCGCAATACGTTACTGAAGTTCCAAATGAACCGGTGCAGGTCTCTGACCTGCTGCGATCCAACTGCATAAGTGGGTCGCCGGAGGCGAAATCCCTGCCCGGAGCGGTTCCACCCGCTCAAGGACGAGAATTTGCCGGAACGGCAAGTTCGAGAGCTCCGGGCGTCCCCGGAAACTATTTTCGGCGGGAAGTCTTTCCGGCAAGCGAAGAGACATGGCCCCGAGCCACTTCGAGGTCCTCGGGATAGGTGATCTTCGGGTTGCCGCCGTATGTGTAGCTTTGGACCAGCTTGACTTGCGTGTCGGTAAAGGCCTCCACCAGCGAGGCATCGTCGGTGAAGACGCGGTCGCTCTTTTCCGCTTCGGCATAGGCTTTTTCCAGAAGTTCGCGCCGGAACACCTGCGGGGTCTGGACCGCCCAGAGTTTTTCGCGGGGCAGTGTGCGCACAACAAAACCATCCGCATCGGTTTCCTTGACCGTGTCGGTGATCCGGGTGGCGGAGACGGCTCCGCCGCATCGCGAACAGGCCTCCACGCACCCCTCCAGTTCCACCGGGGTGACGAACGGACGGGCCGCATCGTGAACCGCGACGATTTTCACTTCCGGTGGCATCGCCTTCAAGGCGTTCTTCACCGATTCCGTGCGGGTCTTTCCGCCGGGCACCACCGTGATCTTCAGCGAAGACGGCAAATATTTTTTCAGGAGAGTTTCGAACCCGGCGCGCTGCGTCTCGGGAACCGGCAGAAAAATCCGGTCCTCCTTCTCCAATACGGGCGACGCCCCCATCAGGGACCAGATGAATACAGGCAGTCCGCCCAGATCCTCGAAAAGCTTGTTGCTTCCTCCGAAACGCTCGGAACTTCCTCCGGCGGGCACAATCAGGCCGACTTCATGGAAGGGAGATAGGCTTTTCTCCAGCGGGGCGATGATCTCCTTGATGTCTCCGGCTCCGATGACCACAACCAGGTCGCCGTATTCCAGCGAACCGCGGACGGTTTTCGCCATGGATTCCCAGGAGCCTTCCAGCGCGCGCGCCTTGTCGCCGATCGCCTCGGCCAGATCGCGCGAATTCAGGGTATCGGACGCCGTCCACGCCGCAAAAACGGGCGTAACGAACACCCTGTCCGCCTTGTTCAGCTCGCGCGCGAAATCATGAAAATATTTTTTCAGGCGCGCAAAACGGTGCGGCTGAAAAACCACCGTAAGCTTCCGGCCCGGATACAGTTCGCGGAAAGAACGGATCGAGGCCGCCAGCTCCGTCGGATGATGGGCGTAGTCCTCATACAGCGAAAAGGTGCAGATGCTCGCATGGTGTTCCATCCGGCGGGCGACGCCCGGATAGGTCTTCGCCGCCTTCAGCGCCTTTTCCCGTGCAAGAAGCCCGCTCCGGGCCAGCGTTTCAACGGCGGTATTCAGGTTGATTTTCGAATAATGGCCGAAGGAATCGAATTCGCTTCCCTCCAGCAGGGCGTCCGGAGAAAGTCTCACATAATTCGGATGTTCGGCAAACAGCGGATTCTCCGGGGAAACCAGCATCTTCCCCTGCCGTGCGAAAGTCCGGAAGTTCTCCTTCAGTTTTTCGGGCGACTCGAAGTTCCAGACATGGTCGTCTTCCACATTGGTCACCACCGCCACGGACGAGTGGATCGCCGTGTGCGTGCCGTCGCTCTCGTCCGCCTCGCAGACAAAGATTTTTCCCGCTCCGGCGCTACCGCTTTCCTCCCACGTATTGACCTTGCCGCCGACCAGATAGCCCGGCTCCAGCCCGTTTTCCTTGAGGATGTGGGCGATCATGGCGGTCACGCTGGTCTTGCCGTGCGAACCGGAGACCGCGATCACGGTCTGGAACAGTCCGGCCAGATGGCCGAGAACATCGCCGCGCAGAATGCATGCCGCGCCGATCTCCCGCGCCCGGACCAGTTCCGGATTGTCCGCCGGAATGGCCGAACTGTAGACCACCAGAAGTTTCGAACCGTCCGAGGTCGGAAGATTCCGGGCGTCGTGCCCCTTCAGGATCATGTCCGAACCGGAGGTCTGAAATCCCAGTTCGGTGAAAATTTTGCGCAGCGGCCGCGTTCCCGCTCCTTCGCACCCGATGAAGTGGATGTGGAAGCCGGGTTTCTTATATTCATTCAAATTGATCATTTTGACAGGACATTTCCAGATGTTTCCGAGGGTTTCAGCGAAGGAACACAATGTACTATCGTTTCTCCCGAATTCAAGTTTGCGCACAGAAGTCCCGGAAAGAGAAAAAAGCGTTCCGCCCGGAAACCTGCGGTTTGATTTTATCCGTGTCCGTGCTATTGTACGGGATGGAAAACGCTCTCTGAAAACAGGAACAAGAATGCCGAGAAAACCGAATCAGGAAATCATAGACTCCCTCCGGAAAGAGATTCTTTCAGGCCGTTACGATCATTTGTCGTTTCTCCCTTCGGAACGCCAGCTTGCCGCGGACTTCGAGGAAGGGCGCGGAGTCATCCGGACCGCTCTCCGGAATCTCTGCGAGGAAGGCCTGCTGGAGATCATCCCCCAGCGCGGAATCTGCATCCGCAAGGAAAAACGCGAAAAACGCCTGCGCCATTTCCTGGTACGACAGCACTCGTTCTCCCGCGACGCCCACGAAACACTCGGAATTCTGGCCGGAATCTGCGATGCGGCGTCCAGAAACTACGCCGAAGCGATCCTTTCCTTCTCGCCTCCCCATCTGGAAATCCGCGACCTGACGGCCCGTTACCGTCGAAATGAAATTCAGGGAATCATTTTCATCGAACAGCCGGACACCCCCGCGGAACAGCTCAATGCGTCCGGCATCCCGTGGGTAGTCGCCAACCGGGAACTCTCCTTCGACGCGGTTTATTCGGGAATGGATTTCCGTTCCATCGGACGGCTGGCCGGAAAAAGTCTGCTGGCGGCCGGACATCGCCGGATCGGAACAGTCACAGGTCTGTTGAACACCTTCATCTTCAAGGAAATGCTGGCCGGACTCCGCGGCGTTCTTGCCGAAGAGGAAATCTTCCTGAATCCTGACTGGATCATCGAAATTGGAGGGCCCCCCGCTGTGAGCTCCTGCGAAAAACTCGCCGGAATCCTTTCCTCTCCCGAACGTCCGACCGCGTTTTTCGCCATGCGCGACCATCGCGCCGCCAGACTCTATGACATCTGTTCCGGACTCGGACTCAAAATTCCGCGTGACCTTTCCGTGATCGGCTACGACAATGTTTCCTGGCCTCTCGCGGAAGCGCACGGACTGACCACCATCCGACAGGAGACCCAAGCGATCGGCAGTTCCGCCGTGGAACTCCTCAAAGAGTGGTTTGAATCGGGGAATCCGCCTCAGAGCAAAGTCTTCACCGGAACCCTGATCGAACGCACAAGCATCGGTCCCCCTCCCGCCTGACGGGATACCTTGTGCCGCGTCGGCAGTTCGAATCTTCCGCCGTATACTTTTATACTTTTTTCTCCTCCCCGGCGGTTTCAAAGCGTTCCCTGAACCGCGCATAGAGCACCGCGCCGAGGATCATCACAATTCCGATCGCCAGAAACGCCGCCATCCGGGGAAGCGTCCCCGCGTCCTCAAGATCGACAAAGAATACCTTCAGCGCACAGACGATAAACAGCCCCAGCGCGGTCACCCGCAAAGGTTTGAGACGCCCGAGGATTCCGGACAGCAGCAGCGCCAGGGCGCACAAACTCCAGTAGACCGTAAGGGCGCCGTTCCGGAAGACCGGCAGATAGGCCGCCGTGAGATCGTAAATTTCCAGCGAACTGTAATAGAAAAACTGGATTCCGGCAAGCCCCAGAAAGAAAACCGATATCTTCCGGGCTTCGGGGAGAAATTCCGGATCGCTCCGGCGGACAAGGATTCCGTTGACCCCCAGTGCGGCCGCCAAAATTCCGAGGGAGAAGAAACGGTCGATGGCAAGCTGCGGATAGGAGGATGTCAGATGATTCGCATACAGGAATGCGCTGATTCCGAGCAGGACGCATGTGACCCATGACAGAATGACCAGAGCCTTGTTTGCCGTCCGGGCTCCCGCATACGTCATGGCGACCGCCAGCACCGCCAGCGCCGTGTTCATCCAGTTCCAGCTGAAATACAGACAGACGAACAGAACCAGCGAGCCGAATGTCATGACCGACAGCACGGCGGACAGCGCCTGTTCCTCCTTCTTCATGAAATACAGCAGCGCATATTGCGTCCCCGTGAACAACGCCGTCCCCAGCATCAGCCAGGAAGCGAAATCCTTGTCGGAGACATAATAAAGCGCCGCCGTCAGGGACAGCCCGAGAAACAGAAGATAGTTGAATATCAGAAGGAGCACTTCCACCAGCGTGATGCTCAATCTCCGGAAAAGCCGGCAAACCAGCGGGATTACCGCAAAAATCACAAAATTCACGCAGAAAAAGAAGATGCATAGCTTGTAGTTCGAAAAGCCGACTTTCATTCCCGCCGCAATATAAATCAACGCATTGAACGTAAAGGCCAGCAGATGGAGAATCCGCCAGGACCGGATCGCGGAACCAAGCAGAACAAACACGCTCAGGAACGAGGCGAAGGTGAACAGCCCGGCAAGATCCACGGTCCCGCGGGAAAGCAGAATCGGCACGGCATAGCCGCCCAGCGTTCCGATCACCGCCGGGAGAAGCTGATCCTTCCAGATCGCAATGATACCCGCCGCGACCACCACCGCGAGCATCGCCGCAAAACTGTATCCGTACGGGATCAGGGAAAAAGTCTTATAGGCGAAAAAGACCGAAAGATAGCAGGTGACGAATCCCGCGCCGATAATACCCGAGGCGATCCCCTGATACCGTCCTTTCAGCGCATAAAGTCCGCCCGCCACCATCCCGGCACCGGCAAGGAATGAGGCCGCAACGCGTATTTCGGGCTTGATGAGATTGTTGTCGATGGAATATTTCAGGGAGTATGCCACGCCGAACAGAAGGATCAGCACCCCGACGCGCACCAGCCAGGTAGTCGCCACCGCATATTCCGGCAACACTTTCGGGTTCCGGAACTCCTCACCGACACAAAGCCACTGGACGATCCGTTCGATCGCCTCTTCCGTCTTCCGGGAAAATTCGGAAAGACGTTCGGACACTTCCGACTTCATCTCCTGTGCGGAAACCGACGGCGAGGCGGAATGCGACAGTTCTTTCGCCACTGTTTTTGTTTCCGGCTTTGTTTGAAGCGGCGTCGAAATAGCGGTAGCGGCAAACCCCTCTGTTTTCACGGCTTTCACCTCCGCACCGGCCATTGAAGGCGGCGGCACCGGCGGCAATACAACAATTTGCGGTTCCTTCGCAGGAGAAACCACTTCCGGTCTCATCGCGGACGGCGCCGGTGCTGATACGGGTGCGGCTGTCTCTTTGGTTGAGGAAGCCGGACTCGGCACATTTGCAGAAGCCGTTTTCTCCTGGACGCCGGTGCCGGCATGCCGCCGGATATGTTCAAGAATCGAGGATTGCTCCGTCTGTTTCCGGCGCAGTTCCAAAACCAGCGCTTCCAGATTTTTTAAAACGACAGAGTTCCTGATAAGCATGACCGCCGCCACTGGTATTCCCAGAATAACGCCCCCCAGAAGAATAACGCCGAACAGTCCGAGAATCTCCATTTTCACATCCTCTCCTTTATCCCTGTTTCACATCAATATATGTTTGAATTTTTTTCACCGTTGATCATATCCATCATTTTCATCCATCCAGACAATAATCTGAAAACGCGGAAAAAAAAGGGCGTTCCCGTAATTTTTCAACGAAACATCCGTTTTGTTCAGTAATAATAACTTGCCTTTTTAACCGTATACAACGTCTCGTAATTATAGGCCGACACATTCTGTCTTCCTTCAAAGGAACTGCCTTGGACACTCTTCCTGAAATCACGTCCATACAGATATAAGGCAAAACAGACAGCCGACACTACGATAAATGCAATTGCAATCTGCTTCCGGTTCATGGCTCATCTCCTTAATTTGGGTTGTTGATCATTAATTTATCATCATTATAAATTTTTTCATATTGATAATATCAATGAACAAAATCAATGAAAACAATAATCGGCGTGTCTGCCGGGCAGGAAAGCCGGGACGCGGAAAAAATTCCGATTTCATATTGATCGGACTGGAAAATCATGGAAGTCATAGTATTGTATGGGTTTGGGAAGGACCGCCGGAACTTCCCGTTTCATCAACACTACAAAGCAGAGCATACAACTTATGACAAAACCCGAAACAATTCTGGTTCTGGATTTCGGTTCGCAATACAGTCAGCTGATTGCCCGCCGAATCCGGGAATGCAATGTGTACAGCCGTATCGTCCCCTTCCGGATCACGGCGGAAGAAATCCGGAAGGAAGCGCCCGTCGGAATCATCCTGAGCGGAGGTCCGGCCAGCGTGTATCAGGACGGAGCGCCTCACTGCGATCCGGCCATTCTGGAACTGGGTCTGCCCATTCTCGGGATCTGCTACGGGATGCAGCTGATCGTCCAGACTCTCGGCGGCAAAGTGGCCCGCGGCAAAGCCCGCGAATACGGAAAAGCGGAAGTCGAAACGACGGACAAGTGTCCTCTCTTCGCCGAGATCCCCGGAAAAACGCAGGTATGGATGTCGCACGGCGACAAAGTGACCGAGATTCCGGCAGGCTTCAAGCCCTTTGCCTCCACCTCCAATACGGAATTCGCGGGGATTCAGAATCCGGAGCGCTCCATTTACGGCATCCAGTTCCATCCGGAAGTGGTGCATACTCCCAAGGGACAGCAGTTTCTGTCGAACTTCTGCCGCCTTGTGTGCAAATGCGACGGCAACTGGAACATGACTTCGTTCATCGAGGCAGCCGTGCGCGAAATCCGGGAAAAGACGAAGGGCGAAAAAGTGATCCTTGGGCTCAGCGGCGGCGTCGATTCCTCCGTGGCCGCGGCACTGATCTACAAAGCCATCGGCGACAAGCTCACCTGTATTTTCGTCAATAACGGAGTTCTCCGCAAAGGCGAGGCCGAACAGGTCCAAGGGCTCTTCGGGGGAGCCTTCCATATTCCCCTCAAATATGTGGACGCCACGGACCGTTTTCTGGACAAGCTGGCCGATGTGACCGAACCGGAGAAAAAGCGCAAAATCATCGGACATGAATTCATCGAGGTATTCGACGAAGCGGCCTCCGAAATCAAGGATGTGAAATTCCTGGCCCAAGGCACCACGTATCCAGACGTGATTGAAAGCGTCTCGATCGACGGCAACCCGAGCTCCATGATCAAGAGCCATCACAATGTGGGCGGTCTGCCCGCCAAGATGAACCTGAAACTCCTCGAGCCGCTGAGCCGTCTGTTCAAGGACGAAGTCCGTGAAGTGGGCCGCAAGCTCGGACTGCCGGAGGAAATGGTGATGCGCCAGCCGTTCCCGGGACCCGGTCTCGCGGTCCGGATCGTCGGACCCGTCAACCGCCGCGACCTGGAAATTCTGCGCAACGCCGACGAAATCATCGTCGATGAAATGAAAAATGCAGACCTCTACTACAAGACCTGGCAGACATTCGCAGTCTTCATTCCGGTCAAGACGGTCGGGGTGATGGGCGACGAACGCACCTATGAAAGCGTGATCGCGCTGCGCGCCGTGGACAGCCGCGACGGCATGACCGCGGACTGGGTGAAACTGCCCTACGATCTGCTGGAACGCATTTCCAACCGCGTGGTGAACGAAGTCGACGGGGTCAACCGGATGGTGTACGACATTACGTCGAAGCCGCCGGGAACAATTGAATGGGAATAACCGGAGATCGCTGAATGGAAATCCTCGGCGGTCTGGCAAGGGGAACCCCTCTGAAGGCCCCATCCGGAATGAATGTGCGGCCGACCGCGGTACGTTCGCGGCGTGCCTTGTTCGACATGCTCGGCGACCTCCGGGACCGTTCTGTCATGGATCTTTTCGCGGGGAGCGGGGCGCTCGGACTGGAAGCCGCCAGCCGGGGCGCGACCCGTGCGGACCTCATCGAAATGTCTCCCGCGGCGCTTTCGGTCATCCGCTCCAATCTGTCGAAAGTCGAGAAGTTCTGTCCGGACTGCCGTTTCAGTGTGATTCCGGGAAAAATTCCCGACTGTTTCCGTCAATTGTCCGTCCGGGTTTCGCCCGTGGATTTGATTCTCGCCGATCCTCCGTATGCGGACTCCGCGGAGCTGCTGGCCGCCCTTCTTGAAAACGAATTTTTCCGGGACTGGGCCGCGCCATCCACCCTGATCTGGGAACTTCCGGACTTCCGGACCTCCCTGAAAGTTTTTCCGAAGGAATGGAAGCTCTGCGCAATCCGGGAACTGGGCTCATCCCGTTTTCTGTTTGTGAAAAGGGCCTGAAAGTGTATAACCGTCCCGCCTTCATGGGGAAATACATCAAAAAATGGCTGAAAATACACAAATAAACGGTTTTTTTGATTTGACAAGAAGATTTGAGAATGTAGTGTAAAGGGTAAATTTTTTCTGGAAGGTCTTTCCAAGGTGGAAATCTTATCGGAATAGGAGACAGAGGAATGCGTATTCTGAACCGGATTATCAATATCCTGATTTTGCTCGCGGCTATCGCAGCCGTAGTTTTTTCTTATATGCTTTTCAGCAAACGGGAGAAGTTGGTCGACGGCTGGGACCAAATGGCAAAGGCAATTTCGGCCACGGCAAAAACCATTGATGCAGGCGGCGCTTCCGGAACCAAGGCCGCTCTGGAACTGGCCGATGACAAGCTCAAACACACCAACTACGAGCAGTTGGCCCAGATCCTTCCGAAGCTGAAGGAAAATACCGAAAAGATTGTGGCGCAGCGCAACGCGCTGGCCGATTCCGTCCAGCAGGCGGCCACCACCCTTTCCATTCAGGGAATTGACAGCAAAGAATTGAAGAATATCGCGTCCTATCAGGATAAGGAAAGAGCGTTCAATTCGAAAGTTCAGGAATTCCGGAATGTCCGGGACAAGGTATCCGAAGGATATTCAGAAACGGCCAGACTGGCGGGCGGCGATGTGAACTCTTCCGAGTTCAACGGCCCCACCACCTACAGCGCCGCGATTGAAAAAGTCAACTCCGCCGTTCAGGATGTCGTAACCCGCCGGAACGACTATGCCAATTACGTTTCTCAGATTGTGCGGACCATCGGCATTCAGGCGCCCCGGCTGACCGATAAGAATTACCGCGAAGAATTTGCCAAGACACTGAAGTCCGTTCAGACCTACCGTCAGGAATTCGTGGAAACCAAGAATCAGCTCGATTCTGAAAAAAGCAAGGCTCTCCGCCTGACCAACGAGGTGGAAACCCACAAGAAAACGATCTCCGCCCATCTGGCAAGCCTCCGGACTCAGAAGAACAAAATCGATGAACTCACAAATATCCTCACCAAAGACGGCAGCATTCAGCTTCCGCCCGTTCTGCTGACCGGCAAAGAACCCGAGTGCTATAAGTATGTGAAGGGAACCATCGAATATATCGACAATGATTTCGGGTTCGTCACGATCGATATCGGTAAAAATTACACCTTCACCCAACGTTATGGTATTAAGGACAACAAGGTTCCGTTCCCCCTGACTCCCGGCAAAATCATGACGGTCGCCCGTGGCCTGAATACGAATCAGCCAGTATTTGTCGGAAAGGTTTTCGTCACCAAGGTGGAGGACAATTCCGCCATCTGCAACCTGATGGGCGGCAAGCCGTCCGACTTCAAGGTCGGCGACACGGTTTACTTCTCGGATGACGACATCAATGCCGCTCTCGGGAATGCCAAACAGTCCACCGCCAAGAAATAAGGAAAACAGATATGTTTTCATCTCCCGTTTTTACAGTGACTTCCATTCTGACCCTCCTTTGCCTGCTGGGCGTGATCGTCATGCAGGTGCTCGAGATGAAGTGTTATGCAATGTTCTGACATTGCTTTTTCTTCCTCAGCTGGGTGGAAAACCGCAAGGATATGGTTTCCACTTTTTCTCCTGACCGTTTTGATTCTGCTGTTCTGCTGTTCCTGTACCGACTATGAACGCACCGGGGTGAATTCACGTCCTTTCAACGAGCCCAAAAACTGGGAAAACAACCCTTACGGGAATATTTTACGCAATTAATGCGGATTTCCCAACCATCCATATCCGGAGTAAGAAAATGCCTCAAATTCAAATTTTAGGGAGTGCCGCCGCGGAAGGCATTCCCGCCATCTTCTGCAATTGCCGGGTCTGCCGCACGGCCTGGGAAAACGGCGGCAAGGACATCCGTTTCCGGGCCGCTTATAAACTGAATGACCATGTCAGGATCGACTTCGGTCCCGACAGTCTGGCTCAGGAATACAAATTCAAACTCCATTCGGAGAACCTGAAACATCTGTTCATCACCCACAGTCATGAGGACCATCTGTATCTCGATCTGCTGGATTACCGGATGCCCGGTTTTTCGGTGGTGGAGGAAAACAATATCCTCAACGTCTACGGCGATCCCGGCGTGATCCGCGCAATCAACCGGCATCTCTGGGACAAATCCCACCAATATTTTTCCGGAGACTTCAAACGGTTCCGCCTTCAGCCGGTGGCACTGGAGGCCTTCCAACCGGTCGTCCTGGAAGACGAGGATATGGAATTCTACCCGCTGAAGGCGGATCACATGATCGGAAGCGCCACGGAAATTCCGAACTTCTTTGTTTTCAGGGTCGGAAAAAGCTGGGGCATGATCGCCAACGACACAGGGGTCTTCCGGGAAGAAACCTGGGACTTTCTGGAGAAGAAAAAGTTCAAGCTGGATCTGGTGATTTCCGACTGCACCGGGGGCATTCTGGACTATGAGCGCGGCCACATGAGCGGCAAATATGTTCTGGACGTGAAACAACGTCTGGAACGGATCGGAAGCGTCACGGATTCCACGAAATATTACATCAACCACTTTTCCCACAACGGGAATGCGACCCATGCCGAACTGGAGGCGCATTATAACCCGTACGGAATCGAAGTCGGGTATGACGGTCTGGTCATCGATTTCTGATTTCAGGAACCCGGCCTTGCATTGAACTCCCGCCGGTATTCAAGGGGAGAAATGTGATATTTCTTGCGGAAAATCCGCGAAAAGTAGAAGGCATTCTCCATCCCCGCCAGATCGGCGATCCGCTTGACGGAATCCTGCGTATGAATCAGAAGCGAGGCCGCTTTCCGCAGACGGGTCTGAATCAGGAACTGTTGCGGCGGCATGCCGGTCAACTCCTTGAAGAGACGCCGGAAATGAGTGGGGGTCACATGACATCTTTCCGCTTCGGCGCTGAAGTCCCATTCGGCGGACGGATTGGCGCAGATTTTTTCGATCAGTGCATTCAGATGGGGCGTCTGGTACGGAGGCGGTTTGCTCCGGGCTTCGGTTGATTCATGGAGCTGAAGGAGCAGGTCCTCGAACATCAGCACGGCGCGCGGAGCCGCCGGACCCGGCAGACGCGTCAACGCCATGATGTCCAGCATGATCTGAAGGAACCGCTCGGGGTTGCGGATGTGAATCAGCGGGGGATCGGCGGATAGATCCATCAGCCCGCTCTCCAGATACCGCGCGATCCGGTCTCCGCAAGTGCAAATGAAGTTGTGATGCCGCGGAACGTCGCCAATCGTTCCATATTCGAAGTCCGCGCCGGGATAGGTCAGAAACGCATAGGGGCCTTCCACCCGGTATTCCCGTCCGCCGTTGACCCGCAGACGCAGGGGTCCGCGATAGTTGAACTGTATCCCGTAGTAGAGCGGTTCGTTATGAACGGAGGCCCTGTTGTTCGGGGCCGAACCGGACATGCTGAAAAATAGTCCGTCAAAGAAGTTCATAAAAACAATGCTTTCATGTTCGTTTTGTGCAAAAGGCTGTTTGTTTTCTCCATTTGCAACCATGTATTCCGATGTATATTTTGGACAGGTTACAATATTCGCAACATGAGAAAATACAAGGAGCGGAATCATGAAAGAAATGAAAATCGGTTATCTGGCCCTTTCCAAATTGAGCTGGAGAACCCCTAAAATCGATGCCCTCATGACGGACACCGTCCGTTATCTGGAGAAAATCCCCGGAAGCCGGCTTGTTCATCTGAATGCGCTGGTCACCAGCGAGGCGGAAGCGGAAGCCGCCTGCGCGCTGCTCAATGAAAAGGGAATCGATCTGCTGGTCATGCACTTCGTGACGTTTCCGGCGGGCGCGCTGATTCCATGCATTGCGAACCGGATTCAGGTGCCGGTGGTTCTGTTGGCCAATCCGGAAGAGCCGGGCCCCGGCAAGATGTGGGAACAGAACTCCTTCTGCGGCGCAAATCTGGGCGCATTCGTGATGCGCCGTCTGGAAAAACAATATGGTTTCGCCAAGGTGCTCCCGGCGGAGACCCCGAAGGCATTGGCGTCGTTCATCGCGGCGGCCCGCTGCATCCGCGGGCTCAAGGACTGCCGGATCGGGCTGGCGGGCGGACGCGTTCCCGGTTTCTACACGTCCAACTTCGACGAGATGAAGACCCGCGCGAAATTCGGTGTGACCGTGGAAGTCGCCGATCTTCTCGAAGTGGTTGAAACCGCTAAAACGCTTTCCGCCGAACAGCTCGCGGAAGGCCGCGCGGTGGTGAAGAAATCCGCCTCCAAAGTCTGCGGCGTCCCCGATACCGAACTGGACCTTGCCGCGAAGATGTTCGCTTCCTTCAAGGCGATGACGGCGAAATACCGTCTGACCGCCCTTGCGATCCGCTGCTGGCCGGAGTTCTCCGACTTCTTCGGAATCGCTCCCTGCGCGGTGATCGGAATGCTCAACGACAACGGCATTCCCGCCAGTTGTGAAGGAGACGTCCCCGGCGCGCTCACCATGACCATTCTCAAGGAACTCGCAGGCGGCGGACTCCCTCTGTTCGTCGATCTCATTGCCTATGACGAAAAGGAAAATACCGGGGTAGTCTGGCACTGCGGCGCGGCGCCGACCTCCCTCTGCCGGAAGTTCGAAGAAACCCAGTATCGTCTCCACTTCCGTGTGGACGGCGGCGACAAGAAGGGAGTCACCAACGACTTTTCCCTCAAGGCGGGACGCGTCACGCTGGCCAAGCTCGATCAGGACACAGACGGTCATTTCCGGATGCTGATCGCCCCCGGAACAGCAATCGACACCGAGCCGTTCATCCGCGGCAATCCCCTCACGATCAAGTTCGACCGCAGTGTCGGCAAGCTCATCGACGCCATCATGATGAAAGGATTCGAACACCATTACACCGTGATTCACGCCGACGTCACGGCGGAACTGCTTCAGTTCTGCGCGTGGATGAATATCGAACCCGTCATGCCGGAGTAAGACATCATGAAAAAGTCACAGATTGCAGCCCAGCTCTTTTGTTTCCGCGACTTCATCAAAACGCCGGAAGGCATCGCGGACACGTTCCGTCGTCTCCGGGCAATCGGCTATGAATCCGTTCAGCTCACAACGGCCCTGCCGGAGTCCCTGAAACCGGCCGAACTGCTGTCCCTTCTGAAAAACGCCGGACTGACCGCGGTTTCCGCCCACGAGGGCGGCGCAAAGATTCTCGACCACACGGACGAGGTCATCGCCAAACTCAAGGCGCTGGGAATACGGCACCTTGCCTACCCGGGTCCGCATGTCAATCCCACCGGAGTCGCGGAGGTCATTGCATTGGCGCGGCGGCTCAATGAAGCGGCCGGAAAGTTTCGGGCGGAAGGAATCACCCTGTCCTACCACAACCATGCCATCGAGTTCAAACGTTTCGAAGGCAAAACCATGCTGGAACTGATCTATGACAACGCGCCCGATCTGGCCGGAGAGATCGACACCCACTGGATTCAGCGCGGAGGCGGAAACCCTGTGAAATGGATTCGGCGTCTGGCCGGACGCATGGAATATATCCATATCAAGGACTATGGAGTAGATTCATCCGATCACGCGAATATCTGGAGCAATGTTCCGGTCATGAAACCTGTCGGGAGCGGTTCTCTGGACTGGGATGAAATCTTTGCCGCGGCCAGGGAATCCGGCGTGAAATATTACATTGTCGAACACGACGGCGATGTTGTCGACCCCTTCGATTCGTTTGAAAAAAGTTTTTGCTTCCTTGAAAAGAATTATGTCAAGTGAGGAGAACTCCCCGATGAAAAAAATCAATGTGACCATCTGGAATGAGTTCAAACACGAACGCGCCGAAGGCGCCTTCGGCGATTTGATCCGCAAATATTATCCGAACGGCATGCACCGGACCCTCGCGGAAAAGCTCGCGGCGGATGATTTGAACATCCGTACGGTTTCTCTGGATGAACCGGAACAGGGACTTCCTGAGGAAATTCTGAACACGACGGACGTGCTTCTCTGGTGGGGACACTGCGCCCATGCCGAGGTCAGCGAGGCGCTGGTCGACAAAATCCAGCTTCGCGTTCTGGCGGGAATGGGGCTGATCGTGCTCCACTCGGGGCATCTCTCCAAGATTTTCCGCCGCATGACAGGAACCGCGTGCCGTCTGCGCTGGCGCGAGGTGGGCGAAAAGGAACGCCTGTGGGTCGTCAGCCCCTCCCACCCGATTGCAAAGGACATTCCCGAAACTTTCGTGATCCCGAATCATGAGATGTACGGCGAACCCTTCGACATTCCGCAGGACGGCAAGATCATCTTCATGTCCTGGTTCGAGGGCGGCAATGTGTTCCGCAGCGGCGTCACGTTCGAGCGAGACAATGGAAAAATCTTCTATTTTTCGCCCGGACATGAAACCTTCCCGGTCTATCACGATCCGAATGTGATCCGGGTGATATCGAATGCCGTCCGCTGGGCGGCTCCGAAACGGATTTTCGAATCGCGCATCACGCCGCAGCCAAAGTCTCCGGAACAGATCTATACTCAGAATCCGCTGGAAAAGATCGATACCAGCGCCATTCACAAATAATAGAAGGAAACGGAATATGAAAAAATACCGGATTTCATTCATCGCCGCGGGCCGCATGGCCAACAGCATGGCGACCCAGCTGAAGAAGCTCGACAATGTCGAACTGGCCGGAGTCTTCGATATTCTTCAGGACAGAAGCAAAGCCTTCGCGGAAAAATACGGGTTCGAAAAAAATTGCACTTCCCGCGAGGAACTGCTGTCTGACAAGACGGTCGACGCCATCGTGATCTGCAACTACTGCCACCAGCATTGCGAAACGATTCTGGCGGCGCTCAATGCCGGATTCAAGTTCATTTTCTGCGAAAAACCCGCCGTCCGCAAAGTGGAGGAAGCACAACTTCTGCGGGACGCGGCCGCCGCGCACGGCGCCAAGATCATGATCGGACACCACCGAAAGCACATTCCCGCGTGCCGGAAACTCAAGGAGCTGATCGATCAGGGGCGTCTCGGCAAGATCCGTTTCGCCAAGGTCAACTTCTGCAATTCGTGGTATTCCCGCGAATGGGGCGATTATTTCGCCAGTTACGAACAGTCCGGCGGCACCACTCTCGACATGGTCACGCACTACGTTGACCTTCTCAACTGGTATTTCGGTGAACCCGAATCCGCCTCGGCCCGGGCTCTGATGCTGGAAAAAACGGTTCCGAAAGAAGTGAAGCCTGTGGATTATGTCAGTGCGACCCTTGTTTACAAGAACGGGGTAATCTGCGGAATCGAGTCCTCCTATCAGCGTTACGGCGTTTCCTACGACACGCTGGAAATCTACGGGGACGACTACACCGCGGTCACCGACTACCGCACGCTGAAACTCTACCGCAAGAAGGAAACGATCGAGTTCGACGTCAGCCTCGGCGAGATCGAAAGCGAACAGCTCGAACAGGCGAAAAACTTCGTGGACATGATCGGGGACGGCATTCAGCGCCAGACCACACTCGAAGAAGGTCTCGCCTCGGCCTGCACGGTGCTCGGCATGATGGCTTCCAGCGAAAAAGGCGGAGAACTTTTCCGTTACTGAACCGCTGAGAAAAAAACTTTCTGATCGACCTCTTCCGCCTCATCTTTCGGAACGGAAGAGGTTCTTTTTGTTTTCATTGAAAACTCATAAACGTTTTCAAAATCTCCCTTGATTTCGGTTTTCAGGGGGGTATAGTACTGTTTTGAAGTGTAACGTATCAAAGACAGAACTGAAAATGCACACGGCGGACGAAATCATACAGGCGCTCGGGCTGACCCCCCTGAATGTGGAAGGCGGTTATTTCCGGGAGACCTATCGTTCGATCGTCAAAACGGAAGCGACCAGACAGCGCCGCGCCGGAACGTCCATCCTCTACCTGATGAAAGGAATGGATGTTTCCCGCTGGCATCAGGTCCGGTCGGATGAAATCTGGATGTATCACGCCGGCTCGCCCGCGCTTCAGATTCTGCTGTATCCTGACGGGAGCTGGTGCGAACGGGTCATCGGGCCCGATGTGCTTGCGGGAGAAATGCCGCAGGGACTGGTCCCCGCCTGGACCTGGCAGGCGGCCGTGCTTCTGGACCGTTCGGAAAAATCGTGGGGACTTTTCGGCGCGGTGGTCGTCCCGGGTTTCGAATATCAGGACTTCAAGGAAGGCGCCGCCTCCGATCTGGTGAAAAAATATCCCGCCGCGGAAGAACGCATCCGCGAAGCCGGACTGTTTGTATAGGAGACGAAAATGGAAATCCGGACGGATCTTCACATTCATACAACGCTCTCCTGCTGTTGCCACGATCCGGACCAGACCCTCGAAAACATCGTCCCTCTGATGAAGGAAAAGGGCTTCCGGAAGATCGGAATCTGCAACCATCTCTGGCGGAATCCCGCCGTTCCGCCGAACCGCTTCTACGCCCCGCAGACGGGTGACGCCATTCTGGAACTCAAAAAAGCGACGGAGAAAACGGAATATCCGATCCGGGTCCTGATCGGGGCGGAAGCGGAAATGGTCGCGCCCGGAGTTTTCGGTGTGGACCGTTCCTTCAAGGAGCAGCTCGACTTCGTGACCATGGCAACGGATCATTTCCACATCACGGACTTCGTGGAGCAGCCGACGGACGAAACTCCGCGCGGAATTGCGCTCCATACACTGAAATTCTTCATTTCCGCCGCAAAAAGCGGACTGGCGGACATTCTGGTGCACCCGCTCATGCCCCTCGGAAAGGATATGGAACGGTATGACCGGATCATCGAATCGCTCTCCGACGCGGAACTGTTCGACGCTCTGAGCATCGCCGCCGAAAACCGGGCCGCCATCGAAATCAACATTGCCAGCATGTTTTTCGGGCGGTATCCGAAACTGTTTTCCAGAGATACCGTCCTCAGAACTTACGGACTTGCGAAAAAAGCGGGCTGCAAATTCACGATCGGCTCCGACTCTCATGAACTCGGAAGGTTTTTCGGCTATGAGGAAGCCGCGGCTTTCTGCGATGAACTCGGAATCACGGAAGCGGATTTTTCCCCGCTCATGTTTTGAACAAAGAAAGATGTTTCTGAAAACATACTATAACTTTTGCAAGGTGACGAAATGATTCGGAAATTATGGCTGACTTTTCTTTTTCTCGCTGTGCTTCACCTATCCGCGGAACCGCCGAAATACGTGTTTTACCTGATCGGCGACGGCATGGGGAAAAATCATGTCGAATTCGGAGAAAAGTTTTTCGGCGGTCTTCAGATGAAAACGCTGCCCGTGAAGGGTTCGCTGGTCACATCCAGCATTCAGCGGAGCACAACCGATTCCGCCGCCGCGGGAACCGCGCTCGCCTGCGGAGTGAAAACCTATAACGGAGTCCTAGGATTCGACGCCGACGGCAAAAAAGTGGATTCCATGGCCGTGCTCGCGAAGAAAAACGGATACGGGGTCGGGATTCTCTCCTCGGAATCGCCGGATCATGCCACTCCGGCCTCATTTTATGCCCATGCAGCCAGCCGGAACAGTTACAAGGAAATCATGGAACAGATTCCCGGTTCGAAATTCGATCTTGTCATGGGATACGGCATGCGCGGCGCAAAGGAACCGGCAGCATCGGAATTCTTCAGGAAAGCCGGAATGGATGCGATCTGCAAGGAAGAGACGGACTTTTTCAACCTCAAAAAACTGGAGAAGCCGACGGTCGTTTATTTCCCCTTCGGATATGAAGTGGACCGGGGAGACAGCAAGGTGCGTCCCCTGAGCGAGTATGTCGTAAAGAGCATCGATCTGCTGGAGAAATCCTGTCCGAAGGGATTTTTCATGATGGTGGAAGGGGCGAAAATCGACCACAACGGTCACGCGAACGACGGTCCCGGCATGCTGCTGGAACTCATCGAATTCGACCGCGTAGTCGGAAAAGCGCTCGAATTCTACAAAAAGCACCCGAAAGACACGCTCATCATCGTGACGGCCGATCACAACACCGGCGGACTGGTTGTTCATGGAGACGTTCCGAAATCCTATCTGAATGTGTCGGGCAATATTGCCCGCGCATATGGTCTGACGGAAAATGACACTCCGGAGAGCGTCGCGAAAAAACTGACGGAAAAGGGAATCACCCTGACCGCGGCGGAAAAGGATGCTGTTGTTCACTCCGCCGCCAAGCTCACCGGAACCAAAAAGGCGGAGGCGTTGAACCGGGCGGTGCGGCGGATCATCGAAACGAGATACGGGATCACCTGGCCTTCGGGTTCGCATACCAACGAGGATGTGTATCTTTTTGCCGTCGGCAAGGGCGCGGAAGCTTTCGGAATCCGTCAGGAAAATTCGGAACTCGGGCAGAAACTCAAATCACTCTATGAGGAAGGGAAATAAAATATGACCACACTGGGAACGGCGTTAACAAAATCGGCGGTAAAAGTATTGTTTCTGGGAGCCGGTGAACTCGGCAAGGAAGTCATCATTGAAATGCAGCGTCTCGGCGTGGAAGTCATTGCCGTGGACCGTTATCCGAATGCGCCCGGAATGCAGGTCGCCCACCGTTCCCATGTCATCAACATGCTGGACGGGGCGGCCCTCCGCCATGTGATCGAGCTGGAGAAGCCGGACTACATCGTGCCGGAAGTGGAAGCCATCGCGACCTCCGAGCTGCTGAAACTCGAACAGGAAGGATTCCATGTGATTCCGACCGCGAAAGCGGCGTTCCTGACCATGAACCGCGAAGGAATCCGGCGTCTGGCCGCGGAAGAACTCGGCCTGCCCACCTCCCGCTACAAATTCGCCGCCTCGTATGAGGAGTTCACCGCCGCCGTGAAGGAAATCGGGATTCCCTGCGTCATCAAGCCGATCATGAGTTCCTCCGGACACGGACAGAGCGTCATCAAGTGCGAAAGCGACATCGACAAATCCTGGAAGATCGCGCAGGAGGGCGGACGAGCCGGAGCCGGAAAAGTGATCGTGGAAGGCTTTGTGGACTTCGACTACGAAATCACGCTCCTGACCGTGCGTCACGTCGGCGGAACCAGCTTCCTGGAACCGGTCGGACATCATCAGGTGGACGGCGACTATCAGGAATCCTGGCAGCCTCAGGCAATGAGTCCCGCCGCAAAGGAGAAAGCAAAGGAAATCGCCAGAAAGATTACCGATGCTCTCGGCGGACGCGGCATCTTCGGAGTGGAAATGTTCATCAAGGGCGATCAGGTGATCTTCAGCGAAGTGAGCCCGCGCCCGCACGACACCGGCATGGTCACGCTGATTTCGCAGGACCTCTCGGAGTTCGCGCTCCACGCCCGTGCGATTCTCGGATTGCCGATCCCCAATATTGCTTTCCACGGTCCGAGCGCCTCCAAGGCGATTGTCGTGGACGGCGTTTCGCGCAACGTCGGCTTCAAGAATCTGGACCGGGTGCTTTCCGAGCCGGATACCTCCATGCGGATTTTCGGCAAAGGCGAGCTCAACGGGCACCGCCGTCTCGGCGTTCTGCTGGCGCGCGGAAAAAATACGGATGAAGCGCTCGCAAAGGTCTTCACGATGCGCGAGAAGCTCGAAACGGAACTGTAATCCGTCCGCTGGAATTCAGCGGCAGCCGGTCGCGTTGGCAATGGCGAGATAATCGTTCGTCAGAATGGTGTCGATTCCCATTGCGAGCATGTTTCTGGCTTCCGCCGGGTCATCGCTGTAAAAGACATTGCAGCGGATGCCGTTCTCATGGGCCTTCCGGATCATTTCCTCGTTGAAGTGCGGTTTGAAGAGCTGCACCTTGGAGCACTGCCAGCGGAGGGCGTTTTCCACGATTTCCAAGGGAGTCGAACCGGCCGCCATGCAGCGCTGGATTTCCGGAGCGACCGCAAGAGCCGTCTGCATGACACTGCCGTCCGCCATGAAGTAAAGGCGTTTCTCGAAACCGTATTTGTAGATGAGTTCGACGATCCTCTGCATGATGTTATGGGGATACGCGTTGCCTTCGATGGATTTGACATGGAGATTGATCACGACTTTGCCGGCGAAGGCTTTCATGACTTCTTCCAGGGAAGGAATTTTCAGCCCCGCGAAATGTATGCCGTGACGGGAACCGAAATCCAGGGAACGGAGCTGGAAAAAAGTCATCTCACTGATCTGCCCGGTCCCATTGGAAATGCGGTCCACGGAATCGTCGTGGCAGACGACCAGTTCGCCGTCGGCGGTCTCCCGGACATCCATTTCAATTTCGGACGCGCCGAGCGCCGCGGCCGCTCCGAAAGCAGGCAAACTGTTTTCCGGTGCAATGGTGTTGAATCCGCGATGTGCGCAAAGTCTCGGATATGGCAGGGAAGCGTCATTTTTCTGGCCCATTGGAAAGTTCCCCCGATTTTTTCCTGATGAATCGCTTTTCTGTTAATATAGCCCTGGAGGAATTCTTTTCAAGGGAAACGGGCGTTTCACCTCCGCAATTCGCGCCCCTTGGAAACCTTACAGAAAAAAAATGAGTTCAAATGATTTTTCTCATCCGGGTTCCCTGCTTGAATCTCAGCAAAAAAGGGTTATATTCCCGCAATAACGCGGAAAGTTTTCAATGATTGCAATGGATGAAAAAGAAAATCAAAATATAGAGACTCCGGTTCCGTCCGGGATGGTTTATGACGAGAGCAAAGTAAAAACGCTATCCTCGCTGGAGCACATCCGGCAGAGGCCCGGAATGTACGTCGGCCGCATGGGCGACGGGTCCCACCCGGACGACGCGGTTTACGTCATGCTCAAGGAAGTCATCGACAACAGCGTCGACGAATATATCATGGGATACGGAAAGCGGATCGATATCTCCATCAACGACAACGAGTTGACGGTCCGGGACTACGGGCGCGGAATTCCGCTCGGAAAACTGGTGGAGTGTGTTTCCCAGATCAATACCGGCGCAAAATACAATACGGACGTTTTCCAGTTCTCCGTCGGACTCAACGGAGTGGGCACCAAAGCGGTGAACGCGCTGTCCGAGAAATTCATTGTGCAGTCGATCCGGGATGGAAAATTCAAGCGCGCCGAGTTCAAAACCGGCGTTCTGTGCGAGGAAGAAGACGGCGTCACCGAGGAACGGAACGGAACGATCACCCAGTTCATACCGGACCCGAAACTGTTCCCGAAATACGCGATCAAACAGGAATATGTGGAACGGCGTCTGTGGATGTACGCGTTCCTCAACAGCGGACTGTCGCTCTACTACAACAACCAGCGCTACTACTCCAAAAACGGCCTCATGGATCTGGTCAACAACGAGGTCGGCGGCGAAAGCCTGTATGAAATCATTCACTACAAGGACAAAACCCTTGAATTCGCGCTCTGCCACACCTCCGACTTCGGGGAAAAATATTTCTCGTTCGTGAACGGTCAGTACACCTCCGACGGCGGAACTCATCTTTCCGCCTTCAAAGAGGGCGTGCTCCGCGCGGTCAACGAATTCAGCGGCAAAGATTATGACGCCCGCGACCTCCGGGACGGCATAGTGGGATCCATCGCTATCAAGCTTCAGGACCCCATGTTCGAATCGCAGACCAAGAACAAGCTCGGCAACACGGACATCAAGGGCTGGATCGTGGGGACCGTCAAACAGGCGGTCGTGGACTATCTCCACCGGCATCTCGACGAAGCCGAACTGCTGCTGAACAAGGTCAAACGCAACCAGGATCTCCGCAAGGAAATCTCCGCGATCCAGAAAAAAGGTCGCGAGATGTCCAAGCGCATGAGCCTCCGCAACAGCAAACTCAAGGACTGCAAACATCACTTCGGCGACCGTTCCAAATTCGCGGACCAGACGATGATTTTCCTCACCGAAGGCGACTCTGCGGGAGGTTCGCTCGAACAGAGCCGCAACCCCATGTTCCAGGCGGTCTTTTCGCTGAAAGGAAAGCCTCTGAACTGTTTCGGGCTGAAACTGGATACCGTCTACACCAATGAAGAGCTTTACTACATCATGCACACGCTCGACATTGAGGAGGATATCGACAACCTGCGCTATGCCAAGGTCATCATCGCGACCGACGCGGACGTCGACGGCCTTCACATCCGCAATCTGCTGATCACCTTCTTCCTTTCCTATTTCGAACCGCTGGTCCTTTCCGGTCATCTGTACATTCTGGAAACGCCGCTTTTCCGCGTGCGCAACAAAAAAGAAACCCACTACTGCTATTCGGAAGAAGAACGCGACAAAATGGCCGCCAAACTCGGAAAAGGTGCGGAAATCACGCGTTTCAAAGGACTTGGAGAGATTTCCCCAAAGGAATTCGGACAGTTCATCGGAGACGACATCCGCCTTGAAAAGGTTACGGTGGAACATTCCAAGGGAATCAGCGAAATGCTGAAATTCTTCATGGGCGACAATACCCCGGACCGGTGGGTTCACATCGAAAACAATCTGGTATGACATCATGACTCCCAAAAATCGAAAAATAAAAGACTCTCTCAAGCACGCTCCCGAAAAAGAGGGAGCGCAATCCGCCGTCGGGTCCGCGGAAGGAAAAGACGCCGCATCCGGCCCGGCCGAGGAAGAGGACGACAGCTCCACGGAATCGGCGGCGATTCAAACCGGTTCCAATTCGCGTCTGCGCGATATGATGAACCGCAATTTCATCGAATACGCCTCCTATGTCATCAAGGACCGCGCCATCCCGGATGTCGACGACGGACTCAAACCCGTACAGCGGCGGATTCTGTGGGCGCTGTTCGAAAAGGATGACGGAACCTTCCACAAGGTGGCCAACATCATCGGCGAAACCATGAAGTACCATCCCCACGGCGACGCTTCCATCGGCGACGCCCTGGTCTATCTCGCCAACAAGGAAACCTACATCGACAAGCAGGGGAACTTCGGCAACATCATGACCGGCTCCCCCGCCGCCGCCCCGCGTTACATCGAATGCCGGCTGACTCCCCTTGCGCGGGAAGTCCTTTTCAACAAAGACATTACGGAGCTTGTCGATTCGTACGACGGACGCAACCGCGAACCAGTGTGTCTGCCCTCGAAGATTCCAACCCTGCTTCTGATGGGCGCGGACGGCATCGCAGTGGGCACCAACACCAAGGTCATGTCCCATAACTTCAACGAACTGCTTCAGGCGCAGATCTCCATTCTCAAGGATGAGCCGTTCACCCTGTATCCGGACTTCCTTCAGGGCGGGACCATGGACGTCGCCAAATACGAGGACGGCTTCGGACGCATCGTCCTGCGCTCCAAAATAGAGCTCGACGGACGCAATCTGGTGATCCGCGAAATCCCCGCCGCCACCAATACGTCCAGACTCATGGATTCCATCGAGACCGCGGTCAACCGCAGCAAAATCAAGATCGCTTCCTTCAAGGACTATACCGCGGAAAAGATCGACATCCAGCTGGCTCCCCTCCGCGGATACGACCCGGAAAAGGCTCTGAACGCCCTCTACGCCTACACAAACTGCCAGATGAGCATCTCCTGCAATCCGATGGTGATTGTGGAAAACCGTCCCAAGGCGATGAGCGTAAGCGACATCCTGCGGCGGAACACCGGAAAGCTGCTGGAATACCTCAAATTCGAGCTTTACATCGAAAGCGGAAAATGTCTGGACAAGATTCTGGCGCGCACGCTCGTCCAGATCTTCATCGAGGAAGGCATCTACAAACGGATCGAGAAATGCAAAACCCGGGAAGCGATGTTCACCGAGGTCCGGAACGGTCTGGAAAAATTCAAATCCGAATGGCTTCCGATCGTCCAGATGCTTCACGAAAACATCCTCAACGGCCCCCATATCATGCCTCTTCCGAAGGAGTTCGAGCTCCGGCTGGAACAGCTCTCCCGCGGGGAAATCCCGGACATGGAAATCGAACGTCTGCTGGAAATCCCGATCCGCCGGATCTCCGCTTTCGAATGCAACGAGAACCGCGAGCAGATCGAACTTCTCAACAAGACGCTGAACGAAGCCCAGAAGAACCTGAAACGGATCAAGGCGTATGCGATCAAATACCTTCAGGGACTGATCGACAAATACGGGGCGCAGTTCCCGCGCCGCACGGAAATCGTTCTGGACGGTTTCGAAAAGATCGACAAGAGCGCCGTTGCGCTGAACAATATCCGGGTCGGCTGGGACAAGAGCGGCTGCTATATCGGAACCAACGTCAAAAGCGATGATGTGGTGGTCTGCAATGAGTTCGACCATCTGCTGTGCATCGAACGCAAGGGCGGGTACAAAGTCATCGACATTCCCGAAAAAATCTTCATCGACCGCCTGTATGAATTCCGCAAATTCGACAAAACCATCGTCTTCGGAGTGGTCTACTCGGACACGAAGAGCGGCAAAGTCTATGCAAAACGCTGCTCGATCGACAAGTTCATCAAAGACAAGGACTACCGGATCTGTCCGGAAGGCTGCCGGCTAGAGGTGATCACTCCGCGCGCAAACGCCATTTACGAATGCCGGATCGACACGCCGATCAAGGCACGCCAGGTCCAGACGGTGAACCTCTCCGAAATGCCAGTGCGCTCACCCCGCGCGGGCGGAACGCTGCTTTTCTCGCGGAAACTCCTCAAAATCAATTTCGTCAAATATCTGGACGGAACGGAAGAAAATGGAGAACCTCCCCTGATCGACGTTCCCGCCGAAGCGGGAAACAATACGGAGAATGCGGCCCCCGAAGAGAACATCTCCGCCGAAATCGATGTCTCTGTTGAAGAGATCACTGTGGAGACGATCGTCGAAACAGTGGAAATCGTCTCGGAAAAGGAAAATCGGGCCGAGAAAAGGAAATCCGGCCGACCCGGGAAAGCGCTCGTTTCAGCGTCTTCTCCGTCTTTGTCTCCGACCGCCCCGGAGGGCAAGTCCGGAACAAAGAAAAACAAAAAAACCGCTCCCGCGGAAGCCCCGGAAACGGAAGGGGCCACCGCCCCTCCGACTTCCGAAAAAGAGGATGAAACCTGGGGAATTTCCCAGCCGGAACTCGGTTTTTGAAGACACCTCCTGTTTTTCCTCAGCAATAAACCTTCCAATTAGGAAAAACAGCTTGAAAAAACGGCAAGATACACTTATGTTGTTCGTTCAATGAAAAACGAACTCTTTTGAAGGACTATTTCATATGGCGCAAAACTGTGACTTCATTCTTGAACTGCTTCAGGAAAACGGGATGGTGACCGAAGAGCAGATCAGTGAAGGATGGAAAAAAGTCGCGGAAACCGACGGACGGCTCAATATCATTCAGGCTCTTCAGGAACTGAAGTACGTGGATGAATTCGAACTGCTGTCGATGCTTGCACAGCAGTATGGTCTGGAAACCCTGGATCTGGCAACCTATAAAATTCCTCGGGAAGTCATCGATTCCGTGCCGCGGGACATCGTCGTACAGTATCACATCATTCCCGTAATGAAGCATGACGACGTTCTGACCATCGCGATCGGCGACCCGACCGACATGACCACGCTGGATTCGGTCCGCTATGTCCTCAAATGCGACGTGGACGCCGTGGTCGCTCCCCAGTCCCAGATTCAGACGATGATCGACCGCTATTACTCCGAGCTTGAAAAAGGCGTGGACGCCGTGCTCAACGAAGTTCAGGAGGATATGAAGGACGATGTCATCGACACCGGAGAGGAAGGCGTCAACAGCGATGAAAGCGGCGAAGGCGAAGCTCCGATCATCCGGCTGGTAACAGCGATCATCGTCGAGGCTTACAAATTGCACGCCAGCGATATTCATCTGGAACCGCTCGAAAAACGCTACCGGATCCGTTACCGGATCGACGGCGTGCTCCGGGAAGTGGACGCTCCCCCCAAATACCTTCAGGCCAACGTCACCAGCCGTCTGAAGATCATGTCCCGTCTGGACATCTCCGAAAAACGTCTCCCTCAGGACGGCCGTATCCAGATGCGCGTCAGCGGATGCGACATCGACCTCCGCGTGTCCACCATTCCCACGACCCACGGCGAAAGCATCGTCATGCGTATCCTTGAAAAAGCCAGCATCCAGCTGGAAATCCCCCAGCTGGGCTTCTATGCGGACGACCAGCAGAAAATCAACAAGATCATCAACATGCCCGACGGCGTGTTCCTCGTGACCGGGCCCACCGGTTCCGGAAAGACCACCAGCCTCTACGCCTTCCTGAATACGATCAACCAGCCGAACCGCAAGATCATCACAGTGGAAGACCCGGTCGAATATCAGCTGGCCGGCATCAATCAGGTTCAGGTGAACGTGCTGGCGGGAATGACCTTCGCAAACGCGCTCCGCGCCATGCTCCGCCAGGCGCCGAACATCATCATGGTCGGTGAAATCCGTGACGCCGAAACCGCGGTCATCGCGATCAACGCGGCACTCACCGGACACCTCGTCTTCAGTACGCTTCACACCAACGACGCCCCCAGCGCGGTAACCCGTATGATCGATATGGGCGTCAAACCGTTCCTGGTTTCCTCCGCGGTCCGGGCGATCATGGCTCAACGGCTCCTCCGCAGAATCTGCAAGAACTGCGCCGAACCCACCAAGGCGTCCACTGAGGAAATCCGTCTCCTTCATCTGGACGAAAAGTTCCTGAACACCGCCACGCTGAAACGCGGACGCGGCTGTTCCGTCTGCAGCGGATCAGGCTACAAGGGACGCGTCGGCATTTATGAAATCTTCCAGGTCGGGGAGGATATCCAGCATCTGATTTATCAGAAGAGTTCCGCCGACCTGATCCGCGACGCCGCACGGAAAGCCGGCATGATCACCCTGCGCGAAGACGGACTCCGGAAGGCCGCGGCGGGAATCACATCCCTGGCGGAAGTGATTGACGCCACCATGGCGGACGCCCAGTAAAGTCAAAAGAAACGGAGATATTGAAAATGCTTGATACCGAGAGCCAGATTCTGAAAGATATCCTGATTTCGGAGGGACTTTGCACCGAGGAACAGTTGGGCGAGGCCGAGGAAGAGCAGACCCGCAACGGGAAACCGTTCAAGGAAGTCCTCGTCGACTTCGGGCTCCTCACGGAAAAGGACATCCTCGAAGCCATCGGGCGCAATCTCATGCTGGACGTCATCACCCTCGGCGCCGATTTCCAGGCAACGGAAGACGTGATCAATATGGTTCCGCCCGACACGGCACGCATGCTCGGCGTGTTTCCCATCTCCTACGACGGCACCACGCTCATCGTCGCCCTTCGCTCTCCGCTCAACTACCAGGTCATCGACGAACTTCGCTTCGTAGTGGGAACCGATGTGGGCCAAGTGCTGGTCCCAGAAGGGCAGATCGAAAAAGCCATCGAAAAATACTACCCCCTGGATGTCACGGTTTCCATGCAGGAAATGCTGGCCGAAATGGATGCCGCACATGAAAAGAAGCTTGCCTTGGAAACCACCGGGGCAGAATCGGTGGAAGACCTTGAAAAACACGCCAACGACGCTCCGATCATCAAATTCGTGGACGCCGTCATCTATCAGGGCATCAAGGACAAAGCCAGTGACATCCACTTCGAGCCTTTCGAAAAAGAATTCAAGATCCGCGCCCGTGTGGACGGCGCCCTCTATGAAATGCCTCCTCCTCCGAAGAATCTTGCCATTCCCGTCATCAGCCGCGTCAAGCTCATGAGCCAGATGAATATTTCCGAACGCCGCAAACCTCAGGACGGACGAATCCAGACGAAAATCGGAAGCCGTCCGGTCGATTTGCGCGTATCCACTCTTCCCACACAATTCGGAGAATCGTGCGTGCTCCGTATTCTGGACCGTTCCGTGGTGAACCTCGACCTGGATTCCCTCGGCATCAACGAGCAGAACATGGCGAAAATCCGCGACATGCTTCTGCTCCCCAACGGAATCATGGTGGTGACCGGCCCCACCGGATCCGGAAAAACGACCACGCTCTATTCCGCCCTCAAGGAAATCAACAAGATCGAAGACAAGATCCTGACCGCGGAAGATCCTGTCGAATACGACTTGGAAGGGATTATCCAGCTCCCGATCAATGAATCGATCGGAATGACGTTCGGACGTGCGCTCCGCGCCTTCCTCCGACAGGACCCCGACGTGATCATGCTGGGAGAAATCCGCGACCTTGAGTCCGCCAGGATGGCCATCGAAGCCTCCCTGACGGGACACTTTGTATTCAGCACCCTGCACACCAACGACGCGGCCGGAACCGTCACCCGTTTCGTGGATATGGGCGTGGAGCCTTACCTGATCGCCAGTTCCCTGGTGGGGGTCGTGGGGCAGCGTCTGATCCGCCGCGTCTGTCCGAAATGCAAGACCCCGTTTGTTCCCACGGACGACGATCTCTGGCTCCTCGGGCTGGAGCGCGCGGAAGTCGGCGACCGCAAGTTCTACTACGGAAAAGGCTGCGACCACTGCAACAAAACAGGGTATAAGGGACGGAAAGCTCTTACGGAAGTGCTCGTGATGAATCCGCAGATCAATGAACTGGTCGTTCAGAACTCCCCGACCGTCATCATTCGAGACAAGGCTCGCGAGCAAGGCATGAGAACCATGCGCGAAGACGGTCTCCACGCGATTCTCGACGGCGAAACCACCATGGAAGAAGTTTTGAAGTACACCTGACATAAGGACCCGGAAAGGAGCAGACTATGCCCAACTTCATTTACACGGCAATGGATGCCAACGGCAAGGAGCAGAAAGGGAAAAAAGAGGCCGCCAACGAAGAGGAAGTCTCAATTTTTCTGAAAAACCAAGGCCTTTTCCCCACTTCCATCAAAAACGCAGAAAAAACTGTCCAGAAGGTCGCCGCCACCGTCCAGAAGGACAAGAAAAACGCGAAAGACAAGAAAAAGGGCGGCGGCCTGAATATGAACATCAGCCTCGGGCCCACGGTCATCAAGGCAAAAGACCTGACCATCCTGACCCGGCAAATGGCGATTCTTCTCAACGCCGGTCTTCCCCTGATCCGTTCCCTGAAAACCCTTTCCAGACAGGCCAAAAACCCTGTCGTGAAATCAATTCTTGAGGAAACGGCCACTTCCGTGGAATCCGGCTCCACTTTCTCCGAAGCACTCGCACAGCACCCGAAATCCTTTGACAAACTTTACCTGAACATGGTCCGTGCCGGAGAGGCTGCCGGTAAGCTGGAACTGATCTTGGACCGCCTGGCTGTCTTCCGTGAGAAAGCAGCCAAGATTCAGGGAAAAGTCAAGTCCGCCATGGTGTATCCGTGCATCGTCATGTCGATCGCCATCGTCATCACGTCCGGTCTGATGATCTTCATCGTCCCCAAGTTTGAAAAGACCTTCACCGAACTGCTGGAAGGGGCTCCCCTCCCGGCCCTTACCCAGTTCGTCATGGGCATCAGTAAAGTCATGATCGGCAATGCCGCCTACATCGTTCCCGGCATTATTGTCGCCGTCATTGTCTTCCGCATGGTCCTGAAGGTGCCTGCCCTGCGCTTCTATATCGACTGGGTCAAATACAACTTGCCCCTTTTCGGACCGATTATTTCCCGATCCGCCATCTCCAAATTCGCCCGTACTCTCGGCACCCTGATGGGATCGGGTGTGCCCATCCTCAACGCACTCAACATCGTGAAGGAAACGGCCGGTAACGAAGTTGTCTCCCAGGCCGTCCAGAAGGTCTATGACGCGGTCAAGGAAGGCGAAGGCGTGGCCGGACCCCTTCAGCTCACCAAGATTTTCCCTGAAATGGTGATCAGCATGATCGAAGTCGGCGAAGAAACCGGCAAGCTGCCTGAAATGCTGGATAAAATCGCGGATACCTACGACGAAGAAGTGGATAATGCCGTATCCGCCCTGACCTCCATGATCGAACCTGTCATGATGGTCGGGCTTGCCGTTGTCGTCGGCGGTATCGTTATAGCCTTGTTCATGCCCATGATCACTATTATTGAAAAACTCGGCGGCGGCTGAGTTAGGAGTTCACATGCAGAAAACCAACAATGCCTATGCGATCGTCATGGCGGGAGGACGCGGGGAGCGCTTCTGGCCTCAGAGTCGTCTTTCCAATCCAAAGCAGCTTCTGCGTTTGCTTGGCAACCTGACCCTGATTGAACAGACGCTGGAACGTCTGACTTCCATCTTCGATCATGAGCACATCATTGTCGTCACCAACAACAATTACGTGGCACCCATCCGTTCCCTGCTTTCCTATCTGCCCCAATGCAACATCATCGGAGAACCGGTCGGAAAGGATACCGCCCCTTGTGCCGCGGTCGCCGCGGCCTATGTCAAATCCATTTCTCCGGATCCTGATCCCGTACTCTGTTTTCTGCCCGCCGATCACATCATCGAAGATGCCGGTCCCTTTCTGGAAGCGGTCGGAGACAGCCTTTCCGTCGCCGCGTCCTCCGACCGGATTGTCATGATCGGCGTCAAGCCCACCGCACCCCTCACCGGCTACGGCTATATCCGTCTCGGAGACAAAATCACGACGCCCACATCCACGGTTTTCTGCAACGCTCTCGGTTTTCAGGAAAAACCTTCCCTTGCCGTTGCGGAAGCCTCCGTGGCGGACGGTCGGCACAAATGGAACAGCGGCATCTTTTTCATGAAGC
>Ga0209373_10000373_pt1 | contig 78005 bp, 73 predicted proteins | sample Higcelweek5metaG_FD_187173 | JGI IMG/M metagenome (GOLD analysis project Ga0209373, IMG submission 187173) | Freshwater pond sediment microbial communities from the University of Edinburgh, under environmental carbon perturbations - High... | ecosystem: Environmental > Aquatic > Freshwater >...
CGAGACCACCATTCGCGAGAAGCTGCCGGAAGGGTTCCAGAAGGCGGAATATCTGCTCGAACATGGCATGGTCGATATGGTGGTGCCGCGCCACATCCTGCGCGACACGATGATCCGGGTGATTTCGCTGCTGCGCAATCGGACTCCGTCGGCGCCGGTGATTACCCTGCCGGTTGACCCGACTCCGCCTCTCGCCGCCGAGGGGTGATCGAGCCGATTCTGGATCGCCTGACCCGGCTCCATCCCCGGGCGGTCGATCTCTCGCTTGACCGAATGGTCGAGCTGCTGGCGGCGCTGGGCGATCCCCAGCGCCACCTGCCGCCGGTGGTTCATGTCGCTGGCACCAATGGCAAGGGTTCAACCGTTGCGTTTCTCCGTGCCCTGGCCGAGGCGGCCGGGCTGACGGTTCATGCTTATACCTCGCCGCATCTGGTCCGCTTTGCCGAACGAATCCGGATTGCCGGTCGTTTGCCGGACGATCCCGTTTTGACGGCGCTGTTGGAAGAGGTCGAGGCGGTCAATGACGGTCGGCCGATCTCCTTTTTCGAGATCACCACGGCGGCTGCTCTGCTGGCCTTTGCCCGGACCCCGGCCGATCTGTGTCTGCTTGAAACCGGGATGGGCGGGCGGCTGGATGCCACCAATGTGGTTGAAGCCCCGGCTTTGACCCTGCTGACGCCGATCGGTCTCGATCATCAAGCGTTTCTTGGTCCCGATCTGGCCTCGATTGCCGCCGAGAAGGCAGGAATTCTCAAGCATGGTGTGCCGGCGCTGACGGCGGTTCAGGCGCCAGCGGCTTTGGCGGTGATTGAAGCCCGCGCGGCAGCGGTGGGAGCCCCGCTTCTGGTTACGGGCCGGGATTTTCAGGTGGGGCCGGGCGCCGGCGGCGGGCTGCGCTATGAGGGGCCGGGCGGTGGGCTGGATCTACCGCAATTGCCGTTGCCTGGGCGGTTTCAGTGGGGCAATGCCGCTTTGGCTTTGGCGGCGGCCGCTCGGCTGGGAGCGTTTCCGCTTGATCCGGCGGGTTTGAATGGGGCGGTTTGGCCGGCGCGTTTGCAGCGTCTGACCCGGGGGCCATTGCCGGCGCTGTTGCCGTCGGATTGGGAGCTTTGGCTTGATGGGGCGCACAATCCTCATGCGGCGACCGCTCTCGCCGGGCAGTTGGCAGAGTGGAACGACCGGCCGCTTGGGATGGTGATCGGTTTGTTGGCTGCCAAGGAAGCGGGATCGGTTCTAGCGCCGCTGGTCCCCCATCTCTGCGCTTTGCGGACGGTTTCCTTCGCGAGTGAGCAATTACATCTGACGGCAGCCAGCGCGGCCCCGGCGGAGGCGGTGGCGGCTGTGGCTCGGCAAGTGGGTGGGCGGGACGTGGCCGCTGCGGCGGATCTGGTCAGCGCCGTGACCGATCTGCGGCGGGTTTTGTCTGGTCCGGCCCGGATCGTGATTGCTGGGTCGCTCTATCTGGCCGGGACGATTTTAGCCGACAACGGGTGAGAGGGGCTGCCGCCCCTCGCCCCGCTTGGGGGCTGGCGCCCCCAAACCCCGGCTTTTTTCAAAGAAAAGGCCCGGAACCGCAAGGTTCCGGGCCAATTTCCTGACATCAGAGAGAGGTTTACTTCTCTTCCTGAGCCTGAGCTCTGCGCATCGCCGCGCCGAGGATGTCGCCGAGCGAAGCGCCGGATTCGGACGAACCGTATTCGGCCATCGCCTGCTTCTCTTCTTCGACTTCGCGGGCCTTGATCGACAGGCTGACCTTGCGGGCACCCTTTTCGAGCGCGGTGACCTTGGCGTCGATCTTCTCGCCGACGGCGAAACGCTCGGGGCGCTGCTCGGACCGCTCGCGCGACAGGTCGCTCTTGCGGATGAAGCCGGTCAGGCCTTCGACGCTGACTTCGATGCCGTTTTCGGTGACATGGGTCACGGTGCAGGTGACCACGTCGCCCTTCTTGATCGAAGCGATGGCGTCCTGGAACGGATCGCTCGACAGCTGCTTGATGCCCAGGCTGATGCGTTCCTTCTCGACATCAACGTCGAGAACCTTCGCCTTGACCACGTCGCCCTTCTTGTAATCCTGAATGGCGAGGTCGCCGGGCTTCTCCCAATCGAGATCCGACATGTGAACCATGCCGTCGATATCGCCGGGCAGGCCGATGAACAGGCCGAACTCGGTGATGTTCTTGATCTCGCCTTCGACCTGGGTGCCGGCGGGGAAGCGTTCGAGGAAGCTTTCCCACGGGTTGGAGATGGTCTGCTTCAGACCCAGGCTGATGCGGCGCTTCTGCGGATCGACGTCCAGCACCATCACTTCGACTTCCTGCGAGGTCGAAACGATCTTGCCGGGGTGGACGTTTTTCTTGGTCCAGGACATTTCGGAGACGTGGACCAGACCTTCGACGCCCGGCTCCAGCTCGACGAACGCGCCGTAGTCGGTGATGTTGGTCACGCGGCCGGTGAACTTGGCGCCAACCGGATACTTGGCTTCGACACCCTCCCACGGATCGGCGTCAAGCTGCTTGATGCCCAGGCTGATGCGCTGGGTTTCCGGGTTGAAGCGGATGACCTGAACGCGGACGGTCTGGCCGATGTGCAGCGCCTCGGAGGGGTGATTGATCCGCTTCCAGGCGATATCGGTGACGTGGAGCAGACCATCGACGCCGCCGAGATCGACGAACGCGCCGTAATCGGTGATGTTCTTGACCACACCCTCGAGGATCTGACCTTCCTTGAGGTTCTCGATCAGCTCGCTGCGCTGCTCGGCGCGAGTCTCTTCCAGCACGGCGCGACGCGACACCACGATGTTGCCGCGCGAGCGGTCCATCTTGAGGATCTGGAACGGCTGAGTGGTGCCAAGCAGGGGGGTGATATCGCGCACCGGGCGGATATCGACCTGGCTGCCGGGCAGGAAGGCGACGGCGCCGGACAGATCGACCGTGAAGCCACCCTTGACCCGACCGAAGATCACGCCATTGACCCGCTGCTGATCCTGGAACGACTTTTCGAGCAGGGTCCAGGCTTCCTCACGCTTGGCCTTCTCGCGGCTCAGCATGACTTCGCCGTTGCGGTCCTCGTAGCGTTCGATGAAGACGTCAACGCGGTCGCCGGCCTTGATTTCGGCGGCACGGCCAGCGGAGGCGAATTCCTTCAGCGGCACCCGGCCTTCGGACTTGAGGCCGACATCGATCACCGCGTAATCGCCATCGATGGAGACGATCAGGCCACGGATCACCGAGCCTTCGAACGAGCCGCCGACGCCGAGAGTCTCGTCGAGCAGGGCAGCGAAATCGTCGCCCGCGGCAGTGGGGGAAATGGTCATGGAGTAAGAATTCCTTTCGTGGGTCACTGCGTTACCGGCCAGCCGGTTGGATCCGGCGGTCTTTTATCGAGCGTGAGGGACGCTCACCCGCAAAAACGAAACCCACCGCCCGGGCAGAGTCCGGACGGCGGGCAATCTGGTTCGACGCGACCGCTAGAGCGACGCGACCCCCTTCTCCCGAAGATACGCCAGCGCGGCGGCGAAAGCCTGATCGGCATCGAGATCGGAGGTATCCAGCAGCAAAGCGCCTTCTGCCGCCACCAGGGGAGCGACCGACCGGTTACGATCGCGGTCGTCGCGCTCCTGCATGTCGGCAAGAACGTCAGCGTATATAGCGCCGCCGTCAGCCGTCTGCAACTCCTTCAGCCGTCGCTCCGCCCGCTTTTCGAGAGAAGCAACGACAAACAATTTCACCTCGGCCTCGGGACAGACCACGGTTCCGATATCGCGGCCATCCAGCACCGCCCCCCGTCCGCTCGGCGGAGTGTGGGCGAAGCGGCGTTGAAACTCAAGCAGAGCGGCGCGCACCCCTGGAATCGCCGCAACCTTCGAGGCGGCCTGGGCGGCATCATCGCCGCGCAGATCACTAGCGCGTAACGCCTCGGGGGTGAGGCTGCGCGCCGTTGCTTCTGCGGCGGTGAAATCGGCCGGATCCTGTCCGGCGCGGTGCAGTTCCATCCCGACGGCGCGGTAGATCAGGCCGGTATCGAGATAATCGAAGCCGAGCGCAGCGGCCAGTCGCCGAGCCAGGGTTCCTTTGCCCGCCGCCGCCGGGCCGTCGATGGCAATAATGGTCATGACGCGTGTGCTTTCCCCTCAGATCCCGCTCGGTCGGGACGCCCTGCTTTACCCGTCGCCCCCGCCCCTTGTCCACTGCGGAGGGCTTCGGCTACTGTCGTCCCGCCGCCGTACCGGGGCGGGTCGTATCGGGGGACCAGCACAGAATGAAGATCAACGGGGTTTTCTACCGCACCATCTGGCTTGCGGCCGATGGCGTGGGCGTCGAGATCATCGACCAGACCCGCCTGCCACATGAATTTGTCGTGCTCACCTTGCGCTCCTCGGCCGAGGCCGAGACGGCGATCCGCGAAATGTGGGTGCGGGGAGCGCCGCTGATCGGCGCCGCTGCGGCTTATGGCCTCGCCCTGGCCGCGCGGGAAGATGCCTCTGACGCCGGCCTCGCGGCGGCTTATGCCCGGCTGCATGCCACGCGCCCGACCGCGATCAACCTTAAATGGGCGCTGGATGAGATGCTGGCGGCCCTGACGCCTTTGCCAGTCGAACAACGTCTCGCCGCCGCTTATGAGCGCGCCGCCGCGATCTGCGATGCCGATGTGGCCCAGAATGCCGCTTTGGGCGAGGCGGGCTGTGCCCTGATTGCTGCTTTGTGGGAAACCCGCCGCGCTCAGGGGGCCGAACGGATCAATCTGTTGACCCATTGCAATGCCGGCTGGCTGGCGACGGTCGATTGGGGCACCGCGCTGGCGCCGGTTTATAAGGCGGTCGAGGCCGGGATTCCGATCCATGTCTGGGTTGATGAGACCCGCCCGCGCAACCAGGGCGCCAGCCTGACCGCACGTGAATTGAACTGGCACGGCGTGCCGCACACGGTGATTGCGGATAATACCGGCGGCCATCTGATGCAGCATGGGCTGGTGGATCTGGTGATTGTCGGCACTGACCGCACCACCCGCAATGGCGACGTCTGCAACAAGATCGGCACTTATCTCAAGGCGCTGGCCGCACAGGACAATGGGGTGCCGTTCTACGTGGCCCTGCCGAGCCCGACGATCGATTGGACCCTTGCCGATGGGGTGCGGGAAATTCCGATCGAGCAGCGTTCGACCCGCGAGCAGACCCATATTGCGGGAAAGACGGCCGAAGGGCGCTTGGTTGAGGTGCAGGTGACCCCCGATGGCTCGCCGGCGATCAATTATGGCTTCGATGTCACCCCGGCCCGTTTGATCACCGGTCTGATCACCGAGCGGGGAGTGTGTCCGGCCAGTCATGCTGGGCTGCTGAGCTTGTTCCCTGAACGGGGCTGACTCTTGTTGGGCTGCCGCCCAAACCCGCTCGGGGAGACCCCGAACCCCCCTTATCTTCTTAAAAAGAAAGGGGGTTTGGGGGGCTTGCCCCCAAGCGGGGGGCGGGGCGGCAGCCCCGCTGAGGCGGGTCGGTGCTTGACCGGGTGGGGGGCGACGTGCTGTTGATGCCACACTCACGGATTCCTCAGCGCAGAAAGACCAGGACGTGGATCGGCTGACCGGCGGCACCCGCCCTTATCTCCTGCTTACCCTGTTGTGCCTGTTCCTGTACCTGCCGGGACTGGCCTCGGTACCGCCGCTTGACCGCGACGAGTCCCGTTTCATGCAGGCAACCCGGCAGATGTTGGAGACCGGAGATTACATCCGGATCCAGTTCCAGTCGGAGATGCGGGCCAAAAAACCGGCCGGAGCCTATTGGGCTCAAGCGGCCAGTGTGCTCGCCTTCGCCGACCCCGCCACCCGGGAGGCTTGGCCCTATCGTCTGCCTTCGGTGTTGGCGGCCTGGGCGGCGGCTCTGCTGACCTTCGGTCTTGGCCGCTGGCTGTTCGGCCGACCGGTGGCCCTGCTGGGCGCGGCGATGCTCGCCTCCTGCCTGATGCTGGTGGCCGAGGCCCATCAGGCCAAAACCGATGCCCTGCTGCTGGCCTCGCTGATGGTGGCGCAACTCGGACTGGGCCGCGCCTATCTCGCCGCCCGACGCAATGAGCGCCCCCCGGGCGTCCTGCTGGCGATGATCTTCTGGGTGGCCATCGGCGCCTCGATCCTGATCAAGGGCCCCGTCGTCCCGCTGATTCTGCTCGCCACCGTGCTGACCTTGCAAATCGCCGATAACCGCGCGCTTGGGACGGGCTGGCTGTGGGGATTGCGACCGATCGAGGGCATGGCCATCGCCATCGGCATCGCCGCCCCCTGGTTCTTCGCGATCAGTCAGGCCACCGATGGCGCTTTCGTCGGCGAAGCCGTCAAAAACGACCTGTTGCCCAAACTGCTGGGGGCACAAGAAAGCCATGGCGCCCCGCCCGGGATGTATCTGCTGCTGGCGCCGGTGACCCTGTGGCCCGCCTCGCTGCTGCTGGGTCCGGCCCTGGTCTGGGCTTGGCAACAGCGCGAACGGCCAGAAATCCGCTTCTGCCTGGCCTGGCTGATCCCCACCTGGGTGATCTTCGAACTGATCCCGACCAAATTGCCCCATTATGTCCTGCCGACCTATCCGGCGCTGGCCCTGCTGATCGCCGCCGCCGCGGCCAGTGGCGGTCTGCGCGAAGGACGCGGACCCAAAATATGGGCCGCCGCCTGGAGCCTGATCGCGCTGGCCCTGGCGGCAGCGGTGCTGCTGGCTCCGGTTGGCTTCGGAGACCGCTTCGATTTGACCAGCCTCCCGGCCTTTGTCGCGATCGCCGCCACCGGCCTGTTGTCGGCATGGCTGGCGGTGCGGGGCCGGCCGCTCGGGGCCGCTTTCGCGGTGCTGGTTACCGCCTGCACCGCCTTCCCGGTTGTTTTCGAAGGGGTGCTGCCCCAACTCAATCAATTATGGGTCAGTCGTTCGATTGCCGAATTGGTCGCCTCCCGGCCGCATCAGGGGCCGGTGACCCTGGTCGGTTATTCCGAACCAAGCGCGGTGTTCCTGCTCGGCACCGACACCCGCTTTGCCAGCGCCGAAAATGCCGCGACGATCCTGGTCGAACAAACCGGCGCCCTGGTGCTGGTGTCGGATCGCGATGAGACCGCCTTCCGTGAGGCCTGCACCACTCTGAAGGTGCGGCCGCAGCCGGTCGGTAAGGTCAAAGGATTCAATTATTCGCGCGGCCGGCCGATCCAGCTGACCGCCTATGCGGGAGAGGACAAGCCATGAGTCTGCTCGACAAGATGGTGCTGCCGCTGGAGCGGTTGGCGATCGTGATCGGGACTCGCTGGAACAGGGCAACTCGCTGGCGGGAGCGGATCAGCGGGCAATGGGAACGGACCCTGCACAGTCCGATGGAATGGCTCAGCCTCTACGCCCTGCTGTTGCTCCTGCTCGGCCTGACCGTGCTGGATGAACCGCTGGCCCGCCTGTGCAAAGAGACCGTCTCCGGCGAGTTTGAGGGATTCCTCAAGGTGGTGACCGATCTCGGGATTGCCGGTCTCTGGCTGATTCCGTCGATTTTGCTTTGTCTGCTGTTCCTGCTCTGCCGGCGGGTGGCCTTGAGCCCGGCCGGACGCGAACATTATACCCGGCTGGCCTGGGCGCCCGGGTTCGTCTTCCTCTCGGTGGCGGTCTCCGGGCTGATCGGTGACATTCTCAAATTCGTGGTCGGGCGGACCCGGCCACAGCTGCTGTTTGAGCAGGATCTGGCCACCTTCGAGCCCTTCACCCATGGTTGGGCTTATAATTCCTTCCCCTCGGGCCATTCTCAGGCGATCTTCGCCGCGATGGTGGCCTTGGCCCTGGTGTTCCCCCGCTATGACCGGGCCTATCTGGCGCTGGCGGTGCTGGTGGCGGCAAGCCGGGTGTTGACCACCGTCCATTATTTCTCGGATGTGGTCGCCGGGGCCTGGTTGGGGATTTTCGTCACTCTGGCCCTGGCGCGGGTGCTGGCAATGCATGGAATTCCGGTGCGCTACCAGCGTCCCGGGATGGGAGGGAGCTGGTGAACGACAGCGAAGGAGCGGTTGAACCGCTGGCCGGGCTGCTGCGAGGGCATCCCGAGACCGCTTTCGATTATTTCGAGTTCCGCCGCCTGATGGCCGGTGAGGTGGCCGAACTGGCCGCCACCCGGGCCAGTCCGGCCGATCTGGCCCGGATCGAACAATGTGTTGCGGCGTTGGAACAAGCGCATCAGCACGATGATCCCGACCAGGAAGCGGCCGCTGATACCGATTTTCACACCGCTCTGTGCGAAGCGGCCGGCAATCCGGTCACCACCCGGGTGATGTTGCGGATTTTCGAAATGCTACGCGGCGGCGTATTTTATGACCGCTGTGACCTCTATCGCCGGCGCGGGGTGCGAGACGGCTTTCTCGCCCAGCACCGGGCGATCTGGGACGCGATCCGCAGCGGCGATGCCGCCCTGGCCCGCCGTCTCAGCGAAGCCCATATCGACGCCACCGCCGAAGCCCTGCGCGAAGCCCGCGATGAGGATGCCCGCCGCGAGGTCGCCCTGCGCCGTCAGGACGGAATCGGCCTGACCAGCCGAACCACTCTGCGCGACAGCCCCCGCATTGCCGCTTCAATCCCCTCTCGTGCCGATCCGGCGCCTGAGACTCCCTGAGATCGTTTGAACCTAAGGACCTTTCCTCGATGAGACCTTCCGGCCGCGCCGTTGATCAGCTTCGCCCCGTCAGCCTCGAACCGAATGTATCGCGGCATGCTGAGGGCTCCTGTCTGGCCCGCTTCGGCGATACCCATGTTCTGTGCACGGCTTCGGTCGAGGAGCGGGTGCCGCCGTTCCTGCGCAATACCGGCAAAGGCTGGATTACCGCTGAATATGGCATGCTGCCGCGTTCGACCCATACCCGCACCGACCGCGAGGCGGCCAAGGGCAAGCAATCCGGCCGCACCCACGAAATCCAGCGCCTGATTGGCCGTTCGCTGCGCTCGGTGGTCGATCTGACCGCGATGGGCGAACGCCAGATCCGAATCGATTGCGACGTGTTGCAAGCCGATGGCGGCACCCGCACCGCTGCGATCACCGGCAGTTGGGTGGCGCTGGCCCTGGCCTTCCGCCGTCTGGTCGAGCAGGGTCATCTGGCGGCGGTGCCGCTGACCGACCATGTCGCCGCCGTCTCCTGCGGCCTGTGCGAAGGGGTCGCGGTGCTGGATCTGGATTATCTGGAGGATTCGACCGCCTGGGCGGATTCGAATTTCGTCCTGACCGGCCGAGGCGGCATCGTCGAGATTCAGGGCACGGCCGAAGAATGTCCCTTCGCCCGCGACCAGTTTCTCGATCTGTTGGCGCTGGCCGAAAAGGGCGTCACCGAACTGGTTCAGTTCCAGCAGCGGGCCTTGGAGGCGGCGTGATGGCGCCCCGGCGCTTCAGCGGTGACCGGCTGGTGATCGCCAGCCACAACGCCGGCAAGGTGCGCGAAATTGCCGCCTTGCTGGCCCCGTTCGGGGTCACCGTCCTGTCGGCGGCGACTCTCGCTTTGGCCGAGCCGGAAGAAACCGGAACCAGCTTCGTCGAAAACGCCGAACTGAAGGCCCGCGCCGCCGCCCAGGCGAGTGGTCTGCCGGCGCTGGCGGACGATTCCGGTCTGGCGGTCACCGCGCTGAACGGGGCGCCGGGGATCTATTCAGCCCGCTGGGCCGGACCGGACAAGGATTTCGCGATGGCGATGGCCCGAATCCAGCAGGAGATCGGCGCGGCGGCCGATCGCTCGGCCCGCTTCGTCTGCGTCCTGTCGCTGGCTTGGCCGGATGGTCATTGCGACAGTTTCGAGGGAACGGTAGGGGGAGAGATCGTCTGGCCTCCCCGGGGCGAGCGTGGATTTGGCTATGACCCGATCTTTGTTCCCAGCGGGGGCGTAGCGACCTTTGCCGAGATCGAGCCGGAAGCCAAGCACGCGATCAGCCACCGCGCCGACGCGTTCCGGCAGTTGGTGACCGCCTGCTTCGCTCCGCTGGCCTAGAAATGCCTCCCGATGTGGCGGGCTGCCGCCCGCACCCGCCCGGGGCAGAGCCCCGGACCCCCTTTGTTTTTGAAAAGAAAGGGGGTTTTGGGGCTGGCCCCCAAGCGGGGACCGGGGCGGCAGCCCCGCAACATCCCGGATTCGGCCTGTATTTTCACTGGCCGTTCTGTCGCTCGAAATGTCCCTATTGCGATTTCAACAGCCAGCCCGCCTCAACGATCGATCAACGCCGCTGGGGCGCGGCTTTGCAGGCAGAACTTGAGCATTTCGCCGCCCAAACCCCCGGACGACGGCTGACCAGCCTGTTTTTCGGTGGCGGAACCCCCTCGCTGCTCGATCCGGATCAGGTCGCCGCTTTGATCGAGCGGGCGCGGACCCTCTGGGACAGTAACCCGGGGTGGGAAGTGACTTTGGAGGCCAATCCCTCCAGCGCCGAGGTTGCGCGTTTCCACGCTTATCACGCCGCTGGCGTCACCCGCCTGTCCCTGGGGATCCAGGCGTTGGACGATGCCGCCTTGCGCTGGCTGGGCCGGCCGCATGATGTGGCCGAGGGTCTGGCCGCGCTGGAGGCCGCCCGGACGATCTTTCCCCGGGTCTCGTTTGATCTGATTCATTCCCGTCCTGGCCAAACTCTGGCGGATTGGCGGGAGGAATTGACCCGGGCGCTGGCCCTGGCCCCGGATCATCTCTCGCTTTATCAATTGACGATCGAGGAGGGCACACCCTTCGCCCGCCAGGGACTCGCCGCCGCCGAAGAGGAGGAGGGGCGGGCTTTGCTCGATCTGACTCGAACTCTGACCGACGCTGCCGGCCTGCCCGCCTATGAAATCTCCAACCATGCCCGGCCCGGCGCGGAATGCCGGCATAATCTGCTCTATTGGCGGGGAGGGGATTGGATTGGGATTGGGCCGGGCGCCCATGGCCGGATCGGCCGTCGGGCGCTGGCCCAGGTCCGCGATCCGCAACACTGGCTGACGACGGTCGAGGCCGAGGGGCACGCCACCGCTACGGACGAAATCCTGTCGCCGACCGATTTTGCCGCTGAACGGCTGATGATGGGATTGCGCTTGGCGGAGGGGATTGATTTCGACCCGACGATTGTCGATCTCGATCACCTGGCTCTTTTGATCGAAGCGGGTCTGCTGGAGCGCAATGGGTCCCACCTGACCACCACGGCGGCCGGCTGGCCGCTCCTGGATGCGATTCTCGCCCGTCTGCTGGCCTGATCGACGGGCCTCTCCCCCAGAGGCCCGTCCCTCGGTCTAACGGGAGAGGAAACGGCGCCGGAGCTCCGATCCCAGGAAATTGATCAGAGTGACCAGGGCCAACATCACCAGAATTAAGGCCGAAGCCTCGCGATATTCGAACAGATGGAAGGCGGTGACGATCTCCAGGCCGAGACCGCCGGCCCCGACCACCCCGAGCGTCACCGCCGCCCGGACATTATGTTCCCAACGGTACAGGATCACGTCGGTGAGACGGGGCAGTACCTGAGGCCAGATTGCAAAGCGGAACACCCCCAGCGGGGAAACGCCGTGACTTTTCAGCGCGTCGGCCGGGGCGCGATCGACATGTTCGAACATTTCGGCGGCGAACTTGCCCAGCATTCCGGTTGAATGGCAGGCCAGAGCGAACACCCCGGGCAGTGGGCCAAAGCCGACCGCCGCGACGAACAGGACTCCCCAGATCAGGCTGGGGATCGAGCGCAGGGTGTTGAGCAGCAGACGGACCGGACCCCCAATCCAGGAGGGAGCCAAGGTCCGGGCCGCCAGCGCCCCGAGCGGCAGGGCGGCGGCCAGGGCCAGCACGGTGCCGGCAACGCTCATCGCCATCGTGTCGGCCAGCGGTTTGCCCCAGGAGCGCCAGCGACTGAAATCCGGCGGCAAGGCATCGCCGGCCAAGGTCAGCAGGGTTGAAAGCGCGCCCCGGTAGCGGTTCAGATCGAACAGACCGGAAGCGGTGAACACCAGCACCAGTCCCACCGCGACGGCGAGACCAGCCAGCCACGCCCGGCGCTGGCGGCCTCGGCCTTCGGCCAGCACCGCCTCAATCGCTGCCGGGGCGAACAGCGCCGCCTCACTCACATTGAGCCTCCCGGGCAAAGGGGATGCGCTGGCCGCTGCCATCGAGCATCACCCGCCGCATCCACAGCGGCCCGCCGCCCCGCATCATCCGCTGCACCTGAGCGATCACATCATCGATCGGACGAATCGTCTCGGTCTTGACCGGAAACACCGAGCGCGCCTGCACCTGCATCGCCGCCAAGTCGCTCAGGCCGCAGGTAAACAGCACCGAACAGCCTTCGACCGCCGCGACTCGGTCGGCCAGCGGATCATGACCGTCCTCGATCTCTTCGATTTCGTTCATACAGCACCCGGCCTGACCGACTCCCTGCCCGCCGCCCGGTCCTTTCCGGCCCGATCGGGAAAAGTGCATCACATCGACAAATTCCGACCAATCGACCCCGACATCGTAAAACACCATCTGACGGGTCGCGATGAAATTGGCATCAACATCGATCAGGCTGTTGGTGGTCATGGCAAGACGGAGGTGATCGCGGTCCATCGCGGCGGCTCCTTGGCGCGAGATCAGGTCATCGGCAGTCCCGCCGCCATCACCTCGCGGGTGAAACGGGCGCGGAAAACCGCCGGGAGGGGGGCACCGTCGTCGAGCCGGGCGCGCCAGCGCGGCAGCTCCTCGACCGGTAGGGTATAGTTTGTCAGCGCCTCGACCGGGAGGATGTGCAAGCGGTCGTCGAGGGTGACGAAAAAATCGATCGGGGTCCGCACCGGGTCGTTCCAGGGGGGGCCGACCTCAAAGCGAACCTGATCGCCACTCAGGGTGACGCGGGCATTGTCGCAATCGAACCGGCAATGGCGATTGAGCCGCAGCCGGTCGCAATATTGGAACAAAACCCGGTCCTCATCGTGATACCAGCGGACTTCCTCGGCGATATCCGACCAATAGCGGGTCAGCATCGCCTCGACATAGGCCGCGGGATAGGGGCCTTCATTCTCGGCGGCGCGATAGGCCACGGCAGAAGCCAGCAGATCGGCGCCGGCATGGGTCAGACGAATCGACAAAGCGGTATGATCGACCGTCGCCGAAGCCTTGATCAGGCCATTCCGGCTTTCGATCCGTCCGGTCTCGTGGGTCAGACCAGCGTGGAACAGTCGCAGGGTCCGGTAAAGCTCGGCAGTCAGTTTCTCGGTCGCGGTGCGACGCGGCAGCAAGCGGTATTTGGCCCAGGCCTCCATGGCCGCCCCCGGCGCGACCGGGGCCGCTCCCAGGTTTTGGTCGAGCAGGATAAAGCTCTCGACCAGCCGTGCTGCCGCCGCCTCGGCCAGAGCCTGCTCCAAGGCAGGATCCTCGGCCACGGCCAGGGCCTTTTTCTTGGTGTATAGCTCGATCTGGCGATGTTCAGGCAGCAGCAAGGGCACGGCGGTCGATCCCGGGCGGAAACGGGGGAGGGGTCAGGGGATAGTCAAAGTCATATCCGGTGGGAGCCGGCCGGGCAGAGAGGGATCTTCCGGCCGACTCCCCCGTAGCGGCTCTACCAAGTGTTCAAGAGCCACTCGCGGTCTTTGTTATGCTCCATGTGCGAGAACAGGGTGTTGGCGATCGCCTCGCCCAGTTCCATCGCGCCCTGGTAGCCCAGGGTCGGCTTGCGATAGAGACCGGCGCGGTCAAAGGTCGGGAAGCCGACGCGAACCATCGGAATATTGCGCTCGATCGCGACGTAGCGGCCCTTGGAGTGGCCCATGATCAGGTCGAGCTTGTACTCCGGATTGTTGAGGCGCTTTTCCAGTTCCCACAAATCGGCGTTACACACCACTTCCATGTCCCAGGTGACTTTTTCCTTCAGCGCCTTGACGCGCGGGTCCTTCTTGTAGCGGCTGTTATCGTCACCGAGCAGCAGCAGGACCGGCTTCAGTTCGACTTCCAGGCAGAAATCGGCCAGCCCCAGCACCAGATCCGGATGGCCATAGAGGGCAACCCGCTTATCGGCGAAGAACATGTGGGCCAGATCCTGCAACGCATCGATCGCGATGCCGCGTTCGCGCACCAGGGACTCTGGGATCGGCTTGCCGGTGATCCTGCTGATTTCCTGCAACATCGCGTCGGTGTTGCCGATGCCGAACGCGGTGTTGAGCTGGTGGTTGGGAACGTCGAATTCGGTCTGGAGATACTGGGCCGCCGGGCCGCTCTCATATTTGGCGAGCGAGATCGAGGCCTGGGCATTGGGCGCGCCCTGGATGTCCTCAACCGTGGTCAGACCATGGGTCTCGATGCTCTTGTCCGGCAGGACCGGCGAATCGAACGCCTCATTGTCCATGAAGAAAGTCGCGTCAACGCCCATTTCCTTCATGTAATGCTTGAGGATGGTGACATCGCCCGGATTGACCCAACCGGGGAAGAAATTGATCTTGCCGTTCGGCGCGGCCTTGCTGGTGGCGATGGTCTTGACCACCGCCTGCATGCATTCGGCATAACCGCCGACCTGGCTGCTTTTGAAGCTCGGGCTATGAACCGGGACGACATGGATCTTGCGACCGGGGAACTCCGCCTTCAGGGCGTCGTTGCACTTCGAGATATTGCCCTCGATGTCGTCGCCGATCACTTCGGTCGAGCAGGTGGTGATCAGCGGGATCACCCGCAGATGCGGATAGCGCCGGGCCAGGGTCATCACCCCGTCCTGGATCCGCATGTGACCACCGAACACCGCCGAATCCTCGTGCAGCGAGGTCGAGGCAATATCGAAATTCTCTTTGAAATGCTGGGCGAACAGCAGACGGACGAACATGCAGCAGCCCTGACCGCCATGGACCAGCGGAATGCAGTCCTTGAGTCCGATCGCGGCATATTGGGCGCCGGCCGGCTGGCAATCGTACATCGGGTTGATGACGCCGGCCCGCTCCTTGGTGGTGATTTCGCAACCCATGAGGCATCCCTTTCCGTGTCATGGTCTCGGCGACCGGTTCGTCGGCTTGGAGCCCGAACCGGTCCCCGGCCCGGACGCTAGTACAGCGTGTGGTTGAGTTCCTGATTGAGCGACTTGGTAATCGCGATCTCGGTCAGCCGCGCCTTGGCCAGATCCATCACCTCACGGATCTGGGCGGCCCCGGCTTCCTCCAGCCACGGGCACTTGACCTTGAGGTCAGCGACCATGACCTTGGCATCGGCGTAGAACACCCGCTCCTGCGGGGTTTCCGCCGCCGGCGGCTTGCCGGTCAGCAGATCGACAGCGGTCTTGAAGATGCCTTCAATATTCTCCTCACGGTCCCAGGTCCTGGAGAAGAACTGCCACAGGCAGCGTTCCTGAATGTACCTATAGATCTGGGTGACTTTTTCCTCGGTCGTCATTCCGCGGCCTCCTTGACCGGGGTGGCGGCGGTGCTGCGAATATCGGTCGCCGCCAGCTTCAGCAACGGGTTATTGATCGCGTTGTACATATCCCGGGCGAGATTGACGAAGCCCTCGAAGCCCATGTACGGCCCGTTGTGGTAGGCATGGCCGTTGACGTAAGGAATATGCAGCTTCTTGACCAATTCACCGACGCGCGGGCCGGTGAAAATCACGTCGGGACGAACCCGGTCGATGATTTCGAAGAATTCGAGTTCGTTGCCGTCATCGATGTAGTAGGTACCGGCCTGACCCCGGGCGATGACTTTTTCGAAATCCTCCTGGTGACCGAATTTCGACGACATCGCCACCACCTGGACGCCGAGATCGTCTTCGACCGACTTGGTCCAGTGCCACAGGCGCGGCCCCCCGGTCCAGATCGCCATCTTGGCGCCCTTCAGCCGTTCCTTGTACCAGTCGAGTTGAGGCTTCCACTTGACATATTCCTCGGCGATCAGGGCTTCGCCTTTCTCTTCGATGCCGAAGAAGGCGCAAACCTTGCGGATGCCTTCGGCCATGTAATCGAAGCCCCAAGTATCGATATCGAGTCGGGGGATGCCGTAACGCTTCTTTAATTCGTTGGCGATGTAGCCGGCCGAACGGGCACAATTGACGACATTGAGCTGAGCGCGGTGCATCATCCGCAGGTCGTCGTAATTGGCATTGCCGGTGAAGTGGGCAATCACCTGGATGTCCAGCTTGTCCCAGTACTGCTGGAGCATGAAGGTATCACCGCCGATATTGTAATCGCCGATGAAATTGATGGTGTGCTTTTTGGTGATGGTCGGCTCGACCTGACCAACCTTTTCGTTGACCCAGCCGATATTGAGGACGTGGTGGCCCTTTGACTGCGACACGCCGGCAAAGCCGGGGCATTCCACGGTGAAGATATCGACGTCGGGACGATCGGCCATCACCTTCTTGACCACCGCTTTGATATCGTCGCCGATCAGCGCCGTCGGGCAGGTGGTGTAGACGATCATCCGCTTGATGGTCGGCATCTCGTCGAAGGCTTCGTGGATCGACTTTTCCAGCCGCTTCTCGCCGCCGAAGACGATATGGCTTTCCTTCATATCGGTCGACCAGACGTACTTCAGCTGGAAGTGGCCGTTGTCGCTGGGATAACGCTTGGTGTGCCAAGTATCGTAAGCGCAGCCAACCGGGCCGTGGATCATCTGAATGGTGTCCTTCAGGACACCACCGATCACCAGCTTGGCCCCACAGAACGAGCAGCCGCGCTCGGACAGGGTGCCGGGAATGGTGGGGGCGTTCGAGATCGGCAAAAAGTCGCGCGTGTCCTCGCCATCGACCTTAAGATAAATGTGCCGCTCCCGTTCGGGAATGTCTTTGTCGCACTCCAAAAGTACCATAGGCATGGGTGTTTCTCCTCTGGTCGTCCCGCAAGGATCTCTTACGGTCTGGCCTTTTACTTTTCTCGGACACCGATGCCAGAACGACTTGCATGGAACGTGCCAAATGCCTCCATCCCGTCCCGTCTGATGGGGTTAATTTAAGTCAACTCATTGATTTATATCGCTTATACCCTTGTTTTTTTCTTGTCCGGCGGCGATCCCCCTGCCCTGATTCCGCTTTATTGCCCCTGGATCGGGAAGAACAGCGGGCTCCCCCCACCGCTGATCGTTCCAGCCGGTACGAACGGCGCAGGGAGAGTTCCGTCCTGTGCGGTGGGGGGAGTCTGGCATGAAGGTTGCGTCGAAAAGGCGAGGATGGGCCTTCGCCCTCCGCCAGACTTGCCAAGGAGCCCTCATGGACCAGCAAACCCAGTCCGAATCTCTGCTTATCGCGGTTGCCGGCGGCGACAACGGCCGCATCGACCAGCATTTCGGACAGGCGGAAAGCTTTTTGATCTTCCGCGCCGCCGGTGACGGATTCGAACAAATCGAGCGCCGCACTCTCGCCGACCATGCTCGCGATGATGAGGATCGCCGGGAAACCATCCGCCGCATGCTGGCCGACTGCCGGGTGTTGCTGGTGGCCAAGATCGGCCCCAATCCGCAGGAGCAATTAGCCCGGGCCGGAATCGAAGCCACCGACCTTCATGCCGGAGCCGAGGTGAACACCGCCGTTGCTGCGATCTTCGCCGCCAAGCGCGCTGCCGGCGAGGCGGCGGAACAGCCGCTGGAAACCGCAGGATTCCAGGTGATTCACACCATGCTGCGGGTTGCCGACCTCGACAAATCGCTTAATTTCTATTGTCGCCTGCTCGGGATGAGTCTGATCGAGAAGCGCGACCATCAGCGCAATCTGTTCACCCAGGCTTATGTGGGCTACCCGGGTGGGGCGACGCTGGAATTGGTGTTCAACTGGACCCAGGAGCAGCCTTACGTTCTGGGGGATTCCTACGGCCATATCGCGATCGCGGTCAGCGGGATTACCGCTTTGTGCGATCGCCTTGCCGCCGCCGGGGTGACGATGCCCCGACCGCCCCGGGCGCAGCGCCATGGCGGCGATATTGTCGCTTTTGTTGAGGATCCGGACGGCCATCGGATCGAATTGGTCCAGATCGGGGCGCCCTGACCTCTGGCACGGACGTTGCTAACCGTTCGTTATCGGTTTCCCTCAGCATAAGGACCTCGTTTATGCCTCGTCAGATCGCTTTCTACGGCAAGGGCGGCATCGGCAAGTCGACCACTTCGCAGAACACCCTGGCCGCCCTGGTCGAGATGGACCAGAAGATCCTGATCGTCGGCTGTGACCCCAAGGCGGATTCGACCCGCCTGATTCTCAATACCAAGCTGCAGGACACCGTGCTGCACCTCGCGGCCCAGGCCGGTTCGGTCGAGGATCTCGAACTCGAAGACGTGATGAAGATCGGCTACAAGGGGATCAAATGCACCGAGGCCGGTGGCCCGGAGCCGGGCGTCGGCTGCGCCGGCCGGGGCGTGATCACCGCGATCAACTTCCTCGAAGAGAATGGCGCCTATGATGACGTCGATTACGTCTCCTATGACGTGCTCGGCGACGTGGTCTGCGGCGGCTTCGCGATGCCGATCCGCGAAAACAAGGCTCAGGAAATCTACATCGTCATGTCCGGCGAAATGATGGCGCTGTTTGCCGCCAACAACATCGCCAAGGGCATTCTGAAATATGCCGGCACTGGCGGCGTCCGCCTCGGCGGCCTGATCTGCAACGAGCGTCAGACCGACCGCGAGCTGGATCTGGCCGAGACCCTGGCCAAGCGGATCAACACCCAGATGATCCATTTCGTGCCGCGCAACAACGTGGTCCAGCACGCCGAACTGCGCCGCATGACCGTGATCCAATATGCTCCGGATTGCTCGCAGGCGGCCGAGTACCGCACTCTGGCGACCAAGGTTCATAACAATGGCGGCAAGGGCACCGTCCCCAGCCCGATCACCATGGAAGAGCTGGAAGATTTGCTGCTCGAATTCGGCATCATGAAGTCGGACGAGCAGCAGCTCGCCGAATTGCAGGCCTCGGCCTGAGGATCCTCTCCCCCGTTCCGTTGGGACGGGGGCGTTTCCCTGTTTCCCGAGAGGAAAGGCCCCCCGATGAGCGTTGAATCCGCCGTTGCCTACATTCATCGTATGCGCGAGGACGAGGCTTTTCATAAGCTGATGAACGACAACAGCGAGGATGATGCCGCCTGCTGGGAGATCATCCGCGCCCACGGCTTCGAGTTCAGTGTGGCTGAATTCAAGCTGGCCCAGGATGAGATTTACAAGGAATTCGGCCTCACGCCGATGTAGCCCTTGTTGGGCTGCCGCCCAAACCCGCCCGGGGCGAGGCCCCGGACCCCCTTATTTTTTAAAAAAGCAGGGGTTTGGGGGCGGCAGCCCCCAAGCGGGTCTGGGCGGCAGCCCAGTAATTTGCTCATTTCTTGCGGTAGTTCTTATAACTAATCCCGTATTTTTCCATCCGCAAACCAAGAATCCGTCGGGTCAGACAGAGTTCGCGGGCGGCTTCTGTGACATTGCCCTGATTGTTCTTTAACGCCTCAACGATCATCTCATATTCGACGGCACTGAGCTTGGCTTCCAGCCCCAGGCCAAAGCCGGTCCCACTTTCCGCCGAAGTCTGCAACGACGGCGGCAGGTTGTAGCCATGAATCACTCCATCCTCAGACAAAATCACCGACCGCTCGATCACATTCTCCAGCTCGCGCACATTGCCCGGCCAATGGTAAGCCATCAGCATGTTCAGCGCCGGGGTCGAGATCCGTTTGACCGGGGTTCCGGAATCCTCGGCGAACCGGGCGACGAAATGATCGGCCAGCAGAATCACATCGCTGCCCCGTTCGCGCAGCGGCGGTATCGTGATCGGAAACACATTGAGGCGGTAATAGAGATCCTCGCGGAAGGTGCCCGCCGCGACCATCTCCGGCAGATTGCGATTGGTCGCGGCGATGATCCGCAGATCGACCTTGACCGGACGAATCCCGCCCACCCGCTCGAAGCTGCGCTCCTGGAGGATCCGCAGCAATTTCGCCTGGATCGGCAAGCTGAGTTCCCCGACCTCATCCAGGAAGATCGTGCCGCCATCGGCCAGTTCAAACCGCCCCTTGCGCATCGCCACCGCCCCGGTGAACGAGCCCTTCTCATGGCCGAACAATTCGGATTCGACGATATTCTCCGGCAAAGCAGCACAGTTGAACTTGACGAACGGACCGTCAGCGGTGGCGCTGTTGTAATGAATCGCGTTGGCGACCAGTTCCTTGCCAACCCCGCTCTCGCCCAGAACCAGCACCGTCGCTTTGGTCACCGCCACTTTGTGGATCAGGTCGTAAACATCCTGCATCGGCTTCGAATTGCCGATGATGTTGGACGGCTTGAACCGCTCTTTGAGCGCGTTATGCAGACGGCGGTTTTCCGCTTCCAGCCGGACCTTGTCGATGTTCTCCAGTAGATAAAGCTCGACCGCCGGGGCGATCATCGAGGCCACCGTCGCCATCAGTTCGACGTCCTGCTTGAGCAGGCGCCGGTTGGCGTAGATCCGTTCGGCGCTGATCGTCCCCAACACTTTGCGCCCATGCAGAATCGGCACGCAAAAAAAAGAAAAGTTCAGATCGGTACCATCGGTATGGACCTGGGTCCGATTCAGGAAACTGGGGGAATTGCGCACCTCGGGAATCACGATCGCCTGACCGCTTTCCACCACCTTGCCCGTGATTCCTTCGCCCGGGGCATAGATCCCACGCGCTTTCTGCTCTTCGGTCAGGCCGAAACTCTCATGAATGAAGATCTGGCTACTTTCGCGGTCATAGAGCGTGACCATGCCGCGAACAATATGCATCCTTGTCTGCATCACTTTGAGAATAATCGTCAGCGAGGCGGCCATATCCTCGCTTTCCGAAATGATCTGACTGATCTGAAAGAGAATAGGCAAGACATTGACCCGACATTCACCGGTTTTACAGTCGGTGAAATCGTCAACGAATTCTTCCAGGTCGATGGCGTAGCTGTAATCCATCTTCATCTCGGGAGTCCTGCCGTGTTCCACCCGCAAATTCGGGCGGGAGCGTGGCTGTTAGTCGCTGATGACGATCGTACCAGAACGTACGTTTTGCAAAGCGCAATATAAAGCTAACACATAACGAAAAGGCGGAGTCAACACGAATGTCCGTTCCGATCGGATAGACCGGATGTTTGTCCGATGTCTGACAGTAGTTGTTCGATTCGCGACAGTCCGTCTATAGCACAACCTTCGGTCTTGCCGCCGCCAAGATGGGTTTAAACTGTTAGGCTTTGCCATTCCTGGAAAAGTGAATTGACCAGACACCGGACTTAGTACGAGAGCGTACAAAATACCCTGGGGAACGGACGCTGGCGTACAGGGTCGCCCCACCGCTCCGGCCGGCAGGCGCGGTTCGCGGCGGGGAAGGGGGGATGGCACGGCGATTGCGTTACTCCGGTCAAGACCCGGGCGGCGCAGGAGGCCGATATGAAAAGTGAAGAGATCGAGGCGCTCAAAAATGAGCCGGCCTGCGCCCACAATGCCAAGAGCAAGAGCGGCTGTGCCCGCCCCAAGCCCGGCGCCACTCAGGGCGGCTGCTGTTTCGACGGGGCGCGCAACGCCTTGCTGCCGATCGCCGATGTCGCCCACATCGTCCATGGCCCGATCGGCTGCGCCGGTTCGTCGTGGGACAATCGCGGCACCCGTTCCTCCGGCCCCGATCTCTACCGCCTCGGGCTGACCACCGATCTCAATGAGATGGATGTGATTTTCGGCCGGGGCGAAAAACGGTTGTTCCAATCGATCCGCGAGACGGTCGAGCACCATGCCCCGGCCGCCGTGTTCGTTTATGCCACCTGTGTTCCGGCGCTGCATGGGGATGACATCGCCGCCGTGGCCAAAGCCGCCAGCGCCCGTTTCGGTCTGCCGGTGATCCCGGTCGATGCTGCCGGCTTCTATGGCAACAAGAATCTCGGCAACCGGCTAGCCGGCGACATCATCTACAAGCATGTGATCGGCCGCCGCGACCCCGAACCAGTGCCCGAAGCGCTGCGCCGTCCCGGACTCCAAATCCATGACGTCAATCTGATCGGGGAATGGAACGTCGGCGGCGAACTCTGGAATGTCGCCCCGCTGTTCGACGAACTCGGTCTGCGGGTGCTGTGCAGCTTCACCGGAGATTCCCGCTTCCACGAGATCGAGACGATGCATCGGGCCGAGGCCAATATGGTGGTCTGTTCCAAGGCGATGCTGCATGTCGCCCGCAAGCTCCAGGAGGATTGGGGCGTCCCCTTCTTCGAAGGCAGTTTCTATGGCATCCGCGACACCTCAGAGGCGCTGCGCGGCTTTGCCCGGATACTGGGGGATGCGGATCTCACCGCCCGCACCGAAGCTTTGATCGCGCGGGAGGAAGGCCGGGTGGCGGCGACTCTGGCCCCGCTCCGCGCCCGTCTGACCGGCAAACGGGCGCTGGTGTTCACCGGCGGCTATAAATCCTGGTCGATCGTTTCGGCGATGCAGGATCTCGGGCTGGTGGTGGTCGCCTCCGGCACCGAAAAATCGACCGAGGAAGATAAAGCCCGCATCCGCGCCTTGATGGGCGAGGAGGCGCGGATGATCGATGACAATGATCAGGCGGCGCTGATCCGCGCCTTCCACGAGTCCGGCGCCGATATTCTGGTTGCGGGCGACCGTTACATCTACCCGACCCTCAAATCGCGTTTGCCCTTCCTCGACGTCGATCATGTCCGTCGCATCGGCTACGCCGGCTATGACGGGATGATCGAGCTGGCCCGCAATCTCGACCGCTCGCTGTCGAGCCCGGTCTGGTCGCGGGTCCGCCGCCCCGCCCCCTGGGCCGTCGCCGCCTGACCCCTCAGCCAAGGAGCCCCCGGCCGATGGCCCGGATCATTCAGAACGACAAGGCCCTGGCGGTCAATCCGTTGAAGGTCAGCCAGCCCGTGGGGGCCTCGCTCGCCTTCCTCGGCCTCGAACGGGCGATGCCGCTCGAACATGGCGCACGCGGCTGCGCCTCGTTCAACAAGCTGTTCTTCATGCGGCATTTCGCCGAGCCGATCGCCCTCCAGACCACCGCGATGGATCAGGTCACCACCGTGATCGGGGCCGATGACAATGTGGTCGAGGCGCTGGCGACCATCGCTGGGCGGGAGGCTCCGGCGGTGATTGGTCTGATCACCACCGGCCTATCCGAGACCCAGGGCGCCGACATCCCCCGCACCATCCGCGCCTTCCGGATCGCTCATCCCGAATATGACGGCGTGGCGGTGATCCCGGTCAATGCCACCGACACCCAGGGCTGTCTGGAAAGCGGTTTCGCCCTGGCGCTGGAACGGATTCTTGCCACCCTCGGCCCGACCGCCCCGAGCAAGGTCACCCGGCCGCATCAGGTCACCGTGCTGGCCGGTTCGTTGCTGACTCCGAGCGATCTCGATGCTCTGCGCGACTGGATCGAAGCCTTCGGGCTCAGTCCGGTGATCCTGCCCGATCTGGCGGATTCCCTCGATGGCCATCTGATCGAAGAGGGCTATTCGCCCTTGACCTATGGCGGCACGCCGACGGGGCGGATCGCCAGTCTGGGCGAGTCGATTGCCACTCTGGTGATCGGCCGCTCGCTGGACCGGGCCGCCGATCTGCTCGCCGAGCGCACCGGCTGCCCCGACCACCGTTTTCCCCATCTGCATGGGATCGATGCCTGCGACGCCTTCACTCTGACCTTGTCCCGCCTGTCCGGGCGCCCGGTGCCGGCGCGGATCGAACGCGCCCGTTCCCGTCTTCAGGATGCAATGGTCGATTGTCACGTTCCGCTCGGCGGCGCCCGGCTGGCGCTGGCGGCCGATCCCGATCTGCTCGCCGCTTTGACCGGGCTGTTCTCCGGCTGGGGTGCCGAAATCATCGCGGCAGTGGCGGCGGCGCGCGGCAAGGGGCTGGCCGATCTCCCGCTCGACGAAGTAAGGATCGGCACCCTCGATGATCTCGAACGGCTGGCCACCGAGCGCGCGGCGGATCTGCTGGTGACCAATTCGCATGGCGCCCCGATCGCCGGCCGGTTGGCGTTGCCGTTGCTGCGCGCCGGTTTCCCCCTCTACGACATCCAGGGCGGCCATGCCTGGACCTGGATCGGCTATGAGGGCGCCCGCCAGACCCTGTTTGCGACCGCCAATTTGCTTGCGGCCCATTTCCAGGAAATTCCCCCCTTCCATTCGATCTATCGCCAGCCGGCACCGTCGCGTCCGGCCGACGAGCCCGCCGCAGGGAGTCCGCGATGCTGAGAATTGCCTTCGCTTCGACCGACCGCCAGCACGTCGATTTGCATTTCGGCGGTGCCGAACGGCTGGTGATTTTCGACGTTGCCCCCGGTCAGGCCGATCTGGTCGGAGTGGCCGAATTCATCAAGACCGAGGCGGTCGGCACCGATGGCCGCACCGGTTTGACTGGCACCGTGCATGACAAAGTGATCGCCAAGCTCGAATTTGTGCAGGGCTGTGCGGCGGTCTATGCCGCCTCGATCGGCACCTCCTCGATTCGCCGGCTGATGGCGATGGGGGTTCAACCAATCATCGTCGATTCCGGCCATGACATTCTCGATCTGCTGAATGAGGTGAGTCTGGCGATGGTCTATGGCGGCCTGCCCTGGGTGGACCGGGCCAAGGCCCTGGCCGCTGCCGGCGGTGCCCCCCGTCTCATTGCGACCGAAGCCGACCGCCGCGCTCTGATGGCCTCGATCGATGATCTTGAGGAGGCGTGATGAAACTCTGCGCCTCAACCCTGGCTCTGCCGCCCGGTCCCCAGCTCGACCTGCTGTCCGAATTGGTGCCGCTCGGGCTGGACGGGATCGAGGTGGCCCCGGCCTGGACCTGGGTCGAGCCGAACCGGGTCACCTCGGCCGAGGTCGCCGCCTACCGGCGCACGGCGGAAGGGGCCGGGCTGCGGATTGTCGGCCTGCACGCCCTCCTCACCGGGGAACCGGGGGTCGGCCTGTTTGCCGAAGGCGAGGCGCTCGACCGGACCCTTGAATTGCTGCTGCATCGCTCGGCTTTGTGCCGCGATCTCGGCGGCCGGACCCTGATTCTTGACGCCGGCTTCCCCCTCGACCCGCCTGAGCCGGAACGCTGGCGAATCGGCCGCCGGGTGCTGGAACATCTGCTACCCCGGATTGAGCGGCACGGCACCGTCCTGTGTCTGGCCCCCCGGGGCGCGGGGATCGAGGGCATCCGGGTCACCGCCAAGAATCTCTATCTGCTGGTCAATGCGATCGAACATCCCGCCCTCGGCCTTCATCTCGGCGCGGCGGCGCTGATGGAGAATGGTGAGATGGGCCATGCCACCTTCGCCGCCGTGCGCGGCCGGCTTGATCATGTCCATATCGACGAACCGGATCTGGCCCCGATCGGCGCGAGCGGACGGATTGACCACGTTGACCTGCGCCGCCATCTCGCCGCGATCAGCTATTTCGGCTGGATTTCGATCCTCCAGAAGCGGGTGACCGGCCGCGCCCTCTCCGCTTTGGCTGACAGTGCCGCCTTCGTCAGTCGGCGCTATCTCCCCGTCGATACCCGCTGACCCGCCGCGAAGGATCCGCCCATGTTCGCTCCGACCAAAGCCCCCTGGATCAGCCCCGGCGTGGTGATCCACCATCCCGAAGCCCCCGCCGCCGCCCTGCTCGGCGAATTCGCCCGACAGGTTGCCGGACGGGGCTTTGCCGTGGCCGGCTGCCTCCCAGGGGAAAACGGTCTGACCGATCTGACCGGCGCCCCGCTCGACGGCGCAGGCGGTGGAGCCGAAACGGTAGCGGCGCGGGTATTGCGCGGGGCGATGCGCGAGGATGCCGATCTGGCGGTGATCGGCGCATTCGAACCGTTCCGCCACGCGGTCGGCGAATCCACGGCGGCAATCGGCGAGGGATTGACCCAGGGAATGCCGGTGCTGACCGCGATTCCCGATGGGCAGGTGGCGGGCTGGCACGCTCTGATCGGCCATGGCGGCAGCATGATCGCCCCGACGATGCGGGCCTTGTGGCGCTGGTGGGGGCCGGAACGACTCTATCGCGACCTCGCCTTGGGCGTGGCCCAGGATGAACCCCGCCGGATCGTGGTCGGGCCGCGCTGGCTGATGGTCCAGGGACCGGCCGGGGCCGGACTGGCCTATCTGCCGCGCAATCCGCGCGAACTGACCGCCCGGCTGGGGGATTTCCGCAAGCAGAGTCTGCGCCAGCTCGCCGCTCTGTCCGGCTCGTGGGATCCGCTCGAAATGGCGCTCGGGCTGGCGGCGATCAATGCCCATTACAACCGCTTCGACCTTGATGCCGCGATTGGCAACGGTGCCGACACGTTTGGCGCCGAAGCCGGTCGGGTGGTGGTGGTCGGGGCCTTTCCCGGCCTGTCCGACGCCCTGAGCAATCCTCAGGTGATCGAAACCGATCCCCGTCCGGGCGAATATCCGACGGTGGCCATGGATACGTTGCTGCCCGGCTGTGCGGCGGCGGTGGTGGCCTCCTCGACCCTGGTCAACCGCACCCTGCCCCGCATTCTCCGCCTGTCTCAGGGAGCACCGCTGGCGCTGATCGGCCCGGCCACCCCGCTGACCCCCCGTCTGTTTGCCTATGGCGCCGAGATCCTGGGCGGATTGGTGATTCAGGATGCCGACGGTCTCGCCGCAGCAATCCGGGCCGGGGCGCTGCCCCGGGAATTCACCCGCTTCGGCCAATATCGCCATTTACGGCGGGAAACGACTCCCTCGGCGCGGTCCTGCCGGTTCCGCGCAGCGGCCGGTTGTTAAGGGGGGGGACGGGAGGATGGGGCAAGCCGAAACCTGTTTGGCCACCGCCGGGCCCAACCCCGACCCGGGATTGGCCGATCATCGGCTGGTGTCAGTGATCGAGCCGGTTCAGGCGCCCTGGCTGCGTCCCGGGGTGGTGATCCACGATCCGGCGTTGGCGGTGGATGGGCTGCTGGCCGATTTCGCCCTGCGCCTGCGCGGACGGGGCTTCAATGTCACCGGCTATGTCCAGCGGAACCATTCCGGCCGGGCCGAGATGGGCCAGGGCTGCGCCCACCAGATCGAGTTTTTCGACGTCGCCAATGGGGCGGTGGTCCCGGTCGATCGGTCCAACGCCAATTTCTATCTGCGCAAGGCGATGCGCGAGGATGCCGATCTGCTGGTGATCAGCCGGTTGCGGGCTTTGCAAACCGCCTCGCAGGATGTCCATGCCGTGATCGGCGAGGGGGTCTCCCAGGGACTGCCGGTGCTGACCTCGATTGCCGGGCGCTGCCTGCATCAGCTTGCCCCGGAGATGATCCGCAACGGCCGACTGGTGGCGCCAGATCTGGAGGCCCTGTGGCGCTGGTGGGGACCGGGACGGCTTTACCAGGATCTGGCGCTTGGTGTCGCCGAATCCGAGGTGCGGACCATCGCCTGTGGCCAACGCTGGATCCTGGTCGAAGGGCCGAACGGCTGCGGCCTGTCTTATCTGCCGCGTTCCCCGCGCGAGCTGCTGCCGCGCCTGCCCCGGTTGCAGCGTCTCGGCCTGCGCGGATTGGCCGGATTGTCCCGCTCCTGGGATCCGGTCGAAATGGCCCTCGGCATCGCTGCGATCAATGCTTTCTATAACCAGCCCGATCCGGCGCTACGCAGCGGCAACGGCATCAGCACCCTGCCGCACCGGCCGGGGCGGACGGTGGTGGTCGGAGCCTTTCCCGGTCTGGCCGGACTGATGCCCCATTCGGCAGTGATCGAAACCGACCCCCGTCCGGGCGAATTCCCCCCGGTGGCGATGGATACCTTGCTGCCGGGATGCGCCGGGGCGGTGGTCAATTCCTCGGCTCTGGTCAACCGCTCTCTGCCCCGGATTCTGCGCCTCGCCGAAGGGGCGCCGCTGGCCTTGATTGGTCCCTCCACCCCCCTGACCCCGCGTTTGTTCAGTTATGGGATTCACGTCCTGGGCGGGCTGGTGGTGCATGACCCGCACGGACTGGCAGCGGCGATCCGGGCCGGGGCCGGACCCCGCGAATTCGGCCGATTTGGGACCTACCGCCACCTGACCCGAGGGTCAGCCGGTTCCCGCTCTGGGGACGGCCAAAAGGAGGATTGACGTGACCGGAAACCTCCCCCACCCTGCCGTGATCCTCCGGGAGATGACCCGGCGCGATCCAGGGGCCGCCGATCCAGGCCGCCCCGGACTCCGGCCTGAGCCGGACCCGACGGACACCCCCCCCGCCTGTGCGGTTTCCGGTGTTCCGTTGCCGTCTGCCGCTGCCGAGGGTCTGATGCTCCCCCCCGATCCCCATCTGAAGGTCGCTTTCACGACCAATAGCCTGACTTGGGTTGACGCCGATTATTCCGCCGCCCGTCATCTGGTGTTCTACGACGTCACCCCACGCGGGGCGGTGTTCCAGAATGTGGTGGCTTTTGCCCCGGAGTCCGATGGGACTGAGCCGGACGAAAGCGAAGATGAGCCGATCCTGGCAACCGATGGCCCCGGCCTGAAGGGACGCGGGGGCTGCGCGGGTGGCCCCGGCCCCGGACCTCTCGCCGCCGATCGCCTCGCCTGCCTGGAAACGGCCGGTCTGCTGTTTACCACCGGCCTCAACGACCGGGCGGCGATGCAGATTGCTGGCCGGGGCACCTTTCCGGTGGTGGTCGAGAACCGCCGGGTGATCGATGACGTGATCTCCCGCCTTCAGGTGATGATGCGGCGCGACCCGCCCTTATGGATGTGCCGCCTGTTCCATTACGCCCCCCGCCCGGCGGATTGCCCCCATCCTGTCGATGGTCCGATATGACGATGGCGTGGCTTGGCGCGATGGCGGCGACGGAGGCCGAGGCCCCCGCCCCACCGGCGGCCCTGACTCTGTCCGGCCTGCGGGTCTGCCGGGGTCGGACTCCCATCCTGCGCGATCTCGCCCTCGATTTGCCGGCCGGGGCCATTACCGCCCTGGTCGGCCGCTCCGGTGCGGGCAAGAGCACTCTGATTGCCACCCTCAACGGCCTGATTTCTCCAGAGGCCGGAACCATCAGCGTGGCCGGAATCGGCCCGCTCGACGGCCCGGCCGCACTGCGCGAGCATCGCCGCCAGACGGCGACGATCTTCCAGGATCATGCTTTGATCGACCGACTGACCGCGCTCGATAATGTCCTGCTCGGTCTGGCCGACCAGCGTCATCCGCTGTCGCCACTGCCCTGGCCCGGCGCGTTCCGCCGCCGTGCCGCCGAGGCGCTGGCCAAGGTCGGCCTGCTCAACCGGGCTCATGCCCGGGTCGCGACTCTCAGCGGCGGCGAACGCCAGCGGGTCGGCGTCGCCCGGGCGCTAATCCGCCATCCCCGTCTGTTGCTGGGCGACGAGCCGTTTGCCTCGGTCGATCCGACCCTGGTGCGCCAGCTTTGCGCCGAGTTCCGCGATCTGGTTCATCGCGAATCCCTGACGGTGCTGGTGGTGCTGCACCAGATCGACACTGCGCGCCGGCTCGCTGACCGGATTGTCGCGCTCGCGGGCGGGCGGATCGCGTTCGCCGGCCCGCCGGATTCTTTTACGCCCGAGATCGAGGCGCGGATTTTCGCCGCTGCCCCTCTTTCCTCTCCCGACCAAAGGAGTGCCTCATGAGGATTCTGCTCCGACGCGTCAGCCTGGCTTTGGCCGTGCTGGCGGTCGTCTTTGCTTTGCCGGCTGTTGCCGCTGACCGTCCTGAAAAGCTGGTGATCGGCCTGTTGCCGGGGGAATCGGCGCCGACCGTGATGCGGCTGAACGAACCGCTCCGGGCCTATCTCGAACAAAAGCTTGGCCTGCCGGTTGAGCTGGTGGTCGGGGCGAATTATGCCGCGACCGGTGAGGCGCTGCGGTTCGGCCGACTGGATATCGCCTATCTCGGACCGGTGACCTACATTCTCCAGGGGCGCCGGGTCGCACTGGAGCCGTTCGCCCGTCCCTCGCATGCGGTAGTGGGACCGACCTTTCAGGCGGTGATCATTGTCCCGGCCGACAGCCCGGCGCAGACTCTCGCCGACCTCAAGGGCAAGGAGGTTGCCTTGGGCGATCCGGCCTCGACCTCGGGGACCTGGGTGCCGCGCTATATGCTGGTCAATGATGGGCTGGTGTCCGACCGTGATTATGCGCTGCGGGTGCTGGGGGCGCATGATGCGGTGGCCCTAGCGGTGGCCAACCACAAGGCGGATGCCGGCGGACTGTCGATGCCGATTTATCAGCGCCTGCTGAAGGAAGGGAAGCTTGCGCCCGGAGCGACCCGGATTCTCGCCGAATCGCCAGCGATTCCGGAATATATGTGGACCTTCAGGCCCGGCCTTGATCCGGCCTTCAAGGAAGAGATCCGCAAGGCGTTCATCAGCGTGACCGATCCTGAGGCGCTGAAGGTGTTCCGCGCCGAAGCGTTCATTCCGGCGGTGGATTCCGATGTCGACCGGGTGCGCAACTGGATTGGCGCGATCAGCAAGGATCGGCCAGATTCGGTCGAGATCGTGAAGTAACAAGGTGGGTGGGGCTTCCGCCCCACACCCCGATCGGGGCGATGCCCCGAACCCCCTTTGATTTCAAGGGGGGTTTGGGGGTCTCCCCCAAGCGGGGAGCGGGGCGGCAGCCCCGCAAAGGCTAACGCCGGTACGTCAACACCGCGTCGCGGCGCTGCTGGAAATGGCGGCTGACCGTTTCGGCTTCGGCCGGATCGAGCGGAACGCCAAAGCGGTGGGCCTGTTCGGTCAATTTCTCCCCGGTCATTTCCTGGAGCGGTCCCATCCCGGCCGACGCCAGCGCCAGCACCTGACGGGTTTCGGGGCGGTCTTTATTGCCGCCCAGCCAGACATCCCGCACCGCGCCGGGGTGGTACGAGGCGGGTATCCCGATCTGTTCGCCGAGGACGGTCGAAACCGCCATCGCCATCGCAATATCCGCGAGAATCAGGTGGCTGCTCTGGTTGCGGGTGAGCGATTCCATTACGTTCCTCCAAAGATCACAGCCACACCACCGGCGGGTCGTCGGTTTCGGGCGGGCGCGGCGGCGGCAGTTTGGCCGGGGTGCCGAGATAGAGAAAACCGACGATTCGTTCTCCCTCGGCTAGGCCGATTTCCTGGGCGAAGGCCGGGTCATGCATCAGCCAGCCCGAGCGCCACACCCCGCCGAAGCCCAGGCCCTGCGCCGCCATCTGCATCATCAGCACGGTACAGCCGGCCGAGAGGATCTGGTCGAATTCGGGAACAAGGTCATGCGGGCGGGGGCAGGCGACGACCGTGATCACCACCGGAGCCCGCAGCGGCAACTGGCCGACCCGCTCAATCGTCGCCTCAGACTTGGCCGAGGCGATTGCCGCCCGCCGCATCGCCGCTCCCAACCGTTCCCGGCCGTCCCCTTCCGCCACCAGGAAGCGGTAAGGGCGGAGATGGAGAAAATCAGGGGCACGCAAGCCGGCCTGGAAGATCAGGTCAAGCGCGGCGCCGTCCGGCCCCGGCTCGGTCAGGGCATGGCAGGAGCGACGGTTCAGCAGCAGAGAGAGGGGCTCAGTCATGTCCAGGCCTCAAGAGGGGAATCAATCCGTTCACCCCGGCGCAATCGGTCGCGCAGGGCCATCAGGCCGTGATCGATCCGCTCCAGCCGGGCCAGATTGGCCTGCTCGGCCGCCGAGGTTTCGATCACTTCGGCGATCCCGCCGCCCCGGATCACCAGCCGGCGGCCGCCCCGCAGCGCCAACAGCGGATCGTGGGTGGAAATCAGCACGATCTTGTCTTTCGCCACCAGCAGGTCGAGCGCCCGTTTGCGATCGACCCCGGCATTTTCGATCTCGTCGATCAGCACCACCGGCGAGGCACTGAGCAGAGCGGCATCGGCGATCATCAGCGCCCGGGTCTGGCCGCCTGACAATTGGGTGACTGAGACCGTCGGGGCGAATTTTTCCCCGGTCAGGGCATTGGCGCAGGCAATCACCTGTTCCGCCACCGCCACCGGATCGGCCACTTCGCGGCATTGGGCATGCATCGCGACGAACTCGGCCACCGACAGATCGACCACGAAATTCATGTTCTGCGACAATTGCGCCACCAGACGGGCGGCCGGGGCAAACCGTCGCTCCGGGGAGGGCGGCAGGCCATTGACCAGCACCCGACGGCCGGTCGGGGTGTCGCCCTGGGCTAGACATTCGATATCCGCCAGCAGCCGGCTTTTGCCGGAGCCGGTCGGGCCAACGATACAGACGATCTCACCGGCCTGGATTTCGAGCGTTATCCCTTCGGCGCGGCCGGCTTTGTCCTGGCCGCCGAGAATCACCAGAGTCCGCACCGGGTCGGTCTCGCGCCGGCTTTCCGCCGCGATCAGCCCGGCGATATGGGTCCGGAGATGGTCACGATCCATCCCGAGGTCGGCCAAAGTCTCCTCGCCCAGGCTGTCGAGCCAGTCTTCCAGCCCAGTTTCGGGCGGAATCGCCACCGGCAAGGTGGCAAGAAAACCGGCGACGCGGGGATGGCGCTGCATCAGGGCGCCCAGCGATAAAATGGTCATGGCTGGCCCTCAAACCGCATTTTCTTGACGTTGCCGCGTTGGTAGGTCTCGCCGATGGTGGTTTCGCCGACGCAATAGGGGCAGACCGCCGAGGGCATCGAGAAGCGCAGCCGCCGGCCGTCAAGCGACTCGGTCGCCGCCGCCCCGCTCAGATGAAAGGCGACATCGGCCGCGCCCTGGCCGGTGATGCCGTTGCAGAACACCACCGGGGCACGCGGATTGGCGAGGCGGACGTTATAGGCGAACACTTCGCGCTCGGCCTGACTGACGATATCGCCCTTGGTGATCACCACCAGATCGGCCAGCCGCAGCATCGGCCCGATTTTCTTCGGGGTATGAATGCCGGCCAGGGCATCGACCACGCAGACCGCTAAAACCCCCTGAATGTGCGGCGAACAGCGATTGCACAAACCGGCACTTTCGCTGATCAGCCAGTCGAGTCCCTGGCGTTCGCCCCAGGCAAGGCCATCGGCGATGTTGCTGACGAAGAAATGGTCGGGACATTGTCCGCCGGACAGGCCGACCTGGACCGGCACCCCCTGGGCCCGGTAGGCGGCATCATCCTCGGTGGAGAGCGAATCGAATTTGACCACCCCCACCCGCTGCCCGCTGGCGGCGAGACGGTGCAAGACCCGCAGGATCACGGAGGTTTTGCCGACCGAGGGCGAGCCGGCAACGGTGATGAGACGCGGCGCGGCCATCATCCCTCCGCCCAGGATTCGAAAAACAATCGTCCCGCCGCCACCGCCCGCTCGGCCATATCGTGGGACCGGATCCGCTCCCACCCCAGCCATTTGAGCTTGGCCCCCGGTGGATAGGCGCCGACAGCGGCGCTCAGCGCCGGCGGATAGCAATTATGGGTCAGGGTGGCCGCCAGATCCGGCCCGGCGAGAAAATCGACGATCGGGCGGAGACGCTCGCGCCGGTCCGGGCGGGAGACGAACCCGACCGGCATTGCCATCGCCCCATCCTCCGGCCAGACCACCGAAACCCGGCCGCGCCGGGGGGCCATCGCCGCCTGCATCCAGGGCAGGATTGTCACCGCCCCACAGGCCGGGTCGCCGCTGCCGGCGGTGCGCGAACTGACCACATTGTGACGCAGGGTTTTGACGCTGGCAGCGAAGGCCCGCAGCCCCTCGGCGCCGAAATCCTCAAACAGGCCGAGCAGCAGAAGCTGGTTGTAATCGGTGAATTTGACCGCATCGCGCGGCCGCCAACCTCCGAACACCACTTCGCCACGATAGAGCGGGCCAAGCAGGTCGCTCCAGCAGCGCGGCGGCGGCCGGTCGCCCAACCGGGTATGATCGACCAGAAACACCAGCGGAATCACCGCGAAGGGGGTGAACACCCCGAGCGGATCAGCCAGACCGGCCTCCAGACATGGCCCGGCCAGCGGGCCGGGCACGGGACATTCCCCGGGATAGGTGGCGAGCAGATGAGCCGAGAGCGCATCGGGCGCCCAGTGCGTCACCACCATCCCCGGCAGATCGTTCAGGGTGCCCGCCGTCAGAATCCGGTCAAACGGCGCCTGCCATTCGCCGCCCATCAGGAAATTCCAGGTCAGACGATGGCCGCTGGTGGCCCGTTCCAACCCAGACCGGAAGGGCCGCCGCAGCGGAATCGGCATCCGGCCGAGGAAATCGAGGCTCCCCAACGCGGGATGAAAGGCGGTGGCCGCGTCCTCCTGCCGCAGGGAGAGAGTCTCCGGCACTGTTTCGTTTCGTGCCCTGGCCTGGAACATCACGCCCTCGCATCGATCCTCAAGACCACGAAATGATTCTGCTGGAGAGCGGGGGAAGTCAATGCTAATTTGAAAGGGCAGTCTAAATAGACTGCGGAAAAAAAAGAAAGGTGTGAGAAATATTTTTGAATTTATACATGAGCGTACTTTTTGATCTGAATTCGTACGTTTTTGAAACTTTTTCCAACCTCGTCTGACCGGTGAGCCCATCCCATGACCGCACCCCTCAGGAAACCGTCCGATCCCGCCGCGACCCGGATTCTCTATCTTGCCCGTTATGCTCCCGACGACCCGATCTACACCGTCAAGGACGAAGGACGTCCTGATGGCTATGCCGTTTATCATTTTAATCTTTTCAAGGCTTTACAGGGAATCGGCTACACCGTCTTTCCCTGTTCGAAACCCTATGCCGCCTGGTTGGCCGGCGGGAATGTCGATTACGTCTTCTCGCTGATGAACCGAATGCCGATCCGCAATCCGGAGGTGTTTGTGCCGTCCTTGTGCGAATATCTACGTCTGCCGTCTCTCGGCGCCCCGCCCAACATTCGCGCTCTGGCCGAAGACAAATACTTGAGCAAGCTGGCGTTTCATTCCCTCGGTCTGCCGGTGGCGGCGGGGCGTCCCTACGCTGCGGGCCAGCCGCTCGACGCCCCCGACTTCGCCGGTCCCTATTTCGTCAAGGATCGCTTTGGCGCCGCGTCAGAGGGCATTTGCGAGGAGTCCCTGCAAGAGGATTGGGCCGGCGCGGCGCGCATGGTGGCGCGACTGCACGATCAGGGGCGTGAGGCGCTGGTCGAATCCTATTGCCCTGGCCTTGATGTCACGGTGCCGGTGATCGGCCACGATCCTTATCTGGTTCTGGGGCAGGTCTCCCCTCAGTCGGACAAGGTCGGTGCGATCCTGACCGAGGATCTCAAGACAGACGACCATCTCGGCAATCGGATCATCGACGTTGGGGCCACCGCGCCGTTGATGGCGGCCGATATCGACGTGCTGTGGCGCCATTTCGGCCCGATCGATTATTTCCGGGCGGACTACCGCTGGGATCCGGCGACGGGCCGCCGCGTCCTGCTGGAGATCAACATCTGCTGCTATTTCGGCCGCCAAGGCGCGCTCGCCATGGCCGGTGCCGAATGGGGCTTCTCGCGCGAGGATCTGCTGGCCCACGTCGTGGAATACAGCCTAGCCCGGCAACAGAAACGCCACGATCGCTATCGCTGGGTCATCTGAAGTTGAGCCCGACTCTCCCGGATCGAGAGGTCCGGGAGGGGGCCGTGAAGAGGGCGGCCGACGGCAAGAAGAGCATTGACCCAGGACGGTGCGCCGGCCAACCGGATCAGAAACGGAACCCCATCCCGGCTCCGAACAACACGCCGCTGCCGCTTTCCCCTTCGGTGGCCCGGGAAGCCTGGGCAATTCCGCCAAAACTGAGCGACGGGGTCATCTGGCGGGTCAGAGTCAGACCGATTGTGACATCGGAAGAGCGACCACCAAAGGCATTGGACGGCGCCAGGGTCAGGGCCTGAGGTTGAGCCGGGTTAAGACTGAAGCCGGTCAGCGGCCGGTCCCACCGGGCCCCGAAACTCAAGGCTGCGGTCGAATCCGACCCAAACCATCCGCCATGATAGGCGGCGGTGAGATCCGCACTGGTCCGGTTGCCGTCACTGCGCAGAGCCCCCGACAACAGGCCATCAGCCCCGAGACCATGGGAAACATAGCCTCCCACGGCCAACGGCCCCCGACCGGCCGGGGAGGGCAGCGGAATCACCCCATGCCACGGCTCGGCCACCACGCCGACCGCGTAGCCACCGAAGTTTTGCACCGGGATGAAACTGCGGCCCAGTCCGGGCTCGAACCGTTCGGTGGCGCCCGGGGTGGACGGAGCCCCACCGGGGACAAGACGATTGCCCCCTTCCATCGCCGCGACAGGCGACACGCCGAGCAATCCCAGGCAGAGCAATAAACGCAACGCGCGCATGGCGGACCAGAAACAAAAAGCTAAGCTTTGTTTATACTACCAGAGCGGGCGCGGTGAAAGATTTTAAGGAGACTTCTGGCCCTAAAAAGAGGGACGCAGCCCGTGATTGCGTCGAACCGGCCGGCATGGCACAACGTCCAGGCTGGACCCGGCGAGTCGCGCCCGCCGGCCGGCGCGCACCATCCTGGCGCGAAGGAGTGGTTTCGATGGCTCGTCACGTGCGGAAAGCCGTGTTTCCAGTGGGCGGGATGGGTACCCGTTTCCTGCCTGCGACTAAGGCAATGCCCAAGGAAATGCTGCCGGTGGTCGACAAGCCGCTGATCCAGTATGCAGTCGAGGAAGCCGCTGCCGCCGGCTGCGAGCATTTCATTTTTATTACCGGCCGGGGCAAAAATGCCCTCGAAGATCATTTCGACCATGCTCCCGAACTGGAGCGCACCCTGAAGGAGCGCGGCAAGTTCGATCTGGTCGAAGCGGTGACCAGCTGGATGCCGAAATCGGGCCAGATCTCCTACACCCGCCAGAGTGAGCCGCTCGGTCTCGGTCACGCCGTGTGGTGTGCCCGTGATCTGGTCGAGGACGAACCGTTCGCGGTCCTGCTGCCCGACGATCTGATTTTGGCCCGGACCCCCTGCCTGCGCCAGATGGTCGCGGTTCACACCGAAGTCGGCGGCCATGTGGTCGCGGTGACCGACGTGCCGCGCGAACATACCAAGCGTTACGGCATCCTCGATGTCGAAACCGACAATGGCCGGATCGCCAAGGCGCGTGGGCTGGTTGAGAAGCCGGAGCCGGATCTGGCCCCCTCAACGCTGTCGATCATCGGCCGCTACATCCTGCATCCCTGCGTGTTCGAGGTGCTCGACCGCAAGGAGAAGGGCGCGGGCGGCGAGATCCAACTCACCGACGCGATCAGCCAGACCATCGGCACGGTTCCGTTCCACGGGCTGCGGTTTGAGGGGACTCGCTACGATTGTGGCGATAAAGTCGGTTGGCTCGAAGCCAATGTCGCCTTTGCTCTCGATCGTGCCGACATGGCCGATTCCGTGCGGGCTGCCCTGCGTCCGTTCCAGCTCTGATCGTCCGAGGATTTCCCATGCGTATCGCGATGATCGGCACCGGTTATGTCGGCTTGGTGTCGGGAACCTGCTTCTCCGAATTCGGCATCGACGTGATTTGCGTCGATAAAGACGCCGACAAGATCGAGCGGCTCCGCCGCAATGTGATGCCGATCTTCGAACCCGGCCTCGATGAATTGGTTGCCGCCAATGTCGAGGCCGGCCGCCTCTCCTTTACCACCGACCTGAAAACGGCGGTGGCCGGAGCCGATGCGGTATTTATCGCGGTTGGCACCCCCTCGCGCCGGGGCGACGGCCATGCCGATCTGTCGTTCGTCTTCGCCGCCGCCGGGGAGATCGCCGACGCGCTCGACCGCTATACTGTGATCGTCACCAAATCGACGGTTCCGGTCGGGACGGGCGACGAGGTCGAACGGGTCATCCGCGCCCGTCGTCCTGATGCCGAGTTTGATGTGGTCTCCAACCCGGAATTTCTGCGGGAAGGGTCGGCGATCAATGATTTCCTGCGTCCGGACCGGGTGGTGATCGGGACGGAATCCGAACGGGCGCGCAAGGTGATGCGCCAACTTTACCGGGTGCTGTATCTGATCGAGACTCCGATTGTCTTCACCTCGCGCCGAACCTCGGAACTGATCAAATACGCCGGCAACACCTTCCTCGCGACCAAGATCACCTTCATCAACGAAATTGCCGATCTGTGCGAGGCGGTTGGCGCCGATGTGCATGATGTTGCCAAGGGAATCGGCCTGGATGGCCGGATTGGCAAGAAGTTCCTTCACCCTGGTCCGGGCTATGGCGGCTCCTGCTTTCCCAAGGACACGCTGGCCCTGGTCCGCACCGCCCGTGATTTCGGTGCCCCGCTGCGGATTGTCGAAACCGTGGTCGCGGTCAATGACGAGCGCAAGGCGCGGATGGCCGAACGGGTGATTGCCGCCTGCGACGGCTCGGTCGCCGGGAAAGTCATTGCCGTATTGGGCCTGACCTTCAAGCCCAACACCGATGACATGCGGGATTCTCCGGCGATTGATCTGGTGGCGGCTCTGGTTGCGGCTGGAGCCCAGGTTCGTGCCTTTGATCCCGAGGGGATGACGGAAGCAAAAAAGCTGCTGCCGGATGAGGTGGTGTATTGCGATGACGCCTATGCCACCATGCCCGAGGCCGAGGCGTTGGTGATCGTCACGGAATGGAATGCGTTCCGCGCTCTTGATTTCACCCGGGTCAAGAGTCTGCTCGCGGCGCCGCGTCTGATTGATCTGCGGAACGTCTATGAGCCGGACGAAATGCGGGATCTGGGCTTCACCTATCGCAGTATCGGCCGGGTTTAACCCTGATCGGAGGGGCCATGAAACGGATTGCCCTGCGTCTCGTTCTCGCTCTGGTACTGGTTGCCGCTGTCGCCGCTGCTTTGGCCTGGCACCATTATCGGGGAACGTCGTCGTTGGCCGCGTCTCCCGCCTCCCTCCCACCGCCTCTCACCGGCGTTTACGCCGATGACTGGCAGGCCTCCTGCGGAAAAGAGACGGGTGCGGCACAGGAAAGTTGCACCGCCCGTCTCAACACCCGTTATGGCCGGGCCGAGGATGTGCCGGTGCCGAAGTAAGGATTTCGGGCTCCCGCCCGAACCCGGCTGGGGCGAGGCCCCAGACCCCCTTTGTTTTTGAAAAGAAAGGGGGTTTGGGGGCTTGCCCCCAAGCGGGGACCGGGGCGGCAGCCCCGCAGCGGTCACTCCCGCCAGAAAGTCGGAATAAACAGCACCAGGACCGGGAAAATCTCGACCCGGCCGAGCACCATGCCAATGGCCAGCAACCCCTTGGCCGCATCGGGCAGAGCCGCGTAATTTCCACCGATGCCGGGGCCAAGATTGGCCAGCGCCGCCGCAGAGCCGCCAACCGCGCTGACGAAATCAAGCCCGAGGAACCCCAGCGCCATCGCCAGCAGCGCGAACACCAAGGCATAAACGAACAAAAATCCCAGCACCGATTCCAACACCTCTTCGGCAATCGGGCGGCGGTCAAAGGTGACAATCTGCACCGAATGCGGCCGCAACAAGCGGCGGACCTGGATCAGCGCGGCGGTAAACAGGCATTGCAGGCGGAACACCTTCAACCCCCCGCTGGCCGAGCCGGCGCAGCCGCCGACAAACGCCAGAAAGAACAGAATCGCCGCCGGCAGCCCGCCCCAGGCCGCATAAGGTGCCAGAAAAAAGCCGGTGCCGGTCATCACCGAGGCAACCGTAAAAGCGCCCTGGCGAATGGCCTCAACCGGCGCCTGATCAAGACTGATCCACAGCCAAGCCGCCATCCCCAGCCCGCTCAGACCGAGCAGCGACAGATACCAGCCAATCTGGCTGTCCGCGAGCAGAGCCCGCCCCTCGCCCCGAGCCAGGCGGTAATACAACAGAAAGGGCAAGCCGCTCGCCACCATCCCGCCAATCAGCAGACTCTCGGCAACGGGATTATGGAACTGACCGATCGAGCCATCCGCCGTCGAAAATCCCCCCGCTGACAAGGTGGCCAGAGCATGGGCCAAAGCGTCAAACCCGCTGAACCCGGCCCGCCACAAAGCAAAGGCCAGCCCCAGAGTCAGTCCGGCATAGGTCGCGCAGACGGCGGCCGCGATCCGCCGCCCCCGGGCCATCGCCCGCTCCGGTGAACCGGGCAGTTCCACCCGGAACATCTGCATCCCGCCCACCGCCAGCGCCGGCAACACCGCCAGCGCCATCGCAATCACCCCGAGCCCGCCCAGCCAATTCAATAACGCCCGCCACAGCAGCAGGCCGCGCGGCAGATGCTCCAAGCCGGCAATCACCGTTGCTCCCGAGGTGGTCAGGCCGCTGGCAGCCTCAAACAACGCATCGGCCGGGCTCAGAGTCAGAGCCCCAAACAGAAACGGCAAGGCGGCAAACGGCAGCGGCACCACCCAGCCCGCCACCACCGCCAGAGAGATCTGACGCAGAGTCCATTCGGTGCGGAGCCCGTTCATCCCTAACGCCAGAGCCAGCCCTACCAGCAGGGTGACCCCTGCCGAAACCACAAACACCCGGGCTTCAGGGTGGGAATCATGCCAGTCGAGCCCGGCCGGCAGCAGCATCGCCCCGGCCAGGGCACACAACAACAACCCGGCCAGGCGCAGCACGGGGCGGACATCGATCATCAGGGCCTCCGTTATTGGCGCCAGTAACTGCGCGAGAACAGCACCGCAACGATGAACAGTTCGAGCCGCCCGATCATCATCTCTCCCGCTAGCACCCACTTGGCCGCATCGGGCAGCGAGCGATAGCTGCCCATCGGCCCGATCACCTCGCCGATTCCCGGTCCGGCATTGGCCAGCGCTGCCGCCGATCCCGACAAAGCGGTGATAAAATCAACCCCCACCGTGGTCAGGGCCAGGGCAAATACCGCAAACACCAGGAAATACAGCACGACAAAGCCCAGCACGGATTCCAGCACCGAAGGCGCCACGGTGTCGGCGTTATAGCGAATCACCGTCACCCGGTGCGGATGCAACAGCCGTCCGACATGCGCTCCGGCCAGGGCAAACAGCAGGTCCCAGCGCAGAATCTTGATTCCCCCCGCCGCCGATCCGGTGCAGCCGCCGATGAACAGCAGGATGAAGAACACCACATGGGCAAATCCGCCCCAGGCGCCCCAATCGGTCGAAGCATAACCGGTGGTTGAGACGATCGAAGTCACCGAAAATGTGGCATGACGCAAGGCAGCGTCGGGAGCCATGTCGTTGACCGCCCATTGCCACAGCGCCAGCACGCCGGAAAACACCGAAATGAACCACAGATACCAGCGGATTTGCGCATCCTTGAACAAGCCGGCCCGGGCCGCCCGTCCTGCTCCGGTCCACAGGATCAGACTCGACCCGCCGACCAGCATCGCCACCACCGCGACCCATTGCACGGCGGCGTCCCACCGCGCCAGCCGTTGATCCGAGGTCGAGAACCCGCCGGTCGAGATCGTCGAGAGGGCATGGCAGATCGCCTCGAACCGTCCCATACCAGCCATCCAGAAAGCCAGGGCGGTCAGAGTGGTGAAAACCGCATAAACCAGGACCACACTACTGGAAATCTGGAGGATGCGCGGCCCGACCCGCTCGGTCTTGTCCGAGCTTTCCATCCGAAACACCTGCATCCCGCCAATGCGTAAGGCCGGCAGAATCGCCACCGCCATCACAATAATTCCGGCGCCGCCCAACCAATTGAGCAGCGCCCGCCACAACAGCAGGCCACGGGGGGCATGATCCAGACCAACCATCACCGTCGCCCCGGTGGTGGTCAGCCCGCTGACCGCCTCGAAAATGGCGTCGGTGAAAACAAGACCGGGACAGGCCAGGAGAAAGGGCAGCGCGGCGAAACCGGCGGTAGAGACCCAGCTCAACACCGTCAGCAGGAAGGACTGGCGCGCCGTGAGCTGAAAACGGCCGGGTTGAGCGGTGCCGAGCGCCAGCGCCAGACCGAAAAAAGCGGTTATCGCCGCTGCCAGCAAGAAGGCAGATGCCCCGGCCTCCCGCGCCAGCCCCTCGGCCAGAGCCGGAAACAGCATCGCAACCGCAAGCACCAGCAGCAGCAGTCCGTTCACAAACAGAACCGGCCGAAGGTCGATCACACCATCCCCCACCCCCTCATCATGCCCGACTCTTGACCCTGATCCCCCGGACTTGTCCAGCGAATCGTGTCTTACCGCTTTGTCCTGGACGGGGGGCAGAGCGGCGCGGCGAATCCGATCCGCCGCCGCGCACGGTCGTGACAACGGCTCCAAACCGGGCTAGGGTTGCCGTCAGGGATATCTGCCTGGGAGATGCCGGTAATGCATGCGATCGTGACCTCGGCGATCGAGGTCGTCATTGTGGCCTTGAATCTTTACTGGTACGTGGTCCTGGCTGCGGTGGTGATAAGCTGGCTGGTCGCGTTCGGGATCATCAACACCTATCATTCGACCGTTCGAACCGCGCTGACCGTTCTGTCTCGTCTGACCGAACCGGTGCTGCGGCCGATCCGCCGGGTGATGCCGGATCTCGGCACGGTTGATCTGTCGCCGATCGTGCTGTGGCTGGGTCTCTATTTCGTGATCCGGGTGCTGGAGCAGCTTCGCTACTCGATCTGACGATGACCGCCGCCGCCTCGCCTTTTACTGCCGCCAGCGGCGGGCTGCGCGTTACCGTCCGGCTGACCCCCAAGGCCAGCCGTGACCGGGTGGTTGGCTTCGCCGCCGATGCCGACGGTCTGCCGATGCTGAAGGTGCAGGTCACTGCCGTGCCCGAAGATGGCAAGGCCAACGCCGCTTTGCTCCGCCTGCTGGCCAAAAGCTGGCGCCTGCCCCGCACCACCCTGACTGTCGTCCAGGGCGCCACCGACCGGCGCAAGGTGATCGAGATTTCCGGCGATGCCGCCTTGTTGCGGCCGCGCCTTGAACAATGGATGGCCGAACATCATGACTGACGCCACGCTCATCGATGGCACCCTCTTTTCCACCGGGCTGCGCGACCGGATCGCCACCCAGGTCAAGGCTCTGCGCGAGTCGCACCGGATTACCCCCGGTCTGGCCGTGGTGCTGGTCGGTGAAGATCCGGCCAGTCAGGTCTATGTCCGCAGCAAGCACAAGCGGACCACCGAGGCGGGGATGGAATCCTTCGTCCACACTCTGCCGCCCGATACCTCGGAAGACGATTTGCTGACCCTGATCGGTGGCCTCAACCATGATCCGGCGGTGCATGGCATTCTGGTTCAGTTGCCCCTGCCCCGTCACATCGACCCACAGAAAGTGATTGAGGCGATCGATCCGGCCAAGGATGTCGATGGCTTCCATCCGGTCAATGTCGGTCGGCTGGCCTCGGGGGGGGAGGCCCTGGTTCCCTGCACCCCTTATGGCTCGCTGCTGCTGCTGCGCAACCAGCTGGGCGATTTGTCCGGCTTGGAAGCGGTGGTGATCGGCCGCTCCAATATTGTCGGCAAGCCGATGGCCCTGTTGCTGCTTCAGGAAAACTGCACCGTCACTTTGGCCCATTCGCGGACCCGTGATCTGCCGGCGGTGGTTCGCCGCGCCGATATCGTCGTGGCCGCGGTCGGCAAGCCGGAGATGGTCCGGGGCGCGTGGCTGAAACCCGGCTGCACCGTGATCGATGTCGGGATCAACCGCGTCGCCAAGCCTGCTCCTGAAACCGGGACCCGTCTGGTGGGCGATGTCGCTTTCGCCGAGGCGGTGACGGTTGCCGGGGCGATCACTCCGGTTCCCGGGGGGGTTGGGCCGATGACGATCGCCTGCCTGCTGCGCAACACCCTGGTGGCGTGTGCCCGGCAAAACCACCTGACGCTCGACACGATCTGATCCTGACCCGCTGACTGCGGAGCAATGCTGATGTCCTCCCCCCCGCCGCTTGCCCCCGGACTCTCTCTCGACCACCTTGCCGATCTGGTGACGGCCGCCCGCCGGGCCGGAGCCGATGCCGCCGAGGCGGTACTGATTGATTCGACCTCGCTGTCGGTCGGCTGGCGCCTTGGGGCGCTGGAACGGCTCGAACGTGCCGAGGGCGGTGATCTCGGTCTGCGGGTGCTGATCGGCCAGCGTCAAGCCTTTGTCTCCTCCTCCGACCGTTCGGCTCCGGCTCTGGCCGAACTGGTCGAACGGGCGGTGGCGATGGCCCGGATCGTGCCGGAAGATCCCTGGTGCGGTCTGGCCGAACCCGAGCAACTCGCCCGTACCCGGCCCGATCTCGATCTGTACGATCCAAGCGAGCCGGCAGCCTCGGAGTTGATCGAGTCCGCCCGCTGCGCCGAGGAGACCGCCCGCGCTGTGGCCGGGATCACCAATTCTGACGGGGCCGACGCCAGTTGGGGCCGGTCGCGGGTGGTGTTGGCCGGGTCGAACGGCCTCGCGGTTTCTTACTGGGTTAGCCATTCCTCGCTGTCGATCGGGGTGTTGGCCGGCGATGCCGCCCAGGGGATGGAACGCGATTATGACCATACCAGCGCGGTGCATCGGGCTGATCTACGTCCGGCCGAGGAGATTGGCGCCGAAGCCGCCCGCCGCGCGGTGCGCCGGCTCGGCGCCCGCAAGGTTGGGTCTTGTCAGGTGCCGGTGGTGTTTGACCCCCGGGTTGCGCGCGGCCTGCTCGCCAGCTTCGTCGGGGCGATCAATGGGGCTGCGGTGGCGCGGGGGACCAGCTTTCTGAAAGACCGGCTCGGCGAGGCGGTGTTTGCGCCTGGGATCCGGATCATCGACGACCCTCACCGTCAACGTGGTCACCGGTCACGGCCGTGCGATGGCGAGGGTTTGCCCACCCAGCGTCGGGCGATTGTCGAGGACGGGGTTTTGACTCAGTGGCTGCTGGATCTGCGCTCGGCCCGTCAGCTCGGTCTGACTCCGACCGGTCATGCCAGCCGCAGCACCGGCGCGCCGCCCAGTCCCAGTGCCAGCAATTTCCATCTTGAAGCCGGTGCGATCACGCCGGCCGAGTTGATTGGCGACATTCCTGACGGATTTTACGTCACCGAACTGTTCGGTCAGGGGGTCAATGGCATCACCGGTGATTATTCACGCGGGGCCGCCGGGCTGTGGATTTCCGGCGGGGAGTTAGCTTTCCCGGTCGCCGGGGTCACCATTGCCGGCAATCTCAAGGACATGTTCCGCGCCCTGATTCCGGCCAATGATCTGGAATTGCGTCATGGGATTGATTCGCCGACCCTGCGGATTGACGGGATGACTCTCGCCGGCCGTTAGTCGGGCTTCCGCCCGAACCCGATTGGGGCGGAGCCCCAAACCCCCCTTTCTCTTGAGAGGGGGGAATCCCCGAGACTTGACAGCGGCCGGGCGGCAGCGTCACTGTCTGGTCACAGACCGAAGGGGAGCCCCGGCGTGACGGGGCTGAGAGGCCGACCTGAGTGCAGCGGCGACCCTTGGAACCTGATCCGGGTCATTCCGGCGAAGGGATTCGGCGTCTTCCGCCCTATGATCCTGCGCCAGTACGACTGATCCCGGCCCCCTCCAGACAGGAAAGAGGCGAGGATGTCCGACCACGCTGCCCCCGCTCCCCGCATCACCACCGGCCCGTTGCCCGGTTCGCGCAAAATTTACGTCGAGGGTTCGCGGCCCGACCTGCGCGTGGCTATGCGCGAGGTTGATCTGGCCTCTGGCTGTGGCGAGCCGCCGGTTCGGCTGTATGATTGTTCCGGCGCCTATACCGACCCGGCGGTCAGCGTCGATATTACCCAGGGCCTGCTGCCGCTGCGCGCGGCCTGGATCGCCGAACGGGGGGATGTCGAAACCTATCCCGGTCGTCCCCATCGTCCTGAAGATGACGGGCTGAAGCCGGGGGAAACGATCGCCGTGCCGGTGTTCGACCGGGCCGGACGGTTGCCGCTGCGGGCCAAACCGGGCTGCCGCCCGACCCAGCGGGCTTATGCGCGCGCCGGAATCGTCACCCCGGAAATGGAATATGTCGCGATCCGCGAAAATCTGCGCCGGGCCGAACAGGCGGCGGCAGGCGAGCGCGACGGGGAAAGCTTCGGCGCCGAAATTCCCGACGAAGTGACTCCCGAATTCGTCCGCGATGAGATCGCCCGGGGCCGGGCGATCTTGCCGGCCAATCCCAATCATCCCGAAGCCGAGCCGATGATCATCGGCCGCAACTTCCTGACCAAGATCAACGCCAATATCGGCAATTCCGCGGTGGCCTCCTCGGTTGAGGCCGAAGTGGAGAAGATGGTGTGGGCGATCCGCTGGGGCGCCGATACGGTGATGGATCTGTCCACCGGCCGCCATATCCACGCCACCCGCGAATGGATTCTGCGTAATTCTCCGGTGCCGATCGGGACCGTGCCGATTTATCAGGCGTTGGAAAAGGTCGATGGCCGGGCCGAAGATCTGACCTGGGAAGTGTTCCGCGACACTCTGATCGAGCAGGCCGAGCAGGGAGTCGATTATGTCACGATCCACGCTGGCTTGCGTCTGGCCCATATTCCGCTGACCGCCCGCCGGGTAACCGGCATCGTCAGCCGGGGCGGGTCGATCATGGCCAAATGGTGCCTGGCGCATCACCAGGAGAATTTCCTCTACACGCATTTCGATGAGATCTGTGAAGTTCTGTCGGCCTATGACGTCGGCCTGTCGCTCGGCGACGGATTGCGGCCCGGCTCGATCGCCGATGGCAATGACGCGGCCCAGTTCGGCGAACTGGAAACCCTGGGGGCTCTGGCCCATCGCGCCTGGGCGTTTGACACCCAGGTGATGATCGAAGGCCCCGGCCATGTGCCGATGCATAAGATCAAGGTCAATGTCGAGAAGCAGCTTGCTTTGTGTGGCGAGGCCCCGTTCTACACGTTGGGGCCGCTGGTAACCGATATTGCCCCCGGCTATGACCACATCACCAGCGCGATCGGGGCGGCGATGATCGGCTGGTTCGGGACGGCGATGCTGTGTTACGTCACCCCGAAAGAGCATCTTGGTTTGCCCGATCGCCAGGATGTGCGCGAGGGGGTGGTGACTTACAAGCTGGCGGCCCATGCAGCGGATCTGGCCAAGGGGCATCCCAGCGCCCGCCGCCGCGATGATGCGCTGAGCCGGGCGCGGTTCGACTTCCGCTGGCGCGATCAGTTCAATCTTTCGCTGGATCCGGAAAAGGCTCAGGAGTTCCACGATCAGCATCTGCCGGCCGAAGGCGCCAAACTGGCGCATTTCTGCTCGATGTGCGGGCCGAAGTTCTGTGCCTATCAGATCTCGCAGGAAGTGCGGGATCTCGCGGGACAGCAGGAAGGCATGACGGCGATGAGTGAGAAGTTCCGCGCCGAGGGCGGCGAGATTTATCAGCCGGCGACCCCGGCGGCGGAATAGTCCCTCTACCGGGGCTGCCGCCCCGGTCCCCGCCTGGAGGCTGCGCCCCCAGACCCCTGCTTTTTTCAAAAAAAAGGGGGTCTGGGGCATCGCCCCAGCCGGGTGCGGGCGGGAGCCCGCTTGCACCTGATGGCCAGCTTATGCTCTGCTGAGAGAAATGAAAGAGCTTGTCCGCCTTTGCGGCCGTGCCCTGGCGCTGGCCCTGGTTTCAACCCCGCTGGCGGCGGCTCCGGCGGCAACGCCCGATGTTGCCGAACTGGCATCCCGCACATTCCTGCTGTCCTGCGTCGCCTATGCCGGCGATTACCCATCTTTGCGGGCTCATCTGGAACCCGGCCAGGATCTCGCTTTGCCACGCCTGCCCGCCGAGGCCGCCCGACCCTATTTGCGGGGACAAGAAGGCGATGCCTGGGTTCGAACCGATGCGGGTCTAGTGCTGGCGTTGTTGCAGCCGGACGAATCCTGTGTGGTGTTCGTCCGCAAAGTGGCGACAGAGAAATTATACCGGCGGCTGGAAACCGATCTGCGCGTCGGATTGGGCGCCTCTTTCACCGTGCGGGCGGCCGGCGATGAAACCCGCCAGGGAATGCGCTCGCGGGCGTTCGACCTGATCCCGGCCGGCAGTTATCGCGAAGGACTGAAACGCCAACTCGGCAGCGAGCCGCCCGGGGCGCGCGTGGTGCTGACCACCGCCAACGGCACCAATCCCGACCTTCAAGCGATCCTCACCATCGGCACGAGGCCACCACCATGAGGGTGCACTCCGTTCTGGCGTTGCTGGTCTTGCTGTCGGCCTCTCCCGCTTTGGCCGGTTCCGCCCCCGATCCGGCCCGGATGCGCGATCAGACCAGTCGGCTGGCGGTCGCGGTGCTGGGCGAAATCTGCCTGCTCAATCTGGGCGATCCGGTTGGAATCACCGCCGCGACCGCCCCGGGGAGCCAGTATGGATTCATTGATGCTCCCAACGATATTGCCACTCCCCTCCTCAACGGCCGTAAAGGCACCGTGCGGGTGTTGCGCCGGGCCGGACTCGGCGCGATCACCCTGGTGGCCCCTCAGGATGGTGATTGCGCGGTGATGGCCGAATATGCCGATTCCGGCTCGATTCGCGCTTATCTGCTGGCGATGATCGAACGCGGCGGGCTCAAGGATGGCGGGACTCTGATGCCGGTCGATAGCCGCGACAGCGATGGCGTGCGGCTGACCGATTATGCCTTCACCCCGGCGGGCTGGTTCGCCAAGATGCTCGCCCGCCGCTTTGGGGGCGATGGCGGAGTCCCGCTGCCGCTGGTGACCGCAGTTTCTCCACCGGGGCGAAGCGCGACCGAAGCCGTTCTGTCGGTGCGGCGGCCCTTGAATCGGTGATGGCGGGGCTGCCGCCCCGTTCCCCGCCTGGGGCGATGCCCCAGACCCCCTTTTTTGAAAAAAGAAGGGGGTTCGGGGTCTCCCCGAGCGGGTTCGGGCGGCAGCCCGACACTTAAAACTTCAAAGACAGACCCGTCATCCCGTAATAACCGTCGTTCTGCAACAAGCCTTTATACTGATTATTCGACAGGTTATAAAGTCCACTCTGGAACTCTGCATATCCAGCCGAGACCAGTAGATCCACTCCAGGACTGAACGCATATTTGCCAGAGGCCTGATAGATGTTGATCGTATCATCATCGTGCTTGGCGAACCCATAAGCATCAAGCTTGGCGCCTCGGGTTTCCGAGTGGAAATAAGCGAAGCTGACGGTGTACGGGCCGGTGGCATATTGCAGGCCGACGTCATAGCCCTGCCCGCCGTAATCATAGCGGTAATTCACCCCGTCGCCGACGCCAAGGGCTCTGCTGATCGTGGCCGCCGCAGCACTGCCCACGGGGTTGTTGGTGACGCTGCCATTGGCTCCAAAATTCGTCGTGGAAACATTTCCTGCCCTGGCGATCTGGTCACGGGCAAGCTGATAGGATCCGCCGAGGGTGAAGCCGGCGTAAGAGAGTTGGGTGCCGCCGGTATATTGGCTGAGACTCTCCCCTGCCGATAAAAGAGTCTGGAAGAAACCGGCCGAAGCCTTGATTCCGACCGGTCCAATCGCGCGGTTATAAGCGGCGCCAAACCCATAGGCCTGAGCCTGACTGGTCCCCTGGTTACGATTATCCTCGGTGCTGGCATCGGGAATATAGGTTGTCCCGAACGTCAGGCCCGCAAACGCCGGAGTGAAATAGCTGATCTTCTCCGCCTTGTTGTCAGCGATAACGGAGGTGGTTTGCCAAACCCCGGTGTAACCCTCCCGTTCGTTGAGCCCCTCAACCACCGCCGGACGCGCCACGGCGAAACCAGCGGTCGCCATTCCACCGTCATTCCAGTTGTTGGCAGCGTCGGGAGCCTGAACATGGAGTTGATAGGCCGCGTTCTTAAAGGTTCCGAGCATCAATTTGCCGAAGCCACCTTCGACCCAGGCGTAGCTGTGATCAATCGGGTCGGTGGTCTGGTCGGTATGGCCGCCGGCCTCCAGCGACACGAACACCCCGACTTTCAGCCCATTGTCGAGAGCGGTACTGCCCTGAAACCAGATCTCGTTGTCACCCTTGATATCAGCGGTGTTATAGGCGTGAAGGCTGGAACCGGCTGCGGTCTGCGCGCCAGTGTAGTCGCCATTCTGGTTGGCTCCCACCACCCACCATTTTGAAAAACCGCCAACTTTGATCGCAATCGGTTCCGCTGCCCCAGCAGAATTGATGCTGGCAAAGCCGACTGTCGCCAGTGCAGTCCCGACAAACAGAATTTTTCTCATTACCGCCCCTCGTCCCTGGGAACTCTCCTCCTCCCAAGAAAGAGAGTTCATAATTTTACGGAAACACTTGGTATTTCCAATAAATTACAAATTTTGTAAAAAAAATAAAGCATCAACATTTTTTCCACAAAAAAAGGGCGGCCCGCTGGGCCGCCCTTCTCGAAAAAACGGACGTTCTGTTTAGAACTTCAGCGCCAAGCCGGTCATGCCGTAGTAGCCGTCGTTCTTCAGCAGATCCTTGTACTGCTCGTTGGCATGGCCATAAGCACCACTCTTGTACTCGGCATAGCCAACCGAGGTCAGCAGATCGATACCGGGGCTCAGGCTGTACTTGCCCGAGAACTGGTAGAAATCCATGGTGTCGTTGCCGTAGGAGGACAGGTCCGCAAACGTTCCGGTCGCCGACTTCAGACCTTCGGTCTCGGAATGGAAATAAGCAAAGCTGAGGGCATAGGGGCCAGTGGCATACTGCAAGCCAACGTCGTAGCCCTGCCCGCCGTAGTCGTACTTGTACCCCGTGGCGGTGCTGCCGAGGGCGGCCCTCAGAATGCTGGTCGCGCCGCCCAGCGGATTGTTGTTAACAGAGGAGGAGCCGTTCTGACCGGTGCCAGTGGTCGGGGAGGCGCCGCTTCCACCAATGGCATCACGAGCCAACTGATAAGAACCGCCGAGAGTGAAGCCGGCGTAAGACAGCTGGGCGCCGCTCGAATACTGGAACAACTGCTCCCGCTGGCCCAGGATAGAATGGACGAAACCACCCGAGAGTTTGACACCGACGGGACCGACGCTACGGGCATAGCCAGCACCAACACCATAGGCTTGAGCCTGGCTGGTGCCCTGGCCCCGATTATCTTCGGTGGTGGCATCCGGCACATAAGTGGCGCCCAGGGTCAGACCGGCGAACACCGGAGTGACATAGGTGATCTTTTCCGCCTTATTGTCGGTGATGATCGCCGTGGTATTAGTGGCCGAGCTGAAGCCAACCCGCTGGTTCAGACCTTCGACGGCCGCCGGGCGAGCCACTGCGTAATTGCCAGTAACGATGCCGCCATCACCCCAGTTGCTGGCTGCGTCGGGAGCCTGGACATGGAGCAGAGCCGCGCCATTCTTCAGGGTGCCGAGCATCACCTTACCGAAGCCACCCTCGACCCAGGCATAAGACTGGTCGATCGGATCGGTGGTCTGATCGCCGTTGCCGCCAGCTTCGAGCGACACGAACACGCCGACTTTCAAACCATTGTCGAGCGCGGTCTCACCCTTGAAGTGGATCTCGTTGTCGCCCTTGACATCTGCGGTGTTGTAGCTGCTGGTGCCCCCGATGGCGTAGGCGCCTGCGGTAGAGCTAGGGTAGGCCGCCTTGGCGCTGGTCAGGGCACCGGTGTAATCGCCGCTCTGGCTCGCGCCGACGACCCACCACTTGGAGAAACCACCGACGCTGATCTTGATCGGGTCGGCTGCTTGAGCGGCGTCGATGCCGAAGAGGCTGGCCGCAACCAGCGCAGTGCTGGCGAAAAGAATCTTTTTCATGGTGTCTCCTCATCTCGGAACAACGACGCCAGAACCGCGCGACCGTTTGCTCCACCGCCACGATTCCAGCGAATTGCTGCGGCCAGAAAGCCATGATCCCCCCGGCATCGTCAAGTCGCCCCCCGGGGCGGCGTTGTGAAAGCCGCGCACTGTGGCAGGAAAGCAACATCAGTGGGGGAGGGTTGGCCCGGGTAGGACAAAACCGGACACAACCGGCTTTGAATTATCCGCCCCCCTGAGCAAGCGGACGAGTAATAAAGGAGGAGACGACGGTAATAGTTAAAGGACTCCGGCCGGAACTCTCTCCGGCCGGACCAGGATCTGCGGATAAATGACGATTCCGTGACAGACGAGACGGCTTAATGAGCGTCGAGCGGATCGAGACCGTGCTGGCGCAGAGCGGCAAACGCGGCCAGACGGCTGGTGGCCGTGCCGATCCGGGTTCCATCCGCCGCATGAATTGACCATTCCCGGTCGCCGACCCGGCGGATATAGGCCACCCGGGCCAAGCCCCAGCCGGCAAGATCGACCGGCCCCGGCGTCAGCGCCGCCGAGAGAGGGGAGGGGGAATTCGAATCGAAAGCGGGAAGGGCCATGATTAAACCTCCTCGGTACCGGGCACCCGGATCGCAATCGTGCGGACCCGGGCCTCGGGCTGACGCCGGAACAGATCGACATGAAGCAGACCGCGTTCGAGCGAAGCTCCCTCGACCTCGATTCCCTCGGCCAGAACGAAGGAGCGCTGGAACTGGCGGGCGCCGATCCCGCGATGGATAAAGATTCGCTCGCCTCCCTCCTCGGCCTGACGGCCTCGGATCACCAATTGATTATCCTCGACCGCCACGGACAGATCGGCCATGGCAAAGCCGGCAACAGCGAGGGTAATCCGCAGGCGATTCTCATCGACCTGCTCAATGTTATAGGGCGGATAACCTTCCGGAGAGGTCTTCGAAATCCGGTCGAGAACCCGCTCGAAATGATCAAATCCGAGCAGCAGCGGGCTGTTGAAGGTGGAAAGGCGGGACATGGTAGGAGGTCTCCTCCGTCGGCGAGCGAGAACAACCGGCCAGAGCCCGTAACGGCACCCTGGCCTTGACCTAGAATCTTGGGAGGAATCCGGCTGTCGTCAAGCACCACCGAATACGGCAGCCGCCCTGCTGTCCCGCGAGATCCGCACGGTTGCATCGTCCCGGCCAAGGGGTATCATGGCCAAGACTCGTCCTTAAAGACGCAAGACGCGGTGGGGGCAGACATGACAACCAACATCCTCTCGGTGATTTCCGCCCTGGCCGAAGCGGCCTCGACCCGGCGTGACTCGGCCTTTGCCCGGCCGCCCAAACCGCTCATCACCTTGTCCCGCGATTTCGGGTCTGGCGGCGATATCATTGCCACCCGGCTCAGTCAGGTGCTCGAGCTGCCGCTTTACGACCATCAACTGCTGAATGAGATTGCGGTGCGGCTGAAGGATGATCCGGCCATCATCCGCATGCTTGATGAAGAGTTCGGCCGGGCCAAGGATATGTGGCTGTATCGCTTGCTGTCGGGGAAGGATGTCAGCCCCGACGCCTACCGCGATTCGCTGATCAAGGTGGTGACCAGCCTCAACCGGGTTGGCGGTATCGTCATTGGCCGAGGGGCTCACGTCATTCTGGCCGGAGCCTGTGCCCTACGCGTGCGGATCGCCGGCACCCCGGAGATCTGTGCCCGCCGGATGGCCGCCGCCGGTCATGGTGACGAGGCAACCCTGCTGGCCAAGGCGCAGGAGATTAATCACAAGCGCGGCCAGTTCGTCTGGGACGTGTTCCAGTCCCGTCTGTCCGATGCCAGTGAGTTCGATCTGACCCTCAACACCGACCGGATGGAGGATTTCGAGGAAGTGGTCGAAACCATCGTCCTGCTGGCCCGCGCGGTGCAAAGCGGTCGGGTGTTGCGTCACGACCTGAAGCCGGCCTGAGTCCGTCGGGCGGGGCTGGAATCGGATCAGCCCCGCCCGAATTTCGTACCGACCGGATCATTCCGGCGGGTGAATCCGCCCTGAAACCATATTATAAGGGCTGTTCCGGTCTTTTCTGGCCGGATCACGGATTCAAGAGGAGGCCAAAGCGGTCGGAGATTCCTCCCTTCCCTCTCCGGAAGGCCTGGCCCCGGACGGGGGCACTGTCCTGTTGCCGGATTCATCGGTCGGCTTCATCGATGCCTTCGCCTCTCTCCCGCCCGGTGAGATCGGTCGGCGTTGGGATCTCGCCCAGGCGCTGTTGCGGGACAATGGCGTCACCTACAATATTCATGGCGACCGGACCCGATTCGACCGTCCCTGGCAACTTGATCCGCTCCCGCTGATTCTGCCGGCAACGGAATGGACCAGCCTCGCCGCTGCGATCGCCCAACGCGCTGAATTGCTCGAAACCGTGCTGTCTGATCTGCACGGACGGCGCGGCCTGATCGCCGATGGGCTGCTTCCGCCCGGCCTGCTCTATGCCAGCCCGGCCTTTCTCCGCGCCTGTCATGGCTGGCAGCCCTGGGGCGGTCGCTATCTCCAGCTTTATGCCGCCGATCTCGGCTGCGGCACCGATGGACTCTGGCGGGTGATCACCGATCATGCCGAAGTTCCGGCTGGAACCGGCTATACCCTGGAAAACCGCACCATCGTTACCCGGGTGTTGCCCGAGATGCACCGCTCGCTTCAGGTCGAGCGACTCGGGCCATTCTTCGACGGATTGCGCCGCAGTCTGTTGGCCCTGACCCCCCGGCGCACCGAAGTGCCCCGGATGGTCCTGCTGACCCCCGGCCCCTTCGATGAAGCCTATTTCGAACATGCCTTCCTCGCCCGCCAACTGGGGATCACCCTGGTGGAGGGGGAAGATCTCACCGTCCGCGATCGCACGGTGTTTCTGAAAACCCTGACCGGCTTGCAACGGGTTGACGTGATCTTGCGCCATATCGAAGGCGATTGGTGCGACCCACTTGAATTGCGGGGAGATTCTGCTCTTGGCGTTGCCGGTCTGGTTCAGGCAGCCCGGGCCGGCAATGTCGCTCTGGCCAATGCCTTGGGTGCCGGGCTGATCGATGGCGCGCAGATCATGCCGTTTCTGCCGGCGATTGCGGAACGAACCCTTGGCCAGCCTCTGGCCCTGCCTTCGGTGCCGACCTGGTGGTGCGGCGATGCCCAGAGCTACCAGACCGTGCGGGAGTCCTTCGACCGGATGGCGCTGCGCCCGGCGTTCCGCCCCCGGGTTGCCCCCGTCTTTCCGGCCCAGCTTTCCGCTGCTGAACGTCAGACCCTGGTGACGACGATCGAACAACGCCCCTGGGAATGGGTTGCCCAGGCGGTGGAGGATCTGGCCACGGCGCCGGTCTGGCATCATGGCCGGCTCGAACCCCGACCGGTGACGCTGCGGGTGTTTGCCGTGGCGGGGGAACGCGGCTGGACGGTGATGGCGGGCGGTCTGGTGCGGGTGACGGATCCTCGCCGCCCGGCCCGCTCCGGTCTGGCCACCGGGGGAGGGATCAGCAAGGATCTGTGGGTGTTGTCGGCGACCCGACCCTCATCTCCGACCACGCAACGGCCGGTCTCCAGCCGGGTGACTCTGGTGCGGGGCAGCCGCGATTTGCCGTCGCGGGTTGCCGATGACATGTTCTGGCTTGGCCGCAACCTTGAACGCTGTGAAACCACCACCCGGTTGTTGCGCGCGGTTCTGCAACGCACCGAGGAGGCGCTCGACCAGGGGGATGGTCCGCGCGCCAGCGAGGTGGTGGCCACTGTGGGCCGTCTCGGGCTGGTGTTACCCCCCGGGCTCAAGGCGCATCCGCCCCAGCAATTGCCGCGACGGGTGGTCGAATTTCATGCCACCACCCATGCCGGCAGCCTTGCCGACCATGCCGAACGGATGATCCGTGGCGCCGGCAGCCTGCGCGACCGCTTGTCGCTCGATACCTGGCGGGCGTTGCAGCGCCTGAAGGATGAGGTTTCCGCTTTGACCGGCCGCGACCGCCGCAGCGATACCCAGGGCCGGCTCAATCAGGTGGTGCTGACGGCTGAAGCGGTTAGCGGTCTGGCGATGGAGAACATGACCCGGGGGCCGATGTGGCTGTTCTGGGACACCGGACGCCGGGTCGAACGCGCCGCAGCGATTGCCGATACTTTGGGGGGCGCCCTCAGCAACGCTGATGACGAGCAGATGGTGCCGATGGATTTGCTGCTTGAGGTGTGGGACAGCGTGATGACCTACCGCTCGCGCTATCTGGCGGCGCCGCGCCTGCCGGCGGTGCTGGATTTGCTGATGTGCGACGAGAACAACCCGCGCGCCCTGATTTTCCAGTTGGCCGCGCTGGAAAGTCATATGGACCGGCTGGTGAGCATCTCGGGGGATACGGGTTTTCTCCGCCCGGAGCAGCGACTGATGACGGTGCTGTGCGGCATTGTTCGGACCACCGATGTTGCGCTGCTGGCGGATAACAGCCAGGGAGAGGGCTTCGTCGATGCCGAACGTCTGCTCGAACAATTGCGCTCCCGCTTGTGGGAATTGTCCGAGGTGATTTCGCGCGAATATTTCACTCATGCACAGTGGCGCTTGCCGATGGCGCCGATGGACCCTTTGCCATGAAGTTCCGTGTCCGCCACGTCACCCGCTATCATTACGGTGCGGCGGTTTCGCTGTCGCATCATGCGGCCCATCTGCGCCCGCGCGGCACCACCCGTCAGCGTCAGCGTGAGGTCAGTCTGACGATCCGGCCTGACCCGGCGGTGCTGACCGATGGCGGGCTCGATTATTTCGGCAATCCGATTACCTTCTTCACGATCCAGGAACCGCATACCACTCTGGAGATTGAAGCCGGCTTTGTGGTTGAGACTCTGCCGCCGCCGCCACTGCCGCCGCAAGGCGGTCCCGCCTGGGAGAACGTGCGGGACCAGTTGGCGATTGGGAGTGGTCCCGGGGTTGAGCGGGCGCTTGATTTTCTGTATCCCTCGCCGCAGATCCCGCTGTTGGCGGAAGCGGCGGCCTATGCCGCGCCGAGTTTTTCCCCGCGCCGTCCGCTGATTGAGGCGGTGATGGATCTGACTCAGCGGATTTTCACCGATTTTACGTTTGATCCGGATGCCACGGCGGTCGGGATTCCGTTGGCGGAGGTGTTTGCGGGGCGGCGTGGGGTTTGCCAGGACTTCGCCCATACCGGAATTGCCTGTTTGCGGGCGATCGGTTTGTCGGCCCGCTACATCAGCGGCTATATCCGCACTTTGCCGCCGCCCGGTCAGGAGAAACTTCAGGGCGCTGACGCTTCGCATGCGTGGTTTGCGGCGTTTGTGCCCGGTTGGGGGTGGCTGTCGGTGGATCCGACCAACAATGTGTTGGCCGGTGAGGATCATGTGGTGGTCGCCTGGGGGCGTGATTATGACGATGTCAGCCCGATCCGGGGAGTGGTTCTCGGCGGCGGTGATCATCACATCGATGTTGAGGTCGATGTCGATCCGTTTTAGCGGGCTCCCGCCCGCACCCGGCCGGGGCGAGGCCCCGGACCCCCTTTCTTTTTAAAAAAAAGGGAGGTTTGGAGGCATCGCCTCCAAGCGGGGGGCGGGGCGGCAGCCCCGCTCAGCAAAAACGCCCGCCCGGGAGTCCCGGACGGGCGTTTTCGTCAAAAAACAACCGTTAGCGCAGCGCGATCACCATCGCGTCGGCCACGGCAACCTTCTGCGACGCGCGACCGCGTTCCAGATCGGTCGTCGCCTCGGTCACCGCCGCCTCAGCCGCCGCACGACGCTCCTCGGCCAACGCGGAGGTCAAATCCTCCAGCGGGAAGGCTTCTTCCGCCAACACGGTGACCCGCTCGCCGGTGACTTCAACGAAGCCGCCGGCAACGAAGATCCGGTTGGTGACCTTGCCACCGTTGTGAATGTCGATCACTCCCGGCCGAACGGTCGAAAGCAACGGGGCGTGCAGGGGAAGGGCGCCGAAATCGCCGTCCTCACCCGGAACCACCACCATTTCCACCGGCTCAGACAACAAAAGCTTTGCCGGCGACACCAATTCGAACTGGATCTTCTCGGCCATGCCGATGTTCCTTTACCTCGGGCCGTTACCGTCAGGCCGCCTCGGCCGCCATCTTCTTGGCCTTTTCGAGGGCCTCGTCGAGACCGCCAACCATGTAGAACGCCGATTCCGGCAGGTGATCGACTTCACCCCCGAGGATCGCCTTAAAGCCCTTGATGGTCTCTTCGAGCGAAACCAGCTTGCCGGGCGAGCCGGTGAAGACTTCCGCGACGTGGAACGGCTGGGACAGGAAACGCTGGATCTTCCGGGCCCGAGCCACGACCAGCTTGTCCTCTTCCGACAGTTCATCCATGCCCAGAATAGCAATGATGTCCTGCAGCGACTTGTAGGTCTGGAGGATGCGCTGCACTTCGCGGGCGATCCCGTAATGCTCTTCGCCGACGACGCGGGGGTCGAGCACGCGCGAGGTCGAGTCGAGCGGATCGACCGCCGGATAGATGCCGAGTTCGGCGATCTGACGCGACAGCACGGTGGTGGCATCAAGGTGCGAGAAGGAGGTCGCCGGCGCCGGATCGGTCAGATCGTCGGCCGGGACGTAAATCGCCTGGACCGAGGTGATCGAGCCCTTCTTGGTCGAGGTGATCCGCTCCTGCAACGCGCCCATGTCGGTGGCCAGAGTCGGCTGATAGCCCACCGCCGAAGGAATACGGCCGAGCAGCGCCGACACTTCCGAACCCGCCTGGGTGAAACGGAAGATGTTATCGACGAAGAACAGCACGTCCTGGCCTTCCTGGTCGCGGAAATATTCAGCGACGGTCAGGCCGGACAAAGCGACACGGGCACGGGCGCCCGGCGGCTCGTTCATCTGACCGTACACCAGCGCCACCTTCGAGCCGGGGCCGTCCAGCTTGATGACGTTGGATTCGATCATTTCGTGATAGAGGTCATTGCCCTCACGGGTCCGCTCGCCGACACCGGCGAACACCGAGTAGCCACCATGCGCCTTGGCGATGTTGTTGATCAGTTCCATGATCAGCACGGTCTTGCCGACGCCGGCGCCGCCGAACAGGCCAACCTTGCCGCCCTTGGCGTAAGGCGCGAGCAAATCAATGACCTTGATGCCGGTGACGAGAATCTGGGTCTCGGTCGACTGGTCGATGAATTCCGGCGCCTTGGCGTGGATCGGGGCGGTCGCTTTGGCGTTGATCGGGCCGCGCTCGTCGATCGGCTCACCGATCACGTTCATGATGCGGCCGAGGGTCTCGGGGCCGACCGGAACCCGGATCGACGCACCGGTGTCCCGCACTTCGGCGCCTCGGGTCAACCCATCGGTCGAATCCATCGCGACGGTCCGCACGAGCGACTCGCCCAGATGCTGGGCAACTTCCAGCACCAGACGATGACCCTGATGCTCCAGCTCAAGCGCGTTCAGAATGGCCGGCAGATGGCCTTCGAAGCGCACGTCCACGACCGCGCCCATAACCTGGGTGATCGTGCCGACAGTCTTGTTTGCCATGGTGTGCTCCTCGTCTTCCGTCACAGCGCTTCGGCGCCGGAGATGATTTCGATCAGTTCCTTGGTGATCTGTGCCTGACGCGACCGGTTGTATTTGATCGCCAGGCTATTGATCATGTCGCCCGCGTTGCGGGTGGCGTTATCCATCGCCGTCATCCGTGCCCCCTGTTCGGAAGCCTGGCTTTCCAGCAGCGCACGGAACACCTGGGTCGCCAGGTTGCGCGGCAGGATCGCAGCGAGGATTTCAGCCTCGCCCGGCTCGAACTCGTACACCGCTCGGGGACCGGAGGAGGCTTCCTCCTGCGCCGGAACCGGGAACGGGATCAGCTGCTGACGGGTGACCTGCTGCGAAATCGCCGACAGGAACCGGTTATAGACCACGGTGCAGACGTCGAACTCGCCCTTGGCAAACATCTCGGTGATGTGGGCCGCGACCGTATCGGCCTCGGGGAAAGTGATGCCTTTCCGCCCCAGCCCCTCGAATCCCTCGATCAGCAGGGGGGCAAACTCGCGCTTCAGCGCCTCGCGGCCCTTGCGCCCGACCGGCAGGATCAACACCCGCTTGCCCTTGGCCTGCAATTCGACAACGAGGTGGCGGGTGGCGCGAACCACCGACGAATTGAAACCACCGCACAGGCCGCGATCAGCGGTGACCGGCACGATCAACTGGACCGCCTCCGATCCGCTGCCAGCCAGCATCGCCGGGGCGCCAGCCTGGCCGGCCATTCCCGCCGCCAGAGTGCCCAGCATCCGCTCCATCCGCTCGGCGAAGGGACGGGCCGCTTCCGCCGCGGTCTGGGCCCGGCGAAGCTTGGAGGCCGCGACCATCTTCATGGCCGAGGTGATCTTGCGCGTCGATTTGACGCTGGCGATCCTCAGCCTTAGGTCCTTGAGGCTCGGCATGAACTCCTACACTCCCTTGCGGAGCGGGCTTCCGAGGGCGGCGGGCGCTGAGCCGACGTTCGGAAGGCCGCCCTCGCGACCCTTGGGTGACGAAAGGACGCCCCCGCCCCGTCCGGTTTCCGGACGGGGGGCAGAGGCGTCCAGGCGATCAGGCGAAAGTCTTGGTGAAGGCTTCGATGAAAGCCTTCAGCTTCGCTTCGGTCTCCGGCTTGATCTGCTTGTCGGCGGCGATGGCGGAGAGGATCTCCGGCGCCTTCGACTTCAGAGCGGCCAGCAGGCCCGCCTCGAACCGACCAACGTCGCGCACCTCGATCTTGTCGAGATAGCCCTTCACGCCGGCGAAGATCGAAACGACTTCTTCTTCGGTGGACAGCGGCGAGAACTGAGGCTGCTTCAGCAGCTCGGTCAGGCGCGCGCCCCGGCTCAACAGCTTCTGGGTCGCCGGATCGAGATCCGAAGCGAACTGAGCGAAAGCTGCCATTTCACGATACTGGGCCAGTTCCAGCTTAATCGAGCCGGCCACCTGCTTCATCGCCTTGATCTGGGCGGCGGAGCCGACGCGCGACACCGACAGACCGACGTTCACCGCCGGGCGGATGCCCTTATAGAACAGCTCGGTTTCCAGGAAGATCTGACCGTCGGTGATCGAAATCACGTTGGTCGGGATGTAGGCCGCCACGTCATTGGCCTGGGTCTCGATCACCGGCAGAGCGGTCAGCGAGCCGGCGCCAGCCGCATCGCCCATCTTCGCCGCACGTTCGAGCAGACGAGAGTGGAGATAGAACACGTCGCCCGGATAGGCTTCACGCCCCGGCGGACGGCGCAGCAGCAGCGACATCTGACGATAGGCCACCGCCTGCTTCGACAGATCGTCGTAAATGATCAGGGCATGCATGCCGTTGTCGCGGAAATACTCGCCCATCGCACAGCCGGCATAGGGAGCCAGGAACTGGAGCGGGGCGGGTTCCGACGCGGTCGCGGCCACGACGATGGTGTAATCCATCGCGCCGTAATCGGTCAGGGTCTTGACGATCTGGGCCACGGTCGAACGCTTTTGACCGACCGCAACATAGATGCAGAACAGCTTGGCGCTTTCGTCAGTGCCGGCGTGCGCGGCCTTCTGATTGATGATGGTGTCGATCAGAATCGCGGTCTTGCCGGTCTGACGGTCACCGATCACCAGTTCGCGCTGGCCACGCCCGATCGGGATCAGAGCGTCGATCGCCTTGATACCGGTCGACATCGGCTCATGCACCGACTTGCGCGGTACGATGCCGGGGGCCTTGACATCAACCTTCGAACGCTTCTCAGCGACGATCGGGCCTTTGCCGTCGATCGGGTTGCCGAGCGCATCGACGACGCGGCCGAGCAGGCCCTTGCCGACCGGCACATCGACGATTCCGCCGGTGCGCTTGACGACATCGCCTTCGCCGATCGAACGATCGTCGCCGAAGATCACCACGCCGACATTGTCGGTTTCGAGGTTCAGCGCCATCCCTTTGATGCCGCCGGGGAACTCGACCATCTCACCGGCCTGGACCTTGTCGAGGCCATGGACGCGAGCGATACCGTCGCCGACTTTAAGGACCTGACCGACCTCGGCAACTTCCGCCTCGGTTCCGAAGCTGGCGATCTGTTGCTTGAGGATTGCGGAGATTTCCGCGGCGCGGATTTCCATTATCCAACCCCTTTCATAGCGAGCTTGAGATGCTGCAGCTTCGTCTTCAGCGAGCTGTCAACCATTTGGGAGCCAACCTTGACCACCAGGCCACCGAGCAGGCCCGGATCCGTCTCGGCCTCAACCGAGACCGGGCCGCCGTAAATACCGCGCAGCGCGGTCGCCAGCGCTTCCTGCTGCGCTTCGGTCAGCGGAACGGCGCTGGTCACTTCGGCGGTCCGCTCCCCGCGCCGGGCGGCGAGCCGGACGAGATAACATTGCACAGCGCTGCCGGCCAGGAACAGGCGACGGTTCTGCGCCAGGACCCCGAGGAAACGGGTCACCAGCTCGGAGAAACCGGCGGCTTCGGCCAACGCGGCGATCGCCTTGCCCTGGTCAAGCCGGCTCAGAACCGGGCTCCCGACTAGGCGGCGCAGGTCAGCACTGGCCTGCAACATCGCTTTCAGCGCGCGGAGATCTCCGGCGACGACATCGAGACTGGACTGGGACTCCGCCAGCTCGAACAGGGCGCCGGCATAGCGGTCGGCGATCACGCCAATGGATTCGGATGGCACCTGGGCTAGTCCTTACGGATCGAGGGTCGACGCGGCGGTCGCAACATGCTGATCAAGCAGAAACATTTCTTCGCCGACCAAGGGAAAACCCCGGTAAGCGCGCCGGTTAACTAACACATCGCCGGGGGCCTTGCAAGCCCCGAACCTGCCCGTTCGGGGGAGGAGACCTTACTGGAAGCTGGTCGGATCGACATCGACCTGAAGCCGAATCCCGCGCGGCAGCGCCACGCGCCCCAGCCAATCGCGCAACCACGCCTGAAGCGCGACTGTCCGAGGCGCTTTCACTAGGAAACGACGACGGTGCCGCCCCCGCAGCAAGGCCAGCGGCGCCGGGGCCGGACCAAACAGATCGATCCCGGCCGTGAACGGAGCGGCACGGGCAAGACGGGCGGCGAAGCTGTCCAGGGTGGCCTCATCCTCCCCGGATAGAATCAGGGCTGCCAGTCGCCCGTAAGGGGGCATCCCGGCCTCCCGCCGTTGCGCCGCCTCGCGGGCGAGAAAGCCGTCACGATCGTCCGCCACCAGCGCCTGCATCACCGGATGATGCGGCTGCCACGTCTGGACCAGCACCCGCCCCGGCCGCTCGGCCCGCCCGGCCCGGCCGGCGACCTGGGAGAGAACCTGAAAGGTCCGTTCGGCGGCGCGCAGATCGCCGCCATCGAGACCGAGATCGGCATCGACCACCCCAACCAGGGTCAGATGGGGGAAATGATAGCCTTTGGCGACGATCTGAGTGCCAACCAAGAGATCAAGGTGCCGGTCTGCCATCGCTTCCACCAGGGTAGCGGCTGCGGTGGGACCGGTACAGGTGTCGGAGGTCATCATCGCCAGCCGGGCCTGGGGAAACAGCAGGGCCGCTTCCTCCGCCACCCGTTCGACCCCGGGACCGCAGGCGGTGAAGCCCTCCTCGCTGCCGCAGTCCGGGCATGTCTCCGGCCGGACCACATGAAGGCCGCAATGATGGCAGATCAGCCGGCCCCGGCTGCGATGTTCGACCAACCAAGCACTGCACTGCGGACAGCGCAGGCGAAAACCGCAGGCCCGGCACAGGGTCAACGGGGCATAACCGCGCCGATTCAGATAAAGCATTGCCTGTTCGCCGGCGGCCAGAGTCTCCTCCAGCGCCCGGGTCAGATCGGGGCCGAGCCAGCGCCCGCGCGGCGGTGGGACCCGGCGCAAATCGACCAGATCGATCCGGGGCAGCGCCGCTCCGGCATGGCGATCGGGCAGAGCGAGGCAGCGGTAGCGTCCAGCCTGGACATTGGCCATCGTCTCCAGTGCCGGGGTCGCCGAGGCCAGCACCACCGGAAAGCCACCGATCCGGCCGCGCACCACCGCCATGTCGCGGGCGTGGTAACACACCCCCTCTTCCTGCTTGAAGGCGGCGTCATGTTCTTCATCAACCACGATCAGGCCGAGATCGGGAAACGGCAGAAACAGCGCCGAACGGGCGCCGACCACCACCCGGGCGGTTCCCGAGGCGACCGCCCGCCAGGTGTCGCGACGCCGGGTCGGACCAATTTCGGAATGCCATACCGCTGGAGGACAGCCAAAACGGTCGGCAAATCGTGCCAACCATTGGGTCGAGAGGGCGATTTCCGGCAGCAGCACCAACCCCTGCCGCCCCGCCGCCAGGGCCGCCGCCAGAGCTTCGAAATAAACCTCGGTCTTGCCAGACCCGGTGACGCCATCGAGCAGAGTGACGGAAAATCCCGCCGTCACCGCTCGCCGTAATTCACGCGCCGCCGCCGCCTGACCGGGCGAGAGAACCGGGCCGGGGCGGTGCGGATCGGGCTGAGGCAGCTGTGGTCCGGTCGGGACGGAGTCTGCCACCAGAGCGCCCGCCGCAAGCAAACCGCGCACCACCCCCTCCCCGAGTCCGGCAGCGGCGGCGAGAGAAGCAACCGTCTGGGGCGGCAGCCGGGCGGCTGTCTCCAGCACCTGACGCCGGGCGGGAGTCAGCCGGACCCCGGCCGGCAGCGGACTGACCGGGGACAGAGACATCGGCTGGCGGGGGGGCGGCTCCATTGCCGTCTGAAGCATGGCCATTTTCAGCACCGCGCCGGGGGGGGACAGGGTGTAAGCCGCGACCCACCCGATCAGGGCGTACAGATCCTGCGGCAGTGGCGGCAGGTCCGGCAGAGTCCCGGTGATGAACCGCAGCCGTTTTTCCTCGATCGCCCCCTGCCCCGGTCCCCAGACCACCCCGACCAGGTCGCGCGGGCCGAGCGGAACGCGGACGAACTGTCCGAGCCGGACTGCGGCCCCGCCGACGCGATAATCGTACGGCCCGGTCAGAGGGAGCGGCAGCAACACCGCGACACGACTTCCAGGGGAGAATTCAACGGGAGGAGGGGTGGCGGTTCCGGCGGTCATGGGGTAGTCTCTAACCAATCGTCCTGGACGGTGACGGAAACGGCGACAGAACAAACGCCTTTCCGCTGGAAAGGAAACGGTTCCGCACCGGGGTTAGTGAGGGGGAGTCGGCATGGCGCGCAAGCGCGACGACGCGGTCGCTGAGATGGTGCTGCCCGACGAACGGCAGGTCGAGGCCTATTTACGGGCTCACCCTGATTACCTGATCCGTCATTCCGAATTGCTGCTCTCGTTGTCGCCTCCGTCACGGTGGGCCGGCGAGGATGGCGTGCTCGACATGCAAGTGTTCATGATCGATCGCCTGCGCGACGAACTGGACCGGGTGCATGGCGCGGCCGAGCATCTGATTCACACCAGTCGCAGTCATTTGTCGATCCAGACCCGGACTCATCGGGCGGTGCTGGCGATCCTCGCCGCCACCGATATGGCCGGACTGGCCGAAGCGGTCAGCGACGATCTGCCGGCTTTGCTCGATGTCGATGTCGCCACTCTTTGTTTCGAAGTTCCGGCCGAGCCGATTCCGGCTCTGACCGTGCCCGGCGTGCTGGCCCTGCCGTCCGGCACAGTGGTGCGAATGATCGGCGGCTCCGACCGGGATTGTGCCCTGACCGAAGACATGCCGGGCGATCCGATTCTGTTCGGCGACGGGGCTGGTCTGGTCCAATCTTCGGCGGTGGTCCGGGTGGCCCCCGGCGCCCCATGCCCGGACGGGATGATTGCTCTCGGCTCCCGCCACAGCCACACCTTCCATGCCGGCCAGGCGACGGAATTGATCACCTTCCTGGCCCGGGTGCTGGAAGTCTGTGTCTTCCGCCTGCTCCCTTAAATGGTGTTAGGATCAGACTCTCTTCATCGATAAATTGACGATTTTCCCCCTTCGTCATACTCTCTCCTTTGGGAGAAGAGTGGAGCACTCTCCGGAATTTGGCGAGGGGAATCGAGCGATGGATTTTATTACAGCGGTTAAGGTTTGCCTTGGGCAAAAATACGTTGCGTTCAGGGGTCGCGCTTCGCGGTCAGAATATTGGTATTTTGTACTTTTCAACCTGTTGATTAATTTGGTGGCGGGTGTCATCGATATCGCCATCAGCAGCCAAAATGGGTTTTCTCCAGCAGGTTTGATCGTTGCCATTGCTTTGTTGCTGCCGGGGCTCGGGGTCCTCGTTCGCCGGCTGCACGACATTGACCGCTCGGGCTGGTGGCTGCTGATCAGCTTGATCCCGCTGCTCGGGACGATTCTACTGCTGGTCTGGCTGTGCCGACGCGGTACCCAGGGGGACAACCGCTTTGGTTCGGATCCGCTGGTGCAAAGTTTATACGCCAAGGCCTGAGGGCGTCGCGTCACTTGAGCTCTGTCGTCGGATTGAGGGGGCAGCGGCCCCAGGGGAGGCCGATGGGGACGGCCTCCCTCATTCAACAGAACTGATACGGCACAAATCCCCGACTATTCTCATCAATCGAAATGGTGCTGCCGATCGGCGGGAACGCCCGCTGACGGCAGTCCCGCCGCTCGCAAATCCGGCAATTGACCCCGATCGGCCGCGCCGCCTCCTCGTGAGTCAGATCAAGCCCGGTGGCATAGATGAAATCAGCCGCATGAGCGACATCACAGCCGAGACCGATCGAACAGAGCCGGTCAGGACGAGTCCAGCCGCCGCCGCGCCGGGTCACCGTGCGGGCGATGCAGATGTAGCTGACATTATCGGGCATCCGCGCCAATTGGACCAGAATCCGCCCCGGCTGGGCAAAGGCTTCATGGACATTCCATAACGGACAGGCGCCGCCAAACCGGGTGAAATGAAACCGGGTGGCGGAATGACGCTTGGTGATGTTGCCGGCCCGATCAACCCGGACAAAATAGAACGGCACCCCCCGGGCGCCCGGCCGTTGCAGGGTCGAAAGACGGTGACAGACCTGCTCGAAACTGGCCCCGAAGCGCCCCTGGAGCTGTTCGATATCGTGCTTCAGGGCCATCGCCTGCTGGGCAAACAGCCGGTAGGGCATCAGCAGTGCCCCGGCAAAATAATTGGCCAGTTCGACCCGACAGATCGCACTGGCCTCCGGCGAGGAGAGATCGGCCGAGTCAACAATGCCGTCAATCAGATCACGATAGGCCAACATCCCGATCTGATGGGCGAGATGGAAATTGCGCGATGGCATCGGCAATTGCGCCGACAGGGTCAGGGTTCCCGACACCGGATCGAAATGGCGCATGCTTTCCGCCTCGTCGGCGGGAACCACCCGGACCCGGACTCCGAGCCGGCTGTCGAGATAGGCGGCCAGATCGGTGTACATCTGGCCGAGATTGAATCCCTCGGCCGCGGCCAGCGTCTCGGCGGCCTCGTCGAGGCCACCGATATAATTGTCCCGGTAATAGAAAAAATCGCGGATCTCTTCATAGGGGAAATGGGCCCGGCCGCTGCGGAGTTCGGCCCCTCCCTTCGACAGATCCTCCGTCAGCGCATGCAGCCGTTCATCAGCCTGACGGAACGCCCGATAGAGCGACAGCACCCGCTTGGCAAAATCAGGCGAAGCGGCGGCGGCATTGCGAAGTTCGGCCAGGGGAATCCCGTCGCCCCCCCCGCCGAACAGCGGATCATTCAGCGCCTCGCGCAGATCGGCGACGAGGCGGGATTCCTCATCCTCGACCAATCGGGCGAGATCGACGTCGAGCACCTGGGCGATGCGCAACAGCACCGGCACCGTCAGCGGCCGCTGGTTATTTTCGATCTGATTGAGGTAGCTGGGCGAGACACCCAATCGGGTCGCTAACGCCGCCTGGCTCAGGGCATGGCGCTCGCGCAGACGCCGCAGCTTGTGGCCGATGAATAATTTTCCGCTCATGAACGCATTGATACGCGGTTCGTCGGCCATTCGCAATATTTGCAAAGCTGCAAGCTCACTCTGCGAACACATTTGCACCCCCACCCTTTTCCCAGGGGGTTAAGGTTGCCAGGGTTACGGGATTGTGAATAACAGGGGGCGGTTTGAGTCCCTGCCCGCCCGGAGGTCTTGGTCAATGCAAGATATTGTTCGCCAGCTCGAAGAGAAGCGGAATCGCGCCCGCCTCGGAGGCGGAACCAAGCGAATCGCTTCCCAGCATGCTAAAGGCAAGCTGACGGCCCGCGAACGCATCGAACTGCTGCTTGATCCTGGTTCCTTCGAGGAATGGGATATGTTTGTCGAGCATCGTTGCCACGATTTCGGGATGGAAGCCCAGTCGATTCCCGGTGATGGTGTGGTGACTGGCTACGGCACCGTCAATGGTCGTCTGGTCTTCATCTTCAGCCAGGATTTCACTGTGTTCGGGGGCTCGCTGTCCGAAGCCCATGCCGAAAAAATCTGTAAGATCATGGATAAGGCGGTCCAGGTCGGCGCCCCGGTGATCGGGCTCAACGATTCGGGCGGGGCCCGCATCCAGGAAGGCGTCGCCAGCCTCGCCGGTTACGCCGAAGTGTTCCAGCGCAACGTGCTGGCCTCGGGCGTGGTGCCGCAGATCTCCCTGATCATGGGGCCGTGTGCCGGTGGTGCGGTCTATTCCCCGGCGATGACCGACTTCATCTTCATGGTGAAGGACAGCTCCTATATGTTCGTGACCGGCCCGGATGTGGTCAAGACGGTCACCCACGAGACCGTCACCGCCGAGGAACTGGGCGGGGCCGTCACCCATTCGAGCAAGTCCGGCGTCGCCGATCTCGCCTTTGAGAATGATGTGGTCGCGCTGTTGCAGCTGCGCCGCTTTATCGATTTCCTGCCGGCGAGCAACCGCGAGAAGCCGCCGCACCGTCCTACCGCCGATGTGCCGGAACGGATCGAACGCTCGCTCGACACCCTGATCCCCGATCATCCCAACAAGCCTTACGACATGAAGGAGCTGATCCTGAAGGTGGTCGATGAGGCCGACTTCTTCGAGATTCAGCCCGATTACGCCGGCAACATCATCGTCGGTTTCGCCCGGATGGAAGGGCGGACCATCGGTATCGTCGCCAATCAGCCGATGGTGCTGGCTGGCTGCCTCGATATTGCCTCTTCGATCAAGGCCGCCCGTTTCGTCCGTTTCTGCGACGCCTTCAATATTCCGATCGTCACCTTCGTTGACGTTCCCGGCTTCCTGCCCGGCACCGCCCAGGAATACGGCGGGATCATCAAGCATGGCGCCAAGCTGCTTTATGCCTATGCCGAATGCACCGTGCCGAAGATCACCATCATCACCCGCAAAGCCTACGGCGGGGCCTATGATGTGATGAGCTCCAAGCACCTGCGTGGCGACGTCAATTTCGCTTGGCCCAGCGCCGAAATCGCGGTGATGGGGCCGAAAGGCGCGGTGGAGATCATCTTCCGCGGCGACATCGGCGACGCTGAGAAAATCGCCACCCGCACCGAGGAATATCGCCAGAAATTTGCCAATCCGTTCATCGCCGGTCATCGCGGCTTCATCGATGACGTGATCATGCCGCGCACCACCCGCAAACGGATCTGCCGGTCGCTCACGATGCTGCGGAGCAAGGATCTGAAGAACCCGTGGAAGAAGCACGGGAACATTCCGCTCTAGGACCTGTCCGCTTTACAGGGTTATCGGATTGTCCGCGCCACGGCCGCGCGGGGCTCCAACGGGGGATAACGGATGTTTTCGAAGATTTTGATCGCCAATCGCGGCGAAATCGCCTGCCGGGTCATCAAGACCGCGCGCAAGATGGGCATCAAGACGGTGGCGGTCTATTCCGACGCCGACCGCCATGCCCTGCATGTCCAGATGGCCGACGAAGCGGTGCATATCGGGCCGGCGCCCTCGGCGCAGAGCTATCTTCTGGCCGACCGGATTATTGCCGCCTGCAAGCAGACCGGGGCGCAGGCGGTTCATCCCGGCTATGGCTTCCTGTCGGAGAAGCGCGAGTTCCAGGAGGCGCTGGCTGCCGCCGGGATCACCTTCATCGGCCCCGAAGCTCATGCCATCTTCGCGATGGGCGACAAGATCGAATCGAAGAAACTGGCCAAGCAGGCTGGGGTCTCGACCGTGCCGGGCTATATGGATGTCATCAAGGATGCCGAGGAGGCGGTGCGGATCGCCGGCGAGATCGGCTATCCGGTGATGATCAAAGCCTCGGCCGGCGGCGGCGGCAAGGGGATGCGGCTGGCTTGGAACGACGATGAAGCCCGCGAGGGGTTCGTCTCGGCCACCAACGAGGCCAAATCCTCCTTCGCCGATGACCGGGTCTTCATCGAGAAGTTCATCGAGCAGCCGCGCCACATCGAGATTCAGATTCTGGCCGATTCCTTCGGCAATACCCTGTATCTCGGCGAGCGCGAATGCTCGATCCAGCGCCGGCATCAGAAGGTGATCGAGGAAGCCCCGTCGCCGTTCCTCACCCCTGAGGTGCGTAAGGCGATGGGCGAGCAGGCTTGTGCCCTGGCCCGGACCGTTGGCTATAAGTCGGCCGGTACCGTTGAGTTCATCGTCGGCGGTGCCACCGGGCAGTTCTATTTCCTTGAAATGAACACCCGCCTCCAGGTCGAACATCCGGTCACCGAGATGATCACCGGGCTGGATCTGGTCGAATGGATGATCCGGATCGCCAATGGCGAGGCGCTGCCCTTCACCCAGGACGATATCAAGCTGGATGGCTGGGCGATGGAAGCCCGCATCTATGCCGAGGATCCGTTCCGCAACTTCCTGCCCTCGACCGGTCGTCTGACCCGTTATCAGCCGCCGGAGGAAGGCAAGCACGTCCGCGTCGATACCGGCGTGGCCGAAGGCGGCGAGATCAGCATGTATTACGATCCGATGATCGCCAAGCTGATCACCCATGGCCCGACCCGCGATGCGGCGATCGCCCACATGCGTCAGGCATTGGACGAGTATTATATTCGCGGGCTGTCGCACAATATTCCGTTCCTGGCCTCGCTGTTCTCCAAGGAACGGTTCGTCAAGGCGGAATTGACCACCAATTTCATCGCTGAGGAATATCCGCACGGTCTGACCAAGGCCCAGATTCCCACCGACGATCCGTCCGATCTGATCGCGGTCGCGGCGGCGATGAAGCGGCGGATTATCGAGCGCAACGTCAAGATTTCCGGTCAGTTCCCCGGCCATGAAATGAAGCCGCCGGTGCAATGGACGGTTCATTTCGACGGCCAGTATCATGACGTCGATGTTCATCCCGCCCCCGGTGGCTATGCCGTGGTGATCAAGGATGAGGCGGTCGAGGTCAAGACCGACTGGCAGGTTGGCGATCCGCTGATCCGCGCCACCGTCGATGGTCGTCCGGTTTGTGTCCAGGTCGATCGCACCGGGGTGTCGTTCCGGCTGTCGCATGCTGGTTTGCGGTGTGAAGCGTTCGTCTTTACCCGGCAGACTGCGGAATTGTACCGGTTGATGCCGTTCAAGGCGCCGCCGGACATGTCGAAGTATCTGCTGTCGCCGATGCCCGGTTTGCTGGTGCGGTTGATGGTAGAGGAAGGCCAGGAGGTCAAGGCCGGTGAGGCGTTGGCCGTGGTTGAGGCGATGAAGATGGAGAACATCCTCAAGGCCGAGCGGGACACCACGGTCGCCAAGGTACATGCCAATGCCGGCGATTCTCTGGCGGTCGATCAGAAGATTATTGAGTTCGCCGTCTGAGGCCAAGGGAGGCGGGGCTGCCGCCCCGCACCCCGCTCGGGGAGCATGCTCCCCGAACCCCTCTTTTTTTAAAGCCAGTCGGGCAGGCGATCCTGGCGGATCATCTCGTCATGGCTCGGGCGGGGACGGATCACGGCAAAGCGATCCCCTCTGACCATCACTTCCGGCACTAGCGGGCGGGAATTATAGGTCGAGGCCATCGCCGCGCCATAGGCTCCGGCTGTCGCAAAGGCAATCAGATCTCCGGCGACCAACGGCGGCAGATCGCGCTGTCGGGCGAAGGTATCGCCGGTTTCGCACACCGGTCCCACCACGTCGGCCGGGGCGCGAGGCGTTCCGGGGGCGGGTTCGACCACCGGGATAATCGCGTGGAAGGCCTCGTAGAGGGCCGGGCGCATCAGATCATTCATCGCCGCATCGACCACGACGAAGGTTCGGGTGGAGCCGGGTTTGACCCGGACCACTTCGCTGATCAGCATCCCGGCATTGCCCACCAGCAACCGTCCCGGTTCGAGCAGGAAGGCACAGCCGAGATCGCCGAGGATCTCGCGCACGGCGCCGGCATAATCGGCCGGAGAAGGCGGCAGTTCGCCGTCATAGGGCACACCGAGCCCGCCGCCGAGATCGAGTCGGCGGATTGCAAAACCGTCGGCCCGTAACTGGAAGACCAGATCGCGCAAGCGCTGGAAGGCGGCACGGAACGGGGCAAGGTCGGTCAGTTGCGAGCCGATATGGCAGGCCACCGCCACCGGAGCCAGTCCGGGCAGGCTGCGGGCCAAGCGATAGACCTCGGGCACCCGGTCCCATTCGATCCCGAACTTATTTTCTTTCTTGCCGGTGGTGATTTTGGCGTGGGTGTTGGCATCGACATCGGGATTGACCCGGAGGGCGATCTCGATGGTCCGTCCCGCCGCAACCGCCAATTCGGACAGCAGATGCAGTTCTGGTTCGGATTCGACGTTGATCTGGTGAATGCCCTGCTCGATCGCGAAACGCAGTTCGGCGGCGGTTTTGCCGACCCCGGAGAAGACGATCCGCTCCGGCGGCACCCCGGCGACCAGGGCCCGGCGCAACTCGCCTTCGCTGACCACGTCAGCCCCGGCGCCGAGCTGGGCCAGGGTGCGGATCACCGCCAGGGTGGGGTTGGCCTTGCAGGCAAAACAGATCGTGGCGTCGAGCCCGGCTGCGGCCAGGGCTTCGGCCAGCACCTGATAATGCCGTTCGATCGTGGCGTTGGAATAGACATAGACCGGGGTGCCGACAGCGGCGGCAATGTCGGCGATCGCAACGGATTCGGCGAACAAACGTCCGTCGCGATAGTGAAAATGATTCATGGCTGGGTGTCCGTGGTGGCGCCGGACTCGGGCGCGGCCCCCGCATCGGGAGCCGGCGCAGGAGGCGCTGGATAGGGGGTAAACGGATAGTGGCGCGGATAAAGTGTGTCGTCTGGCTCGCTCGGTCGGCTCTTCCGGCCACAGCCGGACAGAGCCAGCGTGGCCAGACCCAACCCGAGCAGGGTTACCGCGCGGCGCCGGGGCAGACTCATTGCGGGCTGGCCCGTCCGGCCCGAGCGGCGGCGATCGCTTCCCGCACCCGAACCGGGGCGGTGCCGCCCAGACTGGTCCGGCTGGCGACCGAGGCGGAGACCGCCAGCACGGCACGTGCCTCTTCGGTGATGCCGGGTTCGATCGTCTGCATCTGGGCGAGGGTCAGATCTTCCAGCCCGAGTCCCTGCTGCTCGGCCAGTTTGACCAGCGAACCGGCGACATGGTGGGCGCGGCGGAACGGCATGCCGAGCGCCCGGACGCACCAATCGGCGATATCGGTGGCGGTGGTAAAACCGGCGCCGGCCGCCTGGGCCATCACCGCCTGATTGACGGTCAGATCACGAATCATCCCGGTCATGGCCGCAATCGCCAGTTCAAGCGTGTCGGCGGCTTCGAACACCGGTTCCTTATCGTCCTGCATGTCCTTGGAATAGGCCAGCGGCAGGCCCTTCATCACCACCAGCAGGGCATTCAGATCGCCGATTACCCGTCCGGTCTTGGCCCGGACCAGTTCGGCGGCATCGGGATTGCGCTTTTGCGGCATGATCGACGAGCCGGTGGTGAAGGCATCCGACAGCGAGACGAAGCGGAACTGGGCGCTGGTCCAGATCACCAGTTCCTCGGCCAGCCGCGACAGATGCACCGCACAGATCGCCCCGGCGGCGAGGAATTCGAGAGCGAAATCGCGATCCGACACCCCGTCGAGCGAGTTCCGCATCGGCCGGTCGAACCCCAGCGCCTGGGCGGTGGCGTGGCGATCGATCGGGAAGGAGGTGCCGGCCAGGGCGGCCGAGCCGAGCGGGGATTCGTTGAGGCGGCGCCGGGCATCGGCGAGGCGGCCGCGATCCCGCCCGATCATCTCGACATAAGCCATCAGATGATGACCGAAGGTCACCGGTTGGGCGGCCTGGAGGTGGGTGAAGCCGGGCATCACCGTCGCGGCATGCTCTTCGGCCCGGTCGAGCAACGCCACTTCGAGATCGGCGAGGCCCTGATCCATCCCGTCGAGGGCGTCCCGGACCCACAGCCGGAAATCGGTCGCCACCTGATCGTTGCGGGAGCGGGCGGTATGCAGCCGACCGGCCGGCTCACCGATCAGTTCGGACAGCCGCCCTTCGATATTCATGTGGATATCTTCCAATTCCTCGCGGAATGGGAACGTACCGGCCTCGATTTCGGCCAGGATCTGGTCGAGCCCGCCGAGAATCGCTTCGGCATCGGCGGCGCGGATCATCCCCTGCGCGGCCAGCATGCGGCAATGCGCCTGCGAGCCGCGAATATCCTGGCGATAGAGGCGGCGATCGAACGCGATCGAAACATTAATCCGCCGCATGATCGCGGCGGGACCTGCGGCGAAACGACCGCCCCACATCTGGGAGGCGGCGCGGCTGTCAGTATCGGTCATTGCGGGTCCGTGGCTCAGGAAAAACGCCACCACCCTACACCCGGCAGCGGCAGCGGCAAAGAACCTGCTATCGGGCTCCCCCCCGAACTTTGGATAAGATTAAAAAACAAGGGGGTCTGGGGCATCGCCCCAGTCGGGTTCGGGCGGAAGCCCGAAAATTTGAGGGTTTTCCCCCATCCCTTTAAAAAAACATTAAAATATCGAACCCTCATGAGAGGAATAGTTTATTGGTTAATGTTCTTCATTTTTCTGCCCGAGGCTGTGCGCTCAAAGCCTGCTCAGGAAAGACCACATGATCCCCCTGGTCATCACCCATACCACTTTCTATCGCTACCATTACCCGGTCGCGCTCGGACCACACCGGCTGATGCTGCGCCCTCGGGAAAGCCGCGATTTGCACCTGACCTCATTTGGCATGGCGATCTGGCCGACCGCCCGGGTCTCCTGGGCCGAGGATGTGTTCGATAACAGCATCGCGACCGCCCGTTTCACAACCTTGTCCAACGAACTGAATATCACCAGTACCATCGAACTGGAATTATACTCAGACCCTTGGCCCATCTTCGATATCGATCTCTCCGCCTGCCATTATCCCTTCCGCTACACCGACGCGGACTGGTCTGACCTGGGGATGCTGACCACCCCCTGCTATCCCGATCCAACCGGCAGCTTGCGCGATTGGGCTCAAGGCTTCGTTCTCAGCCCCACGACCGATACCCTGTCGCTGCTGAAAGATCTGTGCGCCGGATTCCTGGCCCGATTCGCGTATCGCCCGCGCTACGAAGAAGGAACCCAGGCTCCGCTGCAAACCCTGTCTCTGGGCTCGGGAACCTGTCGGGATTTCGCCGTGCTGTTTGCCGAAGCCGCTCGCACCCTCGGTTTTGGCGCCCGGATCGTCTCGGGCTACCTGGTCAGTTCCCCCCAGTCCTGGACCAATTGGTACGAAACCGGGACCACTCATGCCTGGGTCGAGATCTTTGTCCCCGGTGCCGGCTGGATCACCATCGACCCGACCAACCAATATATCGGCCGGGTCAATCTGATCCCAGTCGCCGTTGGGCGCGACATCTCCCAAGTCGTCCCGGTGTCAGGCGAGTTCGTCGGCCCGGGTAACGCCTATGCCGGGATCAACGTCGAGGTTCGGGTCACCGCCCGGAGCTAGGATCCGGGACCGTCGCGCGGTCCGGCCCGGACCTGATCGCGAGCGATGGCGAAGGCGCAGGCATTGTGAAACAGGCTGACCGCGCTGGCCAAAGCCCCGAGGGCAGTTCGCTGCTCCGGAGTCGGCTCGGCCGGGCGGAGGCGGCGCAGGTCAATCAACATCCGCATCAAAGCCCGCGCCGGGATGGCCCCAAGCGGAGGGAGCGGAGGTACCTGCCCCGGAAAAACCTCGCGGAGCGCGGCAACGGCGGCTGTCAGATAGTCCCGATCTGCCGGTTCAAGCGGAATGACCCAGTCCGGCGCCTGTCGGACCAGCCGTTCCCCGGAGAAATCGACGAGAGCGTTCGTCATGCCAGCCTCGCTCGATCATCGTCATCATCTGGACTCAATATGGGGTATTCGGCCCGCTTCGGTAAAGGGGAGGTCGAGCCTTGGCACCAAAGATCATCCCCGGCCAGAAGGCACCCCCGGGCTTGAGCCGGAGCCTATGGCGTGCCACTCTGAGCCAATGAGCGATTCCGTGTCCTATCGCGGCAGCGGTCTTGACCGTGCCGCCGAGGTCCGCCGTGGCGTTGATCCGGTGACCCTGTTGCAGTTGGCTGAAACCCTGGCGGTTCCGTTCTGGCGAGGCCTCCATCTGGTTGAGTCCGCCTCGGGCCGGGCCGTGCGCGTGCCGGCGCCGCTGTTGGCGGGATTCGAAGCGCCGAATGTGATGCTGGGACGGGAAAACGGGCGGGCGGTGGTCGCGCTCGATCTGTCCGCTTTGCCCGGCCAGGAGGACGTCGGGCCGCCGCTGCCCGGCGTGGAAGAGGGAGTCTGGCGCGGCTTGCGGGCCGCCGCTCCGTTGCTTCCTGCGGCAGACGCTGCGTTGCTGGCCTATGCCCGCGCCCTGCTGCTGTGGCGTTCGCGGACCCGTTTCTGTCCGGTCTGCGGGGCACGGCTGCGCTTCGAAGAGGCCGGTCATGTCGGTCGCTGCGCAGATCCGGCCTGTGCTACCCCCCAGTTCCCCCGCACGGATTCGGCCGTGATCGTCCTGGTGACCGATCCCGCCGGTCGGGCTTTGTTGGGCCGCCAGCGGCAATGGCCAGCGGGACAATTCTCCTGCCTTGCCGGTTTTGTCGAGCCGGGGGAAACCCTGGAAGAGACCGTCGCGCGGGAGGTGTGGGAGGAGGCCGGAATCCGGGTCACGGCGCCGCGCTATGTCGCCAGCCAGCCCTGGCCGTTCCCGGCCTCGCTGATGGTCGGCTTCACCGCCACCGCCCCCGCCGACGAGCCTCGGCCGGATCAGGAGGAGCTCGAAGCCGTGCACTGGTTCAGCCGGGCTGATCTCCTGGAGGGGCTGCACCAGGGTCGGCTCCGTTTGCCCGCTCCGGATTCGATCGCCCATCGCCTGATTACCGCTTGGCTGAACGCCCCGGACTGACTCAGGGCGGACACGGATGGTGGCGGGGGTCAGCCTCGTCGCAGACCGTGACATTGCGGAGAAAGGCCGCCCATTCCTGCAACGTCTCGGCCGGAATCGGCACCGCCTCATTGGGGCCGAAAGCCGGGCCGCGCCACAGCCGTTCGACGACGAACAGAGCCTGTTGGCCGCGAATCGCTTTGACCGCCACCAGTCCGCCTTTGCCCGATTGATGGCCGCGATTGCAGGTCACCGTCATCGTGGCGACCGGATAATTGTTGAGGATACCTTCCGAGACCGGGCTCGGCGCCGAGACGTCGCAGCCCGTCCGGCTGGCCTCGGAGACCCGGTTGACCACCCCGCGCGCGTTGGTGCGTGGATCGGCGATGACCTGGATCGTCAGCATCTCGCTCCAGGTTTCGGTGGTTTGACCGGGCGGGAACAGATGGTTAACCACCATGGTCCGGCTGGTTGTCGAGGCCCCCTTCTTCCAGCCGGGCGGCGGACTCACCAGCAATCGTTCGGTCATCACCGCTCCCCCCCCCGAATTGCCCTCCGGGGTGGCAGGCGGCGGGGTTTCCTCGGCCTCCTGGGCGGCGGCAGCGGAGGCCAACAGCAGGGCAACGGCCAGAACCCAGGCAGAACGGCAGCGCCGGGCCGGAGCGGAACAGAAAAAGAGACGGTTCATCGGGGACTCCGTCACGAGACCTGTGACAAGGCGAGCGTTGCCACCTTGTGCATCACCGAGGGGAGAGCCTGTTCGGACAAGCGGTCAGGCGGGCACCAGAGGCCGGCGTCCGGCGGCTGCCCCCGGAACCGGGATGTTGCCACCGCAAGCTCAAGGTGGAAATGAGTAAAGGTATGGCGGACCTGTCCGGACAACAGGCGCCATTGTTCCGCCGGTTTCGTCGCTGGCAGCGGCGCGGCGGCAAGAGCCTCGGCCAGATCCCACGGTTCGGCACGCCAATCCGTTGAGGGGACTTCGATCATCCCGCCCAGCAAGCCCCGGGGGGGGCGACGGCGGAGCAGCACCGAGCCCTGATCATTGACGATCCAGAAAGCGAGGCCGTATCGGGTCGGGCGGAGCGGTTTGGGGCGCCGTGCCGGCAGATCGGCGGCCATCCCGGCCCGTTGTCCGGCACAGGCGCCCCGCCACGGGCACAGACCACAGGCCGGGGTGCGCGGGCTGCACAAGGTGGCGCCGAGATCCATCACTGCCTGGGCATAATCGCCCGGCCGGTGGGTCGGGGTCAGGCCAGCGGCACAGGCTTTCAGTCGGGGTTTGCTATCCGGGAGCGGTTCGGTCACGGCGAACAGGCGCGCCATCACCCGCTCGACATTACCATCGACCACCACCGCCGGATGGCCAAAGGCGATCGCGGCAATCGCGGCGGCGGTATAGTCGCCGATGCCGGGAAGCAGGCGGAGTCTCTCTTCCGTGTCGGGGAAGCGGCCGTTTTGCTGTTCCCACACTGTTTTCGCGCAGAGATGCAGATTGCGGGCGCGGGCGTAATAGCCCAGTCCGGCCCAGGCCTGCATCACCGCTTCGGTGGGGGCGTTGGCCAGGGCCGCCACCGTTGGCCAGGACTCCAGGAAGCGAGTGAAATAGGGGA
>Ga0209373_10000374_pt1 | contig 77858 bp, 80 predicted proteins | sample Higcelweek5metaG_FD_187173 | JGI IMG/M metagenome (GOLD analysis project Ga0209373, IMG submission 187173) | Freshwater pond sediment microbial communities from the University of Edinburgh, under environmental carbon perturbations - High... | ecosystem: Environmental > Aquatic > Freshwater >...
TAAATAACTTTTAGTTCATTTGTATTCATATCAGACATATTATCATACTTAGTATCTAATGCTGAACTAGCACCTCCAATATCAAGATTGGTTATAGTATTAGTTTTTGCACATCCGCATACAAATGTAAGTAATAAAAACACGAGAATTAAAGATTTTTTCATATTATTTTCCTCCCAAAATTTAAATGTTTAATATAATCAATATATTTTTGTTTACCACTGGTATTTAAGTGAAATCCACAATTTGTTTCACTAGTGCATTCAAAGTAATCAGTATTTGCATATCCTAAATCATTTCTTACTAAATCAGAAAAATTAATGTAATTTATTTTATATTCGTAACATAATTCCAATAAATAATAATTATATTCATTTATCTTTCTTTGCAATGAAATATCTAAAGTACCTGTATTTATAGGTAAAGTAGAAGTGAAAATTATTATTGTGTCTGGATAAGTTGTTTTCATGTAATTTATAAACTTTTTTATTTCTGATATATAGTTATCTTTTGACATATAAAGAGGAGCATTTATTCCTGTTGATATTATTAAATATTCTGGATGATAAGTATTTATCGCCTCACTTAATTTAATATCTTTATTATTAATTATTGTTTTAAAATATGAAGAATTAATTTCTGCAATATTTAAATTGTTTTTACCCCATGTTTGATATGAACTAATGTAGTTACCATGAGAATTTAAGAACAATGTATTGCTATCGCCTATGAATATTGTGTCTTCAAAATATTTATATTCTATATTATCATATTTTAAAACTACGTCATCAAATACATCAGTTAACCAAAAATCTTTTACGCTACTTAGTAACAGATTGTTTTCCATAACCTCAACGGTTCTTTTTACAGTAGTCATATTATTTTCGTTATCTTTTGCTGAATAAACAATCTCGTATAAACCAATAGTGTTTATATCTAAATTTGAAGTTATATTTGTTTCTTTTGTGAGATCTCCATCAACGTTATCGATTGTTGTATATCCAGGTTCTATATAATTTTTATATTTTGGTAAATATATATATTTATCCCCTGATAAAGTTATTTTGGGTTTTTCATTATCAATTACATATACTTTTCTTATAGCGCTTTTCTTTAAAATTGGAAGATTAATACTATATTTTACGTAATAATTACCGACTTTTGATTTATCAATATTATTTTTAACTTCAATTTTATTATAACTATTATTTAGAAAAGATGCTTTATAACCATTTTCAAAATAAGATTCATTAACATTTAAATATATTTCTGAATCTCCTACAAGTTTTATAGTAAAAAAAGAGTAAATTAACAAATAAGATAGCGGTAAAACTGCAATAATAGAAAGGATAATAATTATACGTTTAATTCTTTTCATTTTATCACAACCACTCTTATTTTAATTATAACATGGGTATTATAAATGTCAATAAACATTAAAGTATAAAAAAAGCAATTATATAATTGCTTTTTATTTAGAATAATTTTTTAAAGTTTTCATCCAATCATAAATGTATGGAGAAATAACTTTATATCCATTTACGTTTAAATGCAATTTGTCAGGAAGATATTTTGTAGTATTTATTTCTAATATTTCTGAGTATTTATCTTCAGATAAATCAATATAGGAAATATTCCATTTATTTAAAACTTCTTTTATTGAATCATAATATACTTTATATTGATTTATTGACCAAGTAATATTTCTTTCTGAATATTTAGGGGTATAATAATTTATTATATATCCTATTCTAGCATTAGGCCATTTATTTATTGCTTTATATATATATGCTTCTAATCCTCCAATAAAGGTATTAGAATCAAATGAAGATAATTCAAAGCTATTTGATATTTTTCCTATTGGAGTATCATAAAATAGATCGTTAATTCCACCATGCATTATTACAAAGTCATAGTTATCTTTATCGTTATAATGATTTATTACTTGAGTTCCCAACCATTTATTAGCATCATCATAAGTTGATACACGATAATCACTTATCCCTGCATTTATACAATCGGATAAATCATAATTTTCTTTTATAAAATTTGACCAAGAATAGCCATTAGATGAATATCCTTTTGTAATTGAATCTCCAAAAAATATTGCTGTCTTATTCTTTGTAATTGATTCCTCGTTATTGATAGGTTCTTCAATAATAGGATCATCGTTATTATTTTTTTTTGCAGTATCAAATATTTTCATTAAAAACAAAAATGAACAAGCTAAGCAAATAATAATTAAACTAGTAAATAATATTGTTTTTTTCATAATCACCACTCATTATTATTTTAACTCATAATTGTTTAAATGTATACTTCAATAAAAAAAATAACATATATTTATAAAATGTTATTTTTTTATTATTTATTCGACTGTAACTGATTTAGCTAGATTTCTTGGTTTATCAATATCAAGATTTTTTAATTTGGCAGTCTCGTAAGCTATAAGTTGTAGTGGTATAAGAGTTAATAGTGGTCTATTAAATTCATTGGTATTTGGTAAAACTATTTTTTTATCATAAAAGTTATTTTCTTCATCTAATTCTTTTGTTGTTATCAAAATAACATATGCTCCACGTGATTTTACTTCTTTTATATTACTAATTGTTTTATCATATATATTTTTATCAGTAGCAATAGCAATAACTGGGGTACCTTCTTCTATTAAAGATATAGTACCATGTTTTAATTCTCCAGCAGGATATGCCTCACTATGTATATAAGATATTTCTTTTAATTTTAAAGATCCTTCCATACTAAGAGCGTAATCAATTCCTCTTCCAATATAAAATAAATTATTACTTTTATATATTTGTTTTGCTATTTCTATATAGGTGCTTCTATCATTTACAATTTTATTTAATAGTTCACAAATATTTCTATCTATTTCATTATTGGAAATTGCTTTGGCTGCAATTAAAGAAAGAATAGCAATTTGTCCTGCTAATGCTTTTGTTGTTGCAACCGCTATTTCTGGTCCAACAAACATAGGCATAACATATTTAGCGCTTCTTGCAATAGAAGAAGAGATAACATTAACTATAGCTAAAGTATCAATATTTTTTTCGTTTGCCATTTTTAAGGCAGCTAAAGTATCAGCAGTTTCACCAGACTGTGATATAACTATTAATAAAGTTTTCTTTGTATAATAAATATCCCTATATCTATATTCAGACGCTATTTCAACACTAATTGGAATAGAAATATATTTTTCCATTAAATATTTTCCAACCAACCCTGCGTGCATAGCACTACCACAAGCAACAATATGAATATTATCATATTTATTTATATCAATAATTTTCTTTTTATTATCTAAATAATAGTTAAAAAGGTTATTAATAACTTTTGGTTGTTCATATATTTCTTTAAGCATAAAATGATCATATCCGTTTTTTAAAGCGGCTTCTAATTCAAAATTAGCTTTACTTATTTTTCTTTTGACTACATTACCTTTAAAATCAAATATATTTATATTATTCTTTTTTACTACTGCATATTCATTTTCTTCTAATAAAATATATTTGTTAGTGTACTTTAAAATAGCGGGAACATCTGATGCTATAAAATTCTCGTTATTTCCGACTCCAACTATTAAGGGACTATATTTTCTAATTGCATATATAGTATCTTTTTCGTCACTAAAAAGAATAGCAAGAGCATAAGACCCTTTTATTTTACTTGAAAAAGATTTAAAAGTAGACAGTTTATCATTCTTTTTTTTATAAATATAATCTATTAAAGCACAAGCTACTTCTGTATCTGTTTCAGATTTGAATTTATATCCTATTTTCAAAAGTTCTTTTTTTAAATCATCGTGGTTTTCTATTATTCCATTATGAACAATAGTTACCATACCAACATTGTGAGGATGAGCGTTTATATCATTAGCCTTGCCATGAGTAGCCCATCTTGTATGACCTATACCAATAGATATATTGTCATTAATTTCTAATTTATCTTCTAAGTTTTTAACCTTACCACTTGTTTTTACAACTTTAAGCTTATTATCTTGATAAAATGCAACTCCAGCCGAATCATAACCTCTATATTCAAGAGATTTTAAGCCGTCTAAAAGAACATTGACTGCGTTATGTTTATTTCCAACATAACCTACAATACCGCACATTATATCCTCCATAATAAGTTTTATGTGATATATTCTTTGTAGCAATATATATTTTGCTTTTTGTAATATATCTATCGATTATTTAACCGTAGTAGAATCCGCCGATAATTTCGATAACTACTATACCTCGTCAACTAAAAAGTTCTGGCGCTCATTATATAATAAATAACTATCCTCCTTGTTATTAATATAACTAACATAATTATACAATAAATGTTATTAGTATAACTAAAATATAAAATTATTTTTTATGTTGACTGTATAATCATTATTTAACTTTATATAAAAACATATAATTTTTTTGTTATAATTTAAATGGTGATTATATGAAAGAAATAGAAATAAATGATTTACTTAATTTAGAACAAACAATTGCAAAAGATCTATTTAATAATTATATCTATCCATGGGAGATTATAAGTCATATAAAAGAATATATATTAAATGTTGGCGATACTCTAAGCAAAGATGAATACAATAAAACATATGATAAAAATAATAATCCAGTATGGATACATAAAAGTGTTTCAACTGGGAATTTTGTTACAATTGAAGGACCAACTATAATATGTGAAAAAACAATAATTAGACAGTGTGCATACATTAGAGAAAATACAATTATTGGAAGTGAATGTTTAATTGGAAATAGTAGTGAAATAAAAAACTCAATATTATTTAATGAAGCAAAAGCACCACATTTTAATTATGTTGGTGATTCAATCTTAGGCTATAAATCTCACATAGGTGCTGGAGTTAAATTATCAAACTATAAAAGTGATGGAAGTAATATTAATATAAATTTTAATAATCAAAAGATAGATACAAATCTTAATAAGTTTGGTACAATACTAGGAGATAATGTTGAAATAGGGTGTAATTCAGTTACTAATCCGGGGACAATTATAGGAAGGAATTCAACAATATACCCATTACTAAATGTAAGAGGTGTTATTAACTCAAATATAATATTAAAAAGCACAAATCCTTTAGTATTTATAGATAAAAAGTAATATAATATATATGAGGCGATAATGTGAGAATTATAAACTATAATTCAGGGTATAATGAAGAAATAAAAGATTTACTTGTCGAATTACATAAGTATATTATTTCTATTGATAAAGAAGGATATCATATACTTACGGATGAGTATAGAGAAATAGAATTTAACAAAACTATGAGTGAAGTAAAAGATAAAAACGGAAAGATATATTTGGCTATTGATAATAATAAAGTTATTGGGTTAATAGTTGGTGTAATAAATAACAAAGAAGAAGTTACTTATGAATTTAAAGTCCCAAAGAGAGGTAGAGTAACAGAACTTATAGTAAAACAAGAATATAGATCAAAAGGCATAGGTCAAAAATTAATAGATAAAATTGAAAAGCATTTTAAATCTGTTGGATGTGAGGCAATAATAATAGAAGTTTTTGCATATAACGAAAACGCAAAGAAATTTTATTATAAAAACAATTATCACGATAGATGTTTAGATGTAATAAAAAAAATATAATATATACAGGAGGACATTATGGAAACAGTTACTAAAACTCATGTTGGTGCCTATGGAATTATTATTAAAGATAATAAAATAGCATTAATTAAAAAAGCAAGAGGAGGATATAAAGGTAAGTTAGATTTACCCGGTGGTGGAATAGAGCATAATGAAACTCCGTTAGAAGCACTATATAGGGAAATAAAAGAAGAAGTAAATTGTACAGTGGTTTCAGAAACATTATTTGATGTTGTATCAAAAAATATTACTTGGCAAATGGAAGAAAATTTACTAGAAGATTTGCATCACATCGGAATATTATATATGGTTGATGTAAAAGAATCTATATTAAAAGAGGATGCAGATGGTTTAGATTCAAATGGTTCAGAGTGGTATGAAATAAAAGATTTAAACGAAGATTTATTATCACCTTTTGCCTGGTATGCAATAAATAAAATTAAATAATTTAACTTGATAATATATCAAGTTTTTTTGTTATAATAAATACGGGTGATATTATGAAAGTATTAATTTTAAGTTTTAGTTCAAATATAGTAAATGAGGAAAGTTTTATTCCTAATATGCAAGGGCTTACTTTTACTTGTGTTAAAGAATGCGAAAAAGAATTAGAAGATATGGGCTATCAAACAGAACATATATGTATGAATAAGAAAAATATTCAAAGATGTTTGGTGTGTGGTGAACGTGGTTGGGGAATATGTTTAAATGAACACAAATGTATTATAAAAAATGATGATTTTAATGAAATATATAATTATATGAGCAATTTTGATGTTTATATATTCATAACACCTGTTTATTTTTGGGAAATGAGTGAGGTTGCCAAAACTTTCTTTGATAGATTAAAAAGATGCGATAGACGTAATGAAAATTCTAAAATAAGAGGGAAAGACATTGTTTGTGTTGCGTGTGCTGGTGGAAGTGGAAAAGGCGTGGAAGAAACGTTAAATTCTTTTGATATTCTAAATCATTTTTTGAAGACCAATATGGCTGGAAGAATCCCTGTTACAAAAGATAATTTTGAAATTCAAAAACAATTGATAAAGCAAACAATGAAAGAATTAAAAAAAATTTAAGGAGATAATATGAGTAAAATAGTTGTAACCTCTGGTAGAAAATATATTGATATAGATGCTTATGCTGGATGTATAGCATATTCAAAATTATTAAATAGCAATGGTATGGATTCAATACCGATTACTACAGCAAAATATAATGAGAGTATATCAAAAATAATAATTGATTTAGGATTAAAATTAGAAAATTATATTCCGACTGCTGAAGATAAAATTATTATATTAGATGTATCAAATCCTGATATGTTTGATGAATCTATAAACATTGAAAATGTAATTGAGATTATAGATCATCATACTGGATATGAAAATTATTGGAAAGAAAAGAATATAAAGGCAGACATAGAATTTATAGGTTCAGTTTGTACAATAATATTTGAGAAGTTTGAGGATAATAATAAAATAAATTTACTTGATGAGAATATATGTAAATTATTAATTGCAGGAATATTAGATAATACATTAAATCTTAAAGCGTCTATTACTACAGAAAGAGATAAAATAGCATATAGGAAATTATTAGAAATAGGCGAAATTAATGAAGAATGGTCAGAGAAATATTTTATATCTTGCCAAGAATCAATTGAAAAAGATTTAGAACAAGCAATAATTAATGATATGAAAATAGAATATGTAAATGATTTATTACCCAAAGTATTTGGTCAATTATTAGTATTTGATGAAACTTCATAATAGAAAACATTGAATTAATTAAAAATATATTTAATAGGTATGATAAAGATTGGATGTTAAATCTTATATCTTTAAAAGAAGGAAAAAGTTATATATTTGCAAGCACAACAAATGTAATTAATAATTTAGAAATATTATTTAAAAATAAATTCAATGAAAATCTTTTGATACTGGATAAGTTTATGCTAAGAAAAGAGATAATGAAAATGGCTAGAGAAAGAAAATAGGAGGTAATATGAAATATGAAGTAACCGATTCATTTTTAGAAGAAAAGGGAATACAAATTGAAGATGAAGTAATGCCAAATGGTGAAGAAAGATTTAGAGTTAAATTATCAGATTTTTCTGGTGTTAATATAACTACTGCTAGTGATACTCCAAGTTGGCAAAATGCACATTTTCATAGATCTTGTAAAGAATTATATGTAGTAATAAGTGGTAAAGTTCTTATTGCAATTAAAACTAATGATAATGTTGATTATAAATACTTAAATAAAGGTGAAGAATTAATTATTAATCCTATGACTGAGCATAATGTATATATGTTTGCTGGCTCCAAGACTATTGTTATTAAATATGGTAACACATTAGAAAAAGACTGGAATGAAGCAATAGAATTAGATGAAATAACCAAAAAATACCACTTACAATAAAAAAAATACCACTTACATTATTTTTATTTAATAATTATTTTATTTATATATAATGTAAGAGTTGGGAGAAGTATATGAAAATTATTGTTAGAGTAGATAATGATATTGATGATGATATTGTTATTTTATGTAAAGAAAAAAATAGTTTTGTAAAAAGTATAGAAGAGTATGCAAATAGTTTAAATATTATTAAAATACCATTCTATAAAAGAGAACAAGAATATTATGTAGATTTAAATGAAATTATTTTTTTTGAGACAGATATTAATAATATAAGTGCACATACTATTAATGAAGTTTATAACATAAAATATAAATTATATGAATTAGAAAATATATTACCCAATAACTTTATAAGGGTATCAAAATCATCAATAGTTAATATTAATAATATTTATTCTATAAAAAGAAATATTACATCTTCTAGTATAATAGAATTTAATAATACATATAAAAAAATATATGTATCTAGATTTTATTATAAAAATTTAAAAGAAAGGTTAGGTAAAAAAAATGAAAAAATTTAATAAAATATTTTGGGGATTGTTCTTTGTAGTAGCAGGAGCATTTGTTATATTTAATCAATTAGGTTATTATACAAATTTTGAATTACTACCATTAATATTAACAATATTTATAATTGCAATATTAATAAAAAGTATATATCCAGTTAAGTTCTTTGGTATATTATTTTCTTTGGCAGCATTAGTGATATTGTATGATAAACCACTTGGGTTAGAAGCAATTACACCATGGCCTGTATTATTAACAGCTTTATTAGGAAGTATAGGATTATCAATAATATTTGGCAAGCATTATGGTTCTAAAAATTGTGATAAACACTATGAAAGAGTAATAAATGATAAGGATGAAGACACTGTTTATGCAGATGTTAAATTTGGCTCAAGTATTAAATATGTAAATACAGATAGTTTTAAAGAAGCAAATTTAAATTGTTCATTCGGATCATTAGCAATATATTTCAATGATGCTAAAATAAAAGGAGATAGTGCTATTATTAATTTAGATGCTTCATTCTCTGGGGTAGAACTATATATTCCAAAAGAATGGAAAGTTATTAATAATGTTGATAGTAATTTAGCTGGTGTTGAAGAGAAAAATAATAACAATTCTGTTACAACTAAGACTTTAACTATAAATGGTAGAGTTAGCTTTGCGGGCATTGAAATAATATATATATAAAATGACTATAAGTCATTTTTTTTGTTATAATAATTATGGGTGATGTTATGAAAATAGATATTAATAAAATAAAAGTGAAAGATATAATTAAGGATGATGTTAATGAATATTTAGATTTAGTTACAATTGTAAAAGCAAATATGAATAATCCAGAATGGTTAGGTAACTTTTCTAAAGAAGATTGTGTTGAAATAATAAATAATAATGGAAGTATAGTTGTTTTTTATTATGAAGATAATGTTGTTGGAGCAGGATTATTAATACCATCATCGCAGAAAGACTTAGAAAAATTTTTGTCGGGAGATTTTAAATTAGAAGATGTTGTTGATTTTGGGCCTCAAATGGTACATCCAAATTATATTGGCAACAACATACAAATGCTAATTATTAAAAAACTTGAGGAAGTTTCAATAAAAAAGGGATATAAATATATTATTACGACTGTACACCCAGATAATATTTTTTCAATAAAAAACATATTAAAAAGCGGTTTTTATGAAATTGGCAATGTTATATTAAAAAGAGGTCCAAGAAATGTATATAGAAAAGATATAAGTAATATGAAAAAGGAGATATTATGGAAAACTTAGAACATCCAATTATATTAAGACCCTTTTCTTCCAAAGATGAAATAAAATATTATAATATATCTCGTTCTGATGCAGTAAAAGAATATTTTCCTTATTACTCCGAAAACTTCGAAGACGCCTGTGAAATAGTAAGAATATTTTCAAAAGGAGACTTTAAAAACAATTTTTATTTTGCAATTGAAGAAAAAAACAAAGGGAATTTGATTGGTGCAGTAATTGCAGAAAGAATAACCGAAACTGATTTTAATATTGGATATTTCGTTGGACAAGAATACCACAATCGAGGTTATGTAACGCTTGCAATAAAATTATTGATAGAATATTTGAAGAACATTGGTGCAAAATCAGTTTGCTTTTCCGTTTCAAGAGAAAACTTAGCTTCGATTAGTGTTGCTAATAAAATAAATGCATCTAAGGTATCAGACGGGGATAAGTATGAAATGTGGAAAAAAATATTATGAGTAAGTATGAACAATTATTGCAATATATAAAAACAAAAACAAGATATGAAAAGTATTCTTAAAATAAAAATATGTAGTATTTAGTAAAAATAAATAATATAATATAAACAGGAGGATAATATGGAAGAAGAAAAGATTGTTGAAGAACCAAAAAAGGAAAAGAAAAAAAGAAAAGGATTAATAAAATTCATAGTATTTTTAGTATTTGTAGCAGCAATAGTAGTTGCTTTAGGATATTTATTCCCTGGGTTAGTTTGGACTAAGAGTTTAGGAGTAAATTATGCTAAAGAAGATTACAATAGTGTGATGAGCAAATTAAACTATATTAAAGATTCTGTACCTACAGGTGAGTTAGCTAGTGATTATGAATATAAATATGGTGAAGTTACAAATGTTAATGTTGAATTTACTAGTGAAGAATTAACTGCATTTTTTAATGAAAATAGGCCTAGTTATTATGCTGTTAAGAATGTACAAATAAAAATAAATAATGATGGAACTATTGAAGCTGTTGCTAATGCAAACGTAGATTATTTTTTAAATGAATTTATGAGTGGTAAATATTCTAGAGATCAAATAAAAGAAGAAATACCTGCATTAGGATTATTGCCAAAAACAGTTAATTTATATATTAAATTTAGTGGATCAGTTTTAAACAATAGTGCATCTGCTAATATAAATACAGTTGCAGTCCAAGGAATTACTATACCAAGCAATTTAATTAATACTAGTGAGGCTATAAACATAGCTACAACTGGTTGTAACAACTTAATGTCTACTTATAATTCTAAGACGGGGTCTACATTTAATAAAATAGCCATAGAAGATGGTAAAATTAAATTTGAAGGATCTGTACCATCAACATTAGAAAGAATTAAAAAGTAATATGATAACTAATTTTAAAGCATTTGGATTAGAACACATAATATCAATAATAATTCCTATATTAATAGGATTATTATTTTTGTTTATGTCTAAAAAGTATGATAATAAGAAAAATATAATTAGTATAGTATTAGCTATTATTATAATACTAATTAGATCAGTAAGGTACTTATTTGATATTAATATTGGAGTATTTAATATATTAGATTTATTATCATTACATGTATGCAATATAGATCTAATATTGTTAATAATATGTTTAATAAAACCGAATAAAAAAATATTTACTTTTAATTTCTTAATAGGTATACCAACAGCATTATCTGTTGCGTTATTACCAGGTAAGGTACATCCTGATCCTGGAACGATAAGGGCAATGTTCTTTATTATGAGTCATATGATGTTAGTAATGGGTGCTATATATTTAAAAATAACCTATAAATTTGAAATAACAAAAAAAGATTTATTTAATTACTATATATTTTCTTTTGTAGGAATAATAGTAATGTATATATTTAATATAATTACAAAATCAAACTTTATGTATTTAATAAAGGCCCCAAGTAAGACAGTATTAGAGTCTTTACAAAATATTGGTGGAAATATTTTGTATGTAGTGTTTATATATTTAATACTTATTACATTAATAACAATATTTTATTTATTATCAAAGATTAAAAAAACTAATGTTAAATATTAGTTTTTTTGTTATAATTTTTTTGAGGTGAAAATATGAACAATTTTGATAAAATAGCATATACTATGAAACATAGATATGCGCTAAGTTTAGTAACAAAAAAATATCTAAAAAAAGAAATGATAAATAATTTTAAATATCATGATATGGATAAAGTATTGATGATGTTATATATAGATAAAGAGTTGGCTAGTAAATTCCATAGAATATATTCTGATCATCATGATGAAGGCAAGCAGATTCCAAACGAAGATAATTTATATGAGATGATAATGGATTGGGAATGTGCTAGATATACAAAACCGGATAAACCATTTAATGCCAATGATACTTTATATAAATATCATAAAAAGCTAATTGATGATATAAAACCATTATTAAAAAAACTTAAATTAGATTATGACAGTTTGCCATTTGATTATAATGATGAGATATATTTAAAAACAAAAGAGTATGAAGTAACAGAAGAATTTGTGAATGAACAACTTCTAGACTTTATAAAAAACGGAAATCTTTATAATGATATATTAAAAGAGTGTGCAAATATATATTTAGAAAATAAAAACTAATTATTAAATGAATTGAGGTATTTATGGAAGATATAGAACACTATATTTCAAAATTAAAAAGTGGAGAAGTAAAAGCAGACACTACTAATAGTGGTAGGGATAAAACACCTGTTTTTTTTGATGATTATGTTCTTTTGTGCACAAAAGCAGATATTGCTGGCCAGTATCAAATTTTAGCTCCATATGTAAATGATATAGCCGAACAATTTTCAAGCACTCCAAGAATATTACAAATAAAAGTTATTCCTGAAAACATATCTGGGGAACATAAAGTATGTGCTTTATCAGATGCTTATATTTTAGTTGAAAGAGCAAAAGGAAAACCGTTATTTTTTAATGGCTTTGTGAAAGCTGATAAATTTAAAGTAAAAAGCGAAGCAAATGAGATAGTCCAAGAATATTATGATTTTTTGAATAGATATATAGAAGAATTGAATAAGATAGGAAATTTAAAAGAAACTCACTTTGCAAATTATGTGTCTACTGCAGTAAAATTAATTATGGATAAAGAATTTCCCTTAGGATGTGAAAAATCTGGCGATAATATATTTATTGACGAAGAAGCTGGATTAACTTTTATAGATCTTGGAAATAAAAATAGTATTGAAAACCAAGAAGGGAATGAAGACCCTGTCTCAAAGATAATTGATATGTTACTATTTGGTGGTAAAAATGGTGATTGTGAAGTTGATTTAAATTTAACAATTATAAGAGATGGATTGCCAATTAATCAGATAAAAGATTTTGTATTTACAATTAAAGAACCGTTATCTGAAGAATTTGTTAAAAGGGTTCTAGAGGCATACAATAAAATATTATTAAAAATTTGTCCTTTTTTATTATCAAACGGAATAACTCAGCAAGAAATTGATGACTATTTGATTAAATTAAGTCAAAGAATTAGTAAATGGAAAAGTGAAGTTAAATCAGAAGAACAATTATTAAGCGAGGTTGAGCAAGTAAGAAGAGAATTGTTGGAAAAACCGATAATGGATTCACCAACATCTTCAGAGTTTTTGCAAAACCCAACTTCAAGGTTAATATAATTATACTGTACAGTAATATAATTAAATATAAAAAACTTTTATTAATTTTGTTATAATGTTAAAATAATAATAGGAGGTATATATGAAATATTTTTTATGTAACATATGTGGGAATTTAGTTGAACTAATAACCATAGGTGGAGGAGAATTAGTTTGTTGTGGTGAACCAATGACTGAATTAGTTCCTAAAACAGATGATGTTGGTAATGAAAAACATTTACCTGTAGTAGAAATAACTGGATCAACAGTAACAGTAAAAATAGGCAGTGTAGAACATCCAATGACAGAAGAACATTATATTGATTGGATAAGTATATTCTACAATAACAAATATCAAAGAGTTAAGTTAAATCATACCGAAAAACCAGTTGCAACATTTGAAATTGATGAAGAATATAATACTTTAGAAGTATATTCTTATTGCAATGTTCATGGTTTATGGAAAAAAGAATTTAAAAAGTAAAAAAGAAATTAATTAATTTCTTTTTTTGATATAATAATACTATAAATTGGAGGCACATATGTTAGATAATTATATTAATCTTTTGAGACCTAAAGTTGAGAAAATGTTTAAATCAGAATCATCTGGTCATGATATAAGTCATTTAGAAAGAGTAATGAACATTGCATTATTTATTCAATCTAAAGAAGGCGGGGATAGAACTGTAGTTGGTGTATCTGCATTTTTGCATGATATACACAGACTAGAACAAAATAAAACAGGCAAATATTGTTCGCCAAAAGAATCTTTACCTATGATTGAAAAATTATTAGAAGAAATAAGTTTCCCGAAAGATTTAACAACAAAAGTATTAAATGCTATTGAATATCACGAAGTATATAATTGGAATCAAGATGAAATAAAAACAACAGAAATAGAGGCGTTAATATTGCAAGATGCGGATAATGTCGATGGAACAGGTGCAATGGGTATAGCAAGAACTTTTGCGTATGCAGGATCTAAAAATATACCTTTACACACCGATGATTTTTCAATAGAAGAAATATGCAGTGAAAAGTATAAAGAAGGTAAGGGTAGAGTTGAAACCCCAATAGAACTTTTTTATCATAAACTATTGAAATTGGGAGAGCACATGAATACACAAACGGCAAAAGAATTAACTAAAGAAAGAGATTTATTTATGAGACAATTTATAGATGAATTTTTAAGAGAATGGGATGGAAAACATGAATTATGATATGCATTTAAATGAGAAATCGTTTAATAAAATAAAAAACAATGAAAAGAAAATAGAATATAGAGTTAATGATGAAAAAAGAAAAAAAATCAAAATAGGAGATACTATAACATTTTATTTAATACCAGAAGATAAAGAATTTATAAAAACAAAAATAATTGATCTTAAATATTATGATAATTTATTTGATATGTATTCTGATTCTTTTAATCATTATTTTTATAAATACTATGATTCGGTGCAAGAAGTAGTTGATGATACTGATTGCTATACTGAAGATGAAATAAAAAAATATGGATGTGTTGCAATACACTTTGAGAAAATAGATTAATATAAAAAAACTCGATATCGAGTTTTTTATTTACTTATTAATTTAATAAAATTATTTGTACATAAATATATATTTAATATATAAAAAGTTATTAATATTGTAGTATATACAATATTTTCTTTTATTTTTAATTTATTTATTGATTTAAATATTAATAATACAAAGAATATTAGTTCCATTGTTAAAAATAACAATACTTGTAATCTTAATATAGTAAAGCTATATGCATTAACGTATAAGAACATTCTATAATATGAATTAAATATTAATATTATTGAGAATGATATTAATAGTATTAGTAAATTCTTTATGAAGATATTATTTTTAATAAATTTTACTATATATAAATGATATATAATTAACAAGAAATTTATAGATGTTACTATTAATAATTGAAAGAATCCTTCCCTAGCATATTCTGCATATGTATATTTAATTGGTAATTGTAAAAAATTATTTGTTAACTTAGATATTTCAGATATTATAAATATAGCAAATACTGAATTAACTATTATTAATATAGTTGATGATATAGTTGGATTTATTTCTTTTTTATCCTTTTTAATATCATCTTTTTTAGTTGAATTTTTAATTATATTTACAAAACAAGTAAATGTTATTATAAATCCAAATATTAATATAAATACATTAAATATTTGACTAAATTTAATATTGGGTAGAACACTTATTAAATTATTCATAAATGCACCAAAATATCTATCGGCACTCATTAATAATGATAATATTAATAATCCAATTGGTATGCCTATTAACAATCCAAATACTATATTTAAAGTTTTATTACCATTTGGTTTATTGTTTATTGTTTTAATAAATTTTAAATTCGAAAATAAACCTTTAGGAAATAATTTAAATATCCATCTTGGAGATTGCAATCCTATTTCATAATTTTTATTTGTTAATAATATTAAGAATATAGACATTAGTGTTGGTAATATAAATACATTTAAGAATTTATTAACATCATCAACTTTTAAAATAAAGTTACTTAATAATATTAAAAATATAGGTATTAACAATATATATGATTTTTTATTCTTTTCCATTTTATTTTTTAATATAAGTAATATATAGGATGTTAATATTAAAATTAATGGTATTATAAAATCTTTTAAATATGAATCTATTTTTATGTTGTGAAATACATCTATTAATATTGCAGTAATTATAGATACTAAAACAATAATTTTTATATTATCTTTTTTAATTTTTATTTCTTCTTCCATCTTATTTCTCCTTGTATTCTAATATATCACTAGGCTGACAATTTAAAACTTCACAAATTGATTCTAATGTTGAAAATCTTATAGCCTTAGCTTTATTAGTTTTTAGTATTGATAGGTTAGTGGTAGTAATTTTTGTTCTTTCACTTAATTCATTTAATGACATCTTTCTTTTTGCCATCATTACATCTAAATTTACTATTATCATATTACACCGTATAATCTATTTCGTTTTTATATTCAATTGCTGTTTTAAATACTTGTGAAAGAACATATACACCAAGACTACCAACAAATAATATTATAAATATAGATAACGACAATATTGTGGGTATAAATATACTTTTGGTTAATGTTATTAAAGACAATATCATCAATGATATTGATATTCTTTTCAAACTATATTCTGTATGTTTATTAAAAGGATTTTCTTTATATACAAGACTAAATATTCTGATAAGTTCAAGTATAATATATAAGACTATAATTGCAGATGTATATAAAGCAATTATATATAATGTTGTCTGATCACTAAATGTTATATTTTGATATTTACCAATAAAATTATATATGTATGGAACAAAAATCAAACTAATTGATCCTAACCCTAATATTATTTTTAAAATAATTGCTACTATTTTAGAAATTATACTTTTTTTCATATTCCCACCTCAATTTGTATATTATATGATATATTATCATTTGTCAATATATATTTTATGATAATCGTAAAATTGACTATTTAATAATATATTTATTTTAATTGACTTAGATATGTAAATAAATTATAATTAACTTATGAAAATTTCTTGATAGGGTGTGATAATATGAGTAAAAAAATAGTTAAGAAAACAAAGAAAAGCAAGAAGAAAGTCTCTAATATTAAACCTAAATCAAAGAAAAAAATCAAAAAAATCACATTAAAAAGCAAGATAATTAAAGTGTATAAGAAATTAAAAAAAGAAGTAATAAAAATATTTAAAACTATAAAAAAAAGAATAAATAAATATAAAAAACATATATTAAGTAAAAAATTATATAATAAAGAAGAACTTGCAAGAAAAGAAGAAGAGTTAAAGGGTAAGGAACAATTATTAAATAAGCAAATTGAGTTAGAACCAAAGAAAGAAATAAATTTAAAATTAGTATTTTCTGTTATGTTGGTAATATTTATATTAGCAGTAGTTGTACTATTATTAAATCATAAAGAAGATACTAATATAACTTTTAGTAATATAAATATTAAAGAATATAATAATTTATATAAAGAAGAAGAACTACAGTACATTTATATTACAAAAAATAATTGTACTTATTGTGAGTTAATTAATCCTTATGTAGTGGATTTAGAAAAAGATTATGATATCGAATTTAAAACTTTAAATATAAGTGGATTAAGTGCAAAAGAATTATCTGACTTAAAAAAGAATAACACAGCCTTTGAAGATGATTGGGAAGCTCCAATGCTAATTACTATTAAAGATGGAAAAGAAATATCTAATGTAAAAGGATATAAAGAATATCAAGTATTGAAAAAATTTGTTGAATATTCTATTAATCCTACTGATAATAATTCATTTATAAAAATAGATGTAAGTAGATTTATTGGTGTATTAAATTCAAGTGAACTATCATTGGTTTATATTGGAAGGCCCAATAGTAAGAGTTGTAAGATGTATTTACCAATATTAGAAAATGTAACAACAGAGGAAAATATAAAAGTATATTATTTAAATACTGATACAGTAGATACTGAGAAAGAATGGAAAATGTTATCTGATTCAAATGATATATTTAAAAAAGATTGGTTTGTGCCTGCAACATTAATAGTAAAAGATAACAAAGTAATAGCTTATAAAATGGAAACAATGGATAAAGATGATTTACTAAGTTTTTTAGATAAGAATGGATTATAGGAGGAAATATGAGTATTTATAAAAAGGTACTGGCTTTTAGAAATAAATATCCAGTTACAATGGCCTTTAGATTAAAAGCGCATTCAAATATAATAGAAAAATATATAAATGATGATGAAAAATTGTTATATGTTTTTACAGGACAAAAGAATAATAAATCAATAGGATTACCAAATACTTTTATAGCAGCATTAACAGATAAAAGATTATTATTTGCAAGAAAAAGAGTATTGTTTGGATCTTTCTTTTATGCTATTACTCCAGATATGTTTAATGATTTAAAAGTAGAATCTGGATTAATATGGGGAAAGATAATTATTGATACAGTAAAAGAGTTAGTAACTATATCAAATATTGATATAGCAGCACTAAATGAAATTGAAACAAATGTAACTCAATATATGATGGAAGAAAAAAAGAAATATAACATATCAAGAGATTCTAAATAGAATCTTTTTTTTTGAGCATATATATAGTATAATTAAAAAAAGAATAGAGGTGTTTATATGATTATAAGAAAGCCATATGCATTTTTAATTAAGAATTTTAAACTTATACACTTTTTTATGTTTATATTAACATCATATCTAATATTTAGAGCAAATAGAATATTTTCATTTTTCAATGAATATGTAGGTACTAGACAAGTAATATCAACAGGCAATTTAGCTAATTCTTATGTGCCAAATATTTTGTTTATATTTTCATTTTTAGTAATAATATTTTCAATAATAATAGCCATATTATTAAAACAAAAGGATAAACCAAAATTATTATATATTTGGATAATAATATTTTATTTTTCATTTGTAATATTCTCTATTGTATCAAAAGTAAATATATCTATTATAGAATTAGAAGGTATGGATCCACAAAAAGCAAGAATAATAAGAGATATATGTTTAATATTCTTTTTAGTACAAATTGCATTTGAGGCTTTATTACTAGTAAGATCTGTTGGATTTGATATAAAGAAGTTCCATTTTGGTGAGGACTTACAAGCTCTTGATATTGATATTAGTGATAACGAAGAAGTTGAGCTAACAACAGGAATAGATACTGATAAATTAATAAGAAATTTAAAAATGAAGAGTGAAGATTTAAAAGTATTCTTCTTAGAAAATAAATTAATAATAATATTAATAATGTCATTTATCCTTGTAATAATACCAAGTACTATAATATTTAGTAATACTATTAAAAATAAAGTATATAGTGAAAATCAAACTATTAACACAAATGTAATATCGATAACTGCAAAAGAATCATATCTTACTAAGTATGACTATAAAGGTAAGAAATTGTTAATGGGAGATAGTAGTTATTTAATATTAAAATTAAGTATAAAAAACATAAGTAAAGAAGATATATCGCTTGATTTAAATAAATATAAATTAGAAATTAATAACAATATATATAATACTAATATAACTTTATATGATAGTTTTATTGATATAGGAAATGGATATATTAGTCAAAAGATATTACCAGATGAAACAAAAGAGTTTGTATTACTATTTGTAGTTAATGATAAAGATGTAAATAATAATATTATATTTAGATATAATACCAGTATTGTTTATAAAAATTCTGAAGCTAAACCAAATTATGTTAGATTTAAATTAAATCCTATATCATTAGATAATATAGAGAATGTTAGTGATATAAAACTAAAACAAACTCTTACATTTGATAATTCATTGTTAAGTAGTACAAATATAAATATAGATTCTTATGAAATTAATAATAAATATTCTTATGAAATTAGTGGTAATACTAAATATATTACAAATAATTTAGGTAAAGTAATGAGATTATCATATAAATTTAATATAGATGATAATGTGAAATTTATATCTAATTTTTCTGATTTTATAAATAAATATGGATTAATAACATATATATATGAAGAAAAAGAATACAAGATATATGTTAGAAATATTACTCCTAATGATTATGATGGTAGTTATTCATTCGTATCAGTGGATGATAATATAATTAATGCAACAAGTATAAAGTTTGCATTTAAAATAAGAAATATAAATTATACTTATGTATTAAAATAAAATATTGATAAATAATATAGGTTTATGATATAATTTAACGTGTGATGGGCCTATAGCCAAGTGGTAAGGCGTGGGACTGCAACTCCCTGAGCGTTGGTTCAAATCCGACTAGGCCCTCCATGTTAAATTAAAAAACTAATCATTGATTAGTTTTTTTTGTAAATAAATGTATTAATTATGAAACCCACTAAAAACAATTATATTTATGTGATAGTATATAAAATATAGGAGGTGCAAACTTGTACGAATTTAATAAAAAAGAAGTAAGAAGTGCATTTAAAAAAACAGAATATGGTAAGAAGGTTAATAAATGGTTATATTTATCAATAGGATTATTTGTATTAACTATATTAGTACCATTCTTTCTAGGATTTTTAGATGGACTAAATGTTTACAGAATGACAGAAGAGGCATTAGAAACTTTTTCTAGAATTTCTGATGTAACTATTTTCGCTGCTGCAGCGCTTGTTTTTTATTTCGATGGCAAAAGAGACGGAGCTATTGAATCATATAAAAAAGTAATGAAAAAATAAATTTATATTAATCGAAAAGCATACTAAAATATGCTTTTTTTGTGTTTTTATTAAAAATATGGTAATATATGTATACCTTTATTGAAAAAGGGGAAGGCGGCAATATGAAGTTTAATATTAAAAAAATATTATTACTTATGTTTTGGTTGATTGTTGTCATAGGGTTTGAATTTCTATACAGATGGCTTCTATTTAGAGGTGGGTTTGGTAGAGGTTTATTCCAAATGATAGTTTTTGCCGTACCTTTAGCAGTATTTATATTCTTCATAACTAATTTATTTAGTGAGAAAACAAATAGAAAAATAAGCACAATTGCTGTATTTTTAATGGTATTTATATATGGCGCACAGATGGTATACTTTAAAGTGTTTACTGGTATATTTTCATTTTATACAATGGCAACAGGTGGACAAGTATTAGAATTCTGGAGAGCTATACTAGCAGCAATTGCATCCGAATATATAAGATTTGGATTAATGTTATTAGCATTCCCTATATATTTTGGATTAAGAAAATACATATTTGATTTTAGTAAGAATAAAACAATAACTAATATAATTGTAATAATAAGTTTTATATTATTAAGTGCATCAACATTTATATATATATTTACAGATAAGAAAGATATATATTCATCATATAATTTATATTTTAATACACAAGCACCAATATTGTCTGCAAAGAAATTTGGATTAGCAAATACTATGTTAATAGATTTAAAAAGAACAATATTTGGTATGAAAAAGAAAACAGTGGAGATAAATATAGATAATAATAATACTAATTCAGGTAATGATTATTTAAATTATAATATTATGAATGTAGATTTTGATAACTTAATTCAAAATGAAAAAGATAAAACAATTATATCTATGCATAAATATTTTGATTCTTTAGAAGGTACAAAAAAGAATGATTATACAGGTATGTTTGAAGGAAAGAATGTAGTATTCTTTTTAGCAGAATCTTTAGATCCATTAGCAATTGATCCAGAGGTAACTCCAACGTTATTTAAATTAGCAAATAATGGTTTTGATTTTAGTAATTATTATTCACCATTATATCCGGCTAGTACAGCAGATGGTGAGTTTAGAACAGAATGGTCATTAATTTCAAGTATTGGTAATATATATACATTATTTAATTATAGAAATGTTTATAGTCCATATTTATTTGTTAATAGTTTTGATGGGTATAATATGAATGTATATCATAACTATAATGGAGACTATTATAATAGAAGACAATATTTTAGTGCCTTAGGATATAAAAACTTTAAAGCTTGCTATTATGGACTTGATTTACCTTGTGGTACATTCCATGAAAGTGATTTAGATATGGTTAATATTACAACTGATGAATATATTGATTCAGAAGTACCATTCTTCTCATATTATATTACGCTAAGTGGACATATGAGCTATGTAAAAGCAGGAAATAAACTGGCTCAAAAGAACTGGGATTTAGTTAAAAATTTACCATACTCAGATGCAGTAAAAAGTTATATGGCTGGTAATATAGAATTAGATAAAGCGTTACAATTATTAATAGAAAGATTAACTGCAGCAGGTAAATTAGATGATACAGTTATAGTAATTACATCAGATCATTATCCATATGGATTAAAAGATAATCTTGAAGAAGTATCAAAAATAACTGGAGTAGATAGAACAGATTCTTTTGAAATGTATCGTTCAGATTTAATAATATGGAATAGTGAAATGAATACAGTCAAGGTAAATAAAGTTGGATCTAATCCAGATGTATTACCAACGTTATTAAATTTATTTGGCATTAATTATGATTCTAGAATGATAATTGGACAAGATTTATTATCAGATAGTGAAGGATTAGTAACACTAGCTAATAGAAGCTGGATTACTGATACAGGAAGATATAATTCTACTAATAATGAAAACATTAGTAATGATGGTGAATTATTAGACGAAAAATATATTGAAAAAATTAATAGTGTTGTTGATAATCAGTTTAAAATATCGGATATGATATTAGAAAATAATTATTACGAAAAGGTATTTAAACAAGAAGAAATAGACTAGTAGTAGTCTATTTTTTTTGTTATAATTAAAAAGAGGTGTTAGTATGAAGCTTAGAAATAACTATTTTTATACTCTAAGAGAGAATGTAAAAGATGAAGATTCAACAAGTGGAGATTTATTAGTACGAAGTGGAATGATAAAAAAGAATTCTTCTGGTATTTACATGTATTTGCCTTTAGGATATAGAGTATTAAAAAATATAGAAAACATAATAAGAGAAGAAATGAATAATATTGGTTCATTAGAATTATTAATGCCTAGTTTAATATCAAGAGATATATATGAAGCAACAGGAAGAGTTAAAACATTTGGTAGTAGTGTATTTACATTGAAAGATAGATTTAATAGAGATTATGTATTAGGACCTACTCATGAAGAATTATTTACATTAGCAAGTTTATCAAATATTAAATCATATAAAGATATGCCATATTCATTATATCAATTTCAAAATAAATTTAGAGATGAAGCTAGACCTAGATATGGGTTAATAAGAGTAAGAGAATTTACAATGAAAGATGCTTATACATTTGATAAAGATTTAAATGGATTAGAAGTATCATATAATAATATGTATGATGCATATAAAAGAGCATTTGATAGAATGAATATAAAGTATAGAGTAGTAACTGCTGATACAGGAGTTATGGGTGGTTTATTATCTGAAGAATTTCAAGCAGAAACAGAAATAGGTGAAGATATATTAGTATTGTGTGATGCATGTGATTTTTCTTCAAATATAGAAGTATCTAATTGTATTAATAATACAATTATGAATAAAGAAGATACATTAACTATACAATTAGTAGAGACAGTAAATCAAAAAAGTATTGAAGAAATATCTACTTATTTAAACAAATCAAAAGATAAATTTATAAAAACATTAATATATAAAATAGATACTGAGTTATATGCAGTATTAGTAAAAGGTGACGATGAAGTTAATGAAACTAAATTAAAGAAATTATTAGAAGCAATAGATGTTGAATTAGCTGATTTTGAAACTGTTGAAAAAGTTACTAATGCTAAAGTTGGATTTGCTGGACCAATAGACATTGGTATTAAAGTAATAATTGATAATGAAATATTAGAAATGAAGAACTTTATAGTTGGCGCTAACAAAACCGATTATCATTACGTAAATGTCAATTTAAATGACTTTAAACATGATTTAATAGGTGATATTAGAAGTATTAAAGAAGGAGATATATGTCCTAAATGTGGAGGTAATATCTACTTTAAAAAGGGTATAGAAATAGGTAATACATTTAAACTAGGAACTAAATATTCAGAAAAACTAGGATTAAACTATTCAGATGAAAATAATAAATTACAACCAGTAGTAATGGGTTCATATGGAATAGGTCTAGGAAGATGTATAGCATCTATTGTAGAACAAAATCACGATGAAAAAGGAATAATATGGCCAATAAGTGTTGCCCCATATAAATGTTCTATTGTTATAGTAAATATAAATGATGAAGAACAAATGAAAGTAGCAAACAATGTATATGACACGATGTTATCCAACAATATAGAACCATTAATGGATGATAGAGATGAAAGATTTGGAGTAAAATTAAACGATATGGATTTGATAGGTATTCCAATAAGAATAGTTGTTGGTAAAAAAGCTAATGAAAATATAGTAGAGTTAAAATATAGAAATAAAGAAGAAATATTAGAAGTAAATGCCAATAATATTCTTGAATATATCAAATAATTATGATAATATAAATATGCATTTCAAAAATGCATATATGCAGATGTGGTTCAATGGTAGAATGCGGCCTTGCCAAGGCTGAGACGCGGGTTCGATTCCCGTCATTTGCTCCAATAATAAAAATAAAACTTATGAAAATCATAAGTTTTTTTGTTGTGCTAATTTATGAAAGTTATATCTTATTACTCTTCTTTGTACAACTTCGTCTGGAACTCTTGGTAGTTCTTGGTTTGGAAGATATATTGAATCCACGTATGGATAAACGTATCTTAATATTATTCTATTTGCTTTTAAGAAAGCAATTGTTTCTGCAACATCTTCTTCGGTTTCAGTAGGATATCCAGCAATAATATCTGTTGAAATAGTCATGTCTTTAGAATTTCCAGATCTAAGTTCTTTTACCAAAGCCTCAAATCTCTCTTTTGTATATCCTCTTTTCATTAATTTTAATAGTCTATTACTTGCTGTTTCTAAATGAATTTCAACACCATTAATTTTATTACTAGAATTAATTGATTCGATAAGTCTTGGATAAAACTCAGCAGCATTTAAATGTCTTATATAAGTTTTATTTATTGCATCACACTCTTTAATCATATTTATTATTTCATGTAATTTTCTTTCTCTATATAAATCAATTCCATACTCAATAGGATTTTGACCTAAAAGAGTAATACTGTGGCTTGGCCAAGTATCCTCAGGAACGTCATGTAGAATTTCAAAAAAACTTCTAATTTCTTCTAAACTTTTACTTTTCAAAGGGAAAGGAGCATAGTTTGTTTTACAAAAAACACAATGTCTTAAACAACCACTTTGAATTCTTAGTGATATATCCTCGTCCCTTACTTCTGCAAGACTGGTCAAACTACCCTCATATTCACTATTCAATTCTTCTACTAATTTCTTTGACCAATCACCACTTAAAATTTTTATTCTAGGATTCTCTATTGCTGGAACCATATCTATGGTTGCTTTTGCACCACATCCTATAACATAAATTGGAACATTTTTTCCTGTTCCTCTTAAAAGTTCAGCACAAGAATTTTGCATATAAGGAAATGCATTTCCATTAGAAATACAACCATCAAAGATAATTAAATCTGATTCCTCAAAATCTGGAGTTATTTCTAAATCCTCATTACATCCAATAATTTCTTCAATATTTTGTGGATTAACTTCAGATACTCCGCAAGACATACTATAAAAAAATACCTTTTTACTCATTTCATCCCCCATAAATGTTTTATATATTATCACAACTATAAAAATAAAACAATCGGAAGATTACTTTATTATGTAAAAAAATTATACTATTATATATATTGAATTTAATATATAATTATGTTAGGTGATGAAAATGAAAAAAAATAAAGAAATATTATCATTTTTGGTTAATATAGTAAAAAATGCAGGTAATTTAATAACTGATAATTTTTTGGTGACTCAAAAAGGATTAGAAAATGATTTAGTTACAGATTTAGATGTTAAAGTTGAGGAATATTTAATAAAAAAAATAAATGATAACTATCCAAATTTTGATATTGTTAGTGAAGAAATAAATTATAATAAAAACATAACCAATAATTGCTTTGTTATAGATCCTATAGATGGGACTATAAACTTTGCCAATGGTTTACCTCTGTGGGGTATTCAAATAGCGTGTGTAGCAGAATTTGAAACAGTTGCGGCGGTCATTTATTTACCAAAAATGAATGAATTGTATTATGCTAGTGAAGATGGTGCATATTTAAATGATATTGTTATTAAAAGTAGTGTTGTTCCAATAAAAAACACCTTGTATTCAATTGATGGTACCAACAATTTACCAATAATGGAAAAAATGAGACCTTTTTCTTCTGGTAGAAGAAATCTAGGAGCGGCTTGTGTAAGTATGGCTTTTGTTTCTAGCGGTAGATTACATGGTGCCCTTTTTAGAAGCGACAAGCCATGGGATTATTTACCAGGATTATTTATTGCAAAAAAGGCCGGAGCTATTGTCTCTGACGAACCGGGATTTCATTGTGCTGCAATGAATGAAGAATTTTTGAATATACTAAAAGAAGCAAATGATATTGAAAAATAAGGAGAATATATGGGATTTGATGAAATAGTAAGAAATAGATATTCAGTTAGAGAATATCAAGATAAAGTTGTTGATAAAAATTTGGTAGATGAAATACTAGAAAGTGGTAGAATTGCACCTACTGCTGGATGTGAAAATCCTGTTGTAGTATATGTATTAAATGATGAGCAGATTGAAAAATTGAAGGAAGCAACACAATATACATTTGGTGCTAAAAATATATTTTTAATTTGCTATGATAAAGATATATCATATAAAAGAAAACAAGATGGAACAGATTTTGGAATACAGGATGTTGCAATAATTACTACACATATGATGTTAAAGATAACTGAATTAGGATTAGGTTCTTGTTGGGTAGGTAGTTTTTATCCTGATAAGGTCAGTGAAATATTTAATTTAACGGACAATATAATACCTGTTGCTATATTACCATTCGGTTATATAGGTGAAAATTGTAAACCAAGAAATAGTCATTTTGATAGAAGAACTATGGAAGAGTTTGCAAAATCTTTAGATTGGTAAATTGACTTAAATATTTTTAGTGTTATAATATCGTTATTTATTTGGAGGATTTATGTTAAGAAAAGATTATAATGAAAATGTAAAATCTTTAGATTTGTTTCCTGTTCATTACAAAAAAGAAGAAATAGATTATGTCTTAGGGCAAATTAAAAAATCTTATACAGGAAATGAACCTTTAGTTTTATATACTAATTGTTGGTGTGATTTAAGAATTGATGGTATACCAGTAGCTAGACAATATGACAATTTATTATATTCAGAGGAAGCTGACATTGCATTACTTGTTTCAAGAATGCTTGATCCAGAAGAAATCATGACTATGTTAGATAAACATGATTTAAAGTTGAGCGCAATCGTTGCTGGAGAACCAATTGATGATGGATTTATTGATAATCCTGATATTCCTGGGTTTTATCCTGTAAGAGAAAAAGCGGTATTAAAAGAAGCAACTGACGCAGCTTTAAGTGAATTTGTTGATGCAGCAGATGTATATATTAATTTAAGTTGGTCGTTAATGGTAGGACATACTGTTGGAGATGTACACAAGGTTTTATATCAAAACAGAGGATTTGAATTAGTAGACACTGGTGTTAATTGTGCATTAATAATAAAAAACGGAGATCCTAAAAATATTTCTCCATGTAATTTAGGGAAAGAGGTTGAATCTTTAGGTTTAAAGGCTAATATTAAAGGATATGGACGTCCATCATTTGTTACGGCCGATCCTTCTGCAATAATAAGAAAATAAAGATACTATTTTAGTAGTATCTTTTTTATTTCTTTCCAGTTAGCAACTCTTATAATATTATTTTCTTTTAGATATTCATCTGATAATTTCCTGTTATGCCAGGCAGTATACATTATTTTTAATTTAGCACCTTTTAAATTATTTGGATTATCATCTATTTTTATTTCACAATCTATTATTGATTTATCACCAGTAAATACATAATTGTCTGGGTTTAAAAATGGTAGTTTTTCTCTTAAATAATTATATTTATATATAAGAATAACTCCAGATCCTTCTTCGCCACCTCTATATATGTAAGAAGTACCAATATATATATCGTAAATTTCATTTAATTCTTTTAATATTTCTATTGCATTATTATTAATTTCACAATAATCATATAAGTTCTTACTAAAGAAAAAATCAAAAAACTCTTTTTTATTAGGAATTATATCTTGCATATAAAATCCGTCAAAATCTTCATGTTTATAATTTGTACCTAAAAATTCATTAATTAATTTTAGATAACCCTCACCAACAATAACATCATCCATATCAATCATTATCTTTTTTCTTTTCATGTTTCCTCCTTGTAATTAATATAGATTATTTTTTATATTTTAATAACATTTCTTTATCTTCTTTACTAACTCTAAAACTATCTCTACATTTTTGAATAGCTTTATTTATGGTAAATTTATTTAATTTATTTTTATTTAAGAATTCTATAGTTTCATCTCTATGTTTAATAAAACATTCACATACTAACCATGCATTAATCATATTAACATAATATTCGGTTTCATCATAAAAACTATTTAGTATTTTAAATATATCTTTTAAGTAGGTTTTATCTTTTACGTACTTGAATAATATTACTATTCCAATTCTTCTTACAAACGTTTTATCGCTTTTTATATATTCTTTTAATAATTTCATGTAATTATCTTCGTTATCTTTAATATCAAATGATAACAAGTCACAAGATGCCCAGTTATCTGCTTTATTACTATAAATATCTAAATATTTTTTCATAATGTCAAAATCTTTAATGTTTGTTATTAAAAATCCATTTATACTAGTATTTTCAAAATAATTCCATGGCATGTAATCTAAGAATGATATATAATTACCTTTACTAATTTCCTTTGATATATCTTTAACATCTTTAGTTTTTAATGCCAAAACATTCATATTGGTTTGTAATATATTTCTAGACCAGACCATTTTATCTTCATTTCTAATACTATATAAATAGTTATTAAATTCTTCAATATCTTGTCTTGTCCATTTATCATTAATTAAATTCATATTATCACCCAACTTTATTATATCAAAAAACACTTATAACATGATATAATAATTTTGGTGATATTTATATGCGAATAGTTATACCAGCTTATAATCCCGACTATCATTTAATAAAAACTTTAAAGAGTTTAAAAGATGAACTAAAGTATAAAATATTAATAGTAAATGATGGTAGCGATAAAAGTAAAGATAAGATATTTAATGAAGCTAAAGAATATGCGGAGATTATATCTCACGATGTGAATAAAGGCAAAGGAAGAGCTATGAAGACGGCTCTTGAATATATAAAAGAAAAGTATCCAAATGAAGATGGAGTTGTTTTTGTTGACGCTGATGGACAACACAAAACAAAAGATGTAAAAAAAGTAATTGATGCATTTTATGATAATATAGATTCTTTGATATTGGGGGTAAGAGTCTTTAATGGAAAAGATGTACCTTTAAGATCTAAAATTGGTAATAAAATAACAGCGACAGTATTTAAAATATTTGCTCATAAATATGTTTCTGATACCCAAACTGGTTTAAGAGCCATATCTACTAAATATATACCATTTTTATTAAGAGTAGAGGGTAATAGATATGAATATGAAATGAATATGTTAATAGATGTAGTAAAAAGAAAGATAAATATAGTAGAAACACCTATAGAAACAGTATATGAAAACAAGAGAAACCTTACATCTCATTTTAGAGTATTTAGAGATTCATATTTAATATATAAGAAATTCTTAAGATTTATATTTTCTTCATTAGGGTGTACTGTTATTGATTACTTTGCTTTTTTGTTATTTCTTGATATATTAGGTAGTAGTGCCACTATGATATTTTTATCTAACATACTTGCTAGATTAATAAGCGGCACAATAAATTATAATATAAATAAAAAGGTAATATTTAAGCATAAACATAGGGATAAGAGCGCGCTTAAGTTCTTTATTTTAGCGACATTTATTATATTAACTAATAGTGCGGTATTATTATTATTTACTAAATTATTTGGTATAGTTCCGTATATAGCTAAAATATTAGTTGGATTACTATTATTTGTGGTTAACTATACAGTCCAACACAATTCAGTATTTAAAATAAAAGAAGAGGATTAGTATGGATAAACAAGATTTTCATGTAGAAATGGTAGCACCAACAAGAAGTGAACATAATAAACCATCGTGTATAATAATATATGGATTACCGTCTAGTGGTAAGACTCATTTAGCTGCTGAATTGTCAAAAGGGTTGGGGATATATCTTTTAAATAGCGATTTTGTCAGAAATAAATATTGTGAATCTATGAAAGATTATTTTGATAATGTGGTTTTATCTACAAAGCGTTCAGTTGACGAAGAAAATGCAGAGAGATTTACTATTTTATGTACCTCAAGAATATCATTTATATTTGATGGAAATGGTTTGGATTTAGATGTTTATGGTACTCTAGAGAAAACATTAAAAAGATTTGATTATGATATTATTAAGATTAAAGTAAATACTGATGAATCTAAATGTAGAGAAAATTATAGGAAAAGAAAAGTGGGTTTATTTTATATAGATAATTCAGTAATCGGTGATTATGTATTCTTTACACCTGCATTAATTTGGAAAGCAAATAATGCGGATATTCCCGAATCGGAATATAATTATACAGTTGATAATTTAGGTGATATGGGAAAATATAATGAAAATATAGGAGAATTAATAGAGCAAATAAAGAAAGCAAGGAGTAAACAAAATGAACGATAATATAATAAATGAAATAAGTAAGGATTTAAAAGTTAGTTATAAACAAGTCGAGGCAACACTTAAATTATTAAGTGAAGGAAATACAATACCATTTATAGCAAGATATAGAAAAGAAGTAACAGGTAATCTAGATGAAGAACAAATTAGAAGTATAAATGATGTTTATGAATATCAAGTTAATTTATTAAAAAGAAAAGAAGACGTAATTAGATTAATAGATGAAAAAGGTTTATTAACTGATGAATTGAAAAACAATATAATTAAGTGTACTAAATTAGTTGAGATTGAAGATATATATAGACCATTTAAAGAAAAGAAAAAGACTAAAGCAACAGAAGCAATCAAGAATGGACTAGAACCATTGGCTAATTTAATTATGTTATTTCCAAATGAAATAAATGGTGTGGATAAATATTTAAATGATGTTATTAAAACAGAATTAGATGCTATAATTGGTGCTAAATATATAATAGCCGAATGGATTAGTGATGATGCGTTTTTTAGGAAATGGATTAGAAATTATATTTATAATAATGGTAAATTAACATCTAAAATAAAGAAGAATGTAGTTGATGAAGAAAAAGTATATTCTATGTATTATGAATATAGTGAATTGATTAAGAATATTAAACCTCATAGAGTATTAGCTTTAAATAGGGGAGAAAATGAAAATATATTAAATGTTGGTATAGATATTGATGAATCCATTATAGTTAATTATTTAGAATCTAAGGTAGTTAAGATAAAAGATAGTCCTTCATATAATTTAGTTATGGATGCAATAATAGATAGTTATAAAAGATTAATATTCCCTAGTATTGAAAGAGAAATAAGAAGTGAATTAACTGAAATGGCTAGTGAGAAATCAATAGAAGTATTTATGGATAATTTAGAACATTTATTATTAACTCCACCAATGAAAGATAAAATGGTATTAGGACTAGATCCTGCATATAGAACAGGGTGTAAATTAGCAGTTGTAGATAATACGGGTAAGTTTATATATAAAAGTGTTATATATCCCCACGAGCCTAGAAATGAATATGATGATTCTAAGAAAAAAGTATTAGACATAATAGATAAATACAAAATAGATATAATTGCAATAGGTAATGGAACCGCATCAAGAGAATCAGAAGCATTTGTTGTAGACATAATCAAAGGTTGTAATAAAAAAGTAGAATTTATTATAGTAAGCGAAGCAGGTGCATCTGTTTACTCTGCATCTAAATTAGCAATAGAAGAATTTCCTGATTTACATGTAGAGGAAAGAAGTGCTATATCTATAGCAAGAAGATTACAAGATCCTTTATCTGAATTAGTAAAGATAGATTCAAAAAGTATAGGAGTAGGTTTATATCAACATGATGTAATTCAAAAAAGATTAGATGAATCATTAGACTTTGTAGTTAGCAAGGCTGTTAATAAAGTTGGTGTTAACATTAATACTGCTAGTACCTCTTTATTAAAATATGTATCAGGTCTAAACAAAAAAGTAATAGATAAAATAATTGAATATAGAGATAAATTTGGTAAATTTAAATCAAGAGACGAAATAAAAAAGAAAAAGATATTAACAGATAAAACATATGAACAATCTATTGGATTTATAAGAATAATTGATGGTATAAATCCATTAGATAAAACAAGCATTCATACAGAAAGTTATGATGCAACATTAAAATTATTAGATAAACTTAATTTATCGGTTAATGATATAGGTACAGACAAATTAAAAGATATTAATGTAAACATAGATGGTTTATCAAAAGAATTAAATATAGATAAATATACTTTAGAAGATATTATATCTGCATTAAAAAATCCATTAAGAGATCCAAGAGATGAAATGCCTAAACCATTACTTAGAAGTGATGTAGTAAAGTTAGAGGATTTAACTGTAGGCATGAAATTACAAGGAACAGTTAGAAATGTAGTAGATTTTGGTGCATTTATAGACATAGGTTTAAAAAATGACGCATTGGCACATATATCTAAAATATCAAAAACATATATTAAACATCCAAATGAAGTATTAAGTATTGGTGATATAGTAGATTGTTATGTAGATGAAATACTTGTTGATAAAAAGAAAGTATGTTTATCACTATTTGAAAAGAATTAGATTGCTAATTCTTTTTGTGTTATAATTTAATAGGTGATTATATGATAATGTACAAAGGAAAAAATTGGGAAGTTGTATTTGTAGATTGGTGCCAAGAATTTATAGGTCAATGTATAATTTCATCTAATAAAGAATCTCTAAGTGAGTTTGATGATGAAGACTGGATAGAATTTGGTAGAATTGAAAAAGAATTAGAAAGAGTCTGTAAGAAAGTTTTTAAAACTACGATGTTTAACGTTGCATGTCTAATGAATGATGCGTTTAAAAACAACGAAAAACCTCATGTACATTTCCAGTTCATACCAAGATATAAAGAACCAGTAATATTGTTTAATAAAAATTATAAAGATAAACATTTCGGCTATAACTTTTGGAAATGGTCGCGAAGCAAAATAATGAGACAAAAAGATATATATAGTAAAGAAGAAAAACATGAAATATATAACATGATGGCAAAGGAATTTAAAATAGAAGTAATAAATAGGTGAGAATATGAATAAAAAAGTAGTTATATTAGGTGGCGGAACAGGAATGTCTTGCCTAATAAAAGGATTAAAACAATTTCCAATAGATATAACAGCGGTTGTATCTGTTTGTGATGATGGTACTAGTACTGGAAGACTTAGAAATGAATTTAATATACCAGCAATGGGAGATATAAGAAAAATATTAATAGCTATGTCTACTACTGAACCATTATTTGAAAAGTTATTAGATTATCGTTTTAATACTACGAGTGATTTAAATGGCCATACAATAGGTAATTTATTATTAACTGCAAGCAATGAAATATCGGGGAGCATGTCTAATGGCATAGAAATACTAGGAAGTGTATTAAATTTAAAAGGAACAGTATTACCGCTAACAGAAGATAATGTAACATTAATGGGTAAAATGGAAGATAATTCTATAGTTGAAGGAGAACATAATATAACTTCATCCCCACTAAAAGTAAAAGATGTATATTATAAAAAAGATCCAATAGTAAATGAAAAAGTAATAGAAGAAATAAAAAAATCAGATTTAATAGTATTAAGTATGGGAAGTTTGTTTACTAGTGTTATACCTAATTTAATATGTAAAGATATTATTAATGAAATAGATAAAAGCAAAGCACCAATTGTATATTGTTGTAATTTAGTAACACAACCTGGAGAGACAGATAACTTTAAAGTAAGTGACCATATAAACACATTAAATAGATATTTAGGTAAAAGAAAAGTAGAATATGTAATATGTAATAATGGTAAAGTAGATAAAAAGATAGCTAAGAAATACTATTCATTAGAACAAAAAGATCCAGTTATGTTTGATAAAAAACAAATATTAAACGAAAATATAAAAATAATATCAGATAACTTAGTTACTATAGATAATAGTTTATTAAGACATGATACATTAAAACTTGCTTATCATTTATTTTCTTTATTAATGAAATAAAAAAGACTAAGTCTTTTTTATTTTTATTCCTTCAAAACCAAATATATCAGTATAAGTTGCTTCTCCAAACAATATTGGATAGAAGTTCTTTTTAGCTATTAAATATTCTTTACCATTAGTAGCATATTTAGTTCCTTTTTTTACTAATTCATAGTTATTTATATTTGATAATAGTTTGTAACCCTTTGGTTTGACAACTGAATTATCAATTTTAAAGTATTTAGTTTTCTTCTTTTTATAATCAAATTTATCTATTATATTATAATGAGCTAATACTTTTTTTATATCTGTTACTATGTTATTTAAAGCTTCACTATCATTATTACTTCCGTATTCAAAAGCAATACCTATCTTTGCATTAGCTAGTAAGGCATTATCTTTAAACATATTCATAAACAATAAATATTTAGGTGATATTACATCTAATATTTTTATTGTTTCTTCATCAAATTTATCTACAATCATAGCATCTTTTAAACTAGATGTTGTTGAGTGAATATCAAATACAATATCATAATCTTTAATTATATTATTTAATTTATATGCTAACTTTTCTTCATAATTTCCATTTTTCTTTCCTGGAAATGATCTATTTAAATCTGAATCAATAAATCTAGTTTTTAATTTATATGCTTTCTTATTAGCTATATTTATAGTTAATATTTCTTTACTGATATTTAATTTTTTTATTTCTTTGGCTACTTTTAATCCTATTAACTCATCACCATGAGTTAATATATTTAACATAATTTTCATATTATCTTCCTTTCGTTAATCTTTTACATTCTTTGGCATAATTAATTATTTCATCAATGTTTTCAGTTATACCAAACATTCTAAATTCAATTGTTCCTGTTGATGGTTTATATCTTATTAAATCGTATACATTCTTTTCTCCGCCTTTTATCTCAATATAATTAATTACTTCTTCCATTGAACCAAAAATTGGTGGAAATTGTTGAATACCAGCCATAGTAGAATAAGATTTAATTCTTTTCCCATTACTATGATCTCCTAATCTAATAAGATTAGATAATTCATCTCTACTAACATTTAAACATCTAACTATATCATCTTTGTCAACACCTATGTGAATATGTACTGCTGCTACTTGTGATGCAGCTATTCTTTGTTCTAACGATATACTTTCAAAGATACTTTGATGTCTTGCGTTAAATGGATTAGGTTTTAAATTTGTAAGTCTACTTTCATCAACATATTCGGAATATTCGTAATCTAAACCTAATAATCTTGATGCTTCTGTTAGTATTAAATCATTTTCAATTAATGATTCTCGTAGACTCTTCAAACTATTACACACAGAGGTTCTATCTTCTATTTGACCTGCATATAATTCATATGTAAATCTGTTTTCATCAATTAATTCTTTTCTTGCTATTTCAATTACTCTTGGTAGCAATATACCTATTTCAGGTACTATTTCATTATTTTTCGTTATAAATCTTTCTCTTTCAATTCCAAAAGTTTCCATAATCTCTCCTTTATATTTTTATTCTATTAATTTTATATATTTTAGTGGGGCAATGCCCCAATATTTATAGTAATATCTCATAATCTCTTCCTTTCAACAAAAAAACATATGGTTTTCCATATGTTTATATTTATATTTAATATATTTATATGGGTAAGTTAAAATTCACTTACCCACAATATAAATTGTATTAGTAAGTGTTAAATTTTAACTTGATACCATCCCATAAAATTAAACATAATTTCATCTCCTTGGTAAAAAGATAATAATACATTAATATATATTTGTCAAATATTATTTTTTAAAGAATCTTTTTATTAAATTAATATTATTATTTTTTAATGCTTTTAGTGGCTCGGATGTTTTGTTTAAAAAGAATATTACTGGTCTGCTAAAAAGCTTTGTCATTAATTTAACAAATTTGCCAGTTTCATTTGCTACTTTTTCATAATAACTATCTAATGTATCTCTTTGAAAATGTAATATATTATTTAGCTTATCAGTATCTTCATAATATCCACAATGAAAGTTCTGGGTAGCAAAAGCTCTTTTATTTATATATTTGTAATCTAATCCATATATATCAAACATCTTTTTAATAAATTTTTCATATGTAGTTCTAAACTTGATTCCACCACCTAAATTAAATGTTTTACCATTTAATTCACTAAGATGATGTATTGATTCTGCAAAGGCATAGCCAACATCTCTATTACTTGCAAATTCAATCTTAGTATCAAGCGGCATATGAAACATTAATGCATCTAATGCGGGATATCCCATAATACCAGTTAGACGGTATATTGTATAAGGAATATTAGCGTTTCTAATCATTTCTTCTGTCATTATTTTTACTTCAGCATAATAATCTCCTAGACTAGGAATTAATTTATCGTTAGCATTTATATAAGAATTATTTACTCTATCCCCATATACACTAATAGATGAAGAAAATATAAGAAATGGTTTATTCTTTTGTTCTTTAATTCTATCTATTATATTTCTTGTGCCTTCATAATTTACTTTTCTCGTTAATTCTGGATTTCTATCTGCAAGAGGAGGTATAATTGCGGCCAAATGAATAATAACATCTTTATTTGTTATTAATTTTCTAATTAAATCCTCATCATTTATAGATCCGTAAACAATATTAATTTTATTTCTGTATTTATTTAATTTGTTTCTTGTTTTTCTATTATTGAGTTCTAATACAGTAATATTACATTTCTCATCTAATAATGCTTTTAATGTTTCAAGACCTACATTACCTGCAGCACCAGTCAATAAAATATTCATATTATCACCTAATTATATTATAGCACTAAAAAGAATAAATTCTGTAAACATCAAAATAAATCCTTAAATAATAAATAAAAAATATGATATACTTTTTATAAAGATAAGGAGTGTATATTTTATGTATGACATAAACACAAAAAACGTTAGAAAAGGCAGAAGATTTCATTTTATATTTTTATTAGCTGGATTAATATTTTTAGGAATAATGGGAAGTGTTTTAGTATCTAGCTATACCAAATTAAATAGTTTAGATTCAAAAACAAAATCAACAAGAGTGGTAGTTAATTCACATGCTGGTGATGATACGACTTTATATTCTCCGACATATTACTATACAGTAGATGGAAGACAGTATACTTGTACTTCGGATTCATCCTCTAGTACAAACCCAGGAACTTCTAATAAAACGGTTTATTATGATTCGAAAAATCCAGAAATATGTATGACTGAATATTCAAAATCAAATAATTATTTTTTCTTGTTATTTATTATACTTCCGTTGGCCTTTATAACAATTGGGCTTGTAAATATGATAAAAGTTAGTAAAAGGTTAAAATTAATTAAAGAATTAAATAAAACTGGAAAATTAGTTAAAAATTTGCCTTATCATCTTGAATATACTGGAATGTCTGTAAATGATAGACAAATACAAAAACCAGTAGTGGAATATCCTTTGGAATCTGGTTCTATAATAACATTGCAAGGAGATCCAAGACATGACCAAAAAGGTTCTGACGCAGATGGTCTAGTAGATGTAGTTATTGATGAAAACAATCCTGATAACTATTTTATAGATTTTGAAATAAACAGATTAAGTGGTAATTTACCAACAGATTATTATGATAATGTACAAAGTACTCCAGAACAAGAAGATCAAATTCAAAACTTATCAAATAATGCTAGTTTAGAACAAGTGCAACCTATAATACAACAACCTCAAGTTAGTCAAGAAAACAATATACAAAATAATAATGTTTAAAAAACAAAAAAACAGTCATATGACTGTTTTATTATAATATGGAGCAGGTGATGGGAATCGAACCCACGTAGTTAGCTTGGAAGGCTAATATTCTACCATTGAACTACACCTGCACAATAAGTAGGCATAATTAATTATACTTATTTTGATAAATAAGTCAATAAGTATTATTTTTCTTGCTAAAATTCTTTATATTTATTATAATTAACACTGAAGGTAGTGATGTTATGTTTAAAAACAAAAATTTAGTTACAAAAATTTCAAATGGTATTTTATTGGCAATGTTTATAGTTATAACTTTATCTGGAATAAGTATCCTTGTATCTTTATTGACTAATAAAGTAAATATTGCTGGAACAAGTACAAATGATTACTTATATTATGCTATTATGGCATTAATATATTCTATATCTTTAGGAGTATCTATTTTCTTCTTAAACAAGAAGATTAATTTCTATAAAGATGAATATCCAGTAAGTAGACAAGTATTTAATTTGTTTGTTGTATTAGGAGTAATAAGTAATATATTATCAGTATTCGCTATTATAGTAAGTTATATTATATATAAAGAATTTTATTTATATAATTTATTAATTACATTTATAGAGTTTGGAATACTAATGGTTTCTTATAAATATGTATCTAAAGAGAGTATATTAGATACAAAAAACAGCAAGAAAAACAATGTTATAAATTTAATTATAATATTCTTATTAATTCAATATACAAATGGAATAATAAGAGCCATATTACAATTAATATTCAAGATTAATGAAACACCAACTTTAGTTAAATATATAATTGTGTATGCTGTTGGTATATGTGTAGTAATATTATCTTATATTTTATTTAATAAGAATAAAAATAAAAATGTATTAGAAGTAAAAGAAGTGGTTGAAGTAAAGGTAGTAAAGAAAACTACAAAGAGTAAGAAAGGTACAAATAAATCTAAGAAAGAAACTAAGAAGAAATAGCTTCTTTTTTATTAATGGTGATATATGAATATTAAATTAATAGGAATGCCACTATATTATGGGTGTGGTATTAAGGGAACTGATTTAACTTATAGATATTTAATGAGTAAAGATATTAAACTTAGAAATAAAGTTATTAGTACTAAGTGTATTGAAGTTGAGTCTAATAAAGAAGAACAATCTGGTATTAAATATATAAAAGAAATAATGGATGCTAATAAGAAATTATATGATGAAGTTAAAAATAATTTATCTAATAGTTTATCTGTGATAATTGGTGGGGATCACGCTTCTGTAATAGGGAATATAGCTAGTGAGTTAGATTATTATAATGGAGATGTTACTGTAATATGGATTGATGCTCATCTGGATATTCATACAGATAAAACTACACCTTCAGGTAACGTTCATGGTATGCCTTTATCAATATTGATGGGTAATTGTGATTCTAGATTTGATATTGGAAATACTAAACTTAATAGTGATAATTTAATTTATATTGGTACTAGAAGTTATGAACAAGAAGAATTAGATATAATTAAAAAAAATAATGTTAAAAATTACACATATCAGTGTATAATAGATAACGGTCTAGAAAATGTATTAAAAGAAGTACTTAGTAATATTAAAACTAAATATGTTCATATTAGTTTTGATTTTGATTTCTTTGGTTATGAATATTTTAAGTCTGTAAATGTTGCATATGAAAAGAAATATATGGTTGATGAAGGACCAAGCATAGAATCTGGTAAATTAATATTAAAAACATTATTAAATAATTTAAATGTAGTTGGTATTGATTTAGTTGAGTATAATCCAATAATGGATAAATATAATGATATAAATACAGTATTAGAAATAATAAAGGAAATAGATGATAATTTAGGTAGGTGATATTATGATAATGGCAAAAGATGTTTCATTAAGATTTGGAAAGAGAACTTTGTTTGATAATGTAAATATTAAATTTACTGAAGGTAACTGTTATGGATTAATAGGTGCTAATGGAAGTGGTAAATCAACATTTTTAAAAGTGCTTTCAAGGGAAATAGATACAACTAGTGGAGATATAATCACTAACAATAAAGAGAGAGTTTCTACTTTAAAACAAGATCATAACTTATATAATGATTATAAAGTAATAGATGTAGTTATAATGGGTAATTCCAAGTTATATGAAATAATGAAGAAAAAAGAAGAATTATATTGTAAGACTGACTTTACTGATAAAGATGGAATATTATTAGGAAATCTTGAGAGTGAATTTTCTGAAATGAATGGATGGCAAGCAGAAAGTGATGCCGCTATATTACTTGTTGGAGTAGGAGTAGATATAAGTTATCATGAATTACTTATGAAAGATATTCCTAATACAGTTAAAGTAAAAGTATTATTAGCACAAGCATTATTTGGTAATCCAGATATATTATTATTAGATGAACCAACTAATGGACTTGATATAGAAGCTAAAATGTGGTTAGAAGAATTTTTAATTAATTTTGAAAATACCGTTATAGTAGTTTCACATGATAGACATTTCTTAAATAAAGTATGTACTCATATAGTAGATATAGATTATGAAAGAGTAACTCTATTCGTTGGTAACTATGACTTCTGGAGAAAATCTAGTGAGTTAATACAAAAACAAATGAAAGATTCTAACTCTAAAAAAGAAACTAAAATAAAAGAATTACAAGATTTCATAGCAAGATTTAGTGCAAATGCATCTAAATCTAAGCAAGCAACTAGTAGAAAGAAAGTATTAGAAAAAATAATACTAGATGACTTAAAAGGATCTAGTAGGAAGTATCCATATATTAATTTTAAAGAAGATAAGAAATTAAGTAAAGATGTACTTACTACTAAGAATTTAACTATAAGCGTTAATGGAGTAAAAGTTATTAATAATTTAAATTTAAATATAAATAACTTTGATAAAATAGCGTTTGTTGGTACAAATGAATTAGCAGTAACAACTTTGTTTAAGGCTTTAGTTGGAGAAATAACTCCCGATTCAGGAGAAATATTATGGGGAGCTTCAGTTAATAAGTCATATTTTCCTAAGAATCATGAAAATGAATTTAAAGAAGAAAAAAGAGTATTAGATTGGTTAATAAATTACTCTAAGATAAAAGAAGAACAATTTGTAAGAGGATTTTTAGGTAGAATGTTATTCTCCGGTGAAGAATCATTAAAGAGCATAAGAGTATTATCTGGAGGAGAAAAAGTAAGATGTATGTTATCTAAAATGATGTTAAGTGGGGCTAATTTATTAATATTAGACGAACCTACTAATCATTTAGATATAGAAACTATTACATCTTTAAATACAGGATTAATAGAATTTGATGGTGTAGTATTATTTAGAACACATGACCATGAATTTATACAAACATTAGCAAACAGAATAATTGAATTTCAAGAAGATGGTAAATACATAGATAAAATGACCACATATGATGAATATTTAGAAATAAAAGAGAGATTATAAACCTAATCTCTCTTTTAATGCATTTCTAGCTTCTTCTTCATCATTGAAGTATATCTTTTCTTTACCTATAGTTTCATATGTTTCATTACCTTTACCAAGTATTAAAACCATATCACCGGTCAGAGCCATATTTATGGCTTTTTTTATTGCTTCATGTCTATCTACAACTTTTTCCCATTTATCTTTTTTATCCATAACTTCAGATGTCATTTGATCTATTATATCGCTTGGATCTTCTGTTCTTGGATCTTCATAAGTAAATATAACATGATCTGCATGACTCACTAATATAGTACCCATAGTAGGTCTTTTAGTAGCATCTCTTTCACCGGCAGATCCTGCAACTATTATAGTTTTTCTAGTCTTTAATGTTTTAGTAAATTCAAATAAATTTAAATATCCATTAGGAGTATGTGCATAATCTACTATAACTTTATAATCTTGTCCTAATTCAATTGCATTCATTCTTCCATCTATAAATAGTTCTTTAAAGTAAGGACTAACTTCTTCAACTGTATATCCAGCTTTATTTAATGTAGCTAATGCAGCTGTTGTATTATATACATTAAATAAACCAAGAAGGGGTATTTCTATATCATATGTATTATTATCAAAATGCAATTTAAATTTAGTATGATCATTAAATATTTCTACATCACTAAATCTATAATCAGCTTCTTCATCTTTACCATAATAAACTATATTAGCTTTAGATTCTTTAGCCATCTTTTTACCATATTCATCATCTATATTTATAATTGAGTAACCATCTTTTTTAGTTTGTCTAAAAAGAATAGCTTTAGCATCAAAATAATTTTCCATTGTTTTATGCCAATTTAAATGTTCATGTGTAAGATTAGTAAATATAGAGTAATCAAATTCTATGGTTTCACATCTACCTTGTGATAAACCCTCAGACCCACATTCCATTATTGTATATTTACATTCTTCATTTACAAAATTATAAAATATTCTATGTAAATGTTCTGCTGTAGGAGTAGTATTACCGGATTTATCTTCATAGGTTGGACACTTTACACCATTAGTACCTATATATCCGGCTTTAGATAAATGATTCAATAATTGATAAATAATTGTTGTTGTAGTTGTTTTGCCATCTGTACCCGTTGCACCAATCATTGTCATTTTCTTACTTGGATAATCATAAAACTTTGTAACAATATTTATCAATTCTTTATTAGGATCATCTACCTTTATTTGAGGAACAGCAATGTCTAAATATCTCTTTACTACTAATGCTTTTGCACCTTTTTCAACGGCATCTTTTGCATAATCATGTCTATCAACATTAAATCCCATTATACAAACAAATAAGTCTCCCTCATTAATATCTTTTGAACTAGTTTTAACATCTTTTATCATTGTATCGTACTTTGTATCAAATATTTCATTTAACCTTTTCATATAATCACCAATAAAATTATAGCATATATTTATGTAAAAAAGACAATAATCATAGTAAAGCAAATGATTTTTATGGTACAATTATTAAGGTAAAGGGAGTTGAAATAATGATAGATTATAAACTTGATGCAAAAGAAGCTAAGAATAAATTTTTTGACTTTCTAAAACTTTACGTTGAGGAAATATCTACTGCAGTATTTGAATTAGAAAACAAATTAGAATTTTATGAAAATTTAAAAAGTTTTATAGATAGTAAAGATGTTAATAAATTAAAAAATAATGAACATGTATTATATAGTAAAAATGTATATGATAGTCTACTTGATAAAATTGAAGTAAATGATTTAATGATACGAATAAATGAAGTAATGGATGATGTAAAAGAAAAAAGCAAAGATATAATTAATATTAGAAAAGTACTAAGTAATGAATTAATTAATAATAAAATATTATTTAAGTTATTAGATAATAGTAAATTAAATGAACATGAAAAAGTATTAACTTTATATGAAATATTTAATAGTTCAAGTAGTAGTTTTAATAACGATTTAATAATAATAGATGTCGAGGAAGAAGAATTAATAAAGAAATATAATAAATTAAAAGATAAAGCAAATAGATTTTATGAGAAATATTCATATCTAATTGATAAGGATGATGATAATACTAAGAACACTAGAAAAAAGAATTTATATTATATTCAAATGCTAGTTGTAAATATGAATGCTATTGAGATGCCTGCTAATGAGAAGATGGCAATACTGATGTATAAATTTAAATCAACTTTATTAGAAGACAATGATAAAAATATGTATGATAAATCTGAAGATGAAATATTAGATTTAAATAGGAAAATTCCTAATTTGTCTAGTTGGTTGGAATTAGGAAAAGAGTTAGAAAAGAGAATGAGGAACGAAAACAATTAGTTGTTGCATATTTTCCTTATTTATATTATAATTAGTGCGTAATTTGGTTATGAAAAAGCGTAGTAATAAAGATTTTATTTATAGAGAGTTAGTGTTTGGTGAAAACTAATAATAAATATTTATGAATTTACTTTTGAACTAAATCGTATATCTGCGTTAAGGATTTAAGTGCATAGACAACTATGAACTAAGGTGGAACCGTGCTTAAGCACCCTTAGATCATAGTTTTTTATTTTAGGAGGAATTATGTATAATTTTAAAGAAATTGAAGAAAGATGGCAAAAATATTGGGAAGAAAACAATAGTTTTAAAGCTTCAAATAATAGCGATAAAGAAAAATACTATATTTTAGTTGAGTTTCCTTATCCATCTGGAGTTGGTCTTCATGTTGGGCATGTAAGAAGTTATTCAGCATTGGATAGTCTTGCAAGATTTAAAAGAATGCAAGGATTTAATGTTTTATACCCGATGGGATGGGATGCTTTTGGTGCGCCTGCCGAACAATATGCAATTAAGAATAAAATACATCCAAAAGATGCAGTAAAAGAAAATATTAATACATTTAAAGCTCAATGTAAAAAAGTTGGTATTGGCTTTGATTGGAGTAGAGAAGTTGCTACTACTGATCCAGAGTATTATAAATGGACACAATGGCAATTCCTAAAGTTTTATGAACACGGAATGGCTTATAAAGATAAAAAAAATATTAACTGGTGTCCAAAATGTAAAACAGGACTATCTAATGAAGATTCTTCTGGGGGAATTTGTGAACGTTGTGGAACTAAAACAGAAAAACGTTTAAAAGAACAATGGATGTTAAGAATGCGCGATTATGCTGAAGATTTACTTAAGGGATTAGATGACACTGAATTTTTAGATCGTATTAAAATAGGACAAGTAAATTGGATAGGTAAAAGCGAAGGCGCTACTATAAAATTTAAGTTAAAAGAAGTGGATGATACCCTAGAAGTATTTACTACTAGAGCTGATACTTTATATGGAGTAACTTTCATGGTTATGTCTCCAGAACATCCATATTTATCTAAATATGAAGATAAAATAACTAATATAGATGAAGTTAAAGAATATCAAAAAGAAGCCAGCGAAAAAAGTGTTATTGAAAGAACTGATGCAACCAAAGATAAAACAGGAGTAATGATTAAAGGATTAACTGCTATAAATCCAATTAATAATGAAGAAATACCTGTATGGATTAGTGATTATGTATTAATTGATTATGGTACAGGAGCAATAATGGCAGTACCAGCTCATGATGAAAGAGATTATGAATTTGCTAAAAAATTTGGAATAAATATAATTCCTGTTATTGAAGGTGGAGATATTTCAAAAGAAGCTTATGTTGGCGAAGGTAAGATGATAAACTCTGGTATTTTAAATGATTTAAATGATAAAAAAACATCAATAAGTAAAATGATTGATTATTTAGAAGAAAATAATATCGGAACTAAAAAGGTTGATTATCGTTTACAAGACTGGGTATTTTCTCGTCAAAGATTCTGGGGAGAACCAGTTCCAATGATTCATTGTGATGATTGTGGATGGGTACCGGTTCCAGAAAAAGATTTGCCAGTAGTACTTCCAGATGTTGTTTCTTATGAACCAACAGATGATGGTGAAAGTCCTCTAGCAAATATTCCTGAATGGGTAAATACTACATGTCCAAAATGTGGTAAAAAAGCTAGAAGAGAAACCGATACAATGCCTAACTGGGCAGGATCTAGTTGGTATTGGTTAAGATATATGGATTCTAATAATAAAAATGAATTTGCATCAAAAGAAGCATTAAAATATTGGGGACAAGTAGATTTATATAATGGTGGTATGGAACATGTAACAAGACACCTATTATATGCAAGATTTTGGAATCAATTCTTATTTAATATTGGTTTAGTTCCAAATAAAGAACCATTTTTAAAAAGAGTAGCTCACGGAATGATACTTGGAGCTGATGGTGAAAAGATGGCTAAAAGTCGTCCGGAATATTGTGTAGATCCAATAGATACTATAAATGAATATGGTGCTGATGCACTAAGAACTTATGAAATGTTTATTGGAGATTATGAAAAAGATTCTGTTTGGAGTGAGAACGGCCTAAAAGGATGTAAGAAATTTTTAGATAGAGTATATCGTATTAAAGAAAGAATAATAGAAGGTAACAATTATTCAAAAGAATTAGAAAGTGGTATTCATAAAACAATTAAAAAAGTAACAAATGATATGTTGAGTATGAAATTTAATACAGCTATAGCTGAATTAATGAAATTAACTAATAGTTATTATGAATTAGATAATATAACTTCAAAAGATTATGAAGTATTATTACAATTAATATATCCATTTGCGCCTCATATAGCAGAGGAATTAAATAAAGAAGTATTAAATAAAGAATCATTAGTATATTCATCTTGGCCAACATATGAAGAATCAAAAATAAAAGATTTAACATATGAAATGGTAGTACAAATAAATGGTAAGTTAAGAGATAGAGCAGAAATAGATATGAATACATCTAAAGAAGAAATGGAAAGTATTGCATTAAGTCTAGGTAATATTAAGAAATATACTGATGAAAATGAAATAATAAAAATAATAACTATACCAAATAGATTAGTAAATATAGTAATAAAAGAGAATTAATTCTCTTTTTTTATGTAATAATATTAATTATTATATGCTATAATAAAATAAGAATAATAAAGGGTGTGATACCATGAAGATAAAAATATTTATTCTATTGATATTACTACTAGTATTACCTACTAGTGCTCATGCAGTATATGAAGTAATAGATTCTAGATGTACAACAGATATAAAAATAACATTAAGATCGAAAGCCTCGAGTTTTACTTATAGTATAAATAAAATAAATAATAATGATGTCGTTACATATGATTTAGAATTATTAAATATTGATAAATTAATTAAAGTTAATAATTCTATTAATAATGTAATATATACAAGTGATGGAATAATAAATAATATAGAGCCAGGAACAATAATTAAACTTAATATCTCCGCATCAGATGCAACGTATTGTAATGACTATAAAATTAGTACAAGAATGATACAAATTCCATATTACAATAGACATTATAAAAATGATTTGTGTAATGGATATGAATATTATTATTTATGTAAAGAAAATTCTAACGTTAAATTAACTGATGAACAATTTGAAAAAGATATGAAAGCATATATAGATAGTTTAAAAAAGCAAAATGAAGAAGAAAATAATAATATTAATCCCTCAGATAATAGCAAATTTGATATAGTGGCATTCATAGTAAAATATAATGCATATATTAGTGGATTTGGTGGAATATTATTAGTTATATATATAACATATATGATTAAAAAGATGAATAAAGAAAGAGGTGTATTATGAAAAAGATTGTAGCATTATTAATTTTTCTATTATTACCGGTATTTGTATATGCAGATAGTTGTTCTACAATTGAAGATACTCAAACAAATTTAAATAGAACTGTAACTTGTGATAGCAAATTAAAAACAACAACAAAATTCAGTTCTTCAAAAGAGGAGACTGTATTAAGTAATGGTGTTTGTACTATTAAATGTAGTGAAAACTTAATATTTTCTATTGATCCAATAAAGAAAGTATTATCAGGAACTAGTTTTAATTATCCTCTATATGTAAGTGGTGAAAGAAAATGTACTGCATCATATGATTATGTTGCTTATGAAACTAATATAAGAAATTTAGTTAAAGATTATGCATCTTTTACTGGTGCAGCAAAGACAACAAAAGGAAATGAATTAGTAACTTATTATAATAAGAAAAAAGAATGTGATGAATTTACTGTTAATGATAGTGATTATGAAAAAAAATACACTATGAAAGGCAGTGTACAATTAAAATTAGCCACATCAACTAAAGTAGATACTGTAAATTATTCATATAAAAATATTTCTGATTACAATTCTGTTTTTAATAAAGATGAAATTAAATACTATGCTTGTAATTACAATGAAAAAGATAAAATTTGTAATGAATCAGATAGGGCAATATCTGCATGGACTGAAACAGCAAGAGTATTTGGAAAATATACAATGCCTAATGTTTATGTAGAAAGATATACCGGAGCAGTAAAGCCAACAAGTACATCAACAACATGTGATGCTGGAGATAGATATTTTGTTGATTTTAATGAACTTACAAAACCAATAGCTGGAGCATCTGGTGATAATGGATATACATTAACATTAACAGCAACTAATGTAGGTAACAATTTAATAAGCGGCGGAGAAAAATGGGACTTAAATGTAAATTGTTGGTATCAAGTTAAGAATTTATTCTTTCCACAAGGTGGAGATCCAGCAAAATCAACAGATGATAATTATGATGACTATGGAAATACAGCATTTAGTTATAGACAAATAGATTTAAATGATCCATTTCCAGAAAGAGAACCAGGAGCTAACTGGTATAATAAAACAAATTTAATCACTTCTACAGCTAAAGATATAGATAAAACGGAAAGATACTCTATTATTTTAGATGGTGCTGCAGATATAAGAAAAATAAAAGAATATAATGAGAATCCGAATAATGAATATGTTAATTTTAATTTATATTTAAAAACAGATGAACAGGGCAATGTAACAGATAGAAGCTATTTTATTGATAATTTTTACTATATTGTAAATAGAATAGTAGAAAGTAAGTGATAATATGAAAGAAGCGTTCTGGGGAATATTAATAGTAATGCTAGGCCTATTAGGAATAGTAATAGTAAATATATTTCAAAATGTAACAGTAGGAAATGATAGGACATATTATCAATTAAAAGAAAGTGCAGAAGCAGCAGCGTATGATGCATTAGATTTATCATACTATAGACTAAACGGAGATATAAGAATGATCGAAGATAAGTTTGTAGAGAACTTTACAAGAAGATTTGCACAAAATATAGGAAGCAATGGAAACTTTAATATAACAGTTCAAGAAATAACAGGAAATCCACCAAGAATATCAATAAAAGTAAGTACTGGAATAACATCACTACAAGGTGATGATTTTGGAATAGTAAATAGAACAGATGGAATAATAGAATCAAAGTATAAAATAGGCGAAATAACAGGATTTTTAGGAATAACAGAAGAAGAATGGTTAGCAAGAATAAATGCAAATGGAGAAAAAGATAATGCGTGTAATATAACAACATATGGAAGCGAAGAATTAGAGTGTATACCTGGAGACTTAGAGTTTACAGGCTGGGGAGACGTAAATATACCAGCAGCGGTATGTGATGCAGGCGACTTTAAACCCGAGAAAAGAGATGCAAACTATAGAGTATGTGAATGTGGAAAATGGAAAAATGAAATAGCAGAAGTAACAGCAATTCCAAAACATATTGGAGATGAATATAGATATAATTGGTCTTTTAAGAAAACAGGAGAGATAAGAGATATAGATGAGAGAGCAGTGACAAGATCTTATGTAGAAATATGTACAGATGCTATAGAAATATATGTACCAAAAAATTTAAATATAAGTGATAAAATACTAGATCCAAAAAAATATGAATTATGTCCTGCAAGTGGAACAATAGTAAATTTAGGACAAACAAGATGGTGGAGAGCTAATTATATACCAAGTAATAGTAATAACAGAAAAATAACATGGTCAAAACCAGATACAGACAAAACTATACTTATAGATGTAGATAATCCGCTAACCGATAAAGGATATAGTTATTTAAAAGTTGAGGGAAAAGAATTAGGAACAACAACAGTAACAGCAATATCAACAAATAAAAAGACAGCAACATGTAATGTAACAGTATTAGATGGTTATGCAGATAGTGTAAGTTGTGTAAGTAAAACAATCAGTGTTGGAGACGAGGAGTCGATGGAAGGCGGATACTTACCAAAAACAGCAACAAATACAAAATTAACTTGGAGTATTTCTGATTCAAGTATTGCTTCAATAAACGATAAAGGTATAGTTAAAGGTAAGAAAAAGGGAAATGCAACAGTAACGGTTAAATCAAAAAACTTATATGATAACACAGAAGTATCATTCGATTGTAAATTAAAGGTTACTCCCCCTAGCGGATCATATACTGGAGGGCCATGTAATTGTACTGTTTGGGATATTGTAAAATATGAAAAACAAAGTGTTTGCAAAGGAACTGAGTATTCATGTACTAAATATGGTTATATGGGAATACCATACACAACCACTTGTTGTACCTATCCCGGCTATAAAACTGAGGACGTTCCGGTATATGGAAATGAAACTAAAACCGGAACTACATTATATCAATATGAACCCAGTGCAATATATGATGGGCAGTGCTATGAGCAATCTTTTTGTACTGGTACAAAAGATGATGGTAATAAGTATAAAATTAGCATAGGTTTTAGATACTATTCGTGTTAATAAGTATATTACTTGACATTTTATAAAACAAAAGTATAATAAACTTTATTTAGGGGAGTAAAATATGAAAAATAATAAATTAAATGAACAAATAATAACAAACGTAGAAACAGAATCTAAAAATATAGAAAAAAGAAATAAAATTAAAACAGTATTGAATGTCGCTTTGTTTACACTCGGGGTATTGTTTTTAAATGCGTGTTCACCTGCAAAAGCAGATGAACTAATAGAACAATCAATAATCTCTCCAAAACCACCAGCAACAGCAACATTTACTCCGGAACCATCTCCAACTGTAAAACCAACAGCGAGTCCTACTGCAAGTCCAACGGCTGATGTACTAAGTGAAGAAGAAATTAAAAATGAAATTGAACTACTAGGCATGAAAAATCCGGATGAAACAATTAATTTAAGCACAGTTAATCTTGTATATTTTACATATTTAGATGAAAACAATAATGAAGTTGAAAATATTTCTTTGTTGTATGCTTATGGTGATGTAAAAAACAATAAAAAGTCATGGAATTTTTGTGATAATTTCACATCAGAAATTTTATTTACTTGCTATTCAACTCCTAATACAAAGGATTATGATGTACTTCTTGATGCTGAGATAAAAACCGAAATAAAAAAATTTAAAGGAATAGATTTAAAGGCTTTTATTCCTTTCGTTTCTGAAAATTTTGAATATTTTGAACAAGATTTTGGTATAAAATTGAATAAGACTCCCTGGCTTTGGAACATAGATTATAAGGAAGTTAATAATATTGATTACAGCGCACCAGCTATTGAATGGGCAAGAGCATATATTGAAATAGTACCAAAAAAATACAGGACTAATGCAGCAACATTTATGGATGATCCAACAATAACTCCAACTAGTTCTTATAATGATAACCCATCAATTGAATATTTAATGGGGAACCGAGATATAGAAGAAGAGTTTGGACATAGAACAAGAAAGATGTAGAAATATATCTTTTTTTTGATATAATAATATTGGTGATAATATGAAGGGTAAAGTTTTAATAATAATAATAATATTAATTCTAATTTTAATTGGTAGTTTAACTATATATAAGTTTTCAAATAAAGACTCTGATTTAAATATTACTTTGAAAATTGATGAAGAAAAAAAAGAAACATCTGATATTAATGATAAAGAAAAATATCAAAGCAGCATTATAAATAATAGGACAACTAGTTTTGATATCGATTTAGTTATTAACGAGGATAGTATTTTAGGAAAATTATATATTGATAAAGATGGTTATATAAGTATATATAATTCAAAAAATGATAAAGTAGAAAAAATATCAGGTTATAAATTTATTGATTTGAAAATGAATAATACCCCTAGTAATGAATTGAATTTTTATGCTATATCTTCGGATAAAGAAATATATAATTTCTATTTAAATGATCTTGATCCATCAAAAATTAAAGGTGGGAAAATAACCACAGAATTTTTAGTAGAATCGTTTACTAATTTAAAATTTAACACAATTGAAAATATTTCTAGTTTAAATTTATTTGTATTGGCGAGTGATAACAATATATATGATGTTATAACAGGTATGAGGTATATTGAAAATGCAATTTCTTTTCGTGACACATATATAGTTTATGACGATTTAACTATAGCAAATTCTCTTGGTAACATGTTAAAAGATGAAAACGAAGAATTGTTTAAGATAAGGTATTATATAGAATGTTGGGAAGAAAATGGACCGTTTTTACCGTACAAATATTTTATAGTGACAGAAAATAATAAAATAATATATACTACTAGTGATAGCCCAGATATATATTTATATAAATATAAGGTAAAAGATATATCTTATAACAAAAGTGAAAATGTTTATAATGGAACAAAAATTAAAATAACTTTTGAAGACAATTCAACAAAAGAATTTACTGGAATGTTTTACGATGAATATTTTGGATTAAAATGAGATATAAATATATCTTATTTTTTCTTTATGTGTTTACATTAACCAAATTTATGATATAATTTTATATATAATATATTAGTGGGGAATGGCAGAAGGAGAGAATAAAATGGGAAATTTTATATTTAAGTTAAAGAAATTTTTACAGAATAAGAATACTGTAACTATTATTGGTGTGATATTAATAGTTGGTATTATTTATTTTGGTTATAATTGGAGAGTTAAGCAGGCTACAACACCTATTAAGGTTCCTTTTGCTAATACTACTATTCAACCTAGAACTCAAATAACTGAGGATATGATAGGGTATTTAAATGTATTGCCTAGTATGATAAATTCTAATACTATTACTGATGTTAAATATATAGTTGGTAAATGGTCTAATTATAATACTATGATTTCTGAAGGAAGTTTGTTTTACTCTGATGCAGTAGTAACTGCAGCTGAGTTACCAGACTCTGCATTTGTAGATATTCCTGATGGATATACGGCATTTTATTTAAGTGTAGATACAGAAGTTACTTATGGTAATTCTATTTATCCTGGAAATTATATTGATCTTTTCTTTAAAGCATTAAATGAAGAAGGCAAAGTTATAGTTGGTAAATTAATTGCTAATATTAAAGTATTGGCTGTAAAAGATAGAAATGGTCAACATGTATTTGAAAACAGTGAAGAGGAAAGAACTCCAAGTATAATAATATTTGCTGTTCCGGATGATATGTATTTATTATTAAGAAAAGCAAATTATTTGACTAATGTTAAGGAAATATCTGCTGAATTAATACCTGTTCCAACAACTGAATCTTATGCTGTGGAACCTGGAACTTTAAGCTTAACAAGTACTTATTTGAAGACGTTTATTGAATTAAATACTGGTACTGTAAGTGAAGATGATTTGCCAGATGTTATAGATCCTAGTGAGGAAATATAAAGAATAAATAAGAAGGGGTATTATTATGGATACAATGTTTACAAATATCGACTTTGGTCCTTTAAAAAGATATTTAGATAACGATGATATAACTGATGTATCATATAGTAATAATGGTCAGTTATGGCTAAAATCTCTTTCTAAAGGAATATATAAACCTGCTGAACAAGATGTAACTAATGCAGTTGTTGAAAAACTTGCTTTCCAGTGTGCTAATATGATGGGTAAAACTTTCAATATGGCACATCCTTTTTTGGATGCGGAGAGTGCTGAGTTACGTCTTAATTTCGTGCATGATTCTATAGCTAAAAACGGAATAGCACTATTAATGAGAAAAACTCCTGCAAAGATAAGATTAAAAAAAGAAAAAATAATTGAAGATAAATATATTACAAATGAAATACATGATTTTTTATTAAAATGTGTTGAAGGACACTGCAACATAATAATAAGTGGTGAGACTGGTAGTGGTAAGACTGAGTTCTTAAAATATTTAGCCTCACATACCAAAGATGATGAAAAATTAATTACTATTGAAGATACATTAGAATTACACTTGGATAAAATATTTCCAATGAGAGACATAATAGCTATGAAAACTAATAATATAGCTTCTTATACTGAAGTATTAGTTACTTGTATGAGACAGAATCCTAAATGGATATTATTATCAGAAGTTCGTAGTGCGGAAGCTGTTATGGCTGTTCGTAACTCTATATCTTCAGGACATTATATAATATCAACAATACATGCTGATAAAGCTGCATCTATACCAAATCGTATGTATAGTTTATTAGAAACTAATCTTGATATAGAGCAATTTTTAAAATCAATATATAGATATGTACAATTGGGAGTTCACATTAGAGCTCATCAAGATAAAGAAACTAAGAATTTAGTTCGTGAAGTGTGTGAAGTGTGTGAATTTTATGTAGATGATGATAACAATGCAAAAACTAATGTTATATATAGAAAAACATTAGATGGTCAGGTAATATTAACTAATCCGACTAAATATTTATTGAGTTATTTAGATGGTCAAGGTATAGATATGCCTGAAGATGTATTAGTTACTAAAGAAGAAGTAAAAGAAACAAAAAAGAATGATGATGAAATTTTAGATATATAAGGAGTGGTGTAATATGGAGTTTGTATTAATATTAATTATAGCTATATTTATTGTATTATATAGACAAAATACAGGCGCTGTTACTTATAAATTTATTGTTGATAAAGTAGGAGAAGCTTATGAAAAGTTTGCTCCTTATTCTTTTAAAAAAATAAGAGAAAAAGTAAAAAATTTAGGTATGGAATATACACCACAACAATATACTGCTCAATTATTGGTATTTGCTGGAGCTTCTTTCGTTGTATCATACCTATATTTTTATAACATAATAACAAGTATCGTATATGTAATAATAGCTATTGCCGTTATACCATATTTAGCATATCTTCGTTGTAAGAGAGTATATAGTGAATTTTTATTTGAACAAATACAAGTATATACAACAAATACAATAATGGAATTTGCTACAACAGATTCCTTTGTAAAAGCATTAGAAGGAGTTTATTCATCTGGTGTATTAGAAGATCCTGTTGCTAGTGATGTTAAAGAAATGATAAATATGGCTTACGCAAATGGTTCAATAAAAGAATCAATAGATTATATGAATAAGAAATATGATTATCATATTGTTCATAATATGCATCAATTGTTTTTACAAATAACTCAAGAAGGTGCATTAGATACAAAAGATACAATGGACGCTATGCTAGTAGACATAGATATGTTGGTTGAAGGTGTATATAGAGATAGAATCGATAGATCATCTTTCCATAAATCATTTGTTCAATATGGAGTATTATTATATTTAATGGTTATGTTAATTCAATACTTATTAGGTATAGATTCATATTTAAAATTAATAGATCAAGTTGTAGTACAAGTTATATTACATTTGATAATTTTAGCAAACAGTTATTTCTTATTAAATGGAGAAAAATATTATAACGAGAATGTAGGTGCTGAATAATGGAAATATTATTAGTAGGTGTTATTCTTTTATATATTCTTCAAAAAAATAAGAAGATAAATAGTGAGAGATTTATAAAAGATAATGGAAATTATTTTAGAAAATTAAAAGAAGAAGATTATGAATTTTTATTAAGAAGTAAATATGGAGATGATGTTGATCCTGATTTATTATTTGATAAAAGATTAAGAAATGCATTTATAATTATAGTTGTTTTAATATTCTTATTTATTACTCAATTAAAATTTTTGAATATAATAGCTGCATTTGTAGCAGGTTATGCTGTATTTAAATCACCATATAGAAGTTTAAAAGCTTTTTATAAGAAAAATCTACATCAAATTAATTTGCAATTACCATATTTTTTAAAAACATTAGAAGTACTAGCTCAACATTATACTATCCCGGTTGCATTATCAAAAAGCATAGATAATGCGCCAACAATATTTAAAGCTGGTTTAACAGAGTTAGTTGAAAAGATAAATCAAGGAGATTCTTCTGTTGAACCATATATGGACTTTGCAAAGAAATACCCAGTTAATGATTCAATGAGAATGATGAGATTACTATATAGATTAGGAATAGGATCACAAGACAACAAACATGAACAATTGATTATGTTTTCTAAAAGTGTATCAGCGCTTCAAAATAAAGCTAGAGATACAAGATATAAAGAGAGATTACAAAATATGGAAAATAAGACTATGGTTATGTTAGGTGTAGTTGGTGGTGGAGCAATGTTATTATTATTGTTATCAATGATTCAATCATTCTAGTAAACATATGTCAAAGTAAATTGATTAAAGTACAAATGTAATATATAATGTAATTAGAGTATTGGAAGGAGGCATTATATGAAGGCTGCTACTGGAGAATTAAATTTAACAGTAATTACAATTATTGCGATAGGTGCAGTATTAGCGTTTTTTATGACGGTTCTATGGCCATCAATTAAAACACAGTTAACTACTGAATGGGGCAAAAGTTCAACCACAGCGTATGTAGAATTTGTAAATACAGATTTAGTATAAGGAAGTGATAAAATGAGAGAGGCGATAGGTGGAGCATTATTAATCAAGTTAGTAATGTTTTTCATAGTGATTTATGTTTGTTTTCTAGCTATTGCTATCAATTATTCGATTACTTTTAGAGTTAAAAATCAAATTATTAATTTAATTGAATCTTATGAAGGATATGATTTAGCAAAAGTACACATTGATGATTATCTTTCAAATGTGGGTTATTATAGATCAATTGGAAATCTTACAATAGGTGATGGTACTTGTCAAAGCGAATACGGTTATTGTTATGATCCTATTCCTATAACAAATGCTGCGGGCGATCAAATTGGTACATATTATAAAGTTACAACATATGTTTCATTTGATTTTCCTATTATAGGACAAATAAGTAATTTCCCCGTAAGTGGTGAAACAAGAGTCATATATGGGGTTTAAGGGAGGGAAATTATGAACGTAATTATATCTAATAAACAAGATGAATTATTATCGACTTTAGAGATTGATGTAATAAAGAAAATAAATGGCGAATATTCAATTGATGAAATAGTTGGAATGTTTGAAAACTTTTTCTATGAGAAAATGATTATAGATATAACTGCTATTAGAGATTATAAGGATATAAAGAATCTACAGAGTATACCAATACATTTAGATGCTAGTAAGATAATTTTATTGCTAGATAGTTCTTATGAAACCTCTGCAAGTGATTATTTATCAAGATTAGTTTCTATGGGTATATACAACTTTACTCAAAATAAAGATGGAATTATGTATCTAATGAAAACTCCAAATACATATAAAGATGTAGCAAAATTACAACAACTAGACATTGAGAGCAAAGTTAATGAAATGACTAGAGTAGACAGTAATAGAACTAAGGTTTTAGGAATAAAGAATCTAACTAATCATGCTGGAGCTTCAACACTAATATATATGATGAAAAAACAATTAGAAACAAATTATACAGTATATGCAATTGAAATTGATAAAAGAGATTTTATGTTCTTTAACGATAAAAATATGATTTCGACTATTAGTCAAGATTTAGGTAAAGAATTACTAAAATTGAATGGTAATGTTGATATTGTATTAATAGATTTAAATGGGACTAGTAATGAGAAAGCTTGTAATGATGTGCTTTATTTAATAGAGCCATCTACAATAAAAGTGAATGAATTAGTTGCAAAAAATAAAGAAGTTTTAGAAAAATTATCTGATAAGAAAGTAATATTAAATCAAAGTTTATTAACTTCAAATGATATTTCTGAATTTGAAATGGAGTCTGGAATAAAAGTATTCCACAGTATTCCTCCTTTAAATGATAGAAAAGTAAATGAAGAATTAAATGGATTTCTAGTAAAAATAGGATTTTTAAAACAAAGAATTGGTCCTGAGCCAGAAAAGAAACAAAATAAATTATTAGGAATATTTGGTATTAATAATTGACAAAAGTAAATGCTTATTATAAAATGATAGTAGGATGAAGGAGGATGAATTAATATGTGTCCAAGTGATGGAGAATTAATAAAAATATTAGGTTTAATTAAGAAGGTTTTAGCAATATTACAAATTGCAATACCAATAATATTGTTGCTATTTGGAACATTAGACTTAGGAAAAGCTGTTATGGCTGGTGATGAAAAAGAAATTAAGGCTGCTACTTCTACATTATTAAAAAGAGCGGTTGCTGCAATTGCTGTATTCTTGTTATTTATGATTGTAACACTAGTAACAGGATGGGTTGGCGGAAAAGAATGGGCAACTTGTTGGGCTAACGCAAATAAGAACGTAGTTATTAGTAATACAGGAATCTAAAATGAAATGCATTTATTGCATTTTTTTTATTTATTCTATTTATTTAATCACCTTAATATGTTAAAATGTAATAAGTAATATGATATTAAGGAAGTGAATATATATGACAATGGATGGAAATCTTGGATCAGTTGGTGCATACGTAGGATTGTTATCAGATGTAATTAGATATTTATCCTTTTTATTAGATATGATTGCGTATTCTTTAATACCAATAGTTTTTGATTTAATTTATAAATTGTATGATCTACCAGCGACTGTTGCTGGTATTGAAGCTATAAATACTTTATCAAAGTCGATATATTCTTTATTGGCAATTTTTATGTTCTTTAAGGTTGCATTTTCATTGTTAGGAATGTTAGTAGATCCAAATATGATAGCAGATAAAGAAAAAGGTGCAGGTAAAATAGTATCTAACATTTTTATTACTTTAGTGCTAATAGTGGTAGTCCCGTTTGCTTTTGACTATGCTTCCAAGGCTCAATATATAATTATGGGAAATGGACAAGGCGCAGGGAACGGATTAATAGAAAAAGCTTTGTTTGGAGAAAATTATACTGGAGATGATCAATTAACGCTAGGAAAAAGAATTTCTTTATCAGTATGGGGTCTTTTCTTAGGTAAGACTACTGAAACTGGTAACGGTGCTAAAGCATATAAAGCAATATTTGAAGATAAAAATATTGATGAGCCATATATAAACTTGTTTGCAAACATTAATGCAACTACTAATGATCAAGCGTTTATTGAAAGATTGCTATGGGCTCTATCTGGTCCATTTGTTATAATAGATGTAGTGCAGGGATTTTTTGAGGGAGTAGATAGGTATCAAGTTGCGTATGTAGCACTTGTTTCAACAGCTGCGGGTTTTTATTTATTATGGTCTTTTGTTAAAATGTGCATAGATGTCTCTTATCGTTCAATAAAACTATATGCATTAAGAATGTTAGCGCCCGTTGCAATAATATCTTATATAGATCCAAAATCAGGTAAAAATGGTGTTTTTAGTAAATGGTTAGCAGAATGCGTTAAGACTTACGTTTCTCTATTTGTTAGAATATTTGTTTTTGCCATAGCTTCAGTAATATTAAACGATATTGATATTTCAAATTCTGAACAAACATTTATTGAAAGATTGTTTTTCACACTAGCTGTTGTCGCATTTTTAAAAACAGCTCCAAAGTTTATTGATGGTATATTAGGAACCGAATTGTCTAAAGAAAGTGAAAGTAAATTTGGTTCAGATTTATTAAAACAAGGACTTGGTGGTATTGGAATGGCTACTGTTGGAGGAGCTATAGGTTTAGCTTCTGCAAAAAAATTAGGATATAACGGCGGAAGAGGCTTCTGGGAAGGTGCTAAATCCGGATTTACAGGTGGAGTTGAAGCCGTAAATAAAAAAGATCCAATTGGAGTAATAAGTGGATTGGCAAAAGCTGGAAATGGTGCCAATGCAATGAGAAAATATTATGGATTACCAACTGCTGCTGAAGCTAGAAAACAAAAGGCAGAAGCAGATTTAGCATTAAAATCTGCAAAAGATTATGTTGGAGTTAGAGATAATGTTTCTAAAAAGAAATTTGATAAAATGTCTGATGAAGACTTTACAGCATATTTAAATGATAAAAATACAATTTTAAGTGATGATGAAAAAGTAATGAAAGCACGTTGGGAAAATGCTAAAAATGATACTGAACGTGAAGCAGTCATGAAGGATTTCACTAGCAATAGATTTAAAAATGGTTATAAAGAAAAAGATGCAGAAACAGGTCAAGTTAAAACTCACAGCGGATATACGGATAAGGATGCATCTGGAAAATACATTAGATCTGATGCTGAAGAATCTTCTAGAATCGTAGATGAGTTAACCGCCGAAAAAGGAAAGAGATATAGAGCATCTTTAGGTACGGTTGATGCAATACATGCAACATTTGATAAAGATAGTGAAATAGGTAAATTATATTTAGAAGAAGAAGAAAATAATAGAAAGAAGATAATAGAAGAAAATAAAGCAGAATTTTGGAGCAGAAGAGCAGATGATGCAAGAGATGATGCATCTGCTGGTGGTACAGGAGAAATTTATGTTAATCAATTTGGTACAAAATCAGCAACTAAAAAGACTTTATACAATGTAACTCCAAATACTGTAAGATCAACAGTTAAGACAAAAGATGCTACAGGAAATGAAGTTGAAACCACTAAAGAAGAAACAACTTATACTATGAGTTATAAAGACGAAACTGGTACAACACAATTTATTTCCGGTGTAACAGAAGCAGATAGGGAAGCAAAAGAAAAAGAAGTAGAGGCATTAGCTATGAAAGCTGGTGGATTTGTAGAGAAGGTTGATAGAGAAACATTATCTGCAAGAGCTTCAACAGCAAATTCAAGAGTAGATTTCTACGGAAAGAAAATCAAAGAGAAAGCAGATGCTAGAGAAGATCGTATTAAACATCCACAAAGTGGAAAAGAAGCGCGCGATGCTAGATCTGCACAATTAATTGAAGCTGGTAAGAGAAGGAGTGGTTAGTAGTGATAAACGATGGTTATTTAATTCCTGCAAATACAAAAAGTGGTCAATTAATATTTGGTAAATTTACAGGATCTGATTTAATAATATTTGGAGTAGGTGTTGGAATAACGTTATTGCTGTTAGTAACTCTTGGAGTTCAAGGAACGATTCAAGCGATTATTACTTTAACTCCAGTTGGAATATGTAGCTTTTTAGTATTACCTATTCCTAATTACAGAAATGTAAGAACATTTATTAAATCAGGATATGAATTTTTAACTAATCAAAGAATATATATGTGGAGAGGATGGTGTTTGTATGCAGAACAATCAAGTGAAACAAAAAAATAAATCAACTGAAAATTGGTTACAAGTAAGAGATATTGTTAATGGAACAATAGTTCTAGATAATAATGAAAGAGTAACTGGTGTAAAAGTTAGTCCAAAAAATATATTTATACTTGATGAAGATTCACAAGCAAATGTAATTAATGGATTAAAAAACTTTTATAATACTATTGATTTTGAATTTTGGTTAATAGTTTCAGATAGAGTTGTTGATATTTCATTATATCAATCTCAATTACAACTACTATATAATTCAGCAACAAAACCAAAATTAAGAAAATTAATAATGCAAGATATCAATAAAGGGAATCAATTTATGGGAAATAATGTAGTTGATACTGAATATTATATTTTGTTTAAGGAAAGAAAACCTGAATTAATTCAAAAGAATTTAAGAAATATTATTAATGGATTAGCATCTTGTGGATTAAATTCTGTTCAAGTATCAAATGAAGATTTAAGAACTTTAATTGAAAATTTCTTAAATGGTGGAATGAATACTGAATATGGGACGGTGATATCAATATGACAATAAAATCAGAATTAGCCCCAAAGGGTATGGAATTTAAACAAAGTGATTTTGTAATAAGTGATAAGTATTGTACTATACTTACTGTAATAGGATATCCAAGATTGATTGGAGAAGGTTATTTATCTTCTTTAACTAGTATGCCTGGAATAAAAATATCAATCAGACATATTCCTGTTCCATTTTCAAGTTTACAAAAAATGATTAATAAACAAGTTGAAGAATTAAGACAAAAATATAATGATGAAAAGGATAAGACTAATAAGGAAAGAATAAGACAAGATGTTGAATCTCTAGAATATTTTATTTCACAATTAGCCTCATCTCAATCTAGAATATTTGATTTTCAAATGCATGTATTAATTTCTGCAAATACTCAAGAAGAATTAAATATGAAAAAAATATCTATAAAAAATTATATGGAAGCAATGGAATTAAAGGCAATACCACTTCGATTTGAACAAGAAAAAGTTCTTAAATCTATGCTACCTATATTTCCAAAAACAAGGGAAGTTGCTGATTTAGAGGCAAGAATAGGAACTCCTATTCCAACCCCAACAATAGCAGCTATGTATCCATTTATATTTGATAGTATTAAAGACGAAGGATTATCAACTTTACTTGGAGTAGACTTTTCAGGAGGAATAATATTGTTTAATCAATTTTTATTCCAAATTAGAAAAGAAAATAATAGAAATAATGCTAATTTATTAATACTAGGATCTTCTGGTAGTGGTAAGAGTACTAGTGCAAAATTAATTTTAAGAGGGCATATTAGAAATGATTATCAGATAGTTGCTGTAGATCCTGAGGGCGAGCTAAAAGATATGTCAGACTTATATGATGGAAATTTCATTGATTTAGGTAAGGGTGGAGAATTCGGAATGGTTAATCCACTTGAAATAGTAATAGATGCTGACGAAGAAGAGATAAAGCAAGGGTTAGGATATACAGTATTAACTAAATCTTTACAATTTTTAAAAGCATTTATGAAATACTATGATCCATCAATTGGTGAAGACTTATTAACTTTATTTAGTGAAGTAGTACAAGACACATATAAGAGATTTGGTATAGATTTTAATACTGATTTTAGTAAATTAACTTCTAGTGATTATCCAACATTCTCTGATGTATATGCAACTATAAAGGGTAGATTATCTCAGTTTATGGATAAAACTAATGAACAAGATATATTAGAAAGATTAGAAATAAAAATACGTCCATTTACAAAAGAATTAAAATATTATTTTGATGGACATACTACAATTTCTGGTAATACGCACTTTATAGTATTCAATATTAAGGAACTAATGAATGCTGAAGTAAACATACGAAATGCATTATTCTTTAACATATTAAAATATGCATGGAGTTTGTGTTTGGATAAGAGTGTAAATACTGTATTATGTGTAGATGAAGCACATGTATTATTAGGTGCTAATAATGCATTAGGTGCAGAGTTCTTAGCTCAAGTTCAAAGAAGATCTAGAAAATATAATACGGGAACTATAATAATTACACAACAACCAAGTGACTTCTGTGATCCAAGTGTAATTACACAAGGTAAAGCTATATTTGATAATGCTTCATATTATATGGTTATGGGACTAAAGAAACAAGCAGTTGAAGATTTATCATTATTGATAGATTTAAATGATAATGAAAAAGAAAGTATAAAAAGATATAGTCAAGGAGAAGCGTTATTTGTATGCGGAAGCCGTAGAGTTAGAATGACTGTAATGGTTACACCAGAAGAATTAGAATCATTTGGTAGTGGTGGAGGATTGTAGTATTTCTGGATAGGAAGAGATTTAATGAAGCAAATAACAAAGTTTTATAATAAAATTTTATTATTTATAAAAAGAAGACAAATAGCATTTGTCTCTTTTGCTTTGATAATATCAATAATTTATTATTTATTTGATAAAAATGATCCTCTTGTATTAAAATCAGTATTACCTGCAGTAGCAGCGGCAGCATTAAAGGCAGCAGCGACTGGTGCGGTTCAAGGTGGAATACAGGGGGCTCAAAACGCTGAAGAAGGTCAAAGTAAAACTGCGGCAGCATTAGGCGGTGCCGCAAAAGGAGCAATAAGTAACGCTGCGTCTGCAGGGTTGAGTACAGCAGCCAGTGCAGCAAAAAGTGCAGCAACAACAAAAAAAGCATTGGATGCAAAAAAAGCAGCAGATGCTGGCAATGCCGCTCAAAAAATGGATATACCTCAAAAACCAAAAAATATGCCATCTAATCCAAAAATGGATAATGGTGGAGCAGATAAATTAAATGCAAAACCAGAGGGTATGGATTCTGGCACAACTAAAGAGGCTCAAAAAGCTTCTGGTGCATCAGATGTTGATAAAGAAAAATCTTCATCAAAAAAAGATAGAATGCTCCCTTCTGTAGAAACGAAAGACGAAGAAGGAGAATCTGATTTAAATGAAGCATCAGATGAACTTATTGAAAAGCCAAAGAAAAGTAAACCACTGAAATATATTATTAGTATTGCGATATTATTTATATTTATTTTACCAATATTCTTTGTACAATCGGAAATGTACACAGGAAAAACATTATCAGGATTTGACTGTGATAGCGATACACCTAGTGCTGCGTGTGAGACAGGCAATGGAATTCAAGATTTTTTTGAAAAAGCAAAAAATTTATTAAGGGGTTACTTTGTAACAGATGACAAACTTTTGGCAACAAAAGCTCAGGCTTTATATGATAAATTTTATAAAGATTATAAAATAAAAATAGACATACCACTTTTATTAAGTACTGTTTTAGCTGATGGCTTAAAATATTCTGATGATTTAGATGATGCTGAACGAAGAATTTTTAATAAAGAACTTGTAAATAGATTTAATTATTTGGAAGATGCTGCAAATTTACAATATGATATTTATGAAACTCAATATGAATGTATTCTTACTGATGGAGTTCCATCGATGAAACCATTAACAAAGGTAAAATTTGAATCTGGGGAAAAGCACGATCAATTGCCATGTGGAACTACAAATGTTGGAGAAATAGTATATAGATATGATTTTCAAATAGATTTGACAGAATATTATGAAAAACTTAGAGAAAACCCTGAAACATTAGCTAAGATATATGGTGAAGACTTTGTTGATACTGATGGAGATTTAGATTTATTAATTCAAAAAATTAAAATGCAAAAAGATGTATTTGATATTGTGTATGGAAGTAAACAAGATGATGTTTGTGCATCACCAGGAAATGTTCCTGCTGAATTATTATATGATTTAAAAATAAGTTTACAGACTCCAATAAAAGGTACATATTACATATCATCTTATTTTGGAATAAGGGAAGGACAATATCAAAATCATACAGGTATAGATGTATATGGTGATACCACAATTTATGCTGCAGGAGATGGTGTTGTAACAAGAGCAAACACAGAAACTCTTGGTGGAAATGTAATTGAAATTACACACACATCAACAGATGGAAGAAAATTTGTATCTCAGTATGGACATTTAAAAACAATGTTGGTATCTGTTGGGGATACAGTTGTTGGTGGAGAAACCATAATTGGAGTAATGGGATCAACAGGCTTAGCAACTACGGGAGTACATTTACACTTTCAATTCTGGGAAAAATTATCTGATGGACAAACTCAAATTTATAACCCACTAACATTATTTGTAGGTGCTGATAACTATTCATATCAATGCGTTGGTTCAAAAGTTACATCTGATACTTGTACTAGTACTGGCGGTAGTATCGCCTACATATCTGATAAAAATGATTATGATTATAATTTAATAAGAGCAATATTTAGGGTAAAGGGAATAAAGGAAATTTCAGAAGTAAAAAATGAAATAGAATTTGGTCCGGATTTTGAATCTTATATTAAAGACAGAATTTTTAATGGTACCACCGAGCAGAGAATAATGTTATCAGATATTGATATAGTAAATAAAAAAATTCGAGTTGATGATACTTGGTTTAGTTATGATGGGAACGAAGTTAGTCACTACGTTTTGAAAACTAATTTTATTAAAAAATATGGAAGCGTTGATGAATGGGTATATGAACATTTAAATATGGGCGTTGGTAGTATACTTGGAAGTAATTTTGTGTGTTTGGGATATTCTTCTGCTGAGGCTATGTATTTAGAATGGAATGAAAGTCATCATAATCAAGTTTTAGATACTATAAAATATATTGGAACTTGCTTAGGATTAGTTAATGAATTAAAAAATGATAAAAATATGACTGAGGATCAATTAAAAGAAAGAGCATTAAAAATTGCAAATGTTTATTTTGAAAATACTAATGAGTATGAGAAAAATTCACCTGCAAAATCAATAGTTAATACTTATCTTGAATTAAAGGAAACCGGAGAATCATTAAAAGTTTTACTTTATGATTGTACTATAATAAATAATGCTGATAGTATAATTGGTGAAAAAGGCGAAAGATGTGACATGTACGTAGAAAAATACCAATGCTTGAAAAATATAGAAAAATATGAAAATGATCAATATTGGGGAAGATTCGTAAGACAAGCCGGAACTTCACTAGCTAGAATAAATTTATTAAAGGCTTCCCAAGAACTATGGGGATATGCAAGATATTGTAATGATCCTACGGAAACATATACTTCAACTGGCGAAAGATGTAGATTAACCGGGTGGTTTGACTCAAGAGAATTTGATCCTGCATGGAGTACTTTAGTTGGTCCTAAATCAGGAGATGTATTAGGTGGGCTAGATTGCGGTGGATTTATAACAAGAGCATATACAACGTTTATTAGAAGATATTATTTTAAGGACAGATATTCAGCGTTTGATAATTATAAACCAAATTATGTTTTACATGACCAAGGAATGTGTAATGTAGATACAAAATATACAACTCATTATACTTTTGGTGAAGGAAATTTTCAAAACTATTTTTCCAATCATACTTTAAAACCGGGAGATGTTCTATGCGATGATGCAGGTGATACAAGACACGTAATAATGTTCATTGGTTGGGATGATGATAATGGAAATGGAAAATGGGAATCAAGTGAAATGATGTATTTCATGCATACGGGAGATCCAGACAAAGGGGTAGAAGTATATGCAAGAGCATTTTCCAATATTGATAATGTTGGGAAAGGGCTTGTATATACATCATACTTTACGTTAAATGATAAAGTAAGATAGGAGGATTTATGAAAAAAATAAGAAATATTATATTTATGATTTTTCTGATCCTTCTTTTATCTGGATGTCAATTAAATTATAATTTAATAATTAATAAAGATTTAAGTTCTGAAGAAAAGATAGAATTTGATGTGGAAAAAGCAGCACTAGAAGAAATAAAAGTTAAGTATGGTAATGAATATGTTAACGAACTAAAAGAATATTATAAACCAATTCTTGAAGATCAAAATTACACTTATACTTACAAAGATGATAGTGATATAATTTTAAATGCAAGCAGAAAAAATAATACAGTTGTTTTAAATGATAAAGTTACAGAAGCAAGATATAATTATTTTGATTATTCTTGTAATAAAGATATTTGCATTATTTATGCAATAGCAGATGATAATGTTCTTGCATATTCTGGATGTGTATACCAGTTATCGCTAAATATTCAAGTTCCGTATGAAGTATTAGAAAATAATGCTGATAAAGTAGATAAACAAAGTAATACATATACTTGGTATTCAAAACCAGGAAAAGACAACACTGATATAATACTTGTGTTTAAAAAAGATGGAACTAATATAATATTAAGAAATAAAATATTTTACTTTATAAAGATAGGTATATTTGCTATAATTAGCTTGACTATTATTTTTGCCTTAATTAAACTAGCAATAAAATTAAATAGGAACAATAAACCAATATTATAAAGGAGTGGTAATATGAAGTTAAAGTTTACAGCTGAGCCAAAAGACATTTTATATTTTGTATTATTTTCCGTGTTCTTATTTTATATGATTTCAGTAGCAATCGGTAATATAACAAGCATAACAAGTGGTCTAGATCCAGTTTGGCTTAATCCGCTTCCGGGATTATCACCAGAAAATATTTTTGGAACATTTGTATTTTTTGTAATAGCAATGTTTGCAATAATATCGATGGTATCTTCTTATTTTTTTGATAGAGATACTGGTTTTGGTATTAGTAAAGAAAAAAAGAGTAAAGGTGGATATTCTGATTGGGCAAAACCAAAAGATATAAAAGAAGCTAGAGGAACAAAAGAAGTAAATGAAATAGATGAAAATTATGAATTTGCTGGTATACCTCTATATAGTGAAAATGGAAAAATATGGGTTGATGATGGAGAAAGTCATACTTTAATAATAGGTGCTACTGGTAGTGGTAAAACTTATTGTATGGTAAATCCATTAGTTAACATTCTTGCAAAAAAAGGTGAGTCAATGATAATTACTGACCCTAAGGCAGAAATATATGAAAATAATGCTAATTATTTAAGATCTAGAGGATATAACATAATATTATTAAACTTTAGAAGCCCACAAAAAGGTAATATGTGGAATCCATTATCTTTGCCTTATAAATTATATAAAGCGGGTAATATAGATAAATCAAATGAATTATTAAGAGATATAGCAACAAATATATTACATGAAGAAAAAACGGATGATCCTTTCTGGCAAAATACAGCAGCAGATTACTTTGTTGGACTAGCCCAGGGATTATTCCAAGATGTTGAAGAAAAATATATAAATATTAATTCAATAATTCAAATGCTAACTGTAGGTGAAGAAAAATATGGAGCATCTACATATGCGAAAGAATATTTTAAATTAAAAGACTCATCAAACAGTGCTTATATAAATGCTGCTGGAACAGTTGATGCACCTAGTGATACAAAAGGCAGTATTATATCTGTATTTAGACAAAAAATAAATATATTTGCAATGGCAGAAAATCTATCTGAAATGTTATCAGAAAGTAATTTTGATTTAATGGATATTGGTAGAAAAAGAACAGCAGTTTTTATGATAATTCAAGATGAAAAAAGAACTTACCATTCATTAACTACAATATTTGTAAAACAATGTTATGAAAGTTTAATAGATGTTGCACAAGAAGCTGGTGGACAATTACCAATAAGAACAAATTTTATACTAGATGAGTTTGCAAATATGCCAGAATTAAAAGATGTTACTACAATGATAACAGCAGCTCGTTCAAGACAAGTAAGATTTAATTTAATTATTCAAAACTTTGCTCAATTAAATCAAGTTTACGGAAAAGAGAATGCAGAAACAATAAAAGGTAACTGCGGTAATATGATTTATTTATTAAGTAGTGAATTAAGTGCATTAGAAGAAATTAGTAAATTATGTGGAGACAAGAAAATAAAGAGTAAAGGTAAGGATAAACCTGATGAAACAAGACCTTTAATATCAGTTACAGATTTACAAAAATTAAAATTTAAAGATGCAATAATAATTAAACAAAGACAAAGTCCTTTCCAAGTAAAATTAAAAGGTGTAGATGAATACAATTGGAATATACCAAAGTATGAAAAATCAGATTATCCAACTAGAGAAAAGAAAGCAATTAATTTGTTTGATATGAAAGTGTTTGTAAAAGATCATAAAAAGGATGCAATGGCAGATATGTTTGGACCAAAACCTGGTCCATATACACCTCCTCCATTCGGTGGAAACTCTCCGTTTGGTGGGTTTAATAACGAAATGAATAGTCCTTTAAATAATACATTAACCAACACAAAAAATGTGATTAATAATAATGTAAAAAAAGAAGAGAAATATGAAGTTGATGATTTAATTAAGAAAATAGATGCAAAAATAGCTGAATTAGAAGCAGAAGAACAAGCAGAAAAAAGTAAAATTCGTGGTGGTTCAGCTGATAAAAAAGGATTAGACGTAGTAGAAAATAATAATATTATTATGGAAAATGTAAATACTCTTCCTATAAATAATGTTCCTATTTTTAATAACAATGATTTAAAAAAGATTGTTGAGCCTAATCCACAAGATGCAGTGAAAGTAAACGAAAATATAGATAAAATAATAGAAAAAATTAATGATGATGTATCGGACGATGAATTCTTTGATGATTTTTTCTCTGATGAATAAAACACTTTTATGGTGTTTTATTTTTATAATATGATATAATATTTTTATAGAATAGGTGATTATATGAAGAAAAAAAATGGGTTTACTTTAATTGAATTATTGGCAGTAATAGTAATTTTGAGTGTATTGCTAATTATATCTGTACCAAAACTAATTGGAGAAATAAAAGGAAATAAGTCTGATGCGTTAGATAATTATAAAAGTATGATAGTGTCTTCTGCAAGAAATTATGTTATAGATTATAATATAGATACACCTGCAACAATAACATTAACTACTTTATGTGATTTAGAATACATAGAGTGTCCTATAGTTAATCCGGTAAATGATAATAATATGAATGGATATGTAAATATAGATTCAGATAAAAATTATTCATATTCAGAGGATACACCTCTTTATGCTGCAACATTTGATATTAATTTAAATTTAGTTGGTGGATTTACAACTCAAACTATACATACTGGATATGTAGAGGGAGAAAGAATAGATTTAGTTACACCTAGTAAAGCAGGATATTCATTTAGTAGTTGGAGTGCAGGATGTGGTACTTGCTTAACTGGAAACATATATATTGTAAGCAATAGTAATGATACTATTACTGCTAATTGGTTAATTTATCCAACATTAACAGTCAATCTTGTTGGTGGTTCTACAACTCAAACATTCAGTGCTAGATATGCACCTGGATCAAATATAGTGTTAACTTCTCCAACTAAAAGCGGAAATATTTTTGATGGATGGTCTGCTAGCGGAACGGGTGCTTTAGTTAATGGTAGTATATTAACTATGGGAACAGGAAATACTACAATAACACCAAGTTGGTTATTATTTTCAAGTATGTTTACATATACAGGAAGTTATCAAATTGTTGATGATACAAATAGTAACTGGAGAATAAAGTTTTTAACAAACGGAATATTCACGCCATTAAGAAATATGACAATAGATGTATTCTTAGTAGGCGGTGGTGGCGGTGGTGCTGGAAATAGTGGTACCGAAGGTGCCGGTGGCGGTGGTGGCGGTGGCTACACTGATACTTGGCAAAGTATTTCACTTAATATATCAACACCATATTCAATTGAAATAGGTCCGGGCGGTGGAGGCGGTTCTGGAAAAGGAACTGGCGGAACCGGTGGAACAACAATTGCTTTTGGATATTCAAGAACTGGTGGTTTAGGTGGATCAAATACAGGAAATTATACATGGTCTGCGAATCCCGGTGGTGCCGGAGGCTGTGGTGGAGGAAATAGTGGTCACTATGATGGAGGCCCTCAAATATATGGAGGAACCGGTGGGTCTAATGGTAGTAATGGTATTCCAGGAGGTGCCGGACAAGTAAATACAACTAGAGAATTTGGTGAAACGTCAGGAGACTTATATGCTGGTGGCGGCGGTGGCGGTGCTGAACGTGGAGACGGTACTCAAGGTCCAGGTGGAGCTGGTGGCGGCGGTCGTGGCGGTGGAAGCGGAACAGCAGCAACTAGCGGAACCGCAAATACTGGCGGAGGCGGTGGAGGTAATCACGATGCTGCACCAGGTGCTGCAGGCGGCACAGGAATAGTAATAATTAGAAATCATAGATAAGAGATTATTCTCTTATCTATTCTTTTGTGTTAAAATATATATAAGGAGGATATATGGAATATATAATAATTGGATTATTAATACTAATAGTAGTTTTAACTGTAATATCACTATTTAAAAATATTAATGAAAGTAATATTACAGAAAGACTTGGTAGATTTGAAACTAATATAACAAAAGAAATAGGCAATTTTAAGTCTGATTTTAGCAGAGATTTAAATAAAGATTTTGTTGCATTAAATGATAAAATTGAAGATAGATTAATGAAAATAAATGAAAGAGTAACTTCTAGATTAGATGAAAACTTTGAAAAAACAAATAAAACATTTATGTCAGTGATAGAAAGATTATCAAAAATAGATGAAGCTCAAAAAAAGATAGAATCACTATCTAGTGATATAGTATCTTTGCAAGGAATATTAACCGATAAAAAGAGTAGAGGTACTTTTGGGGAGGTTAATTTAAACAATATATTAACTAGTGTATTTGGAAATAGTAATGATAAAATATATGAATTACAGTATAAATTTAATAGTGGAAATATAGCCGATGCTATAATACATGCTCCTGAACCATTAGGATTAGTCGCAATAGATTCCAAATTTCCACTGGAAAATTATCAGAATATGATAGATAAAAACATATCTAAAATAGAGAGAGATATACATGAAAAGAAATTTAAAACAGATGTAAAAAAGCATATAGATGATATAAAAGATAAGTATATAATATCTGGTGTAACATCTAATCAAGCATTTATGTTTATACCTGCAGAGGCTGTATTTGCAGAATTAAACGCATATCATCAAGATATAATAGAATATGCATATAAAAATAGAGTTTGGATTACTTCTCCAACAACATTAATGTCTATGTTGACAGTGGTACAAACCGTTATTAAAAATATGGAAAGAGATAAATATGCAGCTGTAATACAAAAAGAATTACAAGGATTAAGCGTTGAATTTAGTAGATATAAAGAAAGATGGGATACATTACAAAGAAGTATAGATAAAGTATCAAGAGATGTTAAAGAAGTAAATGTAACCACTGAAAAGATTACTAGTAAATTTGAATCTATTAATAGAGTAGAAGTGGATAAGTTTATAGAAAGTAAGAGAGAAGAGTAATATATTTACAAATAAATAATTTAATGTTAATATATAAATACAAACGAAGAAGAGAGAAGTAATATTACGATTGCTATTAGTGAACTTGGTATAGTGAAAACAAGTAAGTATAGTAATATGAATAACACTCTGAGTTTTCCGAAGAATATAGTAGAACGGAACGTTAATCGCGTTAAGAATTAAGTGCATAGATAACTATGAACTAAGGTGGTACCGTGCTTATGCACCCTTAGATCATAGTTTTTTTGTTTATAGGAGGAATATATGAAATATGATGTAAAAGAAATTTATGAAAAAGAATTATTAGGAAAAGAAATAATAGTTGAAGGTTGGGTAAGAAACCATAGAAAACAAAAAGAATTTGGATTCATTGATTTTTCTGATGGTACTTGTTTTAATCATTTACAAGTTGTATATGATGATAAACTTGATTCTTTTGATGAAATAACAAAAATAAAGAATGGCTCTGCCATAGAAGTAACAGGAACTGTTGTTAAATCTGAAGGAAAAGGACAAAATATTGATTTAAAAGTAAAGTCAATAAAGTTATTAGGGGATTGTCCTGACGATTATCCTATGCAACCAAAACCACATACTAGAGAATTTTTAAGAGAGCAAGCATACTTAAGACCAAGAACAAATTTATTTCAAGCAGTATTTAGAATAAGAAGTGTAGCAGCTCACGCAATTCATACTTATTTTCAAGAAAGAGGATATGTATATGTTCACACACCAATTATAACTGCAAATGATGGAGAAGGTGCTGGACAAATGTTCCAAGTTACTACTCTTGATTTAGATAGAGTAGCAAGTAGTGGAAAAGTAGAATATGGTGCAGATTTCTTTGGAAAAAAAGTTGGATTAGCAGTAACTGGCCAATTAGAAGGCGAAACTTTTGCTATGGCTTATAAAAAGATATATACTTTTGGACCAACATTTAGAGCCGAAAACTCTAATACTAAAACACATGCTTCAGAATTTTGGATGATAGAACCAGAAATAGCATTTTGTGATTTAGATGGACTAATGGATATTGAAGAAGATATGCTAAAGTTTATAGTAAATTATGTTTTAGAACATTGTAAAGATGAAATGGAATTTTTAGATAAATTTGTAGAAAAAGGTTTAGTTGAAAAATTAACAAAATTAATAAGTAGTAATTTTACTAGAGTAACTCATGATGAAGTTATAACTATACTAAGAGAATCTGGTGTTAAATGGGAATTTGAACCAAAATATGGTGAAGATATAGCTCGTGAACACGAAAAATATATTACTGAACACTTTAATGGACCAGTATTTATTACAAATTGGCCTAAAGATATAAAAGCATTCTATATGAAGTTGAATGAAGATGGAAAAACAGTTAGAGCCGTTGATTTAGAAGTACCAGGCGCTGGTGAGTTAATGGGTGGAAGTCAAAGAGAAGAAAATCTGGATAGATTAAATAAAAGAATGGCAGACATGGGAATGCATGATTTTGAATTGGATTGGTATTTAAATCTTAGAAAATATGGTGGATGTTACCATTCTGGATTTGGAATGGGATTTGAAAGATTACTTATATATTTAACTGGAGTAGATAATATTAGAGATGTAATACCTTATCATAGAACTCCAGGAAATTGTGATTATTAATAATAGCGAGGTAAAGTATGGCAGTGTTTGTTTTTTACAAAGAAGAACTTATAGTGAGATATGATTCTCCGACAAAAGAGATAGTAGATAAATTAATTAAACAATCAAAAGAAAAAGTTTTTTTAGTTAGATATTTTGCAGATGAAAAAGATTTACCAAAATTAGTTTCACGTGCACAAGCGTCAGATAATCTGTCAAATATAATTATGGGATTTAATAGAGATTATGCGCCTTCACCACTTAGAGGGTGTGATCCAAATAGAACATTAGGAACTATTAAGATAGGTGAGGATCATTTAAAATATCATCCTTTATCATTAAATCATTTTATAACTGATGAAAATAGAGATATATATTTTTCATCTCCAATAAATGTATTTACTGATGATAGTTTTCCAGACATAATGGTTCAATATGCAAATGGTGGTTTAAAATGTATGCTACCTGATGGATGGACTGATGAATGCAATAGAAGAAGGAAATATAGACCAGTTTTAAGTTATGAATTATTAATGCAAGCAGGAATAAAAATAAAAAATGGCGAAGAAAAATAAACCTTGTTTTTAATTATAAAACAAGGTATACTTTGTGAGGTGATATTATGGAAAGATTACAGAAAATAATAGCCGAATCTGGTTATTGTAGTAGAAGAAATGCAGAAGAATTAATTAAAAAAGGTAAAGTAATATTAAATGGTAAAGTAGTAACTGAGCTTGGTACAAAAGCAAGTGGTAGCGATACTATTTTAGTCGAGGGAAAAGAAATAACAAAAGATGATAAGAATATTATATATTTAATAAACCAAGAGGAGTAATTAACTAGCACTTCTGATGATAAACACAGAAAAGTAGTAACAGATTATTTTGATACAAATAAAAGATTATTTCCTGTTGGTAGATTAGATTATGATACAACTGGTTTGTTAATAATGACTAATGATGGTGAATTAGCTAATAAAATCATGCATCCATCAAATGAAATAGAAAAAGAATATATTGCAAAAGTTGTAGGTATAATTAAAGGCGAAGATATAAGAGAATTAAAAAAAGGAATAACAATCGACGGTATAAGATGTATTCCTAAAAGGGTTAAATTAAGAAAATTTGATAGAAGAACTAATTCGTCTATAGTAGAAATAGTTATTAGTGAAGGCAAGAATCACGAAGTTAAAAAAATGTTTGAAAATCTTGGATTTGAAGTTGAAAAATTAAAAAGAGAAAGAATTGGCTTTCTCTATCTAGGTAACTTGAATTCCGGAGAATATAGAAAATTAAACCCAAAAGAAATAAAACAACTACTTAATTTGTAGTTGTTTTTTCTTCTTCTACTATTTCTATTGCATCTGTTGGACAATTTCCTAATGCCTCATTTGCAAGATTAATATTTTCTTCGTTTGGCTGTGCAATTACTACTGCAAGTCCATCATCTCCGAAATTATAAACTTCAGGACAAGTACTAACACAAGCTCCACAACCTATGCATTTATCTTTGTTTACTTTATACATAATTTTTCCTCCAAAAAAATTATATCATAACAAACTAAAAAATGTCCAAAATATTTAAAAATTATTAAATATATGTTATTATATCAATAGTAGGTGATCATATGAAATCTAGGATGGATAAATATTATAAAGATGAAGATATTTTACAAAGAACATCAAAAAATTTAACATTATATGATGAATTATACAAAGAGAAGCAAAGCCCAGATAATAATGTGGTTTTCATTAATAATGTAGATGAAATAGATATAAATAAAATAAAAACAATAATTAACAATAGAGAAGATTATAAAAAACAAAAGAATTACGAAAACGTTATGGGCAAAGAAGACGAACAGGTAGAAGATAAGAAATATGAATTTGATGAAATAGATGATAGTAAATATGATATAAATCAAATAATAGAAAGAAAAAGAGAAATAAAAACAATAGATGATGACAATAAAATTAGAAAAATAACTGAAATACAATATGAAATTATGCCAGAAATGGAAAAGGTTGAAGATAATAATTTTGAAGAAGAACAATCAAGCAAAACACTTGAATCAACAGATATGTTTGCTAATTTAAAAGAAACAGCAAAAGTAGATACTACAGCAATAAAAGAAACAACTTTTTATACAAATACAGTATCATTTGAGAAAGATGATTTTGATGAAGAAAACGAGATACATGAACCTAAATCCGGATCATCTACTTTCTTAAAAATATTAATTGTTATTTCGTTTTTAATAGCAATTGGTGTATTTGTTTGGTTTAAATATTTCAATTAGGGGGAATTATGAAAAACATTAATATTGATAACAAGGAATATGAAATAATTGAGGATGTTAGAGAAGGCTTAGACGTTGAAAAACTAAAAGAAAAACTAACAGAATATTTTGATCCGTACGATTATATAGTCGGAGATTGGGCTTATGGAAAGCTTAGATTAAAGGGATTTTATGATCAAAATAATAAACAAGCAAGAAATTATAATACAATTAATGGATTAAATAAGTATTTAAAAGAGAACTGTGCTTATAATTGCAAGTATTTTGTTATAAAAAAATGTATACAAAAGTAAATAATATGTGCTATAATATTTTTGTATAATAAAAGAAGAATAATAAAGAGGTGAAATTATGGAAGGCGATAAAAAAACAATAATAGTTTTAGATGAGAAAGGTAATGAAAAAGAAGCAGAAATATTATCAGCTTTTACATTAAAGAAATATAGTAAAGATTATATTTTATATACTTTAAATGAAGTAGATGAAAATGACATGGTAAAAATATATGCTTCAGAATTAACAAAGAAAGATAATATGTTTTCTTTAGCTGCAATAGAATCTGATGAAGAGTGGGCTGCAGTAAAAGAAGTAATGAAAGATATAGCAAGAAACGAAGGATAACAAGAATAGGAGGAAAAATTTATGAATGCAAATGTAATGGATTACTCGTATTCGCAACTTGATTTACCATTTAAAAAAGTTTTAGAGAATTTATTAACTAAAGCAGTAAGAGTAACTACGGCAGTAAAAGATAAAATTAAGAATGGCTATAAAAAGCATTTTACTGTTGCGGGTATAGAAAATCAACAAGTAGAACTAGTTAATAAAGCGGTAGACCAAGTAAAAATGGAGGCACCAAAACCAGTTGAGAGTATACCGGTAGTGGAATCAAAACCAATGGAAGCGGTTTCAACTGTTGTAGAAGATGATTATTTAGTAAGTGGATCCGTTGATGAAACAGCAGAAAATCTTGGAATTTTATATGATAAATTAATACAATTACAAAATCAAAAAAATGTATTAATGTTTATAAAGAGAGCTGCTGCATATACAAAAGAATTAATTGACAAAACATATAATGTAACAAAAAAATGGTTTGCTGATTTTAATAAAGTAGTAAGTGTTGCTGATGCAGTTGGACCTACAGTTATGCCTGAATTATCAATTCCAAGCATAGCAACAATGCCAACTCAAGCACCAATTTCAGTACCATCACCAACTGTAACACCAGTTGTTGAACCAACACCAAATCCTACACCAGTACCAACAGTTGAAAAGGTTCCATCAATTAATTCATTTAGTTGGGATAATATATTAAATAGTACAAAACCAAAGACATTAGAAGCAATTCAACCAGAAGTAAAACCAGCTGAGATGCCTATTACTAAAGTAAATGAATTTACATT
>Ga0209373_10000375_pt1 | contig 77847 bp, 89 predicted proteins | sample Higcelweek5metaG_FD_187173 | JGI IMG/M metagenome (GOLD analysis project Ga0209373, IMG submission 187173) | Freshwater pond sediment microbial communities from the University of Edinburgh, under environmental carbon perturbations - High... | ecosystem: Environmental > Aquatic > Freshwater >...
GCCTCCAGGGCGATCGCAATAGACTCATCCACCGCGTCATCGAGATGGCCTGGATTGCTTCTGATCTCTACGCCTCCCTCTTCCCAGCTCGCAGTTGCCCCATGATCGCGCAGCCACCGATACCGCTCCGCATCCTTCCGCAGCCGCTCGACCTCGGCGCGCAGGGCATCGCGTTCATCCATCACCTGCATGCGCATTACGTGCTCTCGTGCCCAGTCATTGCACTCTGCGTTCGTCGCACTCACCTCCCGCTCTATTTGAGCGTGCAGCTCCGCGACGATGCGGTCGTGGTCGGTGGCGAGGACATATTGAATGCCATCAGGATAAAGGTCGGTCATCTCGGTAGACGCCTCATAGATTGGCGCACGCCATATGAACCGCTTCACTGCCTCGCTCATGCGCCACCCCCAAGCAGGTCGCGCAGTTCATCTATAGCCAGCAGGGTATCGACTCCGCCATTTCGAGTGATCCTGAACAGCAGCTCCCGCGGCACACTCTCGACAGCATCGCAGTCCAGATCGCACGGACCTGTCTTCCCGCAGCATCCGCATTCGGGCTGCTCGGCTTGTAAATCCGCAGCACGCCCAGGATTGCAGACGTGGCAGCCGTCGCCGACTAGTTTCTCGCGCATCGTGCAGCCGCACTTCTGCACCTTGGTATGCTCGGGCGGGGTCGGCGCTGCGGCGAGTAGGGCGCGGGCTTTCCACGCCTCCCAGCCCAGTTGGGTGGTCGGGTCCTCATAATATCGGGTGTCACCATCGGACCTCCGCTGGATCGGCCATCCGTAGCTATCGACCCACTGCTCGAACGCTTCACGCTCATCCGGCACGTCCACGGGGGCGGCCGGCTGCCCTGGCGGGGTCGGCGCTGGAGGGGCGATAGCTGCCAAGTATCCTGGCGCCTTACCGGCCAGGCAAAGGCGCATTCGTTGACACAACTCAACCGCTACATCGCTGCCACCGACTGAGCTTTCCGGTACGTCGTGCAGGTACTCGCTAGCCTGCCCAAGAAGCTCCTTCATCCACTCGACATGCTCCAGTACCGACCAGCCTGGCTCAGTGTTGAGTACGTCGGCGATGCTCTCGTAACAGTCAGCCGCAATGGATTCGTCTGTCTCCGGCGCTGGCGGGGTGCATGGGAATTCCCACGGACCAGCGGGCGGGGTCGGCGCGGCGGCGAGCAACTGCTCGACCATGGAAGCGGCAGCCTCTTGTATGTACGCCTGAACCGCACAAGCCTGCGCCTCATCAGCGTCTTCGCCTTCGAGTTCTCTTTCTGCCGCCCGGTCGCCCTCCGCGCCTTTGCGCATCCTGGCTACGAAATTTTCCGCCTTGGCGCGCAGATCATCAGGCACGGCCACCGGGGCGGCCTGCCGGGCGTCAGCCTCATACCCCGCGGCAAGCTCAGCGGCTGCGTGGCAGGCGTCACGGTGGCCCGCCTTGTAGGCGAGCAGTTCTTCGATGTCTCCGAAAAACTTGGTCGCGTCAGTCGGCAGGCGCATTATCTGGTCGTGCAGGCTCTGCGCCGGCGCTGTCGTTTCGTTGGTCATATCGTTTCTCCATGCAAAAGGGTGCCGCACCGCCGGCGCGGGCCGGCAGCCAGACAATATACAGGTGCGAACATAAGGGATGGGGGCCGGCAACCCCGGCCCTTGGAGGTCAGGTGCGGGTAATCAGCAGGCGGGTCAGGTAGGCATGGGTGCCGTACTCTTCCAGGGTATCGGCGGTGGCCTCGTCCTGGTTGTAGATCCCGGCCTTGAAGTATAGCCAGCGGTAAGCCCAGCTGCCATCGAGCTGCTTGGCAAGGGTGGCGCTGACGCCATTGTTGGAGACGCTGACCGAGACCGTTCCGCCAGGGGTGACGTGCAGCGAGTAGGCGATCGCTTTGCTCAGGTCGAGGTTGGCCAGCAGGGTCTCGCCGACATCGGTCGGCTGATTGAAGGTGGTGCGGTACATCAGCCGCAGCTTGCGGGTGTTGGCATCCACCACGATCTTGATCGGTGGACGGTCGTTGTCGATGACATGCACCTGGCCGATACACACCCGCCCGCCGGGGGTGACCTTCTCGATCAACAGGGTGACCTTGAGGAACTGGTCGAACTGGCCAATCTGCCAGTTGAATTCGTCCTCGACACCTTCCTGGACTTCACGGAATTCCGAGCGGGTCTTCTTCGAGCCCGGGGTGGTGGCGCCCTTGGTCGGCGCCCAGAGTTCCAGGGTGCCTTCGGGGGTTTCCTCCAGGTTGCCGTTGGGCAGAACCTTCGGATTCCAATGGGTCTTGGCGAAGCCGTCGGTATCGACTTCGCTACCGGTGAAGTTGAACTTGTGCAGCTCGATCAGGCTATTGAGGGGCATGGTGATTCCTGGTTTAGAGGTGGAAGGTGAAATAGGTCAGTCGCAGCTCGAACTTCCGCCCGAGCAGCTGGAACCACTGTCGCTGGAGGATGAACTGCTACTCGAATCAGAGCTGCCGTAGCTGCCTCCACCGTAAACGCTGCCGTGGCAAGGAGCGGGGGAGTGACTGCGGCGTGCCGGCTCATCGTCGGTCAGGGCGTTGAGGGTGTGAGCCTGGAGCGCCAGACTCTGGGGATTCAGCTGATGGGCTGGGTTGGTGAAGGGATCGTCGAAGACCGGTGCCTGGTCCTTGCGCTGGTGGCCTACGCGAGTAGTACCCAGCCGGGGCTCACGGCGTCCGCTGGGGGTGGCCTGGGGCTTAGCAGCGGGTGTGGGTTTCTTGCGCTTGAAGAGGGACAGCAGGGCTTTCAGCATGGGGTTTTCTCCTGGGGGGTGGAACAGGGGTCGAAGGCAGCCCGGCGGGCACGGTTGAGCCGGCTCAGGTGGAAGGTGTAGGTGTGGCGCTCGAGGGCGCTGATAGCACCCAGGCGGTAGGCCTGGTCGATGTCGTCGAGGGCGAAGTAGAAGGCACGGTGCAGCTCGTCCTGGCTGGCAGCACAGCGCAGGGCACGCTCGCGGAAACACAGGCAGCACTCGACCTGCCGGGGAGTCAGCATCATGGGAATTTCCTCGGGCAAAAAAAAAACCGCCTGGCCACGAGGGACAGGCGGATCTAGGAAGAAACAACGGATTAAACAGATGTATCGGTACGATACCGCTTGAGAATAGCCAGCTCAAGCACCTGGAACGAGCGACCACCAACATGGGAAGCCAGGGCCACCATGACCGGCAAGGTGGCCCAATTGGGCAGCGTGGGGGCGACGATCGGATAAACATCCCACATCAAATAACCGCAGAGAATTGCAGCGAGAAACTCCGAGGCGACCCAGAGAATATTCGCCTGATACCCACGGGCAATTCGCTGGGCAATCGAAATGAAGCCGGAAATCAAACTGATGAGGAAGGCGCCAAGTAGGCTGAGAAAATCCGGATTGTTACCCCAGGGCATGGGGAGACTCCTTCGTAGTTGGCAGATGACCCATTGTAGGGAACTGCCGGTTCAACGACGAAAAAGTCTGCGGTTGTACTTGTGCAAGTTACGGCTGATCAGTTGATCGAGTTGGGTAGCATGGGCAACGGCTTCCTGCCGATCATACGTTTCTCCCTTACCCGGCAGGATGTAACAGAGGCCTTGCTGGGTCGGTCGTGCTACAACTTCGCCATTGCCTACGATTACGTTGTCGGTGATATAGGGGAGCGCCATAACAAACACCTCGCGGTTTATGGTAGTCGCCGCGAAGTGTATAAGAAGAGGACAAGCAGTTAAACAGGCAAGTGTCAACTTTCGACAGTTTCTTCGGGTTTGTCGAGTTCGGTCTGAATCACCGGAAGAAGCCTGAGAAGTTCATGCTGGCGTTCTTCGGGCATAAAATTCCAGGCATGGCTGATCGAGGCCAACTTGATGGCATTGATCAACTCGTTGAGAGCCAGGCGCTGCAGGGCAGTCATCGGAAGTTCCTTGAAGAATTCCTGCAACACCTGTCTGCTGGGTGCAGGAAGTATCAGTTGTTGAACCAGACCACATGGGTGGCCCAGGTGGGGGCATGTTCACCGCGACAGATCGAGCCGGGCTGGGCCGACTGTTCGGTTTGGTATTCTACGCCATTGCTGTAATAGCCAGTGCCGTCGTCGTCGATGAATAATCCATTGAGACAACCTTCGCGGAATTCATCCAGTGAGAAGAGGTTGTCGTCTTCCTTGACTGAGCAAACCAGGTTCATGTGCTAATCCTGTGGGGGTTGTGAACATTGGGGAGCATTCCCAGGACCATGGCAAGAGCCTCGTTGAAGCCCTCCGATCCACCGTCGCTGGAAATTTCCCAGCTGCACGGGGAATAGTAGTCGGCGATCACCAGCAGGGCGGTGACTGCCAGGTCGTAGGGTTTGCGGTTGGTCTTGCAGCACTGGAAGTTATGGATAGAGGGGGGGCCGGCGTTCCCGGCAAACGCTACGAGCTGGCGTCGCAGCACCATGGTTTCATGCCCATCATTGCCGATCCCGTTGAAGGCGATTATCTCTTCATCGATTTCCGCGGGGGAAGGATTGTCCAGCTCGCGTTGGATGGGCAGGGTTTTGCCTTCCAGCAGCGAGAAGACCAGTAGCTGACGAAAGCCGTCGCAGATCAGCGTCCATTGCTCGGGCGGGACGGTGCGCTGCTGGTCGTAATAATGGGTGTAGCCCATGGCTAGGGTTCTCCACTTGATATAAGTCAGGGACGATTCGGTATGTAATTGGTATGTGGTACGTACCACAGTACGAAATACAGATAGCAAAGCGCCAGCTCATAGCTGGCGCTAAGAATTGATAAGCCGGCGTTATCCCAGGGGAGACGCCGCGGGGCGCAAAAAAGCCCGCGCGGGGCGGGCTCGGGCGGTACGGCCAGGTGTACTAGAAAAACTCTAATGGTTCCTGTTCTGGTAGATCACGATACCGTAATTCATGGTTCATGGTTTGTAGCCAGCGTCGGTCAATGCTTTCGAAATGATGGCGCTGACGGTGGACGGCTCATTGCCGGCGGCATATTTGTTCTCTACAGCCGCATATTCCAGCGCAACGATCTGCGATTCGGGAAGGCTGATGGTGATCGATCGGCGCTTGACCCGTGCCGGCTTCTCCGTCTTTTGTTCTGGAGCCGAGGCCTCGGACTTGACCTCGAGGACCAGGGAATTTTCCTTCTGGCTTACCTCTCCGCCGAAAGGCCGGTCGACCAGCTCGGTAGTCAGCTTCTCCAGCTTGTCCTGGTCCAGGGTAGGTTTTGCGTTTGCGCGAGCGCTGAGTGGTTTAACCATGGGGGAATACTTCCTGGCAAAGAGCTTCGATTTCAGCGACGGCGCTTGGGTTGTCGGACTCGATGACCGACCGCCCTGTGACGATCACATCCCGATAGACCTTGCGGTAGTAGCCGACCGCATTGATCACCTCGATCTCGGGGATCTCGGCTATGAAGGTCAGGAACTCCTTCCGCTCAGTTTCACGAACGGAAGGGTTGGTGCTGGCCATGGTGTGGTAAGCCAGGACCCGCAGATCAGGGTTAAGGTCTCGGACTCGAATGATCTGCTCCTGTAGCTCGGCCATGGTGTTGAGATCAAACTGACTGGCCTGATGCGGGGCGATGACCAGATCTGCAGCAGCAGCGCCGGTGATCAGCTCACGGCTATTCCGGCCCGCCACGTCGACGATGACGTGGGCATATTTTTCGCCGAGTGACTTGAGGGCACTGGAGATATTGTCCCGGCGCTCGATCAGGATGATTGCTGGCTCAATTCCAGCATCCTCACGTTCCGCGTACCACTGGCAGGCGGATCGCTGCGGATCAGCATCGACCAGGCATACCTCTTTTCCCTGTTTGGCTAGCCAAACAGCGATGTTGGTGGCCGTGGTGGTCTTCCCTGCCCCGCCCTTGTTGCTCCCGATGATTGTGATCATGTGTGGTCCTGTACGAGATCATGAACCATGAGATGCTACCTCATGAACTCATAGTTATTGAACCCCTAACCATGACTCACCGGCTCATGAATTCGTGTTTAAGGGAATGCCAATCCGTGAAACATGAACCATGAACTACTGATCTATGAACAATTGTTACATGAACCATGAAACCAGTAATCACATGATCATGATCTACTGAATCACGATTCCATGAGAGTCATGGCTCACTAGATCATGGTTCGTGTACTGGTGAATCATGGTTCATGTTCAATTAATTCATGGTTAAACCTTCTCGATTATCTTCTATGGTTTCAAGGGGATGCCGCGGGCACACAGCCAGGCCGTGGTGTGATGACAGAGTCCCTGCGGTACTCGATGGTTCTCGGCCAGCGAGTACCAGTCGGTTGGTGACAGGTGTAGGCTCAGGTAGGTGGCCAGGTCTGTGTGGGCTGACCAGCTTTCTGGATGGGACTCATCGAGCACACCGACCTTGAGGAGGTCGTAGCTGAAACAGCCGGTCTCGGGCAGGGCATGGTAGCTGTCCTAGTCGACCACCTGGTCGAGCAGGTCGCCAGCAGCTTCTGCAGCGATCAGGCAGCCACCGAGGAAGCGATCGAGGGGGATGCCCAGATCCTCGGGGAAGTTGATCTGGCCGGTGTCCATCCGGTGATACGCGATCTTGCCCAGGCTGACGACCAGCATGGCGGTGGTGATCTTGCACATATATTTCTCCAGGCAAAAAAAAAGCCCGCGCAAGCGGGCTTGGTGGACCATCCTTTAAATCAGATCCAGCAGGGCGGCGGGTTGGTATCCCAGGGTTCATTGACCACGTAGCAGTGACCCACTGCATCGCACCGTTGGATCATCGCCGACTGGTAGCCGGCCATGCTCATGGTGCTGACCAGTAGACCGGTCAGCAGCAAGGAGGCAGCGAACAATTTTTTCATAGAGCTTTCCTTATACGTCTTCATCGAGAGGAACAGAGGGTACCAAAAGGATCTCGGGCAGTTGCCCGGCCGGGACTGGGTTGAGGGTGACTTCGCGCAAAGCGCTCATCACGGTCTTGAGGTTGTCGGTCGGAGCGATCTCGACAGCCTGGGCCATCAGCGCAGCTCCTTGGGTCTTGGCGCCCTGGTTGTACAGCGCTTGACCTTTACCCATGGTGAACTCGGCCTGCATGACCTTGCGCATGTTCTCCGATTTCCAGTGGGGGTAGGCGGTGTTGCGGGCCAGGGCATCGTCGAACAGGCGGATCGCCCCGGCATAGTCCTCGCGCAGTGCCTTAATGGTCGCTAGCTGGGCGGAAATGCTCGGATCGCCACGACCGGTGTTGTGGTCGACGGCGAGTTGGCCATATTGCTCGGCTTTGGCCATCAGCTCAGGGTCGCGGCTACCGGTTTGGCTGGCGATCTTAGTGTAGGCCCCGGCCATCTTGCTGTAGATCGCCTTCTTGGTGAGGTCGTGGACACCGTATTGCAGGGCTTCCTCGAAGCTGGCGATGGCCTCCTGGTCCTTGCCGGCACGCAGTTGGCTGATTCCGAGGAAGTTCAGCAGGTTCGCATCGCGCCGGCCAGTGGCTGCCATCCGGGACTTAACGAAGGCGATCGCCTCGACTTCCCGGTGTTCCTCAGTCAGGCAGCCGGCGCGCAGCAGCACGAAGTCACGCCAGGTATCACTGGCATGGTCGGACGGTTCCGGCATGGCGCTCAGGCTGGCCATGATGCCCGGGCAGGTCTTGAACCAGCCCTGGGTCTGGATGGACTTGACCATATCCCGGGTATCGGGGGCGGCCAGTGCAAGGCCGGCGCCTGTCATGCCGGCAACGAAAAAGCCGATTGCAAGTTTCGATTTCACGCAGTTCTCCTTTGGGTAAATCGGTAAGTTAGGGGGAGGATATGCCCAGTCGGACAAATTCAGAAAGTTGGCGCTAACCAGGCATTATTTGATGGAAAGCCGTCAAGCGGTCAGAAAAAACCCGCCACGCGGGCGGGTTCCGGTACAGCAGGTGTAATGGGACGGACGTCAGGGATCGCTCGGCTCGATCTCGCACTCCACCGCCGATAGGGTGATCCGTGCCTGGCACCAGGCCCCGAAGTGTTCCTGCAGGTGGGCTTTAGCCCCGGCGAGCCGACCGGGCACCTCGTCATTGTGAAGGATCGCGCTGAAGTAGCTCGACCCCTGCAGATAGGTGTTCAGGTTGACGGTCTCGCCGACCGCTTCCGGAACTTCGGTATTGGCGACAATTTTGAAGGCTTGCATAGGGTCCTCGGGGTCAGGGGGTGGTAGGGAGCGGAAGGCCCTCGATGAGGAGCAGGGCGCTATCGGCAACCCCCTCCTCCAGTTCTCCGTCTTCGTCGAGGCCCTTGATCAGCGCCTCAAGCTCCTGGTGCATCGAGTCACCCATCAGCTCCCGCAGGCAGAACAGCTTGAGCATGGTGACCAGATAGCCCGGCAGCTCATCTTCCAGCGCGTCATACGCCTGGTGGATCTGGGCGGAACGCACGTCTTCGGTCATATCAGCTTGCTCAAGGCGAGGGTGATCCCGGCCACAGATCCGACCAGCGCGCTGGCGATGGCCATCGGATACCAGAAGGTTTCTCTGGTTATTTTCAGGGCTTCTGCCTGCAGCTTCTCGTGCTCGGCGTTCAGCTTGCGCGACTCCTCGCGGAGCTTTTCATTCTCGGAGTTCAGCTTGCCGGTTTCGGCCATGAGTTTCGCTATTTGAGCGACGATGTGGTCGTGGTCGAGTTCAGAGTTCTCAGAGGTCATCGAGTGGCCCTCTCCTGTAAGTAGTCGCGGGTCTTTAGCAGTCTATGGACGGCTGGGCGGTGGTGTCCAGCTTGGTTCAGACAACGCGGTAGGAGATCGCCGCATCCGATAGCTCTTCCGGGCTGTCGACGAACAGGTTCCAGCGGTAGGACCGTCGATAGCCCGGTCGATTATCCACCCATCCGCCCCAGGAGCGGCGGTAGAAAATCGGATTGTTTAGGGCGGTCTGGTGGGCGATCTCGATGTCGTTCCGGTCAAACCAGTGCATGACTGAGATGTCGCCCAGGTGCTTAGGGTTTTCGCAGACGGTGTAGAGCAGCTTCACGGCGCCGGCATCGAGCAGCTGGCGGATCTGCTGCGGGCTTAGGTAGCCCAGCAGATCATCAGGACCCATCGATTTTTTCCCCTGGTTTGAGCGGAACGCCTCGCAGGCGAAGCCGAGCCTTGGTGTGGTGACCTTGCATATAGTGGTTCCTCACCGGATTTCGTAGGTGGCATAGGCGCCGGTCAGCGCCTGGGGTTTCTTTTCGAGGCGGTGGCGGATGCGCCAGGCCTGACCGCTTTCCAGCGTCGGGCCGGCGACCACTACCTGCTGGCCATCGACCGTGAAGGTGACGGCCGGGTGATCGAGTATGGTCTGGGTGGTGTTGACCAGAGTCGCCACCAGCCAGCTTTCATGGGCGGTGTCGACGATCTGGGCGTTGCGGATCGGCAGGGTGTCGGCAGCCTTGGCCCGTTGGGCGCTGATGGCGACGGCAGCCGCAGCGATCAGCAAAACGGAGACAGCACGCAGGGCGGAAACTTCTTTCATGGCGGGGTTCCTTGAGGGTATTTCTGCGTCCATACAGGACGCCAGTCAGGGGGTAGACATGGGGGTTTTCTTCGTGGGTAAAGCAGGCAAAACACCCTTCTCGTGCAGCTCGTCCCGGTGGGCCTGGCAGCGTTCGAGAATGGTGGCGGCATCGGCACCGTTGGGCAGGGTGACCGGGTAGGCCCAGCTGGGATAGAACAAGTCCAGTTCGGCGCCCAGCTTGACCTGGTCATGGGTGATCTCCGGCAGCTCCTGCCATCGCATCTCGGTGATCAGCTCGCGGTTAACCCACTCGACGATCTCCGGACGGCTGCGGATCAGCAGGTAGATCGCATCGTGGATGAACGCCACGGGGAGGATGTCCAACCGGTAGGGCGAGGCCCAGACCTTGGCCATGAAGGCGTTGGCGGCCCGGTTGGTCAGCAGGCCATAGGACTGGCCACTGATGGCATTTCCAAGCGTCCTGGCTTCGGCTTCCGCCTCATGGGGACACTTGGCCCTCCCCCGCAGGGTCTGGGTCAACAAGGGTGCCCGGATGCGCAGTCCAAAGGCCGAGGTGGCGTAACCCAGCCGGGCGGCTTCGTCGATCTTGGCTTTCACCCACTCGTCGGACTCGACGTACAGCGCGTGGTAGTTGGCCTCAATACGCAGGGCTTTCTCTTTGGGCCAGCCGAGGTTGGCCATCAAGCCGCGCCAGGAACCTCCGTAGGTAAGGAGGAAAGTCAAGTGGGGCTCTTCGATTCATCTCGAAGAGCCCCATACTCCTTTTTAATCCGGTTAATTTGAAAGACGTTGAATATATCTGTGGTGACTTCTTCTATTGAGAAGTCACCGTTTACTTGAATGTCCATAAGTAACCAAAAGCCTTCTGCTGAGTCTTACCGGGATTAAGGGCATTGAATATAGAACCTGCAGAAGAACGCCCCAGAGTTCTAGCAGCAGCTGTTGCACTTTCATGCTCCGATACTAGAGTGCCTTGGATTGTCCACTGCAGAATAGGTCTGCGTTTATTCACGTTGGCCTGCGCGTTCCTTTCACACTTTTGTCGGTACAACTCCTCCAGAAATTTTTCAAGTAATCCAGCAGTATCCGCATATTTACGCAAGTTGATCGTCAGTCGCCCTAAGCCCACGTCAGCAGCCGATGCGAGAGTTGTCATAGTCTCTCCAGCAAGGACGGATTGAAGAAGCAGATCCAACTCGAAGTCTTTGAAATTCCGGCGATTCTCCTGGCTCATGAATCCTTGGGCATACCCGTGGAGTATATTTTCCCCTTGAGTACACCATTCCAGATTATCCTTGTGCGGATTGGTTCTTATACTGTCTTTGTGATTGACGAAAGGTTTGTTTGCTGGATTGGAAATGTAATGCTCAGCAACCAGCCGATGTACAGCAAACGTCTTACCAATGTTGTGCTTCCACAACCCAACATACAGATAACCTGTTTGCTTATTGAGACTAGGGCGGAGTATCCGCCCTGTTTCCCTACGGGTGACATCACCATTTTCAGCAATGGTGTATTGCACTTCATACTCTTTGATAGGAATCATAAAACTGCTCTACTGGAATGTGCTCTCCCGCTGAGGTTATAATAAAGTCCCCACTTTTACATAGAAAAGTTTGGCCCTTTATCGTGATCCGGAAACAGCGATCAGTTTCTTGGGCCTGGGTTATCCCAGGCAACTCACTAGGAAAATAAGCAAAGGCTCGCAGGCAATGGCCGTCGAACCCATCCGTGTACACACGCAGTTTGTTTCTGTCCTTGGTCAACAGGGCGTTGATGCGGTCCTCAAGGCTGGCAAAGTCTGATCCGGCGAACAGCCAGCCCGGGGCAGCGATGAAGCAGGACTTGATCAGCTTGCCCCAGAGGCCTTTGGCCGGCAGGTTCTGCAGGTTGGGGTCCGAGGAGGAAAGCCGGCCGGAGACCGCACCGCCGAGGTTGAAGTTACCGAACAGCAGGGCGTACTCGGTGCCCGGGATCGGCACCGCACCTTCCAGCGCCGGGATGAATGAAGAGAGGATCTTGACCACCCCGGAGAGGTCGATCAGGGCCTGGATCACCGCCTTGTAGGCTGGCACCTCGGTGTGGTGGATCAGCTTGGCCAGGGTATCGCCGCCGGTGGACGGCTGCCCGCTGTCGGTCTTGTCGAGCACCGGCAGGCCCATCTGCTCGTAGAGCAGGTACTGAACCTGTTGCGGACTGCCCGGGTTGAAGATCACGCCGCTGAAATGTTCCAGTGGGTGTTGCTTGACCTTCAGCTTGGCGTTGGCGGCCTCCTGGGCTTTCTTCTGGAACACCAGATTGAGCGCCTTGACCAGGGGGTTGGCGACGATGCTGTCGAACAGCTCGTCACGCTTGGTCTCGAGGATCTCCTTGACCTCCTGGACCCGCGCCGGCTTGACCGGCATCCCGGTCAGCATGGTCTGGATCAGCACCCGCAAGCTGTCTTTCATGAAGCCCTGGTAAAGCTCCTCCTGCTGGTCGGCGACCAGGGTCGGGTAGTGCTTGTCGAAGACGTAGTTGGTGGACAAGCCGTCGACCAGGTTGTACTGCAGTAGCTCACCTGGCTTGATCCGCCGGATGTCCTTGATCTCCTCGTTGGCCCAGTTGCCGGCGAACTCGTGGGCATTGGCTTTCAGGCCCAGTTCGTTGCCAGCACAACTGTTGGTGGCCAGGTAGGTGATCACCAGGGTGTCGTCGAAGTGTCGGGTCATCACCTCCAGGCCCCGTAGCAGCCCGGCGGTATCGTCGATCGAGGACATCCACAGCTGGTAGATCAGTACCTTGAGGTCGAAGCTTGCCCGGTGCCAGCGCAAGGTGCCCCGGTAGGTCTCGAAGAATTCACGCAACAGGGCACGCACTTCGGGGTTGAAGACTTGCTGGCCGAATTGCCCGGTGGTTTGCTTCTTGGGGTTGTCCCAAACCGGCTCGGCGAGGGGTACGTAGTCGATCAGAAAGGCCAGGCCTTCATGAGTGTTCCACGTAAAACATATCGAGCCGATCCCAGCCAGCCAATGGTTGAGGCTGAATGCCTCGATGTCGGCTGCCAGGTAGGGGTACTGGTGCAGCTTGTCCAGTGCCGCCTTGATCTCCACCACGCTCGCGGGGTACTCGGCGTGGTGGATGATGCCCTCTCCCGGTGGTCGGTAGTTGCCAGCGTACTGCCCAACCAAGGCCTTGAGCGAGAGGTCGAGCTTAGCTGACAGCGCCGGGTTGTAGAACAGGCTCGGGTAGCCGATGCCCAGTACCACCTGCATGTGTTCGAAGCCAGGCAGGGCACAGGGCAGGGCATAGCCCAGGTGGGGCTCGGCCTTGGTCTGCTTGGTGAGCACCTTGAAGTAGGTAGCGTCGGTGCAATAGAGCAGCCGGGTGTCCACAGTATCGAGGGCCTGGAGCAGCTTGTCGGCATACTCCTTGGCGAACTTCACGGTCAGCTTGCCCTCGGACGGGTTGTCCAGGGTCATGGCGATCAGATCGTCGAGGGGTATGCCGGCGGCTGCCAGGGGTTCGCCGTAGTGGCGGAGGATTTCGGACTGGAGGAAGGCGTTGGGTTTGAGCAGCAGGGCGACCGGGTAGGTAGCCGATTCCTTGAAGGACAGATGACGCATGGAAGCTCCTGATGAGACCTCACGGCAACAGGAGGTTGTGGAGCAGGCGCTGCTTGAGGATCTGCAGCTCCCGATCATTGTCCGCCTGAAACTGCTTCACTTCGTCGGCGCCCAGGTGTTCCGTCCGGCAGGGGCATCGGTCGATGGCCTGCTGGATGACTGGATGCAACGATTCGGGGAGCAGCTTGATGTAGTCGTGGAGGTCGTTCGAGGCGTTGAGGACTTTGGTGATGTAACCCACCGCGAAGGGAAGTTCTTCACGGTTGAGCTTCTCCACTTCCGCCAGGTAGCTGTCCATGATCGGACGCAGGCTCGAGTCCAGCCGATCCAGATGCAGGGGTACCCGCGCCTGGGGATCGATCTTGTAGACCTCCCCCTTGTAGGTGAAAGCCTCGAAGGGCGAGGAGAGCAGCTGGACGTTGTGCCGGATGATTGCATCCAGACGCTCCTTGAAGCGCCGCTGCACCGGTTGGTAGAGCAGCTCGTAGAGGGCGTCCTTTAGTTGTTGTTTGATCTTTGGATCGTGGACCGGAGCGGGAGTGGGCATGGTTGTTTCCTGGTTTAGGTCAGCGCTCCCGATTGGCACAATGCGATCGCTTGGCGGCATTGGTCCTTGTCGAAGAGCGCGATATGGCAGTCGTCGATAGCCAGGCGCATGGCCTCGGCCAATTTCTCGTAGTAGCTCTTGCGGATCTTGTTCTTGCTGGTCTTGCCGCTGCCGAAGGCCTGGGCACGCCACAGCTCCCCTTCCCAGAGAGGGTCGAAAAGGGTGTGGGCTTCCATTCGGAGTTGACGCAGTTCGGCGTCGGCAAGGGTCCCGTAGGGCTTGCCGGTCTTCTCGTGCCCGCCGACGTAGTCCCCGCAGGTCGGACAGCGGTAGAAGAGTTTGTGGTGCAGGTCCTCTCGATGAGGGTAGATCACGGCACCACTGGTTTTCTCGGAAAAGCCCTGGCACTTGTTGCAGAAGGGAGTGAGCGTGTTCATGGGGTGTCCTCAGATGTCTCCGCGCAGGAAGACCTGGTAGCGCGCTCGGCTGAATGCCACGTAAAGCAGGCGGGCCAGGGTGATCTTGTGGCGGCAGGTGCCGATGTCGCTAAGGTCGATGTAGACCCGGTCGAAGGTCCGGCCCTGGCTTTTGTTGATCGTCGAGGAATAGGCCGCCCGCAGGTCGACCCAGCTGCGCTCGATGTTCTGCACGGCATTCCAGGCGTCCTGGGCACGGGCTTCGCGCAGGGCTTTCTCATAGAGCTTGGGGGAGGCCGGCATGAACAGCTCGAGGGTCTTGCTGCCGGCGACGACCATCACCTTGAAGCCAGGGGTAGCCAGTTCGGTGGCCGGCTCGATTGCCTGGATCAGCACGGTCTCGTTGTTGTTGAGGACGAAACCGTGGCCCTGCACGAAGGAGTTGACCACCGCATAGTCGCCGGGACTGAACTGCTGCACGCCGCTCAGCTGTTCCTGAATGAAGGCGTTGTACATGATCGAGCGGTTGTTGGTGTAAGTGAGGATCTTCGAGCGCGTCGAGGTCCAGCCCGGATCGGTGAACTCGTCGATGATCGCCTGCTTGAACTCGTCGTCGCTCAGCCGGCAGATCGCCTGTCCGTCGGGCACGATCTTGAAGAACTGCCCAGTACGCACGGTCTCGCGGAACATCATTGAGACCTGCATCAGTGGATTGTCAGCAGCTTGGCGCATGATCTCGGTCAACTCGATACCGGGATAATTGCGCTCGAACAGCGGGCAGCCGGTGGACTTGGGTGGGGTCAGCTGGAAGGGATCGCCGAGCACCAGAAACTTGCAACGCTCGGTGCGCTGCATCATGTGGCGTAGCAGGAAGGTGTCGACGAAGCTGCCCTCGTCGAGGACGATCAATCGGTCGTACTGCAACTCGGCACCTTGCCTGACTGCCAGGTACGTTTCGCCGGTGGCGTAGTCGCGCTGGGGACGAAGACCCAGCAGGGACTGGATGGTTCTTACCCCCTGTCCAGCGATCGCTGCCAGGTTGTCGGCAGCCGGATGGGTGGTGGCGGTCAGAACGGTGTCGAGGGGTTTGTGGGTTGGGTCGATCAACTTGATCGTCTGGTTGACGGTGGGGAGGTTGTCGAGCAGGGCACGCATCAGGGTGGATTTGCCGGTCCCGGCACCGCCGCTGATCACGAAGATCGGCGAGCCGGGATCGAGCATCCACTGCACGACGGCGTCGTAGCCTGCTCGCTGACCTTCGTTGAGATCCTCGAGCAATATGGTCATACAAGCCTCACAGGTTGAAATGGATGACGCGGCCGAAGGGGGCCGTGAACTTGGGGTTGTTGTAGATGACCCAGAGCACTGGCATGCCGGGGTCCAGATCGCTGGGCAAGCCGAAGTAGCCATCGCTGAAAATCAGCAACAGCTTGGGCTTGTGGGTCTTGGCCCATTCCAGGACCGGGCACACGTCGGTACCACCGCGGCCGATGAACTTCACCTGGCGCAGCTCGTTGAGGGTGCGCAGCTTGTTCTCCCGGGTGATCTGGGTGTTGAACTGCAACAGGGTCATCTGCTGGGGCTTGACCACCACCAGGGCGCTTTTCACTTCGGAAACCAGTTGCTGGAACTGGGCATCGCGCACCGAGCTGGACACGTCGATCGCCGCGGCGAAGGATTCCAGGTGCTCGCTGTGCAGGGTCGGCAGGTGGTACTCGGGGAAGAACCGCCGATTGGGTTTGCGCCAGCTGTGGTCGACCTTGGCGAAGCCGTTGACGTAGCGGCGCAACAGCGTGCCGTAGGGCAGCTTGGGCTTGAGGAAGCTCTCCAGGTAAATCTGGATTTCCTGGGGAATCTTGCCCGGGTTGTCCCCGGCCATCTGCGCCATCATGTTGGCCCGCATGATCATGTTGTGGATCTGCTGGCTGGGCGGCAGGGTCTCGCCATTTTGAGGGGATGAGGAATCCGGCGGGGTGGTCACGATGTCCCTGCCCAGTCCGCCGCTGCCGCTGGAACTGCCATTACCTCCCTTGGAGGGTGGTGGGGGATTGGCGATCAGGTCCTTGTAGACCTGCTCGGTACCCCAGCCCTCGTACTTGTCGTCGAGCAGCCAGCCGGCACCAATGGCGAAGTTGTCCTGCTTGAGCAGCAGGTTCGCCACGTAGTCGGCCGCGTAGTTCCAGATTTCCGGATCGCGGTTGGCCATGCGGTCGGGGCCACAGTGCTGCAGGGCCGGGTGCCAGCCTTCGTGGGCAAGGATCGAGGCCCGGATCTCCGGACTCTGGCTCAGGAAGAACGCCGGATTGAAACGGATCTCCAGGCCATTGGTGCAGGCGGTGGGGATCGTCTCGTCCCAGACGTGGTGCATCGACAGGACGATGGTGGTGATGAAGGTGCATTGGGGCCGGGCCATCAGGGCGATCTTGGCCTTGGCCAGTGCCTTGCCGGCTTGCTCGAGCAGATCATGATCGATCATTGAATACTCCCTAGCCCTCTGGTTTCTTTCAGGGCTTTCACATAGGCGTTGTAGAGGTCCAGGCGCACCAGCACGTCGGTGCGTCGGTGGTAGAGGAAGGTGTGTCCGGCGATGGTCACTCGCCCGTAGAGCGAGGCCGGACTGCCATAGCGGGTGCGGGACGCACCCTGTACCGCCTCGGGAGGTATGGGGTGTTTCACTCGTGATATTCCTATTCGAACTCGTAGCAGGGCTCCTCGTCTTGAAGCCAGAGGGCCTGAAATTGCTCATGGGTTTTCCACTCGCCATCGGGTTGGTAGTTGCAGCGCAGCGAGCCACGTCGGTGGGGATGGTGGTAGCCGTCGCAGCGGCAGGTCATGGCCGGGGTATCGCGTTCGTTCATCCAGCGATCCAGGCGCAGCTTCCGCTCGCCACAGGAGCGGCAGCGGGGAACGGATCGATAGGTGTCAGGGGGACGGGACAGGACCTGCCGGGTACCGCACTGGCGGCACCGGCAGTGGTATCTCACGAAGGGTCGATCAGCTGCAGGGCCAGAAAACGCTTGGCGTACTCCTCCTGGTTTGCCCAGGGGAGCGGACGATAGAGCGCACGGAATCCAGTCAGGTATCTACGCAGATTCTCCAGGGGCTCTGGGTTGACAAGGATCTTCTCGAGAGACTCCAGAGTGGGGTTGAGGGTGTCAGCATCGACTACGTTCTTGCGATTCTCACCGTTTTTGGTGTAACGGGAGAATTCCTTACCGGCCTGGAATCCACCACCGGCATCCCACTCGGTATGGTAGGGAATGCCAGCTTTACGGAAGGCTGTACAACAAATCAGCTCGCCGTAGTTGACCTCGGTGAAGGTGTAGACCAGCAGCGCTTCACCATCTTCTTCAGAGGGATACCAACCCTCCACTTCGCCATCATTTGTCATCAAGGATTCGGCTTGTGCCTGGTGGCAAGCCAGAATGGTCAGGGTAACGCCTACGCGATCTCCCATGGTTCACCTCAGAACATTGCGCTGGCGTTGGTGGCAACCCATTCCTGCACGGGCTTCAAGCCCTTCACCCCGCTGTCGCGCAGGATGCCCTGGCGCAGGGTGATGATCTGGAACTCGATGGGCAGGCGAGCGATGTACTTCATCAGCACCTCGGCGTTCTCGACGCTCATGTGGTAGCTGAGCATCCCGGTCAGGGCGAACAGGATGTTCGGCTGGGTGGGTACCCGGGCGGTATCCGGCGCGTGGATGATCTCCTCGACCTTCACCAGGTTGGTGTAGATGTCGCAGAACACCAGGAACTCGTTGGCCAGACCGAAGGAGATCGCTCCGCCGAGGGTTGGCAGGATCTCCCGGCTGATTTCGCCCTTGTTGGCCAGGCCGATCCTGTCGATGAATTCCCAGGTTCTCGGCGAGCCGTAGGTCTTGTCGGTGTGGTCCGGGTCGAAGGTGTAGAGCATGTCTGGGCGGTAGTTGATGTAGGACACGATGCGGTGATCGATGCCTTTCTCCACGGCCCATTCCAGCCAGTCCTTGGGATTGATCTTGATGACGTAGTGGACCATCCGGCTCTGCAGCGCGGTGCTCATTTCCTCGACGATGGCGTTGTCGGTCAGCAGGTTGCCGGCGGCAGCGATCGAGACCTTGGAATGGAGCTTGTGGGTGCCCACCATGCGATCGAGGATCAGCTTGTAGCTGGCGGCCTGAACGGCACGACTGGCCGAGGGCAGCTCATCGAGCAGCAGCAGCCAGCCCCGGTAGCCCTTGGGCACTTCGTCACCTTCGAGCGGGAAGGTGTCCATGGGGACGTAGCTGGAGCGTCCGCCGACGATGCTCGGAAAGCCCAGCAGGTCGGTCGGCTCACACTGAGAGAGGCGCAGGTCGATGACCTTGAGGCCGAATTCCTTGGCGATCTGGTGGATCAACGAGGACTTGCCAATCGCCGGCGAGCCCCAGAGCATCGGCACCAGGCCGGCTTTGAGAGCGAGGACGACTTGGGATTTGGCTTGCTTGAGGGATACGGCGTTGAGTTCGGCCATGGGAATCTCCTAAAAAAAGAGGGGAGGCCACGTCTCCCCGGATGGATCAGTTGTTGAGCGCGAGGATTCGCTTCTGGATTTCCTCGGCGGAGAGGGCGTTGAGTTCCTCACCCTTCTTCTGCTCGAGGGCTTCCAGCAGACGCTGGCGCTCCACGGCCCGTTCGGCGGCCTTGGTCTTGGCATCGCGCTCTTCGAGCTTGACCTGGATGATGTGCTTGAGGATCTCAAGCTTCAGTTCCAGAGTGACCTTGGCCGGATTGACGCTGGTCTCGACAAAGCTTTCTTCGGTCAGCTCACGCAGCTGGTGGTTGGTCTTCCTGGCCAGGGTGTCTAGATCGAAACCATCACGGGATTGCAGCTTGAGGTCCCAGAGGTCCTCGACGGAGAGAATGCCGCGATGGGTCTCGAAACGGAGCTTCTGCCGGCTGGCTTGTTCAAAGATATTCATGAGGTTTTTCCTTGGCTTAGAAGGCGATGTTGTAGGTGTGGATGAAGCTGCCGATCCGGGCACGGACCTTGACGGTATCGCCGCGGGTGGACGAGAAACCCAGGCCGCTCAGCTGCTGGTCGGCTGGTTGGCAGAGGGTCTTGTTGGCCAGTACCTCGAAGACCTTGCGGTGCTTGTCGAGGGCGGCGCGCAGGAACTCGTTGGAGAATCCGCGCACCGGGTCGGGATTGCGGCAGCCTTCGAGCATGAAGAACCAGTGCTTGTTGCCGGTCTGCTCGCCGTCCCAGTGGTTGGGGCTGTGCATCAGGGTCGACACGCGGACATAGTCCTCGGTCTTGATTCCCCATTTCTCCTGGGAAATCCCTTGGCCGGTCATTGCATAGTGGTGGGTGAGATGGGCGATCTTCCCTTTGTACAGGACCAGAGTAACGGCCTGGATCGCTGCCTTCCGGTCGACTGCCAGCGGATAGCTCAGCTGCTTGATCTTGCCCAGGTGCTCGACTTCAAGAGTGAAGCCGACATCCGCAGTTTCACGGCGGTTGTACTGGTGGACGAAAACCTTGTACTCGCCGTCGGGCAGGTTGCTGCTGAAGACCACGTTCTCCACCGGCTCGCGCGTGGTGCCGTAGCCTGCGTTCATGTCCACGTCGAGCGTGCCGTAGCGTGATCGCTTGTTGAGGAAGTAGATTTCGGTGCCCTGCGGATCGACGACGTGCAGGTCCAGGTCGTCGGTGTTGAACCAGGCCAGGCTGATGCGCAGATGGGCATCGGTGTTGCCACCGGCTTTCTTGACGCGCTCCTTGATCGCATCGGTGACGTTGCCGTCGTAGCTCCAGGCGAAGGGGTTGTCCCACTTGAACAGCGGTTTCACGTTGTCTTCCTGGGGCGCGGTCAGGCTGACGAAGTTCGCCAGGTGCCGGTTGGTCACGTAGAGCGACAGCTCCCGGGCGTTGGGCACTATCTCTTTCATGAAGGTGTCGATGCCCACCTCCCTATCCGGCTGCTGGCTGAGCTTGGGCATCACCGCGGTCTTCATCAGCAGGGTGGTGAGACTGTCTTTCATCTGGTTTCGCACCTCGCGGTCGACCCAGAGGACGTTGTTCACCGAGAGGTCATGGAGGGTTGCATGCCGACGAGTCAGGGATGGCTCCAGGCCCAGCTGGTCGATGGTCTTCATCGCGTCCTGGATCATCCGCGGAGTGATCAGTGCAGTCGGGCGCTTGTAGTTGGTCGGCGCCACCTTGCTCTCGAAGGAGCGCACAGCACGTTCCAGTTCCACGCCGGTGGAAAGATCCTGAAGAAGGGTACCGATTGCTGAATTACGCAGGCCAGCGATCCGAGACGGGCCGCCATGTACCCAGACGAAACTCTCGCGTTGCTGGTTGTCCAGCTTCCGATAGTTTGCCTGCACGGCTTGGAAGTCTTTGAGGGTGGCGAGGAATTCTTCCCCGCGGTACAGGGTTTTGGCCTCGATCAGCTCGATGACCGTTTCGAAGGCACTGGGCGCCAGTTCTTCCAGGCCGCGGCGAAGCACCTGGACACGTCCGGCCCACTCGCCCTTGGCTTGTTCCGGAGAGTGGAAGAAATGCTTATCGCTGACCCGGCCATGGAAGTGGTGCCAGGTGAGCACACCCTGGGCCGTCTGCTCGTAGTTGACCTCTTGTCCATACTGGCGTTCCTTGGTGCGGAACAGTCCAGCGATTGTTTTGTTCTTCACATAGTTGCTCAGAACAGAAGTCACCACGTTGTAGGGATAGTTGGTATCCAACTCCACATCCCAGACAGTCTGGATAATGCCGTCGACAATGGCGACGACATGGCCCAAGTTACGGATGAACTGTTTGCAGCACGAACAATCATGTTCGGTGCGCTCGCGGAACACTTCGTTGGTACCTACCGGAAAGGCATTCAGGTATACGGTGAAGAGTTCGTCGCGGTCCATCTCGACGGTGAAGAGTTCATGCTGGGACATCTCGACAAAGCGAGCATGAACTTGTTCAGCAAATTGTTTGAAGTTGGGCATGAAAGTTTCCTAGATATTCAAAATGAACTTACTGCTCTTTAAAGTTGAAGCGGACACCATTTACCGAATAAGCCAGTGGCCTACAGAAATAAACGGTTTTCCGTACAGTCATTTCGCTTTGTTCGACACAGCCTTTGGCTAGTGCGTCTTTACCCACAGACCCACCTACGACATAACCAGCAAAAGCGGAGGCACAAAGTACACAGCTAGAGAGAACAAAAGCATCCATATTACTTACTCGGTGTAGTTAATGAAGAAACACAGCTCGTCGATCTCATCCTCGTTAAGAACTTCGAACTCGTCCTCGCCACTGGCAATGTAGGCTATGTCCCTGGGCAGTTCATTTGAGGGGCTACGTTGGAGCAGGCGGAGGCCTGCCAGCACACAGGCCAGCTGGCGCTCGTCGAGGTCAATGACCATGAGACTGTCTCTGCTGGTGCTGAACATGCAGCAGGGTGTTGTGGTAAGTACCCAGGGCAGCGACCAGGTCGTTGCGGGAAACCAGAGGCAGTAAACCGACGATGTGCTCCACCGCTTCGTTCAGGCTGCCCAGGGTGGGCCATAGGGTCTGAGGCACTACGGCCTCATGTGGTTGCTTTGTAGCCATAGTCGGCCTGCCTCTTGGTGTTGATCTTGACCTTGTTCTTGCGCAGCAGGAACTCCAGCTGCCCCGGGGTGATGACGTGGCTCTTGAGGATCTTGAGGAACTCTCGATCCTGTTCGGTGGGGCGCACGCAGGCTTCCACGGCCTCCTTCTCCAGGAGGACACGATCGATGGTGCGCCGGCTGACTTGGTATTTCTCGGCCAATTCACTGCGGTCAAGCAGCTTGTTGATGAAGGCATAGGCGATCTGCCCTTTCTGGGCATCGCTGAGTTTGCGTTGGGACATAGATAGGGCCTCGGCTGTATATCGTCGAATGAGCAGTTTTTCGGGTACCTAGAATATCGGTACCCCTTTCCGGAGAAGTCTTTCGAGAAGTCTCGAGACTGTCTCCTGGCTTGAAAAAAGGGGCAGACCCCGAAGGGTCCGCAGGTGGGGCAGGGAAGGAGCGGCCGGAAGGCCGCCCCCTCTACTCAGGAGAGTGCGTAGTTGCTGGCGCGGATCTTCTCGGCCAGCCTCGACAGGTCTTCACACTTGCGCGAAAAGGTTCCAGAGAAGCCGTAGAGCTGACTGAGGATGTCGTCGATGATCCGACTCTCGGCCAGCTCGGCGAGCAGTTCCTTGTACCAGTGGCGCACCCAGTTCACGTTGTTGGGGTGGGCCGCGAAGCTGTCGTGGATGGTCACCACCGGAAAGGGCTTGTAGGTCAGCATCTGGTTGACCACCTTGAGCAGGGCGCTCAAATGGGCATCCTTCATGCCAGTCACGGTGTCGCGGTTGATGTAGGGCAGGATCGCCACATCGGCCATGCCGTTGCGCTGCCAGGATTTGCACAGGGTGTGCCACTCCGGGTACCAGAACTCGTCGAGTTCGATCTCCTGGCTTAGCCCCAGGTGGCGCGAGAGCTTCTCGGCTTCCATGCACTTCAAGGCAAAGTAGGCCTGGGAGTGGTCGTAGTTGCAGCGCCTGAGCAGCGAGCGCAGCAGGTAGGCATCGATGGAGTGGACCACGTTGGCGATGTTGGCGACTCCACGCTTCACCGGCTCGTTCTCGTCGAACTGGTATTCGAAGGTCAGGTGATCGAGTTCGTCCACCTCGATGGGCACCTGCTTGGTGACCATCACCTTGACGCGAGCATGTAAGCCGTCGGGCAGCGTCCACTCATGCACCAGGGCATCGGATTTCCAGCTGTCGCGCAGCACTTCCAGCAGGTCGGTGGCGCCCGGGGCCATTTCCTTGAGCATCTGATAGAACGCACTCAGCTCGGGGGTGTCCGACCCGAACAGATCGCGGGGCGTCTTCTTCGAGCCGTAGAAAGCAGTCATCACCGCCTTCTTCACCGGTCCCCGGTCCATCACGATGGTCCCGCCGAGGATCTCGCCCATGCGGTCGGTACCCTCGGTGTAGGCATCGGCTCGGCGATCGGGATCGATCAGGCCGGTCGCGCTGGCGCCGTTCACGCAGCCGGTTAGGGCCGACATGATCTGCAAGCCAGAACAGCAGGCATCGAAGGCCACCAGGTGACCGGAGGGTTGCCCGGTCTGAGCCTTGCGAATGGCCTGCACGGCCTTGAGGAACAAGGGCTTGGTCTCGGCTTGCGGGACCATGTCCTCGAGTTGATCCAGGTGGTCCAGGGTCCACTGAATCCGATCACGGAACAGCCACTTGTCGTTGCCGAAGGTGTTGCAGGCATCGATCAGCAGGTACTCGAATCCGGTGAAGGTTTCCATGAGATTCTCCTAGAAATGGGCGCAGGTCCAGAGAGGCCCCGGATGGGCCTTGTAGTTTTCTGGTTTTGGTTACAGCGGAGGTTGGATCAGGTACGCAGGTGATCGGGCACGCCTTCCACCACTTCTTCGTCATACAGCTCGACGATGGCTTTTTTGAAGGCAGTGCCTTGGTAGGTGATGTGGTAGCCCTGCGGATACAGGCGTCCACGCTTGTCGACCTTGTGGGTCAGGAAGAAGCGGTTGCGCTGCAGGGCCATCAGCTTGTAAAGCTCGTAGCTCTCGTTACGGAACAGCTCCCACTGCTCGAGACGCTCGCGCAGCTCATTGGCCTCGGGGCTGTCGAAGTCGGTGAGATCCTCGATCTCCAACTTGCTGGGCTTCTGCTCGTCCATGGTGCAGAGCATTTCCAGGGACAGGCGGAAGGGCACCTGGTTTTGCAGGTTGATGATGTCCAGGCAGATGTTGCCTTCATGGTGGTTACCCTTGCCGCAGATCAGGCTGGACTTACCCACGGTGAGGTGGGCGCTGTCCATGTTGCTGGTCACCTCGTTGGGCTCACAGACCATGGGTGGCAGGTAGCGGCAGTTGGCGATGTAGGTCATCAGCTGGTCGGAGAAGCCGAGCTTGCTCTTGACCAGGGTGGTGCCGTACTTGGACACCTTGAAGATGTCGTACAGATCCACCTCGCAGACCAGTGCCAAAAGCTCAGCAGCGGTCTTTACCCCAGTGGGTTTGTCCGAGAATCCAAGCCGGCTGGCGATCTTGGCGCTGACACAGACCAGGGTCTCGGGGATCTGGCAGTAGGCCGAGGCGATGAGGATGTCCATCACCAATGCCTCTGTATCGAGCTGCAGCAGGGGTAGGAGGCGTTCGTTCTTGCTGGGGTAGTGGTCGGTAGCCAACCACGCTTCAACGAGCCCTACGGCCTTGCCATGGCGTTCCATGATCGCAGGCTCGGCGCGCAGCTCCATCTCGATGTAGCGGTCCACGGCATGGCGGTTGAAGCGGTACTCGTTGGCCCGTTGCAGATCACGGGGCAGCATGGTCAGTTGCATGGTTCACTCCTTAGTTTCGTTGGGGATGAACAGTCCGGCCTTCACCGCCGGCGGGGTGTCGTAGCGAACCACCCGGGTGGATTTCTTGAGGGCCTTCATGGTCTCGATCATGTGGGCGGTGCCACGGGACTGACCGTCCCAGAAGGCCAGCAGACCATCGGCCATGGCTGCCATGGCTTCGTTGCGCAGGAAGCCAGCTCGCTTGCCATGGGTATCCCAGTCGGCGGGCATCTCGTAGACCTTGATGCCATTGCTCTTGGCGAAGTGGTAGGCCAGGCGGTCGGCACCCTTGGCCATGCCGGAGACGATGCTTACATCGAAGGCTTTCAGCTCGTTCTCAGCCAGGCGAGTGACTTCGTCTACCAGGCGCTGGTACTTGTCGAAGTCCCGACCGCCGGCCACGATCAGCTTGAACTCGGGACGGGATGCAGGGGTAGGTTCTGTCACGGGTAACTCCTTGGCTTGCAGTTGGTCATATGCCCAGCGGGCAGCCTTGACCAGGCTTTCCCCATGGCAGCGTTGTGGCATGCAGAAGCACACCAGGTCCTTGCCATGGAGGGCAGCGAGGTCTTTGAGTGGAATCGATCCGGCCCGGATCTTGGCCTGTAGGTCACGCTCGTAGGCATCACAGACTTCGTCGCGGTTGCCATGCTGGCCTATCACATGGGGATTGCCCCACTTGCTGCCACGGCCGATGTAGATGGCATCTGCCGGGATGCTGCCGTGGTGCTTGTTGAGGATGGCCATTGTCTGTCTCCTGGTTTCAGGCATGCACGAGCGCACGCCACACCATGAGCGCAGCGAGCCTGTCTGTCGGGGGAAGGAAAAAAGGGTCGACCACCCCGAAGGGTGATCGAGAAATCAGAACCAGATTTCGCCGGCAGGCATGATCTCCTCGCCCTTGGGGCCATAGAGGGCCGGGCGGTGAATGGTGTTGTGGTGGTTCATGATCCACTGGCCAGTCAGGATGACGGCATAGCTGGCGCTGTAGGCCTGGACCTGGTACTCGGCAGGCTTACCGTCTGCGGTGAAGTAGGTGAGGGTGTAGGTATCCATGGGGTGCTCCATGAAAAGGACGGGCAGACCTGAAGGCCTGCCCATGTGAGTTAGAAGTCCAAGTCCAGCTTCTTGGTCTCGTCCAGCTCCGCGGAGTTGTACTCGCAGACCATGCGTTCGAGGAGCTTTTGGGACAGCGAGGGATCGGCGCTGAGACGGTCGATCAGCTGCTTGTCAGTCTGGCGGGATTTCTTCAACGGAATGGAGCCGATCTTGCGTCGCTCACCCGAGCGGTCGGGCAGGTAGAAGTTCAGGAAGGCATCGGCCTGCCAGTCTTCTTTCTTGCTGTTGGAACCGTTGCTGCCAGTGGTTTCGTTATCTTTGAGGAAAGCCATGGTGTTTCTCCTAGGTAAGGGATGTGAATGGAGGGTCTTCGCCCATCCACCCCTTGAGCGCAGCGAGAGAAGCCAGTGCCCAGAGGGTATGAATGGCAAGGGATTGGGGCCAGCGATGGGGGTCAGGAGAAGAGCTTGGTGGTGTGGGTCTTGTAGGGCAGGTGATGGAGGCAGAACTCCTCCCAGGTATTGATACCCACAGGGAACTCATGTTTGAGGATTTTGATCATGGTTGATTCTGCAGATTCATCGAGGGCTCGGATGATCGCGTAGGCCTCACGCTTGATGTAGAGGAAGTGCAATAGGGCTGCATCCTTATCGCCCAGTAGCAGGTCCATTCGCATCAGGTTGTAGCGGTACCGCAAGACGTGGCTGTTGTGGTAGGCGTCCATCAGTGGAGGATTCCTGTCTCGAGGATCTGGCCGTGTTCGAGCTGGCGCTTGAGCATCGGGAGGTCCTCTGGCCAGATCAGGCCATGGTGGAGCAACACACCAGCAGCCGAGATTGTGAAGTAGATCCACTTGGGAAAGGGTTGGGGCGAGGTCGTCATGGAGACTTCTCTGGGGAACTAGGCGAAGGAGCCTACGGAGTAGGCCCCCATGGGATCGGAGTATATCGGGGTGAGGCGATTGGGTATCGGGTCAGTATCGGATGTGGATGCCATCTCGAATGAGGGAAGTGGTGAAGGAGTGAATTTCGGAAGAAGTTAGGAATTGGTCTCGGATATATACTCCGCTACTCAATCCCCCATCTTCTTCTTCTCTATAGAAGCTCGCCTTGTATAACTTCACCGGCACTCGTGTCTTCTTGCTGGTGAACTCCACAGGCTGGATCTGGACACTCAAGTGGCACTTGCTCATCGCTCTTCTCCTCTACTGTAAGGGACTGGAGTTCACATGACTCCAGTCCCTGAGCGCAGCGTGTGCAGGCTACTCGAGGGGAATAAGCGTGATGGGATATAGGAGGGAAGTGGGTGCTACTTCCTTGGATCTGTCTGTCTCCGGTGTGTTGTGTGGTGTTGTGTAAAAGGGTTACTCCCCGACCGTAGTCAGGGAGTAGTTACTTAGGCGTCTTCTTCTTCGGGCTTGCGTATCTGGGACATGGCAGCCATATCCTCGGCACTGATACCGAGTTTGGTCTGCAGCTTGTTAAGCTTGGCCTTGCGCTCCATGCGGGATTCGATAAGGAGATTCTGACTGGCCTCTTCGGCAAGGGTCATGACGTTGTCGAGAGCATTGGCGCCCTTCTGACCTGCACCGAATGCAATGGCAAGCATGGACCACAGTTGAGCGAGCATGTTGAACATGGGGAATACTCCAGAGTAAGGGATGATGAAGGCGTCGTCACACCTCCGTCGCTTGAGCGCAGCGTGGTACTTGGCAGGGGAGTGGGTACGTGGAGGGTAACTAAGTGGAGATAGGGGGGGGGGTGGTTTTGCTTTTACGCTTCCAGGCCCAGTCCAGCATTCGTCTCCAAAAATAAAAAATCACCAGACCCTCCGACTTCATTCCCACTACTCTCGCTTCTTCCCTCTTCGTTTCCCCAACTTCCCTCCAAAAAATTCTGCAGAAAATTTCCCCTACCCCTTCACTCCTTAATCCTGATTTCTGGTTTGCTTTTGCAGCCTCGTACCATTCCGCTATCCAGTGGAGCGAGGTATCCCATGTCCATTTCCATGACCATCGAGCAGTTCAAGGAAGTGCTGCCGCCTTCCCTCAAGAAGTCCATCAATCCCGACCTGATCAAACAGATCACCGACTTGCTCAGTGATCCGGACATGTTCGAGAACTACCGGGACAATCTGCTTGGCTACACCTCGGTGATGCAGAACGGCAAGTTCCGGATGCCCGACTACATCAATGCGGTGAAGTATGTCAGCCACAAGTTGATGGGCTGCACCAACACCGATGCGTATATCAAGACCTTCCCCGATCGCTACCAGTCATTCGTCATGCGTGGGGTAGCGAGCAAGGACATCGCCAGTTACATCACCGCCTACAACAAGTCGAAGTTGGTGATGCAGATTTTCGAGCAGACCCTGACGCCGCACTACGTGTTAAACCAGGACCTCTACCAGAAGGCACTCAATGTGCAGGCCGACCTGATGCTGACGGCCCAGAGCGAGAAGGTCAGGACCGATGCGGCCAACTCCCTGCTCACCCACTTGAAGATGCCGGAAACCAGCAAGGTGCAACTGGACATCGGGGTGAAGGACGACGGGGCGATCGGCAACCTGCGAGCGGCAGTGATGGATCTGGTGGCCCAGCAGAAGCAGATGCTGGCAGCCGGGGCGCTGGATGCCAAGGAGGTAGCCGGGCAGCGTCTGGTGATCGACCAGGAGCCCCAGCCGTGATGCCCACTCTTTCCCCTCTGGCTTCGGCAGTGGCGGATGTGCTGGCTGCGAAGTCCGTTGAGGATTGGCTGAACGAAGCGTTCTACGGGGATGACCCGGGATACATCCCCAGTGACTTCGCCCTGGAATTCGTGGCCTTCATCAAGCTGGTGAACGGGGAGGCCGGGGAAGAGAACAAGACTCCGGTACTCCACTACCGGATGCTGGACCAGGTGGCTGGGGATACGCCACGGATCGCCAACATGGTGTTCCGGGGGGCTGCCAAGACCACCCTGCTGGGGGAATACCTGTTTCTCTACCTGGGTGTCTACGGTGTGCTGCCTGGTTTCGGCAAGGTGGATCTGGCCCTTTACGTGTCAGATTCGATCGAAAACGGCGTGAAAAACATGCGGAAAAACCTGGAATTTCGCTGGGAAAATAGCGATTTTCTCAGGCATTACATCCCGGAAATCCGCTTCACCGACATCCGCTGGGAGTTCCGCAACCGGGATGGCAACGTGTTCATCGTCAAGGGCTACGGGGCCAAGACCGGGGTACGGGGTTCCAAGGAGATGGGCAAGCGACCCCAGCTGGCAGTGCTCGACGACCTGCTCTCGGACGAGGATGCCCGTTCGGAAACGGTGATCGCCAGCATCGAGGCCACGGTCTACAAGGCGATCGACTACGCCCTGCACCCCAAGCGCAACAAGATCATTTGGTCGGGAACCCCGTTCAATGCCAGGGACCCGCTGTACAAGGCGATCGAGTCGGGAGCCTGGAAGGTCAACGTCTATCCGGTGTGCGAGCGCTTCCCCTGCACGCGGGAGGAATTCAAGGGAGCCTGGGACGACCGCTTCAACTACGACTACGTGAAGCTAAAGTACGACCAGTCAGTGAAGGCTGGCAAGGTCGACACCTTCAACCAGGAGCTGATGCTGCGGATCATGTCCGCCGAGGATCGGTTGATCCAGGACCATGAGATTGGCTGGTACCGCCATGGCAATGTGGTCAGGAACAAGGGCTTCTTCAACTGGTACATCACCACCGACTTCGCCACCAGCGAGAAGCAATCGGCTGACTTCTGCGTGATCAGTGTCTGGGCCTACAGTGCGAACGGGGACTGGTTCTGGGTGGACGGGATCTGCAAGCGCCAACTGATGGATGTGACCATCGACGATCTGTTCCGTCTGGTTTCGACCTACCGACCCCTGGAGGTGGGGATCGAGGTGAGCGGACAGCAGGGGGGATTCGTGCGCTGGATTCAGAACGAGATGATGAACCGCAACATCTTCTTCAACCTGGCCTCGGACAACAACGGAGCCATGCCGGGGATCAGGCCCAACACCAACAAGCTGGTGCGGTTCCAGACCATGGTCCCACAGTTCAAGCTGCACAAGGTGTTCTTCCCGATCGAGTTCAAGGAACTGCCGGTGATGCTGGAGATGTACAGCGAACTCTCCCTGGCTTCCCCAGCTGGCTTCAAGAGCAAGCATGATGACTTTATTGACAGTATCTCGATGCTCTCGGCGCTCAAGAGCTGGCGCCCGACCCAGGATCTGGAAATGTCCAAGGACAATTCGGGGATTTGGGAGATGGACACTGGAATGCAAGAATCAAGCCGAATGTCTTCCTATATCGTGTGAGGTCCCATGAAACTGCAAGAAATCTTCAACCAACTGACCCACGGCGAGCTGTGGCAGATGGCCGCCGGGGGCAATGAAACCCTGGGCCTCACCGGCGCCTTGCAGGTCAAGGTGCTCAACTCGGTGAACCTCGGGGTGCTCGAGCTGCACAAACGCTTCCTGCTGCGCCTGGGAAGCGTCCGGGTGGTGCGGCAGGAAGGACAGGAGAGCTACCTGTTGGCCGAGCGTTTCGCCCAGTCCAATACCTCTTCGAGCGAGGCGGTGCAGTACCTGGACGACAGCGCCGAGCCCTTCACCGACGACCGCCTGCTCAAGATCGAGCGGGTCTACCGGGAGGATGGTTGCGAGCTGGAGCTTGGCCACCAGAGCTTCACCGGCAGCTTGCACGCGCTGACGATGCAGACGGTGATCGTGCCGGCCGAGGTCAAGGGGGACTACGTGGAGGTGTTCTACCGGGCAGCGGCGCCGCGAATCATGCATGGGGGCCTGGGCTGGAATCCGGCGAACGTGGAGGTGGAGCTGCCGTGGACCCACCTGGAGGCCCTACTGTTCTACGTGGCCTGGCGCCTACACAACCCGGGCGGGATCACCGACGATTTCCATGAGGGGAACAACTACATGGCCCTGTTCGAGGCCTCCTGTCAGCGCCTGGAAAGCCAGGGTAACGAACTGCGGGAAGGCCTCGAGAACTACCGCCTGTACCGCAACGGTTGGGTGTAAGGCGTTGTGGTGGAGGGGAGGGCTTGGCTACCATGACCGCCTCCCCTCATGGAAAGAGCGCAATGACGTTGAAATCGCTGGGATTGTGCAGCACGCTACTGCTGGTGGGCTGCGCTTCCACACCCCGTCCCGAGTTACCTGATGCCGGCTATGCCGTAGCAGCACAAGAAATAGTGGGTGGTACCAAATGCGGGACACTGGGTTACACCAGCCCCGAGAGCGCCTCATTGGGGGTCGCTTATATCAAGTCGGATCTCAATGCATATCGGTATGATCTGAGCCGAATGACCACACAACTGCAGGTAACCGAACAAAACTTCCCGACAGTCAGCCGTGAAGCCTGCAACAAGTTCGCCATGTGGGTATCCGAGCGCACCCGTCAGATCGATACCCATAATCAAAATGCCCAGGACCAGCAGGAATCCCTGCAGAACATGATCAATAATCGGCCCAGGCAGACCTACTGCAACCGGGTAGCTGGTCAAACCCTGTGCAACACCTATTGATGTAATGGCCCCATCCCTGGGGCTGTCGTTTTACAGTTGGGCAATGCGTTGCCCAAGGGTGTCAGAATACCTTTCCATCCAGTGCAGCTGGGTATGAAGCAACTCGGCTGCTTGGGCACTCAGTGCGTAGAAGGCAGTGGTACCCAGGAAGGCGCTCAGTTTGATGATCTTGTCATCCAACTGGGTTTTCTCGGCGATCAGACGCTGATGGAATGGTGGTAGGTGATCAATCTTGCCAACCAGCATATAGGCCTTGTCGAACTGCTCCTTTGGGGACCAGCTGATGTAGCCAACATGCTCCGGGTGATTGGGTTTGCCACCATCCAGGTACTCGACCAGGTAGCCTTCGTCACTACCGTTCTCATCGTCGGGAAGTTGCCAGTTTCGGTAGTCGTTATAGGTCTGACGGTTCATGGCCTGGGCCTGGATAAGTTTGCTGCCGATGTACTGCTGGATCATGGATTACCCTCGATAGGAATTAACGCCCGGTGCTGCCCAGTCCTCCGGCGCCACGGGAAGTTTCATCCAACGAGTCGACCACTTCCAAATCTGGAGTAATCACCGGGACCAGGATCATCTGCAATACACGCTCACCTTTTTCCCAGCTGAACTTTTCGCCGTTCTTGGTGCGCAAGGTGGCAAACCATTCCCCGCGGTAGTCGGCATCGATGACGCCGCAGGTGTTCTGCAACTCCACACCGAACTTGGAACCGCAACCGGAACGCGGCAACAGCAGGGCGACGAAGCCAGGTGGAATAGCGGTGGCAAATCCCAGCCCCACTTTCGCAGGGCCGAACATCCCACCGATAGTGCCGTCTTCGGGCATGTAGATGTCGTAGCCGCCAGAGTATTGGGTGGCTCTTTCTGGCAGGCGAATATCGCGTAGTTTCTGGATTTTCATGAACTCTCCAAGGGTCAGTAGTATTGCGGCATTAATCAGCCGCGGGTGATGGAATTGGCCAATTTTAAACTGGAAAATAGGTTGGAAATCGAACCTGTGAAGATGACCGGGTGGAAGAACGAACCCACCTTGAACAACTTGAAACAGGACTATGAGGACTCGCGCCAGCACCACGAAGTTCAGGTGCGCAAGATCAACGAGTGGATGGACAACTTCAATGGCACCGGTAAGGCAGCTGTCAAACCGGCGCCCGGTCATTCGGGGGTCGTTCCAAAGCTGATTCGCAAACAGGCCGAGTGGCGCTATCCGGCATTGACCGAACCCTTCCTGAGCACCCCGGATCTGTTCAAGGTCAAGCCGGTGACCTGGGACGACAAGGCCCGGGCGGAGCAGAACCAACTGCTGCTCAACAACCAATTCAACACCAAGCTCGGCAAGGTGGCCTTCATCGACGAGTACGTGCGTACCGCGGTGGATGAGGGTACGGTGATCGTCAAAGTGGGCTGGGACAATCGGGAAGAGGAGTACCTCGCCGAGGAGCCCAACGTCGAGTTCGTCCCAGATCCGATGGCAGCCCAGACCCTCGCCGAACTGCAGCAGCTGCAGGCGAGCGATCCGGGGCGGTATCAGTCTGAAACCAGTGAGGAATGGCAGTCGGCCTTGAAGATGTCGGTGGCCTCCGGGACCCCTCATCGCCCGGTGATCACCGGTTGGGAGAAGCGGGCCAAAACCCGTACTCTCCTCAATCAGCCAACCGTCGAGGTCTGCGACAGCCGTAACGTGATCATCGATCCGACCTGCAAGTGGGACCTCAGCAAGGCCGGGTTCATCATCCATCGTTACGAGTCGTCGCTGTCGATCCTCAAAGCGGACGGTCGCTACAAGAATCTCGAGAAGATTCAGATCGACAACAACTCCATCCTGGGAGAGCCCGACCATGCTACGAACACTGGTACTCAGACCTTCAACTTCTCTGACCAGGCTCGCAAGAAATTTATTGTTTATGAGTATTGGGGATATTGGGATATTGATGGTACTGGTCTGGTTAAGCCAATCGTCGCCGCATGGGTAGGCAGCATCTGTATCCGAATGGAAGAGAATCCCTTTCCGGATAAAGCCCTGCCCTTCGTGATCAAGCAATACCTGCCGGTTCGTCGCAACACCCATGGCGAACCGGACGGTGCACTCCTCGAGGACAATCAGAAGATCGCCGGCGCGGTCACCCGCGGGATGATCGACATCCTCGGCCGGGCGGCCAACGGTCAGGTCGGTATGCGCAAGGATGCCCTGGACGCCAACAACCGCCGCAAGTTCGTCAATGGTGAGGACTTCGAATTCAACCCAGGGGTGGCACCCCAGGAAGTCTTCCACATGTTCACCTACCCGGAGATCCCCCAGTCGGCCCAGTTCGTGTTGATGCAGCAGAACATGGAGGCCGAGGCGATCACCGGGGTCAAGGCATTCAGTCAGGGCCTGGGCAGCCAGTCGCTTGGGGATGTCGCCGCCGGTATCCGCGGCGCTCTGGATGCGGCCAGCAAGCGCGAGCTGGGCCTGCTGCGCCGGCTCTCCGAAGGGGTGGTAGAGATTGGCCGCAAGATCCTGGCGATGAACGCGGTATTCCTCAGCGAAGAGGAAGTGGTCCGAATCACCGAAGAGCAGTTCGTCACCGTGCGCCGCGACGACCTGCCGGGCAACTTCGACCTGGTGCTGTCGATCTCCACGGCCGAGGAAGACAACAACAAGGCCGAGCAACTGGCGTTCATGCTGCAGACCACTGGCAACAACATGGACGGGGAATTCACCCGGATGGTTCTGGCCGAGATCGCCAAGCTCAGGAAGATGCCGGATCTGGCCCACCGTATCCTGGAATTCCAGCCTCAACCCGACCCCACTCAGCAACGGCTGATGGAACTGGAGATGGCACTCAAGGAAGCACAGTTGGCCAAAGAGCAGGCGCAGACCCAGGCCTATATCGCCCGGGCCGAACTCGACCGTGCCAACATTCCGCTGGCAAGTGCCAAGAAAGAGAATCTCGACGCCGATACCGACCAGAAGAACTTGGACTTCGTGGAACAGGAAAGTGGGGTGAAACAGGAGCGCGACTTGCAGAAACAAGGCGAGCAAGCCAGGTCGCAAGCGCAACTTAAAGTGTTGGACAACGAGCACAAGAAAGAGCAGATCAAAGCCAAGCCGGCAGGCAAGTAAGAAAAATGTGCATGCGGCCCTAGTTCTGTATTAGGGTCGCGCCATTCGTTGAACCAAGGAACTTCCATGAGCCTGCCCAATCACGAAATCAGCAAAGAACAAGCCCGCGAATATGTGGAGAATGCTCGCGCTCTGGAGCGCTTGAAGCAGAACCCCGACTTCCAGCGGATTGTTGTCAAGGGTTACCTGCGCGATGAACCGGTGCGCCTTGTCCATCTCAAAGCGCACGAGTCGATGCAAACTCCCGAGAAGCAGGCAAGCATCATTCTGCAGATCGATGCGATCGGCAACCTGAACAGTTACTTCGGCGTGATCAACCACTTCGCCATGCTCGGCGAGAAGGCCCTGGAAGATTACGACGAGGCGGAAAATTACTCGGAAGAGGGCGCTGAATAATGGCCCGCTCCGTACTGGAAATGAGCGATGAGGAACTTCTGAACTTCGACCCGGCACAACTGCTGGAAGTTGAAGAAGAGACCACTCCGCCCGTAACCACCCCACCGGTAACCGGCGCCCAAGACGACGCAGTCGTCGCCGGCGATGCCGGTGACGGTGGGGTGGTTACGGGTGAGGAAGAGGAAGAAAACCCTCCTGGCGAAGATGAGGGGAATCAAGGGGATGGCAGCGAAACCGAAGGGGTCGAAGCCGCTGGCAAGGCCCTCCCGCAAGGTACCGAAAAACTCCCCGCTGCGCCTGCCGCCACTGCCGACAAGCCGGCTGATGAAGGGCTCCAGACTCCGGTTGCCGACCCGGATTACAAGGCAGCCTACGAACGAATCTTCGCACCCTTCAAGGCCAACGGTAAGGAGATTCGACTGGAGTCTCCTGATGATGTTATTGCTCTCATGCAGATGGGGGCTAACTACCAGAAGAAAATGCAGGCCATCAAACCAAATTTGAAGGTCCTGAAACTCCTGGAAAATAATGGACTCCTCGACGAGAACAAGCTGAGTTTCTTGATCGACCTGGATAAGAAGAACCCAGCGGCGGTTGCGAAACTCGTGAAAGACAGCGGAGTTGATCCGCTGGATATGGATGAGAAAGCCGGCGAATACCAGGCAACCCAGTATTCGGTCGACGATCGTGAACTTGCACTGGACTCGGTACTGCAGGACATCTCGGACTCCGAGCACTACCAGCGCATGTTGAACGTGGTCGGCAAAGAATGGGACCGGAAAAGTAAGCAGTTGGTCACCGACAATCCGAACGTGCTTCGCGTCATCAATAGCCACATGCAAAGCGGCATATATGACCTGGTGAGTGGTACGGTTGAACGGGAACGTATGCTGGGCCGGCTAGTTGGTTTGTCGGATCTGGAAGCTTATCAGCAAGTGGGGGACGCGATTCATCAACGTGGTGGATTTGCCCACCTGGGCGCCCAGGGGCAACAAACTCCGCCGGTGAAGAAGACCGAGTCGCCAACTACGAACAAGCCCGATCCCAAACAGGTGAAGGACATGAAGCGGGCAGCCAGTCCGACCAAGACGGCTCCGGCGTCGGCAGGCAAGAAAGCGGATTTCAACCCGCTCAGCCTCAGTGACGAAGAGTTCAGCAAGCTCGCACAACCACGATTCTGATAGGTATCTCTCATGGGTATGCAATACAACGATCCCGCCGGCGGCACGCAATCGTCCATTGGCGTTCAGCAGGTCGAGTTCTACTGGCAGAAGCAGGCGCTGATCGAGCTGAAAAAAGAGCAGTATTTCAGCCAGCTGGCCGATACCACTGCGATGCCCAAGAACATGGGCAAGAAGATCAAGCGCTACCACTACATGCCGCTGCTCGATGATCGCAACATCAACGACCAGGGCATCGATGCCGCCGGCGTGACCATCGACAACACCAAGTATTCGGTGGTGTTTCCGAAGCTGGTCTGGACCTATGCGGTCGAGGCCGACGCCACTGCTGCAGCTGCTGCGGCCAACGCCATCAAGTCTGGCGTGGCGGTGAAGACCGGCTCGGTCACTCCGTGGACCGTGACCCTCAGCCAGAGCATCGTCGATGGTGGCACCCAGGCCCAGGCCAATACCGCCCTGGCTTCCTTCCTGGGTTCCCATTCCCTTCAAGCTTCGGGCTACCTCTACGGCTCGTCCAAGGACATCGGCACCATCACCGGCAAGCTGCCACTGCTGTCCGAGACCGGTGGCCGTGTCAACCGTGTCGGCTACAAGCGCCTGGAGCTGGAAGGCACCTTCGAGAAGATGGGCTTTTTCAGCGAGTACACCCAGGAGTCCCTGGACTTCGACAGCGACGCGGAACTGATGATGCACGTCAACCGCGAGATGCTGAACGGTGCCAACGAGCTGACCGAGGACATGCTGCAGATCGACCTGATCAACGCAGCTGGGGTCATCCGCTACGCGGGCAACGCCACCACCAACGCCACCATCGATGCTACCGATGTGGTCACCTACGGCGACCTGATGCGCCTGGGCATCGACCTGGACAACAACCGCACGCCCAAGCACACCACGGTGATCACCGGCTCGCGCATGGTCGACACCAAGACCGTCCCGTCCTGCCGGGTGCTCTACTGTGGCTCCGAGCTGCTGCCGACCCTCAAGGAGATGGTCGACCTGCACGGCAATCCGGCGTTCATCCCGGTCCAGCAGTACGCCTCTGCGGGCAACGTCCTGACCGGCGAAGAAGGTGCGATCGACAAGTTCCGCATCGTGATCGTGCCGGAGATGCTCAAGTGGTCTGGTGCCGGCGGCGACGCCTCGGGCACCGCCACCCACTACGAGACCAACAGCCGCTACGACGTGTTCCCGATGCTGGTGGTTGGCGATGCGTCCTTCACCACCATCGGTTTCCAGACCGACGGCAAGAGCGTGAAGTTCACCATCTACAACAAGAAGCCCGGCGAGGGCGTGGCGGATCGTACCGATCCCTACGGCGAGACCGGCTTCATGTCGATCAAGTGGTACTACGGGTTCATGGCCCTGCGTCCTGAGCGCATCGGCCTGATCAAGACCGCTGCCAAGCTGTAACCCTCTAAGCGGAGGGGTGGTTACCACCCCTCCCTTTTTCTTGATTCAGGAGCAGTGCCATGACCGATACCCCTGTTGATGAGCTTGAACTGGAAATGCCCGACGAGCTTACCGTCCTCAAAGAACGTGCCACCCTGATGGGTATCAGCTTTCATCCCTCCATCGGGGTGGAGAAGCTGCGCGAGAAGCTCAATGCCCGCCTGACCAACCAGGCTGATCCCGACGAAAGTCAGGAGGTCAAGGTGGTCGAATTCGCCGAGAGTCCCGAGCGTGCTCGCCGGCGCCGGAAAGACGAAGCGGCTCGCCTGGTACGCATCAGCCTGACCTGCATGAACCCCGCCAAGCGTGAGTGGCCGGGCGAGGTGATCACTGCGTCCAACGCCGCCGTGGGCACCTTCAAGAAATACGTACCGTTCGACGGTGCGCCGTACCACGTCCCACACATCATCTACGAGCAGCTGCGCGATCGGATGTGCCAGGTGTTCTACACCGAGATCCTTCGCGGCGGCCCGAACAACGGCCTCAAGACCCGCCGCGGCAAGCTGATCCGCGAGTTCGCCATCGAGGTCCTGCCGCCGCTGACCGAGAAGGAAATCGCCGAGCTGGCCCGCCAGCAGGCCCTGGCCGGCGGGGTAGGCGAGTAAGCCCATGACTGCGATCACGATCTCCGACCTCACCCAGGCGGCCACTGGTGGCAATGGTGTCTTCGATACCCTGATGCGGGCGGCCCGTGCCCACCTTGACGAGGAGTTCGGGCGTGGTCGCATCAAGGGTCCGGAGTATGCCGACGTGTACCTGGGTGGCTTAAACCAGGTGCTCAGCATCTCCCTGCAGTTCCTGCTCAACCAGCAGAAGACCGACCTCGAAGCCCAGCTGCTGCAAAAGCAGATCGAAGCCCAGACTGCACAGATCCTGCAGATCCAGGCCCAGACCGATCTGCTCGAGCAACAGCGACTGAATGCGCTGACCGAGAATGCGACCATGCTCCTGCAGCAGGACAAGCTCTCGGTGGACATCGCGCTGGTCAATCAGCAGCTGCTCAACCTGCAGAGCGAGAAGCTGCAGACCGAGCAGCAGACCACCAACCTGGTCACTGAAAACGCGACCATGCTGCTCCAGCAGACCAAGCTCACCGCCGATACCAACCTGGTCAATCAGCAAAAGCTCCTGGCACAACAGCAGACCACCAATGCGGTCACCGAGAACACCGTGCTGATCGCCCAGGAGTGCAAGCTGCGCGCCGAGTACGACCTGACCATGGAGCAGAAGCTGCGCACGGTGTCGGAGACGGCGCTGATCGAGCAGAAGAAGACCACCGAGAAGGCCCAGACGGTCGAGATGGGGGTCGACGAGAACTCGGTCATCGGGCGCCAGAAAGGGCTCTATCAGGCGCAGATCACCGGCTTCGGCCAGGACGCCACCCACAAGGCGGTCAAGCTCCTGGTCGATACCTGGAACGTCCGGCGCACCACCGACAGCGCTACCGTGGCCGACAGCACCAACAAGCTCGACGATGCGACGATCGGCCAGGCGATCAACGGGCTGCTGAGCAGCGTCGGCCTCTAAGCCAGGTAGCAACGAACAAGGGGAGCCTGGCTCCCCTTTTTTCATGGGGGGAGATTTCATGGGCCTGTTCGGCAGCAAGAAGAAGACCGTCGTCCACACCGAGGTCATGCGGATCATCGAGGACGACCAGCTGCCCCAGTCGAGCAAGACCGGGGTGATCAAGGCGATCATGCAGGACGGCGATATTTCCGCCTACCTGCTTGAGGATCTGGTGGCCTCGATGGCGTTCAAGGCCGAGCGGTTCTACGACTATGCCGAGGATCACTATCCCCTGGGCTTGCCGTACAGCACGCTGACCACCAGCCTGGAAGGCCAGGACATCGTCGAGCAAACCATCGAACTGCTGATCGGCCACACCGTCACCACCGACTATTTCCAGTTCGCCGGGATCAATTCCCTGCACGTCGCCTGGCAGGCCCTGGTCGAGAGCTACGGCTACGTGGCCGACAGCAACGAGCTGACGGTGCTCTCTGCCAGTGTGGGCAGTCCGGTCTACCTCGACGACATGATCGCGGTGTACTCGCAGGCAACCATCGACGAGGCCGATCCGGGGGAACTGGACCAGTGGGGCACCTCGCCCCGGGCCGGCTATACGCCCCAGCGCCCGGCCCAGGTCGGCGGTGCCCTGGGGGAGTACCGCAGCTTCACGCCCTGGCAGGTCGACGAGGACGGCACCGAGGACTACGTGGAAGTGCGCTACGTCTGGCAGACCGCGCCGGGGGCAGCCGCGCGGTCTGCCACCCTGCAGATTCCTATCTCTGGTTTCGATGAGGACGCTGACTACTACCAGGTGCGCTACCGCTGGAAGGAAGTGATCACCCCGGCGGTGGGCATGACGCCCGAGGTGGCGGTCTGGCATACCGGGTTCTGGACCTACCTCGACGGGGCCGGCACCTATCCGGCGGTCGACAACATCCGCAACACCAGTTACGCCGAGCTGGGGCGCTACTTCCCCTTCGTCTACTTCCGGCTCGACGACGAGAACATGGGCCGCACGGCGGTGCGCAACACCGACCTCTACAAGACCTCCAAGGAGATGCTGCGCAAGCTCGACATGGACTTCCAGGCGACCGTCGATGCGATCCATGAGAACCCCGACATCAACGACATCGAACAGGCGATCATGGTCTTTGCGGTACCGGCCAACGCTACCAGCGAGGTGGAGCGAAGCTACCTGTTCGACCACTTCGACCTGCTCTATTTCAACTCGGCCCAGCCGGTGGACCTGGTCGGAGCAACCGGTGCCTACGACGCCTACACCTCGCGGGCAGGTCAGGCGATCGTCTTCCAGGACCAGGCCTTCAAGTTCACCCTGAGCTACCGGGGAATCGGCAAGCGACGGATCGCCGGCAGCATCGGAGCAGTGGGCTCGCACTCCAGCGGCACCGGCAGCAAGTACGTCACCAGCAGCTACATCAAGCGCAAGTCGGATGGCTCTACCGTGGTGGTTCCGACCACCGTCAACACCGATCACCACTGGTACCGCCGGCAGATCAACGCGCTCTACTACGACGAGATCGTGGTCTACGATCCGCGACTGCGCTACCACATCTACGGCAAGCACACCTACACCGGCAAGACCGGGGACGACTGCCTGCTGATTCCGATCGACCGGGCGCTGATCGACACCGTCCAGCTGATCGACCGGGAGGAGCTGTATGCCCGCTCGATGCACTACGTCTTCAATACCCGGATCACCATCAAGGTGAAGTGGTACCAGAGCGGCTGGTTCAAGGCCGTGGTGATCGTGGTGGCGATCGTGGTCACGGTGGTCTCGATGGGTGGGGCCTCGGCGATCTGGACTGCCCTGGCTTCGATGACGGCCTCCGCCCTGGCGGCGGCGATCCTTACCCGGTTGGTGATGTCAATCGTCATCCAGTACGGCCTCAAACTGTTCACCGAAGCGGTGGGAGGCGACGTAGCGCTGGTGGTCGGGGCCATCGCCGCGGTGGTGGCGGCGGCGGTCTACTTCGGTAGCGACATGCCCAACAGCGCGACCTGGGCGCAGAATCTCTTGCAGGCCTCCAACGGATTGACCCGGGCTTCGGCGCAGGCCTACCAAGAAGACCTTACCGGGCTGCAGGACGACATGATGGACTTCCAGGACTACGCCCTGGAACAACAGGATCTGCTCGACGAAACCCGCAAGTTGCTCGATACCGGAATCACTATTGATCCGCTGGAGATGGTCAACTTGCAGCCGATGACCTTGCTTAATGAAACACCGGCGAATTTTTATTTGCGGACGGTCCACGCAGGTAACATAGGCTCCCTGGGTATTGCCGCAATGTCGGAGTATTACGACTTGCAGTTGCAACTGCCCAGTATCAACGACACGCTGGGGGAACACTTCAATGGCATTGTCTGATTTCATTCCGAACCTAACTTCCAATGTCGGGAGTTGGTTCAATGCGGGCGGAAATAATAATGGCGTGGCGCCGGGAAGTTATTCCCCGGTGGAAGCGGCAGCCTCTCCGCTCAATATCGGCGGAAGTGTCTGGGGCAATGCCCTGGCATCCAACGGTCAGCAAGCAGGGGCTGCTGCGGTGGCAGGCGCCGGGGCCGGCTGGCAACCGAGTTTCCTCGACCAGCTGGTGGGCTACCGCGATCCGACTACCCGCATGCAGGTCAACGGCTGGGGCAACCTGGCCCTGGGTGCGGCGCAGGGAATCGGTGGAGCCTTCATGGGCTACCAGCAGTACCAGCTGGCCAAGCAGTCCTTCGACGAGCAGCAGCGCCAGTTCAACCTGAACTTCAACACCCAGCGCCAGACCGTCAACACCGCCCTGGAAGATCGCCAGCGGGCTCGCGTAGCGAGCAATCCGGGGGCCTATCAGTCGGTGTCCGAGTACATGAAGCAAAACGGGGTCTAAACCATGGCCGAACCTATCACCTGGCGGAACGTCGGGTCCGCCGGATTGAACCCGGCAGCCCTCCTCGCCGGTGCCCAACAGAGTTTCAATTCTGGCTTCGGGGCACTCGGCAAGGCTATCGAGAACCAGCGCACGCTGGCCGATACCAACTGGCAGATCCAGGGGGAGAACAACACCAACACCTACCTGGATGCGGTCAGCGGGTACACCGATCCAGCCCAGCTACAACAGGCTATGGGCGCCGGCGGAGCACTGACCCAGCTGCGCAGTCAGCTGGGAGGCAATATCGATGCGAAGGCGGTGCGGGGCGCCGGCGATGTCCGGGTCTCGGCCCTGCAGCAGCAGCTCGACCAGACGGCGCGCTTCCAGGATGCCCAGCGCACCCGCAACGAACGGGAGTTCATCGACAGCGTCCTTACCCAAGCCAGAGGAGGTGACGTGCAGGGTGCCCGGCAGCAGGCCAGTTCCGCCGACCTGATGAACAATGCCGCGGTGCTGGGTGACATCTACGCCATCGAGGGCAACCAGCTCGACCGCCGCTACAAGGCCGCCGGGGAATCGCGCGCTGAGCAGGCCAATGCCCGGGCCGGCGCCAGCCACAGCCTGCAGATGCAGATCGGCCGGGAAGGGCTGGCCTGGAACCAGTACGAGCGCGGGCGGCAGAAGGAGCGCAACCAGGCCGAGGATGCGGCCACCCAGCTGTTGCAGAGCACTGTGGCGACCCAGCTCAACGCCGATCAGGCGACCTGGGACACCATCAACAAGCTCGGCACCGAGATGGGCATGCCGATGATCAACGGCACGGTGGACCGCCAGAACATGACCATCGCCCAGACCCAGGCCTTCGGTCAGGCGCTCAAGGCCGCCGGGGTTGCACCGCCTCCCTCGAGTACCTCGGTGCTGGATACCCTGCAGCGCCAGCTGGCGACCATCCCGCACCTGCCGGTCTCGACCATGGTTCAGGCCGGGCAGCAGGTGGCCGGACTGGTGGGTCAGGGTATCCGCTACACCCCGGAGGACAAGGCCCGCCTGGACAAGACCTTGACGCCGGAGAACACCCGCTACGAAAGTGCGGTGGCCTCGATCGACCGCGAGTACCAGCGCCTCAAGGAAGGCAACCCGTATGCGGCGGACAAGGCCTTCGATCCCTATGCCACGGCAGCCGACCTGACCAGCTTCATCGGCGACTCGAGCAAGTTCGATCCGGTGGGGCTCAACAGTGGCGAACGGGAAGACCTGGTCAAGAGCGTGATGAATGCGCTCAATACGGGGATCGAGATCAAGCAGAAGGATGGCAGTAGCGAACATATCACCGTAACGCCGGGGATGGCTCAGTTGATTCTCAACCAGGTCAAGGACAATTACAGTGGTGTCGGTGCGGACTTCACAAAGTTGGCCGAACAGTTGGTCAAGCAAGATCCCAACTTCCTCTCGAAGTACCAGGAAGGGATCAATGCCTTCAATGTTCACCAACAACAGATCCGCAGTGAGACGAGTACCCATATCGGCAATACCCGTTCCATCGGAACTCGCTTTAATCAGGAGAACGGTATTCGCAATTCTGAACGCGAATTTTTGAATTCCCTGTTGAATAACTGACACTAGCGGCCATCTTTATCCAGGACTTAGAGATGGCCGATCAATTTGATGTAGACGCCTATTTCGCTGCACTGTCGAATCAGGACAATCCTTATGCTCCTCCCTCTCGGGGGGAGTTCGCTTCCAAACGTCAGAAGGTCGCCGAGGCGCAGCAGCGCAAAGTGCAGGCCCTCCAGGCAACCCAGGCGCAATATCAGCGCAACCTTAACGATTCTCTGCTCGGTCAGGTGGTTCAGGACTTCGGTATCGATCCCGAAGGCTATGCCGGCACGGCGGTCAATGCATCGGCCGAGTTGCTCAATGGCCTGAGCCGACTGGCCGGCTGGGGGGTGGCTGCGCCTCTGGAAGCGGTCGCGGCAATCCAGGAATTCAACACCCCAGAGGCGGCACGTCAGGCTTGGTCCCGCGAGCAGCAGGGCTTCGGTCAGCCGATGGACACCGGTCACGGCATTACTCCGATCGCCGATCCACAGATGGATGCCGTGCGGGCCGCGGAGAATGCCCAGGCCGCGCAGGACAAGACCCTGCTCGATCAGCCGCAGAACCTCGGCACCAACAACCGCGAGGTCCTCGACAATGCCCGGACCCTGCGCGAAGCCTCGGGCAAGGTGCGCAACTTCTTCGACCTCTCTGGTTTGGTCTGGAACGAATCGCGCAACAACCTGACCAGCGATCTGGCTGCCGGGGGCAGCAAGGAAAACCTCAAGACCCTGGGCAAGGCCTGGGACAAGCTCAGCGACGGCGAAGTGGTTCAGGGCCTGCGCGAGGGTGTGCCGGCAGCAGCCGATCTGATGGTCAATGCGATCAAGGCCGGGATCAACAATCCGGACGGGGTGCGCAGCTACCTGACCGAGAACATTCCCCAGCTGGCGGTGAGCGCCACCGGCAAGCTGGCGATGACTGCGATGAACGGCAGCTACGCCCTGGACACCTTCAGCCAGGGGATCGAGAACTACGCCAAGCAGAACGATGGCGCGCTGCCACCGGAGGATCAGCTCTACTCGATGGCCGGGCATGCGCTGGCTGCCGGGGCTGCCGAGCTGGTCGGCGATGCCTCGATCCTTGGGATGTTTGGCAAGGCGGGTACCAAGGCCGGTGCCGATACCTTGCTGGCTTCGGCAGGCCGCGGTGTCGGTGCCACCATCAAGGGTACGGGCAGTGAGGCAGCCACCGAGGGCTTCCAGACCTATGCCGAAGGCGTGGCCACCAACAAGCCGGCCACCGCGATGGACATCTACCAGGGGGCAGCGATCGGCGGGCTGGTCGGCGGGGCGATGACCAGCGGTGCCCAGGCGGTATCCGAAGCCGCTCGCCAGGGCGAGAAGATCGGCATCCGTACTACCGAGGAATCGGGAGTGACCACGGCGCAGAAGACTGCCCTGCAGTCGATGGGCGAGTTGTTCAAGGCGACCCGTGACGGCAAGGACGATCCGCTCAAGCAAGCCGACAACCTGGCGCAGGCAGACGCCGTAATCGGAAATCTGGAAGCCAGACGCGGTCAGCTGCAGAAGGTCCTCGACAGCACCCTCAGCGACGAGGAAGTCAAGGCCAGTCAGGCTCAGTTGACCGGCTTGCAGGAGATGCTGGCCAACACCGATCCGCAGGACCAGCAGACCCGGGCGGATCTGACCGAGTCGATCGACCTGGTCAAGGCAACCCTGGACGATCACCGGAAGACTGCCGGCGATGCCACCAAGCAGCGCAAGGAAGTCGCTGCCCTGGACAAGAGCCTGAGCGTCGCCCGCGAGCAGCGCGCCCGGATGGAAGCCTTGGTGCGTCCTTCCTCCGAGCAGATGGATGGGCTGCTGCAGCAGGTCAGTGCACCGGAAGGCGAGGTGGCCCCGGAGGCACGCCAGCAAGCTACTGACCAGGTCATCACTCTGGCAATGCGCAGCCCGGGAGCATTCAGCGATACCCAGCTCAGCGAGCTGGCCGACAACGAAACCAATGGCCTGAGCACGCCCCAGCGCCAGTACCTGCGGATGCTCTCGTCCAGCCGACAGGCGGAGAACCAGGCCAAGGGTCTGCAGGGAGTGAACCAGGATGTGCTGCTGGGTAACCGCAAGCAGGGCTACCTAGGGATTTCCGATTACCGGTCTGGCTTCCGTCAGGCGGTCTCGTCCGGCGACCCGGCAGCAGCACGCACTCAGATCGATGGTCTGCGCACTTTCGCCCAGGTCCATTCGGTCAAGGCCCGCCAGGCGGTGCAGGCCTATCGGCAGGCACGCAGTTCCGGGGAAAGCCTGCAAATGACCTCGGCCGGCAACGGCCAGTGGGAGATCGCGCCTCTGACCCTGAGCCGGGAAGAGCTGCGTGCCAACGGGGGACTGGAGATCGGCGCCCGCAGCGGACCACTGGTCGACGGGATCGTTGCCGAGGCACAAGCGTTGCGGGCAGCCAGTCGTGAGTTGCAGGCCGGCTTCGATGTGGTGTTCGCGCCGGCGGCAGCTTCGGTACCGGACCAGCCTGTCCCGGCGGCCGGTGCTGTTCCCGCCCAGGAGATCCCGGCGACACAAGCACCGGCCGCCGGGATTGAGCCGGTGCCGGTAGCAACTCCGGCCGTTGAGCAATCCGTTCAAGCCCCTGTCGCAGAAGCCCCTGCGCCGCTGGTACCCGAGGCAGTGCCTGGCGAGATGGCTGCTGTACTGGACCAGTCTCCGGTCGAATCTACGCCTGTGGAGGAGCAGCCGGTAGGAGACGCTCCGGCGGAAACCAGGAAAGGAACTCTCTCCCTGTTCCAGCGGGACAGCGGACTGGACTATCGCACTGGCAACCGTACCGCCCAGCAGTTCGAGCAGCGGGCCGGCAGGGCCAACGCCGCCACCTTGCGTCCCCTGGCTTCGGTGGGCGATTTCCTCGGTGCCCTGCGCGAAGGTCGGGCCATCCTCGAGGACTTCCTCGGTTTTGCGCCCGACGACAAGCAGCTGGGGGTGATCGGCAAGTTCCGCGAGCTGGCCGGCGACTGGCGCCAGGAGATCCAGGCCAACCTGTTCCAGCGCCCGGCGAACCAGCGCGAGCACAACTACAAGGACCCGATTCAGGATTTCCTCGACGAGAACGGTTTGATCGACGAGAACCTGGCCACGGCGATCAGCTATGCGGCATTCAGCTGGGTCGCCGAGAACGCCAGCAAGCCATCCAACACTGCCGACGAGATCAACGCCATCCTTGGGCGTGACGACGATGCCTACGTCACCCCGGCGATGGTTGCTGCTCTGGGGCATGTCGGCAGCCGGGAGAAGCTCGCCGTGCTCTCGTTCGGCCAGCGGGTGATGGAAGCGCTCGGTCTGCAACCCAAGGCCAATGCCTTCGTCAACGAGCAGTCCCGTCTGGAGCAGGCGCTGGGTGCCCAGGTGATGGCCCTGCTGGTGCAGCAGAAGCTGGTCCAGCGCAGCGAGGTATCCCAGGCCACCCTGGACCGTTTCACGCTGACCAAGGAAGCCCAGGCCCAGCGCCCGGCCAAGGAGTGGGAAGAGGTCGGCAAGCGTCGGGTGTACTTCCTGCGCATCGCCCGCGAGCCGGGAACCAGGGAAGCCAGCAAGCTGGCCACCTCGATCTACAAGAGCAGCGTCGGTACCCAGGGTGTGCTGGGCAAGCTGTTCGGCACCGAGGACGGGATGATCGAGCCGAGCTTCGAGCCGATTCCCTTCACCCAGCAGTTCGCCAAGCGGACCAACCAGGAGGTGCCCCAGGAACTGGCGATGGCCCTGGAGAAGGTCCAGTCCACGCCCTTCTTCGTCCGCCAGGACAACTGGAAGCTCTGGCAGAAGCTTGACCGGCAGACTCTTCTGGAGCTGGCTGGCGGGGTAGGTGTCGATGGCAAGCAGCTGCACAAGGAGCATCGCGCCTCGACGATCGCCAAGAACGACGACCTGCTGCGCCAGATCGAGAACTTCGACGACTTCGTGCACCAGCTGACCAGCGACAGCGAGGACGACATCGGGTTCGGCATGTACTTCGAGACCAGCGTCTGGAAGCCGCAGCGGGTAGGGTTCAAGACCAACCTGGTCAATCCGCAGACGAGCAAGGTACATCGGCACATGCTCTACATGAAGGACTGGGAGACCGAGATCACGGTAGACGACGAGGCCTCGATGGAGGGCTTCAAGCTACAGGTGGCCGAGGGTCTGGGGATCAAGACCGACAAGATGGCCAACCTTGAGTCGCTGGAAAAGCTCCAGGGCCTGCTGGCCGATCCGGTGATCCGCGCCGGTGTCTCGGCGCTGCGCAAGGGTCTGTACGGGGAAGGCGAGCTGACCTCTGCCGAGCAGGACCGGATTCGCCTGGCCGTGGCCAAGGGGGGAGAGAACTTCCACAGCTTCGATGCACTGGTCGGGCTGGTCCACTATGCCCAGGCCAAGGCCACCGGGCAGAAGACCTTCACCGTGCAGATGATGGGCGAGGTCGACGGGGTTACCAACGGGCCGATGCTCAGCCTGTTCGCCATGGGGGCGGCGAGCTTCCAGACCCTCAACCGGGGTGGCTTCTACTCGCTGACCGACGGTACCCGCAATTACAACCTCTGGCGGGGACAGGGCGGCAACCTCGATCTCTACGAGGCCACGATCGCCAAGGTCAATGAAGGCCTGCAACGGATGGTGGAGCAGAGCCCCAACCTGCGCAGCATGCTCGAGGGGATCTACCGGCTGACCGGCAAGCCCTACAACGACAGCGACGGCAAGGTCACCTCGGATGGCCGCAAGATGATCAAGACCCCGCTGACGGCGATGGTCTTCGGGTCGGGGATCGACAACGCGATCAGCAACATGGCCGACGAGTTCGTCGACAAGTTCTACGTGAACCTGGAGAAGCTGGCCAACGGGGGAGACCCGACCAAGCTCCGGCCATTGCTGGAGACCGTCAATCTGCTGCTGGCCCAGGCCAAGCACAAGTCGGCCAAGCTCGACACGGCGATGACCCTGGAACAGGCGATGGAGTTCAGCCTGTCGCCCCAGCAGGTCGCAGCCTTGCGCAATGTCTTCGTCAATACCGTCGGGGTGAGCGTCGCCGATACCCTGCGGGGCAACTTCGCGGTGTTCATCGAGCGCCGGCATGTGTTCAACCAGACGGCCCAGGCAGCCTTCGGGCTGTTCGACGGGGCCTACCGGCACTACCGCGACAAAGCCAGGAAGGGTATCGAGACGGTGATCCGGGACAAGCAGCCGACGCCGATCCACGACATCACTCGCCAGCAGGACCAGGACATCCGCAACCAGCTCAGCAAGCTGGCGCCGGTCCTGCACACTGCGATGTCGCGTGCTTCGGACAACCTGGCGTCGGGGCTGTACCTGACCAAGCGGGGCACCAGCCTGACCGACGATCTGGCCTACAGCATCGAGACCAAGTTTGGCCGCGAGCTGGCGCTGACCGGAATGGATGGCAAGCCTTCGGCATTCTCCACTGGCCGCTTCTCGGGGATTGCCCGGGGCGATGAGAGTCCCGGCGTGTCGCCGATGATCCTCGATACCCACTCGCTGGACAGCGCTACGGCGGTGGGGGTCTACGGCAAGATGGACGTGCTCAACCTGCATGATGCCGGCGGTACCGGGGTGGGGCGCATGCAGGAGATGGCGCGGGCCTACAACGCCAGCCTCTACGACCGTCTGATCGGCTACTCGGGTCCGCTGGAAATCCAGGAGGTCTGGGAGCGCAGCATCGTGGGTGCCCTCGATCTGCTGGCCCGGGATAACTCTCCTGGCTTGCGCGAGTCGATGGCCGCAGCCCTGCAGTCAGTGATGACCCGGATGGGCAAGGAAGTGGTGGAGGAGTATGTCAACAGCGGCCTTGGGCCGGCGGAGTTCGTCCTGCAACGGGTGACTCGGATGGCCTACGACGCCCAATGGGCCAAGCTGGACAACGCCGCCAACCTGGCGATCGTCGACCAGTATGCGTTCGAAGGGGGTGCCTACGAGGTCACCGAAGAGCAGCGCCAGGAGGCCCGCCGTCTGCAGGCCGAGCTGTCGCCCCAGGTGCGGGAATCGATGCGCCTGCAGGCTGCCGAGCTGGATGCCCTGCTGCCAGGTAGGCCAGTAGAGGCCTCGACCGAGCTACAGGAAGACCAGGCGGTCCCGATACAGGCGCCGGCCAGCGTGCCGCAGGTGACTGCAGTGGCGGCAGCTGCTCGGGCACCGAATGTCCTGACCGAGGTCCAGGCCCGGGTGGTCGAGGTTCAGCAGCAGATGCTCGAGCACAACCAGGCGCTGGAGACGGCAGCCAACGAAGTGCTGGCGCCCCGGGAAGCGGCCTACGTGCTGCAGGCAGTAACCGAGCAAGCCAGGGAGGCTGTCAATCACTGGGGCGAGCTGGGCACGCCGTTGTTCGAGGTCGATGCAGAACTCGAGCAGGCGCTCGCTGCCCAGCCGGAGATGCCGGTGGGTCGGGTCATGGGTCTGCTCAAGGGCCGGCTGACCGGTGCCAATGCCGAATTGCTCAAGGCAGTGGCCAAGGTGATCGACCGCAACCTGACGGTACGTTACGTGACACCGGCCACCGATCCGACGGTCAGCGCGTCCCAGGGCGTGACCGGGTTCCGCGGCTGGTACGAGGTGCGCAACGGCCAAGGGCAAATCTTCGTCAAGGGTGCACAGTTCCGTCATGCCGGGATCAACGCCGAGCTGCTGCTCCACGAACTGGTCCACGCCTCGATCGCCGGAGTGATCCAACGGGGCCAGGACGGCAGTTCTCCCCAGGTCTGGGAGCTGGTACGCAACCTCGAGGAGATCCGCCGCAAGGCTGCGGCCTACGTGAACGAGCAGGGACTGGGCAACCAGTTCGGGCCGGCGGTGGCCAATGTCGACGAGCTGGTCGCCTGGGGGATGACCAACCAGGACTTCCAGGAGCAGGTGCTCAAGCGGATCACCCTCAACCAGTCGACGGCGAAGAACTCGCTGATCACCGGGGTGAACGCCTTCATCCGCACGCTGATCGATCTGCTCTTCGCCGGCAGCGGGCTGTCGCCGCAGAAGGTTCACAAGACCGGGATGGCCCTGTTGGTCAAGAACGTCTCCGGACTTTACAAGGAGGCCTCGCTGCGGCCGGCGGTCGGGGTACGCACCCTGGCAATGGCCAGCCCTTCGGCCCAGGCTGCTACGGCGGCGCTGGAGCTGGGCACGGTGGAAATCTTCGAAGCGCTCGAGCAGTACGGCCAGACCGTTCTGAACGGGACGCGCCGCGAGCGACTGCTTGGCCTGCTCGATGGCATTGTCACCGAGCTGCATGGACCGTTCGGTAGCTTCAAGGTCCAGCGTCAGCAGAACCAGGCGCTGACCCCGACCGATGTCTACCTCAAGACCCTGTACACCGGGCAGCTGCCGTTCGCCAGTGCTTCCCTGGCTTCCGGCCTGCCGTTCAGCGAAGCCGAGGCCTATGTACTGGAGCAGGTCGAGGCTACCGTGAAGGCGGCCCTGGAGCAGGAGAACGGGGTATCGAGCGTGGCCTACCGCCGCCTGCAGGAGCTGTTTCGTGAAGCGCGCCAGCAGGTCAAGCCAGAGGACTTCTACGCAGGCGATTGGTTCCTGGCTTCGCCGGTGGCCAAGCAGACGGCGCAGGGGCAGTGGGACTTCGTCTTCAAGGCCTCGGCGGGCAGCAAGGGACGGTCGGATTACCTGGCCCGGTTCGTCGCCCTGGGGCTGGTCTACGAGCCCTTGCAAGCGAAGATGGGCCAGCTGACGGCCGAGGTGGCGGTACGCGACTGGGCGGCGATGGGCTGGTTCGAGAAGCTGCGCAGCCTGTTCGAGGATCTGCTCGATGGGCTCGGCAACAAGCTGGCCAACGTCTCGGCCGGCGAGCGCCAGGACATTCGCCTGGGCAACCTGGTCGACCAGCTGGTGGACATCGAGGCCAAGCGCCGCTACGCCCTGATGCAGCGCAGCCAGGGGACCCTGGCCGATCGCTTCGACAGCCTGCTGGAAAGTGCCAGCAAGGAAGTGCGCAGCCATCTGGAGACCCTCGGCAAGACCAAGTTCTTCCGCGAATCCAGCCAGGGCATCATCCGGGTGATGGGTAAGCTGCCGGGGGCAGCGGCGCCGGCGCGACTGAACTACCTGATGGACGGCTTGCAGCGGCTGCGCGATGCCCACTTCCCGGGACGCCTGGGCGTGGTGGCCGGACTGGTCAACGAAACCAGGGGTGCTAGCGAGGCGACGCAGTATGCCTACACCCTGTCGCGGGTGACCAAGCAGCTCGAGCAGCAGCGCAAGGGGATCATCGGCGATGTGAGCAAGCTGATCGCCGAGAGCTATGCCAACGAGGGCGAGGACCTCACCCGCGAGCACAAGACGGCGCTCAGCAAGGTGCTGCTGCGTACCGATCTGCAGGCGCTGCTGGACGGTTACGGGATCGAGGGCATCGCCCGGCTGATCAACGATCCGCAGGAACTCGAGAAGACCCTCGCCGAGCACATCGCACGGGTGCGCAAGCTCGGGCAGATGGGGCGCTACTACATTCGGCAGGTGAAGGACCTGGCCTACTACAAGGCCACCGGGCTGGTGGTCGGGCCGCATGTGATGAGCAACACCCTGAACATCGCCAGCCTGGCCGGGACGCCCCGGGCCGGCAAGCTGTCTCAGGCCGAGGTCGAGCTGGCGGTACCGGCGCTAGACAGCCTGCAGGCCCTGCTGGCGCTGTCCTACACCGACATGGCCTACCGGGCCATGGCCGGGCAGGTGCTCAACAGCGAGCTGGCACGAGGTAACGAGAACGGTGCGCTGCTGACCCTGCTGACTCACCGCGAGCTGCAGAAGCAGTCGGCCCAGCGCTTGTTCGGTGGCAGCGAGGCGCTGCGCCTGCAGGGCTTCGTACCGGAAATCTTCAATCCCAACACCGACCTGCAAGTGGCTGGTGGGCAGGTGGCTGACCAGCTGGTGGCGTCCGGGTACGTGCGCCTGGAGCATCCGGTGCATGTCGACCCGGCCGATCCCGACCAGGCCCTGCGGTATGTGCATGTGCTCAAGCACGGCGGTACCCAGGCCTACCAGTCGGGGGTGATTTCCTTCACCGGTGACAAGACCCGGGGGCGGGAGCTGCACAGCGGGGTCAACTCGTTTCTTACCGAGCAGCCGAGCAAGTACCGCACTCGCCTCAACGGTCGAGTGGCACGCCAGCGTGCGCAGGAGATCGCGGCGTTGTTCGCCGCTAGCGAGGCCTACCATCCGGGTAAGTCGACCCAGCGGCGAATGCTGCCGGTCGTGAATGCCCAGGGGCAGGTGGTCAACTACCGCTACATGATGAGCGAGGAGAACAAGGATCGACTGCTCGAGCGCACCGACACCATGGACCAGGTGCTCGGGGTGATGGCCGGCAACCTGTTCGACAAGGAGAGCGGGCGCGAGCAGAACGATCGCACGGTGGAGGCTCTGCATGAGCAGTACCTCAAGGAATATGCCGAGCGTCCGGAAGCCTATGTGGAGGTCAGCCCGACCAGCCCCGACAGCGAAGCCAGGGAGGCCTGGATCATGCTGCCTCAGCAGACCAAGGAGAAGATCCGGGCAGTGTGGGGCGAAGACCTGATGCTGGTGCGCAGCGATCTGCTGGACCTGGTGTTCGGGTACCGCAAGCCGAGCCTGTCGAGTGCCTTCGACAAGGACCCGGAGCTGCGCTCGACTTGGGAAAATCTGGTGGTGATGTTTGGGGAGGCGGTATTCGGGGAGAAGGCGGCGGTAAGGATTCGCCAGGGGGAAGGCATCGTCGAGACGCTGGTGGGGGAAGCCAAGGACATCATCGTGGTGAAGTCGGGCCTGACCTTGCTGGGCAACATGCAGTCGAACTTGACGCAGCTGCTGTGGGAAGGGGTGTCGCCGGCGGACGTGCTCAAGCACCACCGGATCGCCTTGCAGGGGGCGCTGGCTTACCGGCGCGATACCCACGAGTTGGTCAAGCTGCAGAGCATGCTCGATGCCGGCTACCTGGTGGGCGGGGTGGACGAGCTGCGTCAGCGGGTAGTGGAGCTGCGCGATGCGCTGGCGCGCAATCCGGTCGGCAAGCTGATCGAGGAAGGCCTGCTGCCGTCGATCGTCGAGGATGTCTCGGTGGAGGACGATCCCTACAGCTACCGGGGACAGGCGCTGGCCTACCTGGAGAAGAAGACCCGCAACCTGCCTGGCTTCGTCAAGGATTTGGGCAAGACGCTCTACGTCGCCCACGACACGCCGCTCTACCGACTGCTCGGACAGGGCACCCAGCTGTCGGACTTCATGGCCCGCTACACGCTCTACCAGCACCTGGTCGGGCGCAGCAACCAGCCGATGGCCCATGAGCAGGCCGTGGAGACGGTCTCCGATGCGTTCATCAACTACGACATCCCGAGCCATCGGGTAATCCAGTACCTGAACGACAAGGGCATCCTGATGTTCACCAAATACTACATCCGGATTCAGAAGGTGCTGCTGCGGATGTTCCGCGAGAACCCGGCCAAGGCGCTGATGCTGGGAACCCTGGAAGGGTATTTCAGCAGCATGCAGTCGGTGATGGACGGGCATGTGTTCAACCAGTTCGGCAATCCGCTCAACGGGAGCGTCCTGAAATACCCGGAGTCGCTCGACGAGCTGGTCACACTGAAAGTGGGGATGGGTCTGTTCAGCGAGTGATGTGGATAACGTGGCGGGGCCGGAGGGCTCCGCTGCGATCTTTTTAAGCTTTTACATCTTTCTTTTTAGGGGCTCACCCTGACACCTATTCGGGGAGTATTGGTGTCAGGGTGAGACCTATTCAGGTTCGACAAGTCTCAGGCTGATACGTATCACACTGAGCTGTGTATAACTCTGACGGTCTGCTCACTCGTCATCCTGCTGGCTTTTCCAGTTGGCCAGCAGCTTGTCCCGCATGGCTTTGGGCAGCTTCTCCAGATCCGCCGTGAACTCCTGCACGTTGAAGTTCATCGCGTTGTCATGCAGGTGGGTGACGTTCACCTGCAAGCGCTCGATATGCACGACCTTGGCGCCGGCCAGGTCACCGGACACCAGCACGTTTTTCAGGTCGGCCACGGCATGCTGGACACTGCTGGGCAGGTAGTCCCAGGTGGCTACGGCTTGCGGGCGGCCATGTGCGTCGGTGACGTTGATCTTCTCGCGCAAGATGTAATGGTTGGACCGCCCACGCTTTTCCTTGGTGATGTAGCCGGCTGCTTCCAGGGTTTTCAGTTCGCGCTTTACCTGCGCGACGGAGACCCCGGATTTCTCGGCGATTACGTCAATCCCGGGGAAGGCATGGCCAGTCGAGAAATTGGTATGGGCCTTGATCACGACATAGACCGTGAAGGCATGCGGCCCCATCTTGGCCACGTCACCCTGCTCGATCATCGCCTTGAAGACGTGAAACCACTGGGTCTGCGCTTCCAACAACTCCTGTTGTTTCGGTGTTTCGGATGGCTCGTTCATTGTAGTTTTCAGGAGCAAGTAGTTGAGGGGAGAGCCCGGTGAGACCTAGGCCCTCCTTGGAACCTGACGCTATTTCCGCGTTAGGTGGTCACGCCATTCCCGGGCCAGTAATACTAGCCCGCCGAGGGCGCACAGTCCGATAGCCAGGAAGGTGATCACGGAAGAAAAAAGGGTGAGCACGAAGCCCACCCCGATGGCTACTGCGACGATCAGTGCTGCCAGCAGCACCTGACCGGCGAGGGTCAGCCATTCCTTCATGGCTTAGGCGAACAGGTTGACGGTGTCGGCCGGCTCGGCACCTTCTTCGACCACAGGCTCGTCGGGTTCCTTCGGGTCCTCAAGGACAGGGGCTTCTTCGGCGACATGGGGTTGTTCCTCGGCGACCGTCGCCACGGCGGCTTCGGCCACGAACGGATTGACCGTTTCGGCAGCTACGACAGCCTTGGTCTCGCCCTTGCCGGTCAGTGCCACCACGTTAGTGGCGGCTTTGCCGGTGGTTTCGCCGGCAGTAGCCTTGACGAAGGGGACGCCAACAGTGGCGGCCGGCAACTCGACGATGTCCAGATCGGCGGTCAGACCACGCTCGCCGCGGCCGGAAGTGAAGTTCACTTCGACCGCCTTGCCGACAATGTTGATGCCCATCTCGCTCACATAGTTGCGGACGGCGACTTCGATTTCGTCTTGGTTCAGTTGGATTTTCATGCAGCAGTTTCCTTGAGTTGAATAGGGCCGTTGAGGATGGCCAGGTACTGTTGAAAGGCCGGCAACTGGGTGCCGGCATGGATGGCGAAGAGGGCGTCGGCCATGTGCTCGGCATTGGTTTCCGAGACCAGGGTTGCACCGTTCTTCTTGTAGGTAGGCCAGTTGGCCTGGGGGTAGCTCTGGAGCGCCGAGGCGATCATCGCCTTCTTGCTGGCGTTCTTGTCGCGTGTGCCGGCGAGCTTGACCTCGCTGGCAGTCACTTCGAAGAACGGCACGCCGAGCGCCCGGAGGGCGCCCAGTAGGCCCACGCACATCCCGTAGGACTTCATCGATGCAGCCGACTGGCTGCCAACCGGAACCTCGACGAAGATCGCCTGGGCGTCCAGGATGGCCGGATAGACCACCTTGAACAGCTGGCGTGCTACTTCGAGGTCGATGCTGTTGACCCGTGACTGTTTGCCTTTTGGCTTCACTGGCTGGACCACCTGCAGGCGCGGGTTGTGCAACTGCAGTCCGTCCAGGTCGAGAGTGGCAGCAGCCAGGCCCCAGTTGGTCATGCTGGGGTCCATACCGACGACGCGCAGGGTCGCCATGGCTACTCCACGATCGGGGCGATGCCGTCGCCTTCGACCGGTTCTGGAGCTGCAGTGGCAGCCGCTTGCTTCTCGGCCTGGAGCTTCTGCCAGAGCCCATAGGACTCCAGCTCCCAGAGCTTCTCGCGGGCATTGCGGGTGGCGTTGCGCACAGCGAATTCCTCGCCCAGTTCGGGGCGGAAGTTCTCCGGTGAGACACAGGCGCTGAATCCCGAAGCCAGGAAGTAATCGTTGTCGAGGAAGGCCATGGCCTGGAACAGGCGGGTACCTTCCACGTACAGCACGGCGACACTGACGCGATCCATCAGGGCATCGATGTGCTCGGGGGTAATGCGAGGGCCTTGAGTGGCGCCGGCAGCCTGGATGGCTTGTTCGGCATCCTGTTCGGTCTTGACGATCGGGTCGGTCATGGTAGCGGTATTCCAATTTCGGGGGAGGTAGAGGCCCCGCAGGGCCTCTGGGAGGGGATCAGGCGAACAGGCCGGAGGCGACCGCAGGAGAAGCTGCAGTCTTGGCACCTGGAGCACCGGCAGTGCCGGAGGCGCCGCGGGCACGGTTGTTGACTTCACCCTTCCAGCGCTTTTCCCAGGTGTCGGCGAAGGCGGCGGTCTCGGCCTTGCCCATGATCTCGGTGACGGTCATGCGGTCGCGGGCGCGGAAGAACTTGTCGATCTCGTTCTCCTCGCGGGTTTCCCCGGAGGCGACGTACTGACCGTTGCCGTTCTTCACGTTCTTGTCGACCACCTGCTTGACCACGCCGGCGAGGATCTCCTTGTCGAGCAGCTCGGTGACCACCTCGACCTGGGTCGGCACTTCGGTCTTGGCATCGTAGTTGTAGATTTTCACCATCTTCATCTCGGTACCGAGCTGGGCGATCTCGCGCCCGCAGGTCAGCAGCGCCAGTGCCTTGGCCTGGATGAAGCCAGGCAGGTACTTCTTCTCGCCGTCCTTCTCAAAGTAGGGCTTGCAGCCCTTCTCGTTGCCGGAGGTCATCCACAGGGTAGCCTTGAGTTCCTTGTTCTCGGCGTTCTTGAAGACCAGGAACAGGCCCAGGGCACCGCCGGCGGATTTCTGCAGGTAAGCCAGGCTGACCTTGACCGGGTAGATACCGGAGTCCCAGACGCGGCCTCCACCCAGGCGATCCTCTTCGCCCTGGATACCTTTGTCTTCGTGGTTGAGTGCATTCAGCAGAGACATAACTCTTTCCTCATCAAGCGTAGTAAGTGTCCAGTCGATCGAGAATCAACTGGAGGTCGTTGTCCGTAAATGTTTCCTGGGTCGCAAACAGCCCCATTGGGCCACGCAGGCGCTCGCCGACAGTGTCTTTGGTCAACTTCGTCTGGAAGACATGTTTGAAACCCAGCGCCTCTTCCTCCGGCGTAATGGTGAGCAGCGACGAACTGTAGTCTTGCAGCCGGGTAACCGGCATCTTTTTCGCACTGATCACAATCGAGAAGTACGACTCGATGCCGTTGTTCTTCAAGGCGCCTTTCACCGGTACCTTGGTTTCCATCTGCATCTCGTTTTCGTTGTAGTCACCCAGGGTATGGGCGAGGAATACAACTTTCTTGTCGGACTTGGCAACAAACTGCTGCATCAAGTTCTTGAAGTATTGCGCGAAGTCTCCCCAGGCCTTCTGGGTATTGACCGAGTTGAACACGAAGATCGACTCGTACATGTCCAGCAAGTAGGTCAGGGTATCGATGATGATCACGTCGTACTTGTCGTGACCGGGATTGCCCGGTGAGGTAAAGGTGAAGGCCTCATATACTTGTTCGGGATTGGTGATGGTGATCTGCTTGAACTTGGCCTGGAAGGGAAGTTTCTTGCCCGACTCGCAGTTTAGGTAAAGCACTCGTTCGGGATTGCGCAAGTTGCGCAGCGAGGCGGACTTGCCTCCGGCGGACTTGCCGCCAAGGAGGATCAGGTGGTCATTGACGGCGGTCATGGGATTCCTCAATTATCAAACCAGTAGACCAGGCGATGGTCTTCCGGGACGGCGTCGGGGCCGAAGCTGTCGATGCCGATTGTCAGCTTGGCAAGCAGATGCTCGCGCTCGCCGGTGTCGGGCAGCAGGAGCAGCTCCACGGCCTTCTGCTTTAGCTCCTGGAGGGTCATGTAGCTCGGGGTATGGGCATCGTTGCCCCAGCTCTCATAGACCTCGCGTACCTCCTCGCTGGTGTCCTCGGGGAAGCCTTTGGCTGGGGTAGCTACAGAGGTGTGCTTTTTCACGCCGGCGAGCAGGCCGAATAGGTAATAGTCCCTGTCGGTGAATGGCTCGAAGGGATTCAAACTCACTTCGGGCCATTCGGAGTCGACATCCTTTTTGAAGGTATGGGCGGCATGGGCGTGCCACTCATCGCCCATCCGGTACTCGCTGTAGATATGGACATCAGTGTCCATCTCGGCACCTCCTGTGAAAGCCTGCTTGAAGAGTTTCTTGGAAAGGGCGAGAGGTGGCGGAGCCACCCCCCATAGGTCTTTAAGGCGCGGCACGTTTGGCCAGGGCCTTGCCGACGGTGATCATGATCGAGCCGAGGATCTCGGCCTCGTCGAGCTTGTCGGGCAGCTTGTCGTTCAGGGCCATCACCTTCAGGCGAGTGGACTCGAAGTCGAAGCCGGCATCGACGAGGATCATTGCGAAGCGCAGCAGCATGTTGTTGCGGTTGCCGTCGCCGGTGTTGTTGATCACCCAGCGCTCGAGGGCGTCCATGGCCTGCTGGGAATCCAGCTGAGCCTTGCGCTGTTCGTTCTTGTCGGTTTTCGGGATGAGCGGCAGCACGTCGATCGTCTGGCCCTCGGTGTACTCGTAGTGGCCCGGATGGGTCAGCCACTTGCGAGCGCGTTGATCGGTCTGGTCGTCGACCGGGAACGGCAGCCACTGGTAGATGTTGTTCATGAACTCTTTGTAATCCTTGGCATCGAGCTTGAGCACATGGCTGGTGGGCAAGATGATCCGGAAGCGGTTCTCCTTCTCGGTATGGCGCTTGGTGGTGTAGTACAGCGCCTTGTAATCCTTGAGCACCAACTTGGCCGTGCTCAGGTTGCAGGTGCCGTCCACGTCGATGACGATCAGATTGAAGCCAGGCGCCGCACTCTCCTCGTTGCGATAGCCGTCCTTGAGATGGTGGGTGACCCAGTGCAGGCCGTTGACCTGGGTCATCTGGTGGAGCTTGTCGAAGGGGGCTAGCTCGTTGCGGTAGCCGGTGGTCATGTCGTCGCTGAACGCCAGGATGATCTCTTTCAGATCGGTCTCCTTGAGGCTCTCGCCGCGCAGGAACTCGATGCCGTCCTGGAAGGACTTCTTGACGATGATGTTGTTGCGGTAGCCCCAGCTGATCGCCAGCTGCATGAGGTCGGAGCGGGCGCTGGCGCTGCCCCGGTAGAAGGGCAGATCCTCGACCAGGTCGGCCTGGGTCACTTCCCGGTTCACGCTGGCGATGTACTTGGCCAGCTTGACGTAGGGACGGTCCCTGGTGAGCAGCATGTCGAAGGCTTCTCCGGATTCCTCGGCGAGCTTGATCGCCGCCAGCAGGTGATCCTGGGTCAGCTCTGGCGACTCGTCGACGAAGGCATAGGCCCCGGCCAACTTGAGCGCCTTGAAGTAGCGGTGGCTGATCTCGGCCTTCCTGGATTCCTCGTGGTCGGCCAGGGCCTCGGCACGCTTCTCGCAGTCGAGCTTGTACTCGATCAACAGCAGCGAAGTGTCCTTGGCCATCACCAGTTTCTTGCGCACGTTGATGATGTTGGCCAGCCGTTCCAGCTTGTCCGCCAACTGCTCGAGGAACAGGTTGGTGGACGGGTTGGTCATCAGGTCGAAGACCTCCTGGGGAGTCAGGTCCTGCCGGCGATGGGAAACCAGGGAGTAACCGAAGAAGCAGCGGCGGGCGTAGCCGGTGTCCAGGAAGGACATCAGCTCCTCCTCGGTCTTGCTGCCGTTGAGCAGTTTCACCGGGGTGCCGTAGAGCATCATGTTGGTCGGGGTGGCGCCCTTGATCTCCTCCACCCGGGTGTTCTCCGAGGTGTTCTTGGTCAACTTGGACTTGATCATTCCCTTGTCGAACAGCTCGAGGAAGGCATTGAGCACCTCGGTGTTGGCCATCAGGTTGGAGCCGATCTCGTCCATCTGCAGGTTGACGCAGCCGGCGTTGGCCATCAGGCACTTGTGACGCAGTTGCTTGACCGCCGGTGCGGTGCCGGAGTCGAAGCCGAAGACCATCTCGCCGGTTTGGTTGAACTCCTTGGTGACCAGCTTGAGTTCGTCGTCCGGGTCGGTCGACTTGCGGGTGGCGCGCTTGACCGCCAAGGTCGGTATGTTGTCGTTGGCCAGGGTCGGGAAGGTGACCTCCATGAAGGTCTGGCGGAACAGGTGGACGACCTCGTCCTCCATGATCCCAGTCGAGTGGCCCTTGCCGGCGCCGGAGGGCATCAGGTTGATGGCGAACATGTTGACCGGGATCAGGCCGCGGTCGGGGGTGTTGATCTGGCAGCGCATGTGGCTGGCCACCACCGAGAAGTAGTAGCCGACCAGAACCCGGAAGAACAACGGGTTCTGGTTCTGGGTACGGTCGACCAGGACCTGCACCAGCTGCTCGCTGAGCGGATGGTGTTGCATCGATTGGACAGGAATCACGATAGCCTCCTAGGCAAGTTTGAGTTCGCCCGACCTGATCAGGGCGTCTTTCTGGGTGCAGAGATCGAAGCCCGAGCAGTACAGGCAGGCGGCCACTTCCCCGGGAACTTCCTTGACGACGCCGACGCCCTTGCCCTCTTTGGCGCAATGGCTGTAGGCCTTGGCCTTGTCCTCGAAGACCTTGGTGGCCCGCTTGGCATCGGGCTTGCCGTAGAACTTCCAGACCGTGGGCTTGCGCCACAGGTCTTCGTTCGTACACAGGGGCAGGCTGGCTTCCGGGACGTTCTTGAAGTGCTGATAGCGGTAAACCTGGGTGCGGATGAATTCCTCGGTTTCCTCCAGGGAGAACAGCGGGTACTCCTTGTGCTGGGTGAGGTTCTGCGGGTACTGCGGATCGGCCTTGGCGGAGGATTTCTGCCAGTCGGTGAACAGGAACTGGATGGCCATCACCTCCTCGGTGATCTTCTTCGGATCAAGCCAGCGGTAGATGCTGCCCTGCATCCGGTACTTCCAGTCGTTGCGGCCATGAAGCCAGGAGTAGACGGAGGTGGACTTGTAGTCCTCGAGACGGCCGTTGCCGATGAAGTCGGGCTTGCCGCTGATGACCTGGCCGTCGATCTCCCGAAACATCCGCTCTTCCATGTAGACCGGGATGTCGCCCGGGCGTAGGGTCCCTGGTTCGGGATTAATGCGGATGCGATCGATGATCGCGTCCTTGTAGCCGAGCCGCTTCATGGCCTGGACGTAGTTGCTTTTCCAGGCCTTCTCGATGGCGTCGTGGTAGGCGGTGCCCATCCGCGACTTGGCCAGCTCGGCGATGTCGACCACCCGCTGGGCCGGAGGCACCCGCTCGGCCAGCAGGAGCTGGCGCAGGGGCTTGAGCAGGCTGGTCGCGCTCATCGCCCCGGGCTGGTAGTCGTAGTAGTCGGTGGCCAGGAACACGGCCATGGAGAGCGGGATCTTGGTCTGGTTGGTGTAGAGCATGGGAGGGTCCTTGGGGAGGTTACCCTCCCCGCAGGGAGGGTGGGTTATCGGCCGAGGGCCGCGTCTTCGCTGCGCATCTCCAGCCAGCGATTGAGGGAATCACGGGCTTCGGTGATGTCCTGGATGGCGTCTTTGCCGCCGCGCTGGCCGAGGTTGAGGATCTTCTTCAAGGCATGGTCGAGAGGGCCGGCAGGGACCTGCCAAAGCTCGATGACGCGATACACGTCGATCACTACCAGCCCCTGGACGTTCTTGAAGTAGTGGCTGTACGGGACTGCCTGCTTCTCCAGCTCGGCATCGTCGTCGGAGGGTCCGGAGGACCCGGTCCTCAACAGGTAGGCGTCCAACTCTGCGTCGGTCAGCACCGGGGATGCTGCGATCGCATCCGAAGGGTTGAGAGGGTGGCCGCCGGTACGCAGATGGCGGTGGGTGGCATGACAGGTGGGTACAGGTTTCTGGTTCATGACTGCCTTACTACGGATGAGGGATGACGGCGAAGGATTCTATGTGGGGGGTCAGCGACTCCCTGCATTTGCTTGCGGCGCCCACTGCCGGTCCAGGGCGGTCAGGCACAGCTCCAGGGCCTTGATGTACTTCTGCGCTCGCCGTTCCTGCGTAGCGAGCATCTCCATCACGACAGGGGTCGTGAAGGTCTCCAGGCACTGCAGGAGTGCATAGAGAATTCCGGTGCTGAGGGGCTTGTCGCTTCCCCAGTCCAGTCGGGCGATGCCGGCCAGGATGTCGTCGATGGGGCCGCTGGCATGCGGGGTAACCGCCTGCATGGAAGCCAGGTGACGATTGACGATCCGCTTGCCGTGTTTTCTCTCCGGTCTTGCCGGGGTTTGGGCTTGGCGAATGCGTGCGCAGCCGGCTTTGCCCAGGCGTGCCGAGAGGGTCGGCATGCTGTCGATGGGGTAATCGGGAGTAACGATTTTTGTATGATCAATTGGAATAAGCATGGCAGTCCTTTATAACTTCCAGTACGTCCCATATATAAAGGGGGAACCCCTGCTTCCCCGTCTTCGCTTTCTCGACGGCGAACTTTTCCCCTGCCCTCGCTTTGCGGGACAGAGGGAAAAGAGGGGTTCCCCGGTCCCTGCCCAAATCCCCGGTCCTGCCGGCGCGCAGCGAAGCGAGCACCGGCAAAGGACAGGAAGGGGATTTGGGCAGGGACCGGGAGGAAAGGAATGAAGAGGTAATAGAGGGAGGTATTACTTCTACCTCCCTTCACAGGCCTCGGCGCCGTGCTTGCTCGGGTCGCTGCGCGCCCTCGCGCACTGCTCGGCCTGTGAAGGGAGGGGGGAGTCAAAGGGGGTTCAACCGCACTTGCTGTGACCACAGTCGATGCAGGTGGCGCAACCGTCCATCAACACCATGTCGCCCCGGCATTCGGGACAGGTTTCCACCACGCTACCCGCAGCCACCGGAGGTGGCGTGGGGGTCGCTCCTTCTACTGTCCCCTGCTCGGGGTAGAGTGCCGAGAAGATGATTTCCCTGGCTTGCCGAGGGCTGCCGTCCTCGCTGAGGAATCCGCGACGAATCAGGATCTGCTGGAGGCTCCAGGCGATCGCGGCAACCTCGCTGTTGTGGTACAGGGGCTTGCCATGGGCATTGACGCCCAGACGCACCGGCCCCTTGTCCCAGACCACCTTGCGAAGGTCCTGGAGGGCCTTGGCAACGAAGCCGGCACGAGCAGCCAGGGAGAGGCTGCGCATGGTCGCGGTGACCCACTGGTGCTCGCTGGAGAGGCCTCCGGGCACGAAGAACTCCACGGGGCGCTCCAGGCTCACGGGAGCGCCATCCAGCCAGCCCTCGACCGGCATGAAGCTCACCACCAGGTAGACCCGTTTGCGGCCTTCCTGGGTGTGGTAGTCGATCTTCTCGGCCACCGCTTCCAGGGCACCGTCGGGACGCCGGTCGATGCGGCTGGTGAGGGGATCGTGGTCGGGGACCATGGACGGAAAGATTTCCTTTCTGGCTTCGTTGGAGGCCACGCGCAAGCCGACGATTTTGCTGCTGATTTCTTTCATGGAAGGGTCCTTGTTGCCCTGGCTTGGCCAGGGCGTGGGAAGGGGTCAGAACTTGCCGTAATAGCCTTCTTTAATTGCGTCGAAGAGATTGGCCACGACATGGCTCTCACCGTCGTAGAGGACCTTCTCGTCGCCCTGTAGGCGCACCGTGGTGCCGTCCTCGAGATCGAACTCGTAGGTGGTGTTGGCCAGGTCCGCCTGCTTCACCAGCACGCCGCTAAAGGCCTCTGGGTTGTAGCGGAAGGTGGTGCAGCCCTTGAGCTTGTGCTCGTAGGCGAACAGGTACAGGTCCTGGAAATCCTCGAAGGGGTAATCCGTGGGCACATTGACCGTCTTGGAGATCGACGAGTCGATCCACTTCTGGGCGGCAGCCTGGATCAGCACATGGGCCTTGGCCGGGATGGTGTCGCTGGAGACGAAGCTCGCCGGCAGGTCTTCCAGGCTGGCGTCCGGATTGACCAGGGTGCGGTAGGCGAGCAGCTCGTAGCTCATCACCTCGACCTGCTCCTTGGACTTCTTGCCGTCCTTGATGACGTTGCGCAGGTAGCTGTGGGCGAAACTCGGCTCGATGCCGTTGGAGGCGTTGTTGGCCAGGCTCAGGCTGATGGTGCCGGTCGGCGCGATGGAGCTGTGATGGGTGAAGCGCGAACCATGCGTGACCATTGCATCGACCAGCGCGGGGTACTCTTTCCTCAGACGCTGCATGTAGGGGCTGTACCTGGCGTGCAGAAGCCGCCCGGCCAGTTTGTCCCCTGGCTTGAAGCCGTCGATAGCCAGCTGCGGGCACTGCCTGAAATGCTTGGCAGTCAACCGGTATTCACGTGCGAGTGCCGGTGCCATGCCCTTTTCCTGCGCCAGCTGCAGGCCGGTCTCCCAGCCTTGGTAGACGAGGGTCTTGGTGACAGCCTCGGTGAAGACCACCGAATCCTGATCACCATAGGTCATGCCCAGCATGGTCATGGCTGAGCCCAGGCCCAGGTAGCCCATGCCGTGGCGGCGCTTGTCGAGGATCTCGCGGCGTTGCCCTTCCAGGGGCAGACCGTTGATCTCCACCACGTTGTCCAGCATGCGGGTGAAGATCTGGACCACCTGGCGGAAGCGCTCCCAGGCGAAGTGTGCTCCGGCCGTGAAGGGCTTGACGACGAACATTGCCAGGTTGATGGAGCCTAGCAGGCAGGCACCCTCAGGAGGCAGCCCTTGCTCGCCGCAGGGATTCGTCGAGCGAATGTCCTCGCAGAACCAGAGGGGATTCATGCGGTTGTACTCGTCGATCAGCACGAATCCCGGCTCGGCGAAGTCGTAGGTGGACTTCATGATCAGGTCCCAGAGACCCTTGGCCTTGATGACCTTATAGATCTTGCAGGCAACCCGACCCTGCTCGTCGCGGACGTGCTCTGCTTCCTCAACCGGCCAGTCCTTCCAGACCAGCTGCTCGGGCAGCATGTCGTTGAACTCGGCAACGTGTACCGGGAACACCAGCGGCCAGTCGGCGTCGTCTTTCACTGCCTTCATGAACTCGTCGGTGATGAGTAGGCTCAGGTTGAACTGGCGCAGCCGGCCGTCCTCGCGCTTGGCGCGGATGAAAGCTTCCACGTCAGGGTGGGACACGTCGAAGGTGCACATCTGCGCACCACGACGGCCACCTGCAGAGGCCACGGTGAAGCACATCTTGTCGAAGATGTCCATGAAGGCCAGCGGGCCGTTGGTCTCGGCGCCAGCCCCGAACACGAAGGCGTCAGCGGGCCTCAGGGTGCTCGTTTCATAGCCAATACCACATCCCGCTTTCAAGGTAAGGCCAGCGTCGTGTACGGCTTCCAGCACGCTCTTCATCGAGTCGTGGATCTGCCGGGAGACCGTGCAGTTGATCAGCGAGGTGGAGGGCTTGTAGGCCTCAGCACCGGCGTTGGACATGATCCGCCCGGCGGGGATGGCACCGTTCTGGAGTGCCCATAGGAACTGGCCGTACCAGTATGCCTGTTGGTCCTTGGCTTCCACGGAGGCAAGGGCCTTGGCCACTCGCTCGTAGGTGTCGTAGAGATCCTTGTCGACAGGTACACCGGCTCGGTCCTTGAGCTGGTACTTCATCGCCCAGATTTCCTGGGAGACGGGCTGTACGGGCATCACAGGGGCGCCCAGCGATTCGACTGCTGTCATGGGGTTGTCTCGGGATAGGGGGAGGAAAGCCAGGAGAAGAACCCTACTGGCTTGAGGGCCGTACCTTAGCCAGCGGCCAGGCGAAGCGGCAAATTGCAGACGAGCCCGCGAAGGCGGGCTACGTGATGGGCTTCCTTATCAGTTGCCACCCCTTGCAGCGAGCGCATTGGATCAGGCCGGCACTCTGGTAGAACACCCCGGTACCGGTCAGCTTGTGGTCGTGGAAGCACTCGCGGGGCGTGGGGTCGCCGAAGCGCCATTGGGTGAAGGACAGCACGCGCTCAAGGAAGGCGGTGTTCCGGATCGCAGGCGGAAACCAGTAGCGCAGATCGAGACGCAGCTTGAGCTGGCGCCAGAGCTTTCCTGGCTTCATTCGCACAGTTCCAGGTTGGCCGGACCGTAGATGTGCAGAAAGCTGCCACCACCTTCGGCCCGGTGCTCGACTACCAGACGGGTCTCGCCGTTGGCCTTGGTGAATACGGAACGCACTTCACCCTTGATCCGGTAGTCACCAGTGACTTTCTCGACTTTGTCACCTATCTCGAAGCAGTTTTCAGTCATGGTTTGTTCCTCAATGACACGGAATAGTGGAGGCTCCAAAGGGCCAAAAAATACGCCATGGATACCTTGTGGATTGGCTGGATGCCAGGTGATGATCGACCAGTGTTCGTCCTTGTCTGGCTCGCTTTCGAAGCAGGGAGGAAGCCACCAATAACGACCCGGCAGGGTCAGTTCATGCCGACGTAGGTAGGCGGGCTCACTCATACCGCCACCGGTGCCTTGATGTGCGGGTGGGACTGGTAGTCGACCAGGATGAAGTCCTCGAAGCGGAAGGCGAAGAGGTCCTGCACCGCCGGGTTGAGCTTCATCTGCGGCAAGGGCAGCGGCTCGCGGGAGAGCTGCAGGTCGGCCTGCTCCAGGTGGTTGGCGTAGAGGTGGCAGTCGCCGCCGGTCCAGACGAACTCGCCGGGCGCCAGGCCGCAGACCTGCGCCACCATCATCGTCAGCAGCGCGTAGCTGGCGATGTTGAAGGGCACGCCGAGGAAGATGTCCGCCGAGCGCTGGTAGAGCTGGCAGCTGAGCTTGCCCTCGGCGACGTAGAACTGGAACAGTGCATGGCACGGCGGCAGCTTCATCTCCTCGATCAGCGCCGGATTCCAGGCGGAGACGATCAGCCGGCGCGAGTCCGGGTTCTTCTTGATCATCGCCACCACGTCGGCGATCTGGTCGATGTGCCGGCCGTCCGGCGCCGGCCAGCTGCGCCACTGGTAGCCGTAGACCGGGCCGAGGTCGCCGTTCGCATCGGCCCACTCGTCCCAGATGCGCACGCCGTTTTCCTTCAGGTAGCGGATGTTGGTGTCGCCCTGGAGGAACCACAGCAGCTCGTGGACGATGGATTTGAGGTGGCACTTCTTGGTGGTCACCAGCGGGAAGCCCTCGGCGAGGTCGAAGCGCATCTGATTCCCAAACACCGAGTAGGTGCCGGTACCGGTGCGGTCGCTCTTGAAGGTGCCGTGCTCGCGCACCCGGCGCATCAGGTCGAGGTACTGTTTCATTTCTGGTTTCGCTCCTGGTTTAAACAAGTACGACACAGGCAACTATCGCCGTGCTCAACTTCTTTGTGCTGGATATGAAAGCACCAGCAACTTTGCTGGCCGGCTTCGATACCGCATTGCACCGGTCCCCCACACTTGGGGCAAGTATGGGTGAACCGGTTGGGAAGTTTGCTGAGCAACTTATGATGGTCACTCATGGACAACTTTCTTGTGAGCGCGATTGAAGGCAGCGCGCAATGCAATCGCTTCGCGCAAAGTAGCCTCGTCATTGAGCAGTGCCAGTGTCAGGGCATCTTTACTGGGTTCTTTGGTAGTCCGACGTTCTTTGAAGTAGGCCGCAGTGATATTCGTTACGGTCGGGGTCATGACAACTCCATGCAGTTTTTTGGGAGGGTGAGATTTACTCCATACAATGCGGCCAAACATGGTCGGTATGGGTATCGAGATGACATGCACAACAGGAACTTGCGGAACGGGTGCCGGTTATTCGGGTCCCGCTCCCGGTGATCCGGACAACAACTCCATCCTGACGGCCACGGCCGCTTTTGGTGGAATCGACGTTTCCTGGACGTACCCGGAGACCAATCCCGAAGGGGTGGCCCATGTAATTCTCTACCGCAGTACCGGCGCGATTTTCGATAACGCGGTACGTCATGCGGTGGTCAATGGAACGTTCTTCTACGACAAGACCACTGGCTCGGCGGACATCGAGTATTTCTACTGGATTCAGATCGTCTCGGTGAACGGCACCTATGGCGCGGTGATCGGACCAGCCTCGGCCACCGCCCGGCCACCGATCGCTACGGTGATCGAGCAGCTCTCCAACCAGATCGAGAACGGGCACCTGTCCCAGGCGCTCAAGGAGAACATCGCCCGGATCAACGAGAACGCCCTGGACATCGTCGCCGAAGCGACCCAGCGCCTTGAGGATATGGCTGTGCTGGCCGCCGAGCAGGCCGCTACCCAGGAGCATTCTGATGAGACCCGGGTGCTGCTGGCCGATGAGGTGGTGGCGCGCAACACCACCACCGAGGCGCTGATCGAATCGCTGAACCTCTACTACGCCTATGCCCAGGACACTCATGCGCTGCTCCTCGAGGAGCAGACCATCCGGGCCTCGGAGGATGATGCGTTGTCGACCCAGGTCACCACCCTGGTGGCCCAGACCGACGCCAACAGTGCCGCGGTGGAGGACGAGGCGACGGCCCGGGCCACCGCCGACGAAGCGATTGGCGAGCGAATCACCACGGTGGAATCGATCAGCGGACGGCAGAACCTACTGGTCAATCCGGAGTTCGCCATCAACCTCGCTGGCTGGACGGCTTATTCGGACAACGGCAGCAACTTCGGACGAACCACGCCAAGCCCGGGGACCAGTTATCCCGAAAGGACCGTGGCCCCCGGAGGGGGCTTTATCCACCAGCCCGATGCGGGAACCTCGGGGATCGGTATGGCCACCCAGACGGTGTTCGCCGAGCCCGGCAAGCTGTACCAGTTCTCGGCCTACCTGGGGGTGTTCCGCTGCACGGCATCGATCGATCTGGTTTTCAAGGACAGCGCCGGCACCGTCCTGCTCGATAGCAGCAATGCCAGCATCGTGCCGGCGGACAACCTTTTCGGGGGCACTGCGCTGAGCGATTTCAAGCGGGTCTATTTCAACGTCACCGCACCAGCTGGTACCGCCTCGATGACCGCTCGGGTGCTCAAGGAGCCCACCGAAAGCGGCAGCGACTCGATCCTCTTCTTCACCCGTCTGCTGCTGCTGGAGATCACCGACAGCGCAGCAGCCCTGCTGCCCTATGCCCGTTCCTCGGCAGCCGTACAGCAAGCCATGCGGGCCACCAATGGGCAGATGGCCGAGTACGAGCTGCGCACCGATGTCAACGGTTTGCTGGCGGGTTTCGGCCTGGTCAACGACGGGGAGACTTCTGAGTTCGGGGTCTATGCCGACACCTTCTGGGTGGGCAAGAACAACACCGACAAGATCAAGCCGTTCATCATTTCCGGCGATGAGGTGTTCATCAACCAGGCAGTGATCAACCAACTGACTTTCACCAAGCTGCGCGACGAGTCGGGTTCGGTGATGGTCGAGGACGGTCGGCTGAAAGCTGCCTACGTCTCGATCGACGAAGCCTCGATTGAGGATGCCAGCATCAGCGAGGCGAAGATCCAGGATGCGGCAATCACCACGGCGAAGATCGGCGATGCCGAGGTCGAAACCTTGAAGATCGCTGGCGAGGCGGTGATCGTCCCGCGCTACCTCAAGCAGTCAACATCCTTCGGCGGCACTGGCTATGGCGACTGGATGACGATCATCAGCCTCTCGGTGACGGTCACAGTAGACTGCATGCTCACCGTGTTGTTCGGCTGCAACCAGGGCTACACCTCGGAGGAGAACTCCGGGTTCCACCTCAAGATCAACAGCACCATCGTCGCCGATGGCTACTCGGGGACCTGGAACGACTACCCGAACCTGATCGGTGCGCTGGCGGTAACTGCCGGTACCCACACCGTCGAGATGGAGTGGTCGGGTCATGCAGATGTCACGGTTTCCAATCCACGTCTGGTCGTTATGGGGTGCATGCGATGACCACCGAATACCTGTTGTGCAGCGCCGAAGGGCGCATCCTTGGCGAAGCCCGGATGAACCTGGTGGACATCACCCGGACGGCCGAGCTGAACGGGGCGGCCTACTTCGTTGAAGGCAGCGGCAATCCGTTGACCGATTATGTGGTCGAAGGGAAAGTAACGCCCCGCCCGGTACTGCCGATTCAACTCTCTGGTTTGAACCTGGAAGGTATACCGGCCGGTGCTGTAGTAATAATCGACGGCGAATCTTATAGCGCCGATGGTTCGGCGATTACGCTGGAGTTCTCTTATTCGGGAACTTACACGGTCAAGGTAAAGTTGTGGCCTTACCAGGACTGGGAGACTTCTCTTGAAAATTAAACATAAGGGCGATGTGGGGCGTAAACGCAAGGCAGCCTATCCGACTATCGAAGATCAGTTGGATGCACTGTGGCACGGAATGAACAATAATCCGGACCTGCGGATCGAACCGTTTTATTCGAAGATCAAAACGGTGAAAGAGCGCTTTCCCAAATAAGCTAGATTTGGGCCGTCTTCTGTTGCAGGGCTACCCTAGCCCGCAGTTGCAGAGGACTTTATATGACCCAAGTAGACATGCTCTTTCTGACCCCGGAGAGCACGCCTATTGCCAACTCGACAGTGGAGATCCAGCTTCTGGAATCGACCATCGTCGAGGGCAGCGAAGGTGTGCTGGTACCCCGGCCGTTATACCTGAGCACCGATGGCGACGGCCGGGCCAGCGTCTTGCTGGCGCCGGTGGAGAAACCCTACCGGGTAACCTGTCAGGATGCCCTGACCGGGCTGACCGTCGAGCACACCTTCTATGTACCCGACTCGCCTACGCCGGTAGAGCTGCAGGCCCTGCTGCTGGTACCGCCGCCCTCGATGGTGCCCTATGACGAGGCAGCGATCGCAGCCATCACCGCCAACAAGGTAGCGGCCCAGGCAGCTCAAGCCGCGGCCGAAGCGGCAGCAGCACAAGCCGAGGAATCGCTCTCGCTGGCGGTGTCGATCGGCAACATCTTCCCGGATACCGCTACCGGTCTGGCCGCCACTACCGATGGGACTTCGTTCAACGTGCTCTCGGCAGAGGCAGAGGACTACCTGATCCTCTACCTCAACGACAACGGGGTGGCGGTGGAGCAGAAGCGCCTGCCCTCTTCGGGGCGGATTGCGATGCTCGAGATCCAGGTGGCCGAGGCGCTCTACGAAGGGCCGGCGATCGATACCCTGACGGTCGACGGACTGGCCGGCAAGACCGTGGAAGTGGGTGTCAGCCTCTCGTCGGTCACCCTGGCTTGGACCCTGTCCGGAGCTGTACCCGATAGCCAGACGATCGATAACGGGGTGGGGGTTGTCCCTGTTGGGACAGTGTCGAAAGTTGTCGCCGGACCTTTCACCACTTCCAAGAGTTGGCAACTCACGGTACTCGATTTGAGTCCGGCGGAGTTGTTTGCTACCGACGAGAAGACCGTGACCTTGAACTTTCGGCAGAAACATTACTGGGGCGTCTCGGCATCTGCTGCGTTGAACTCGGCAGCGATCATTGCACTGTCCAGCGAATTTGCGACAGCCCGGGGCAAGTCCGTATCGTATGACGCCACCGGCGGTCGTTATCTGTATTACGCCTACCCGGAAAGTTGGGGAGCGTTGACCGATGTAAGAGTGGGCGGACTGCCCTTCTCCGACTACAGCGAAACTATCCAGTCTTTCACCAATGCATCCGGACATACGGAAAACTATCGAGTGATCCGATTTAACGGATTGCAGTCCGGTACCAATATTCAGGTGGTGTGGGCATGACGGCTCTTCTCGGAACCAACATCGCTGCTCCAATCATGCCGTTCACGGCCGAGGATGTTTATCCGACGCATGATGCGCTGTATGGCAAGGGCGGCTGGCGCTCGGTATCCACCTATGCCGACATGCTGGCCATCCCCCTGGGCCGACGTACCCGCGGCATGCAGGTGTCGGTCACCGACGATCCGGTGACCAACAATAATGCGCTCTGGGAATGGACCGGCGTGGCCTTCGTGATCTCTTCGCTGAGTGCCGGCGGCAGTGCCTTGCCTAGTGTGGGGATCTTCACCGGCGCTACCTCAGGGGTGGTCGGTGGGATCGGCGTTGACGAGACCGACAACATCCTCGCGGCGATCAATGCCGTGGGTCCTGGAGGCGGCGAGCTGATCATCCGTGCCCTCGATCCGAACGACCCGATCTACATCAACGGCCCGTTGCCGATCGAGAACAGCAACCTGACCCTGCGTTTCCAGGGCCTGTTGCTGATGGGGCCGGGGGCCTATGTGAGGGTCAACGGTGGCCTGCAGGAAGTGATCCGCACCGAGCGTGGCCAGGTGCATACCCTCAAGCTGCGAGCGGCTTCCTACACCGACGGTGAGGGAAGGCTGGTCCTACCGCTGGAAACGGGAGGCGGGACCTTCCTGGACGTGGACGACCAGGTGGTGATCCGCGGGCAGAACGATGCCTATGGCAAGGCATTTAACAAGCAGGTCACCAAGATCATCTCGATCAGCGGTGACGATGCGGTCTGTGCCGACGAACCGGACGAGACATACCAGCCGACCTATCCGGGCAGCGACTGGCCGAGCGACATCACCACGGGCACGACGATCTCGATCGCGGCCTTCTCCTCGTTGACTGCGGATGTCGCCGAAGCCAGTACGGCCACCGTGACGGTGACCAACACCGGGTTCTTTACCCTGGGCGCGCTCTGCTACATCAACGACAGCCAGACCGAAGCCAGCATGATGGCGGAGATGGACCCGCCGGTGACCTCGACGCTGAGCAGCGCGTGCAACATGGAGATTGCGCGGATCGTGGCCATCGATGCGGAGGCCAGCACCCTGACCTTCGATCGCCATCTGGAGCGGCCTTTCCTGGTTTCCAAGGGCGCGGGCGTGACAGTCATGGCGCCAGTGGTGAACACCCACCTCAAGGCCGACCTGGTGGAGTGGGCTGCTCCCCAGCCGGATCGCAAGAACAGTGCCTTCGCCATCAACTACTCCGACGGCTGCACCATCGAAGTGGCCAAGATCAACGGCAAGGCCGGGCGCAAGGGGGCGGCAGCACGGATCGGCTACAGCCACGACTGCCACATCTTCGGCACCCGGGCAGTGGATGCCTACAGCTTCGGCTCGGCCGAGGGCTACGGGCTGACGCTCTACTACTCGACCAAGTGCACCATCAACCGCTCGGTGGGGATGGGTAACCGGCACAACTTCCTGCTCCAGGCGACCACGCTCTGCGAGGTGGTCCTCAACTACTCGGGGGACGACTGGATCTCCGGGATCGACGCCCACGGGGCGAACTGCTACGGCAACCTGATTGCGTTCAACACGGTCACCCGCTCGATCAACCATGCGCCGGGGGTAACCAACGGCGGCGGCATCCGGATCGGCAACACCAGCCACACGATCGGCGACCACGGCACCGTGGTACGCAACAACTGGATCATCGGCTACCTCGGCGACAAGCACGCAGCGATCGACATCTCGCCCTCGAGCAGGGACACGCAGGTGATCGACAACGTCATCGTCAAGTGTCAGGTGGGCTTTCGCCACTACAAGGTCTCCGGCTCGATTCCCGAGCAGCATGCCAACCATGTGCTGTTCCAGGGCAACACCCTGGAGAAGGTGGCCGAGCCGTTCGACATCGAAAACTACGACGGCAACAGCTACTGGGATGCCCTGACGATGCTGCGCAACACCTTCATCGAATGCGGTCCGGTGGTGGTCTGGGATCTGCCCAAGCTGATCTGCAAGGAAAACGACGTAATCCGGATGAAGTACGTGCCCGGTACCTACGCCTTCGACTTCCGGGGCATTGCGGACCTGCGGGTCTACGGCTGCAGCGCCGACGGCGCCGCTCGGGCCGCACGGGTGACCAACTGCGGCAAGGCCAAGGTGGTGCGCAACTGGTTTGGGGATTCGATCGAGGGTCAATCGGTCATCGACGGCGGCGGAAACACCACCCTGATCAACCTCGACAACAGCGACGGGATTCCGGACCTCGCTCTCTACCAAGGTGGCGACACGTTCGGCACCAGCATCGGCAACAGCATTGAAGGGGGTAGCGGCTTCGGCTCTACCACCGCAGACACTATTGACGGGGGAAATTTCTGATGACGGTAATCGACGGGCGTTACCAGCACCGCCGCGACACAGGGGCCGGCGTGACGCCGGCCAACCTGCTGCCCGGGGAAATCGCCGTGAACCTGACCGACGAGGATGTGTTCCTCGGCAAGGCCGATGGCAGCTGGAAAAGTCTTTTCAGCCTGAGCAAGTTCACCGCGGCGGTTCGCACGCTGATCGGTGGCTCTCTGGTCGAAGGCGACGGGGTCAACCTGGTCTACGACACCGAGACCGGACTGACCACCGTGTCGGCAACGGCCACCGGGGGCGTAGTTAATGAGCTGACGGGTTTGATCGTTCCGATCGGCGACAGCCGCTCGGCCCAGAACTGGTCTTACACCAACACTCGGCCGGCGCTGCTGGCGCGCTCGCCGATCGGCTGGGCGGAGGTACTGTCCCGGCGTCTGCGGGTCGATGAGCGCTATCGCCAGGGGGTTTCCGGCAACGAGGTGGCGGATGTCTGGAACCGCATCGTGGCCAACACGCCCAACGACGACGGCTTCGGTCCCAACGACGTGCCGCTGGGTACCCTCTGGTTTCTGTTGATCGGGACCAACGACATCACCGGCAGTGCCAGCAAGGCGGTGATCGATACTGCGCTGGGGGTCCACCAGCAGATCGTCGAATGGATCGTCGCTCGTGGCGACACGGTGATCGTCGCCACCGAATGGCCGCGAGTGGCAGCTGGAGGTACGCCGCTGACCACCGCCGAGCAGAAGCGCATGCAGTATTACGCGCAGAAGCTCAAGACCCGCTACATCGGCTGGGACCGGGTCTACACCACCGACGTGTGGAAGGAAGTGGCCGATCCGGCGAGCACCACCGGCGATCCGCTGGCCGGGGTATTGAACTCCGATGGCCTGCACAACTCGCCGGCGATTGCCTACGTGCAGGGCAAGAAGATCGCCGAGATCGCCGAGCTGATCGGCATGCCGGTGCGTTACCGGCCGACCGCATCGAACAGCGACATCTACGACGCCACCGACAACCCCAGCGGCAACATCCATCCCAACCCGATGCTCAAGGGGTCGGATGCGGCCAGTGGCTCAGGGGCTACCGGGGTTGAGCCAACCAGCTGGAACCTCGATGCATCCACAGGCCTGGCAGTGGAGGGCAGCCGGGAGAACGTCACCTTGCCCGATGGCCGGGTGGTCACCGACGCCTACAAGCTGGTGATCTCCGGCACGGCCAGTACCACCGGCCTCTACGCGCGCCTGCGGATCAGCGGGCTGCTCAGCATGATCGCCTCGGGCGATGTGATCGAGGGGGGTGTCGAGTACCTGATCGATGCCGGCCATGTGAACCTGGCCGCGGTGGGGATCGTGCTCGATCCGGGGGTGACCGTCGACCAGGTCCACGGGATGGTCAACCTGGGAGGTACCAACCCCGACCAGGTATGGCCGACCTCGCTGACCGCAGAGAAAATCTACGGGGCCACCCGCACGCCCAAGTACACGGTACCGGGCACCCTGCCCGGCTCGTTCGCCTGGGACATTCGTGTTCGCAATGCCGTGGCGGGGACTTTCTCCTGCACGGTCTGGCTGCTCTCGACCTCGCTGCGCAAGGTCTGAGTCCGATCCGCGTGCAGGGAGGCACGCTTTTTCTGGAGTACATCATGCCTCGAATCACTGCCGCTCAAGCCGGAAGCCAGAACCTCTGTGCCTTCCTCAACATGCTCGCCTGGAGCGAGGGGACCTCCACCAGCCGGTTCACACGGAACGACGGCTACGACGTGATCGTCGGTGGGATCGACCTGACGCCCAACAACGGGGTCGACGATGCGCCGGACATCTTCACCGACTACAGCGACCACCCGGGCAAGCTGATCGCGGTCAACAAGACCGGCTTGAAATCCACTGCTGCCGGTCGCTACCAGCTGCTGTTGCGCTACTGGAAGGTCTACAAGAGCCTGCTCAACCTGAAAAATTTCAGTCCCTTGTCGCAGGACCTGGTGGCCATCCAGCAGATCCGCGAGCGCAAGGCGATTGCCGACATTCATGCCGGACGGATTGGCAGCGGCATCGAGCGCTGCAAGGGGATCTGGGCCAGCCTGCCCGGTGCTGGCTATGGACAGAAGGAGCACAAGGCCGACGACCTGTTGGCGCACTTCATCGCTGCTGGCGGGGTATTGGTATGAGTTGGGGGTTTGCTCGGCCGTTGGATTTGCGAGCCTTCAAGCCAGGGGAATGGATCGTGCTGGGAGAGCAGCGCTACGAAGCCAGGGATGGTCAGCGCTTCCACGTTCCGGAAGGCTTCATTACTGACCTGGCTTCGATCCCGGCGCTGCTGCGGGGCCTGTTCGACCAGAATGGTGCCAGCCGTCAGGCGGCGGTACTGCATGACTACCTGTACTGCTCTCAGCAGACCACCAAGGCCAGGGCCGATAGCCTGTTCCTGGAAGCCATGGAAGTCTGTGGGGAAGGGGCTATCCGCCGGCACTTGATGTACGCGGCGGTGTACAGCTTTGGGGGGTTCTACTGGGATTCCAGGGACGGATTGACCGCCGAGGACTTTTCCCTGAGCTGAGCCTGCTCGAGGGACAGGGCCTGCTTGACCGTCCGGATGACGGTCAGCAGGTAGGTGTAGTCGGGGTTCTCCATTCGCGGTAGGGAGCTGTACCAGTCGTCACCGAATAGCTTGGACAGCAGCTCGCCCGGTAGTGCGGCCAGTGGCATGCCGTCATCCAGCTCGGCATCGATGTCTTCCCAGAGTTCCCGGGCCTGACGGCGGGTGAAGTCTCGATCTTTCCTGGCTTGCAACAGGGCTTTATGAGCTACCGAACGGATGGCTTCAGTGGAGTAGATCCGGGACTCAATAGAGCCCTTGAGCTTGCCGGCCAGATAAGTATCACTGGCTTTCAGGAAGAAGGTGCGAATGGTGTGCTGCTCGCCCATGTGCGACCAATAGTTGGACCAGGAGTCGCCGTAGCATTCGATGACGATTCGCCCGGCACCGGCGTGGAAGTCTTCCAGGTAGACGTTGATCGAGTCATGCTTAACCAGGTCGCTGATATGCAACTTGGTTACAACGGAAGTGCTAAGTTTCATTGGAGATCCTTGAAGTTCTCCCCGGCAAGCCAGGGAGGAAAGAGTCAGGTAGTAGCCAATGAGGCCTTGTGTAGGGTGGCGCGCTTTTTCAAGAGTTTTGCCACCCGGGAGTTGTAGGCTTTCTCCTGTTTATCGAGTGCGGCATAGCCGGCCTTGATAGCCTCTTCCCGGGTAGGGAAGAGTTCCTTGTCCTGGTAGAGTTTTTCCTTGGCAGCGACATGCCAGACGATATTGCGGTCCTTCCAGTATTGGTAATATAGGGTCACTTCCTTGGGTTCATAACTGGGGGTCAGAACCCAGGCATTGAAGGGATAAATACACTCAATCATTGAAATACCTCTTCTTCGTTGACTCTCCAGCCGTACATGCGACCCTCGTAGCGGATGTGATTTTTGCGTCTCAAATACTGCAGGCGTTGGTCGACGGTACGAAAGGGCAGTTCGGTGGCAGTGACCAACTCGTCGAAGGTACTCTTGCCTTCCTTGATCAAGGCAATTAGTTGGTTATCGATTTCTTCATATTTCATGGGAAATACTCGGTCAGTTCAGCTTTGATTTCTTCGAGCAGAGCGTTCAGATCAGGTTTATTATCGAACTCGACATGGAAGTCGGCATGGGCATCCACGCCGTCTTTCTTACTGACGATGCTCACCTCGATCTCATATTCGTGATCGGGGAAGTTGCTCATGTGTTCACCTTATGGGCATGTTGATTCAGTAATCATCTTGATCAGTAATGCGTTTGCACGATCCACTGCTTTGATACCACGCATACCGATGTGGCTGATGGGTCATCGGCTTGCCTCCAGGGCGATCGCAATAGACTCATCCACCGCGTCATCGAGATGGCCTGGATTGCTTCTGATCTCTACGCCTCCCTCTTCCCAGCTCGCAGTTGCCCCATGATCGCGCAGCCACCGATACCGCT